>Ga0075428_100003319_pt1 | contig 17608 bp, 20 predicted proteins | sample RhiMetdeltSRZDD2_FD_75291 | JGI IMG/M metagenome (GOLD analysis project Ga0075428, IMG submission 75291) | Populus rhizosphere microbial communities from Tennessee, USA - Rhizosphere MetaG P. deltoides SRZDD2 | ecosystem: Host-associated > Plants > Roots > Rhizosphere > Soil | place: USA... | reverse complement strand
CGGTCGACTGATGCCGGCCGAGCGGCTGCAGAAGGTCCTCGCCAACGCCGGGGTCGCGTCGCGCCGCGCGAGCGAGCGCCTGATCGTCGAAGGCCGCGTTCGCGTTGACGGCCGCGTTGCGGCGATCGGTGCAAGTGCGGACCCGGCCGTCTCGCGGATCGAGGTCGACGGCCGCCCGATCAGCTCGGCGGGCGCGCCGACGCACCTTGCGCTCCACAAACCGGCCGGCGTGACCTCGACGGTCCGCGACCGGCACGCGGCGACGACCGTGCTCGACCTCGTCCCGACCGCGCTGCGGCCGGACGCCTCAAGGCTGTACCCGGTCGGGCGGCTCGATCTCGACAGCGAGGGCCTGCTCCTGCTGACGAACGACGGGGACTGGGCCGAGCACGTGCTCCATCCCCGCTACGGCGTCCAGCGGGAGTACGCCCTGGGCCTCGCCGGGCCCCTGGAGCCCGACCAGGAGCAGGCGCTCCGCCGCGGCATCGACCTGGACGAGGGCCCGGCGACCCTGGCCGCGCCGCTACGACGCGCGACCACCGCCGAGACGGACGCGCTCGTCGGCCTCCTCGACCCATCACCGGATCCCGCGCTCGTCTGGTACCGCGCGGTCCTCGCGCAGGGCTGGAAGCGCCAGCTTCGACGCATGTTCGGTGCGGTCGGCGCGCCGATCGAGCGGCTCGTTCGCGTGCGCATCGGGCCCGTACGGCTCGACGGCCTGCGCTCGGGTCGCGTGCGAACGCTGCGGGAGCGCGAGATGCGGGCCCTCGCCGAGCACGCCTCGAGCACGCCTCCCGCCCGTCGGAGGACCGCTCGCCGGTAACCTCCGCGTTGAGACTTGACAAGACGATACGTCGCGTCTAGTCTCGCCTCGTCATGCCGAGCCAGGCGCCCGACGCGATCCTCACCGCCGCAAAGACGGTCCTCGCCCGTGACCCGCGGGCCACGCTCGACGAGGTTGCCGCGGCGGCCGGCGTCTCCCGCGCAACGATCTACCGCTATTACCCTTCGCGGACGGCCCTGCTCGGCGCACTGGACCTCGAGCCGGGGAGCGGGACCCGAGAGCGGATCCTCGAAGCCGCGGCGGAGCTGATCGGCCGGGACGGCCTCGCCCGTCTTTCGATCGACGAGCTCGCGAATGCCGCATCCGTGTCGCGGGCGAGCGTCTATCGCGTATTCCCGGGCAAACCCGCCCTGTTTGCCGCGCTTGTCGCGGAGTACTCGCCGTTCAATGCCGTCCACGAGACCCTCGATCGCGTCGGCGATCAGGCGCCCGAGGTCGTGCTGCCGGCGGTCGCCCAGGCGGTCGCGCACGAGATCGAGCCGCGGATCGGGATCATCCGCAGCCTGTTCTTCGAGCTGACCGGCGGGGCAGACGACGCGCTCGAGGGCGCGACGCCGACGATCCGGGACCTGCTCGCCGCGGTCGGCGGCTACCTCGCCGGGCAGATGGCGTCCGGGCGGCTCCGGCCGATGCATCCGCTGCTCGCGAGCCAGATGTTCGTCGGGCCGTTGTTCATGCATCTGATCACGCGACCCGTCGCGAAGCGCATCGCCGGTATCGAGATCCCGCTCGACACCGCGATCGATGCGCTCGTGGCAGCGATTCTCGAGGGGTTGAGCGTCAAGGCGAAGGAGGCGCAGGCATGACTGGCGGATTTGCGGCCGTGGAGGCGAAGGAGCTCCGAAAGGCGTTCGGGCCGATTCGAGCCGTCGACGGCATCGACCTCTCGCTCTCGCCCGGCCGGATCTACGGCCTCCTCGGGCCAAACGGTTCGGGCAAGACGACGCTGATCCGGCTCCTCACCGGCCTTGCGAAGGCGACGAGCGGGAGCGCCGAGATCCTCGGCACGCCGATGCCGAACCGGTCCGCGCTCGCCCGGATCGGCTACATGCCCCAGAGCGAGGCAATCTACCCGGAGCTCTCGGTCGCCGAGAACATCCGTTTCTTCGCGACGCTCCAGGACACCCGCGATCGAGATTCGATCGACCGGACGCTCGAGCTCGTTGAGCTGTCGGATCGCAAGTCGAGCCCGGCGTTGACGCTCTCGGGCGGCATGCGGAGACGCCTGTCGCTCGCCTGCAGCCTCGTCCACGACCCGCCCGTGCTCTTCCTCGATGAGCCGACGGTGGGTGTCGACCCGGCGTTGCGCGTCCAGTTCTGGAGCCATTTCCGCCGGCTCGCGGATGCCGGGACGACGATCTTCGTCGCCAGCCACGTCATGGACGAGGCGGATCGCTGCGACGACCTGCTGTTCATCCGGTCCGGCAAGCTCATCGCCCGCGGAACGGGCGGCGAGCTTCGAACCCAGGCCGGGACCGACAACCTCGAGACGGCCTTCCTCAAGTTCGCCGGTCTCGATGCCGCCGGCCAGCCGATCGAGCCCACGGGGAGCGTCCAATGAACATCCGCCGTGTCTTCGCCGTTGCGCGGCGAATCGCAGAGGGCTTCCGCCGCGACGAGCGCTCACTCGGACTCCTGTTCGCGGCACCGCTCCTCGTCACGCTGCTGCTCGGCTGGGTGATTCGCGACTCCTCGCTCGGCGACGTGAACCTCGTCGTTGCCGGCGCGCCCGATCAGCTCCTGACCGCGCTGAAGGACGCCGCGGCCGATTCGTCCGACAAGGCGACGGTGTCGGTCTCGACGCTCGAGGACGAAGCCGCCGTCAAACGGGCAATCCGCGACGGCGACGCCGACGTCGGCCTCATCGTCGAGGGCAGTGTTCCGACCATCCAGATCGCCGTCGTCACCGAGGGCACCGACCCGGCGAATGAGGCCGGACAGTTCGGCGTCGTCCAGGCGCTCCTGGCCAAGTCGGTCGGCGCGCTCGTTCCAGTCCCGGGTTTCAGCCTGCCCGAGGTGCGCCGCGAGACGGTCTACCTCTCGCCCGACGCGAATCAGCTCGACGTCCTTGCGCCGGTCTTCCTCGGCATCTTCGCGTACTTCTTCGTGTTCATCCTGACCGGCATCTCGTTCCTCCGCGAACGTGTCGGCGGGACCCTGGAGCGGCTGCTTGCAACGCCGGTCACGCGCGGCGAGATCGTGCTCGGCTACAGCCTCGGGTTCGGGTTCTTCGCGACCCTCCAGGTGCTCGTGCTCACGCTGTTCGTGTTCGGCAACCTGGACATTCCGGCGATCGGGCCGATCCCGGCATTCACGATCGGGCTCAACGTCCAGACCGTCGGAAGCCCGGCCGTCGCGTTCCTCGTCGCGGTGCTCCTCGCGATCGGTGCCGTCAACCTCGGGATCTTCCTCTCGACCTTTGCTCGAACGGAGCTCCAGATCCTCCAGTTCATCCCGATCGTCATCGTTCCGCAGATCCTGCTCGGCGGCGTGCTGTGGCCGGTCGAGCGGCTGCCCGACGTCCTTCGGACGATCGGCCAGGTGCTGCCGGTCACGTACGCGGTCGATGCGCTGCGCGAGGTCATGCTCAAGGGCGCGGACCTCACGAGCATGGTGGTCCAGACGGACCTCGGCGTGCTCGTGGGTGTCGCCGTGGTGTTCGTGGGCCTGGCTGCGGGCACGATCAAGCGCGAGGTCGCGTAGCGGCAGGCCGCGCCTTGCGGCACGTCGTGAGGAACTAGAACTCCTGGTTCTGAGTCCGACGAGTCACCGGCCTCGGGTTGCCGCAGCGCGCCATCTTCAGTACCGGGAGTTCTGAAGTCGGCCGATCTAGAACTCTGGGTTCTCGAACCTGCACGCGCGGCGCCTCAGCGACCCATCAGGGTGCCCACGCCGGTCGTACTCAGAACTCCCAGTTCTAGGGCGTCCAGACCGGGCGGGCGCGGCCGCGGCGGGTATCCTCCGCCGGATGGCTGACGCGGAGGAGTCGCACGGACCCAGCAGCGGCGCGCGGACGGGCAGAATCGTCGTCGCCCTCGACGGACCGGGGTCGTCGGGCAAAAGCAGCGTCGGGGCGGCCGTCGCTGAGCGGCTTGGCCTCCGCTTCTTCGATACGGGGCTGCTCTACCGCGCCGTGACCTGGCTCGCCGATGCACGTGGCGTTCCGCCAACCAGCGTTGAGGAGCTCGCCAAGCTTGCACCGCAGGTCGAGATCGAGCCAGACGAGCGCGGCCACATGGCTCGCGTTCTCGTCGACGGTCGTGACGTGACGGACCTCGTGCGCACGCCCGACGTCGACGCCCGCGTCTCTGCATATGCCGCCGTACCGGAGCTCAGGCACGCGCTGCTCGAGCGCCAGCGCCGCATCGCCGCGAACGGCGGCATCGTCATGGCCGGCCGCGACATCGGGACCGTCGTCCTGCCGGACGCCGACGTCAAGGTGTTCCTCGACGCTTCGGCGGAGGAGCGAGCACGCCGCCGTGCGGACGAACGGGGCCTGGCCGAAATCGATCCCCAGCGCGCCGAGATCCTCGAGGCGCTTCGAGCCCGCGATGCGAAGGACGAAGGCCGGGCCGTCGCGCCGCTTCGGCCGGCGGATGGCGGGGTCGTCATCCACACCGACGGGAACACGCTCGAGCAGACGATCGGTGCGGTCGTGGCGGCGATCGAGGGGCCACAGACGCGCCCGGCTGAACCGCGACGAGCGAGGCGCACGAACCGGCCGAGACCCATCACCCCGATCGCGGGTCGGACGAACCTGTTGATCCACCTGGGTGCGTTCGTTGCCCGCGTCGTCGCCCACCTGTTTGCATCGGTCCGCGTCATCGGCGCGATCGCCGAGATCCCGAAGACGGGTCCGGTCATCCTCGCCGCCAATCACGCATCGGCCGGCGATCCCGTGTTCGTCGGCGCATTCCTCACGCCGAAGTTCGGCCGGCCATTGAACTGGCTCGGCAAGCGCGAACTGTTCGACATCCCGATCCTCAGCTGGATCGCCCGCCATGGCGGCGTCCACGCCGTCGAGCGCGGTGCCGCAGACGTGGAGGCCTACCGGATCGCGAGCCGGATCCTGGAGGCGGGCCACGTGCTCGCGATCTTCCCCGAGGGCACGCGCAGCCCCGACGGCAAGCTCCAGCGCGGACTCGACGGCGTCGGCCTCCTCGCGCTCCGCAGTGGCGCGGCGATCGTGCCGGTCGGCGTCGGCAACAGCGATACGTTCTGGCCGAAGGAGCGCAGGCTGCCGAAACCGCGCGGCCACGTCACGGTGAGGGTGGGGAAGCCATTCTTCCTTCACGAGGCCCTCGGCCTGCCCGACGCACAGGCTGCACGCCGCGTCCCAAAGGACCAGGCCACCACCGCGATCATGGCCCGCGTCGCCGCGCTCCTCCCCGAACGGCAGCGCGGCGCCTATGCGGAAGCCGCGAAAGGGCTACCCGCCGGCTGAACCCGCGCGGCATGGGATACTGAGATCGTATGGGGACCGTCGAGAGCGTCACGATCGCCCGACGGACCGGCTTCTGCTACGGCGTCCGGGAGGCGATCGACAAGGCCAAGGAAGCCCGGGCCGCCGGGAAGGCGACGCATACCCTCGGCCAGGTCGTGCACAACGAGGGTGTGGTTCGCGACCTGCTGCAGCTCGGCATCAAGACCGTCGACGAGCTCGATGACGTCGATCACGGGGCCGCCGTCGTCATCCGCGCCCATGGCGTTCGACCGGAGGTCATGGAGCGCGCCGCGGCGCGCGGCCTCGAGGTCATCGACGGCACGTGCACGTGGGTCATCCAGGAGCAGCGCGAGATCGTCAAGCTCGTCGAGGAGGGCTACACGATCGTCCTCCTCGGCACACCGAAGCACCCCGAGGTCGTCGGCCTCCTCGGCTTCGCGCCGGACGCGATCGTCGTCGACGAGGAGGAGGACTGGGAGCAGATCCCGCGCCGCAAGCGGATGGCGCTCATCAGCCAGAGCACCCAGCCGCCGTGGAAGTTCGAGAAGCTGGCCGCGTTCATGGTCAGCCGAAGCCACGAGCTGAAGATCGTGAACACCGTCTGTCCGGTCACGATCCGGCGCCAGGAGGACACGGTCGAAGCCGCGCGAGCCGTGGACCTCATGGTGGTCGTCGGCGGCAGGAGCAGCGCGAACACGAAGGAGCTGACACGGCTCTGCGGGATCGTCGGCACGCCGGCGGTCCAGATCGAGTCGGCCAAGGACCTGACGGACGCGGCCGCGTTCAAGGGCAAGCGGATCGTCGGTGTCACCGGCGGAACGTCGACCCCGATCGAGGACCTCCACGCCGTCGCCAAACGCGTCCTCGAGCTCGCCGGGACGCCGAAAGCGAAGGCCAACGCCGACGCCCTCGCGAACGCTGCGTTCGACGCGGCCGCTCACCCGGCCGGCCGCACGACCTCACTCCCGACCGCCGCCGCCAGCTGACGCCCCAATGCCCCTGAGAGGTGGCCTGCCGATCGTCGCGATCGTGGGCCGGCCGAACGTCGGCAAGTCCACGCTCTTCAACCGGATCGTCGGCGGCCGCCCGGCGATCGTTGAGGATCGCGCCCGGACGACGCGCGATCGCCTGTACGGCGAGGCCGAGTGGAACGGCCGCCGGTTCGTGGTCGTGGACACCGGCGGGCTCGAGGCGGCGCCGGGCGACGACATCGAGGCGAAGGTCCAGGAACAGGCCCGCCTCGCGATCGCTGAGGCGGATCTCATCGTCTTCGTCGTCGACACGATCGTCGGGCTGAACCCCGCGGACCTGGAGGCGGCCGAGATCCTGCGAGCCGCCAAGGCGCCGGTGCTCGTCGCCGCGAACAAGGCCGACAACGACGCACGGGAGCTCGAGGCAGCGGAGTTCCACTCGCTCGGCTGGGAGCACACCTACCCGGTGGCCGCGATCCACGGCCGCGGCGTCGCGGACATGCTCGACGAGCTCGTCGAGGTCCTCCCGCCGGAGACGGTCGAGGAGGTCGCCCGGAAGACGCGCGAATCGACGACCGAAGCGGTCGTCGAGGAGATGCAGTTCGGCTCCGAGGACGATGAGGCGGCCTGGGCCGCCGCGACAGCCGCGCCGGACGAGCCGCCCGCGATCGCTTTCGTCGGCCGTCCGAACGTCGGGAAGTCGAGCCTGCTCAACGCCCTCCTCGGGGAGGAGCGGACGATCGTCTCGGACATCCCGGGCACGACACGCGACGCGATCGACACGCGCGTCATGTACGGCCAGACCGAGGTGGTCCTGATCGACACCGCAGGAATCCGGCGGCGCGGCAAGGTCGCCAGCGGGCCGGCGGCCGAGCGCTACTCCACGCTCCGGGCCCTTCGCGCGATCGGTCGGGCCGATGTCGCGGTGCTACTGATCGATGCCATCGAAGGCCTGACGGCGCAGGACACCCACATTGCCGGCTATGTCGTCGAGGAGGGCCGTGGGCTGGTCGTGGCCGTCAACAAATGGGACGCGGTCGAATCGAAGACCGGCCAGACGTTCGATCAGTACGCCGAATGGATCCGCAACGAGGCGCCGTTCCTCGACTTCGCTCCGATCGTCTCGATCTCCGCGAAGACGGGACAGCGCGTGGCGCGCGTCCTCGAGCTCGCGATCGATGTCTACGCCGAGCGCCGCCGCCGCATCCCGACCGGCGGGCTCAACCGCGTGATCGCAGCGGCGGTGGATCGCGCCAACGCGCCGGCCGTGAAGGGCCGCCGGCCGAAGATCATGTACGCGACCCAGGTCGCGGTCGCGCCGCCGACGTTCGTGCTGTTCGGGCGTGACGTCGACGCCGTTCACTTCAGCTATCGACGCTTCCTCGAGAACCGGATCCGCGATGAGTACAGCTTCCTCGGGACGCCGATCCGGCTGTTCTTCCGGGAGCGGCCTGGCCAACGGCTGGAGCGGCGGCGTGCTCGGACGGGCGCGAAGTCCGGGGGACGGTCCGGAACGAGCTCGGGCGCGCGGGCCGGCGGCCGGCGAGGCTGAGGCACATGGCCGCGGAGCGCGTCGCGGTCGTCGGCGCTGGCGCCTGGGGCACGACGCTCGCGCTGCTCGTCGCGCGACGCGAGCCGGTCCTCCTGCTGTGCCGGGACGAGGAGACAGCGGCGCGTCTCCAGCGCGAACGGAAGCACCAGAGGCGGCTGCCCGGCGTCCGGCTCCCGCCGAAGCTGCGGGCGACCGCCCATCCCGCGGATCTCGCATCGGCCTCGGAGCTCGTCCTGTTCGCCGTTCCATCGGCGCACCTCCGCGCCGAGGTCGAACGCGTCCGCGCCTCGGTCGCGCCGTCGGCGGACCTGCTCTCGGTCGTCAAGGGCCTTGAGCCCGGCACCCTCCTGCGGATGTCCGAGGTCATCGCCCAGGCCGGAGGCTTCGAGCCCGCGCGGATCGCCGCGCTTTCGGGACCGAACCTCGCGGGCGAGATCGCCCGCGGCCTGCCCGCGTCGGCGGTCGTCGCGGCGGAGGACCCGAAGCTCGCGGAACGGATCGTCGCCCGCCTCGGCCGTCGGAAGTTCCGCCTCTATGTCAACGGTGACCTCCTCGGCGTGGAGCTCGCCGGGGCCCTGAAGAACATCATCGCGATCGCCGCCGGTGCCGCGGACGGCCTCGGCTTCGGGGACAACGGCAAGGCCGGGCTCATGACGCGCGGTGTCGCGGAGATGACGCGGTTGGGCATCGCGGCCGGTGCCAATCCATTGACGTTCTCGGGGCTCGCGGGCATCGGTGACGTCATCGCGACGTGCGGCTCGAAGCTCTCGCGGAACCACAGGCTCGGTGAGGAGCTGGCGAAGGGCCGCCCGTGGTCCGAGATTGAGGCCGACCTCCCGGGCGTCGCCGAGGGCGCGTACACCGTGGATGCCGCGATCGCGCTCGCTCGAAAGCTCAAGGTCGAGATGCCGATCGCCCAGGAGGTCCATAACGCCCTGTTCGAGGGCAAGGACGTCCGGCGCTGCCTCGTGGACCTGCTCGCTCGGGAGTCGAAGGACGAGCTCGCCGACTACCGCCGCTGGATCGAACGCCTGGGCCGCAACCCCGATTGAGGGTTTCGGGTGGCCGCGCCCTTCGGCGTTGGACGTTGGCCGCGCGTCTACGATGGAGCCGGATGACAGCGGGAGTTCAACGGCACGCGCGAGTCGCGCTTCTCGGATTCCTGATCACGACCACCTCGGCGTGCGCTATCGGCACTGGCGGGTGCAGCAGCGAGGAAGCCGCGACCTTCAACGACATCCAGCAGTACGCCGGCGCCGAGCTTGTGCCCAAGGACGATGGGCTAGGCGGCTGCGGCGCCACGTTCTTCACGGGCGACGACCCGAACCTCGTGATCCAACACTATCGATCCAGGTTGGAGGCCGCGGGCTGGACGATCGATCCGCCTGAACCGTCGCCGCCAGACGGTGCGGAGCTCCAGGCGGTTTCCCTGGGAGCGCGAAAAGGGACGATGGGTTTGGGTGTCTCGGCTGAGATCCTCGGAAGACCGGAGATCGAGTTCGCGATCCACGTCCGCGAAAGCGACTAACCGCGCCTCCCGCTGGCCCGCGCGATCAACTGGCCGGCGATCGGAGCCCTGCTAGACTCGCCGAACGTCGGGGCGTGGCGCAGCCTGGTAGCGCACCAGTCTGGGGGACTGGTGGTCGCCGGTTCAAATCCGGCCGCCCCGACCAATCCTCCGGCACTGCGACCCGTGATGCACGGCCCGGCGGCACAGAACGGGGTCATGCGGATCCCTCCGAGCCTTGAGTCTGGCTGATCCACTCAGCCAGCCGCCGGCCCGTGATGAATTGCGTGAAACCTCCGACGACGGTGCTGAACGTCCCCGCGACGCCTCCGCCGAGCTGCAGGCGCTCGATGATGTCGTCGGGCTTAGAGAGGGACACGATCATGCACTGCACCGGTTGCCGCATGTGCTCCTTGAGCAGATCCAGAAACGGTTGATCGCCGGCGCGCCAGCCGATGACAAGGAGGCGGGTTACCTGCGGCATCAACTCGATGAGCTTCGACATGTGCGAGTCCGGCAGCTCAAACGAGGGCTTGGTTGTGAACGGAACCGAAATGGCGGGAACCATTCCCGCGTTCAGGCTTCCCCTGGGTGTGCGGACAACTTCCCACCTGTGAATAGGCCAGTCATTGTTGACAATGTGGAACTCCCCGAGCACCCACTCGGCCGCGCGCTCGATGAGCTCGTGGGCATCCTGCCAGGCGCCAACAGCGTTGATCTGGAAGCCGACCTCGCGACCCCAATTTGACGAGCCATGCACCTTGAAGAGCCACCACGGCCTGTCGGGGGCGATGTAGTCGTCGATCGTCTCCATCCGTAGGCCTTTGGCTTCGAGCGCGCCTTCGAGGATCCGGTCGTAGTTGAATGTGACGAGTGCCGTTGTTTCGCCAGGCTGGAAGTGCCGCACTTCGTCGAACAAAGTGAGGTAGGTCGTTGGCGGGCCGTACTCCGGCGGCGGCCAACGGCGCTCGAGATCGCGAAACAGGCAGTGCAGGTACAGCCGGACGCCTGCAAGTTGGATGAGGCGCTCTGGGTCATCTGCGGCTTCGGTTGCCAGACCATCAAGAACTTGCTCAACGGATTTGCCGTCGGGTCGCGATCGAAGGAACGGCAGGATCGGCTGAATCTGTCGAACGGCTCGCGCCCACTCCGCAAAACGAATGTCGAAGAGCTGATCGGCGAGTGGTGGTCGCCATTGATGCGGCTCTTGGAGGTGAGGCACGGAGTCATAGGACGCTCCCGCGCCAACGATGATCAGGAGCACGTCCTCACTCTCCCCTCGGATACCGACGGTCCGCGCCCACTATTCTGGCTTTGCATGGCCCTCGACGTTCAGCCGCAGCCTGGCAGGCGCAGGCCCGTTCTTGCCGCTGGCGCCGTGGCGTGACGAGCCGCGATCGATGACCTTTCGAATGCGACGGGGTCGCGGATCCTTCAGCATCGGCTCGCGCGGCCCGCGGACAAGCTACCGCCTCGGATGCGCACTCCCGGGCGTTGTGCTGGTCGGCTTGATAATCATCGCCGCGTGCGGCACCGGAGGCGGCGGCGGGCAGCCTGCGGACACGCCTGAGAGTAAGCCCGAGGGCTGCGGATCTGCCCCGGCCGTGGCATTGGCCGCGATCTCGACCGGACTCCTCGGCGGCACGCACCTCGGGACCGCGGCGATAATCTCGGATCCCGAGCGCAGCAACGTATCGCTGATCGCCGCCGTGATCGAAGGCCCCGGGATCGAGGGATCCGATTCAATCGGCGTGTGGGCTACGAACAACCCATCGGACCCGGGAACCATCTATTCAGTCGACGCGTTCGCCACCGAGTTTTCCGAGTGGCCCCTGATGCCTGACGCCTCGGTGTCGGAATGGCAGCTCGCCCGCCGTTGCCTGTGATGAGTTTCGGCGCGGATCCGAGTGGCCGACGATGACGAGCGACGAGCTCGAGGTCGTGCTGTGCCGCATGCCGTGAGTGCGTTCGACTCTCGGGTCCTGCGGGCGATCCAGAGGATGCTTTCGGCCCTTGACGACCTCGAACCTCGGCGAGTCACTGCCCTGAGAGCCGCGCCAGCCACGGGGTCGCCAGCTGCGAACGATCGGATGCTGCCCGAGGCCCGCTACGTCACGATCTACGCCGGCCAGACGAGCGATGCTGCACTCGATCACCTTCGGGCGTGGCGTCTGCTCGCCCACGGGCCGCTGATCCCGGTGCGGTCGCACCTGACGCTGATGCGCGCGACTCTCGAGTCGGCCGACCGGTGCCGCTGGCATGTCGACGACTCCGTCGACGCCGGCACCAGGATCGGCCGAGCGATCGCGACACGTCGGGCCGATCAGGTCGAGCGCTCGAAATTCGAGGCCTCGACCGAGTGGGGTCCTGTGCGCCCCGTCAAGCACGGCAAGACTGCGATCGAGCGGCTAGCGGAGCTCGATGACCCGGCGCGCCTCGAGGCCCGGGAGAAGGCCGGCGTACGCGAGGTCGGGTACACGGACACGACCACCTTGATGGTCAGGTACGGCCACGAGCGCTGGTACCGGATCTCGAGCGGTCTCGGCCACGCCAAGGAGTGGGCACTGGCCGCCACGGCGCTCACTCGATCGACGGACCCGCCCCTCCTCCCGGGATCGGGCGAGGGCGTCTTCAGCGCGTCGGAGCCGGCGACGCTCGCGATGACGAAGACCGCGGTCGACGCGACCAAGGCGGCGATCGAGGACCTCGAGGTCTACGTGGGGATGCGACCCGTAGATTGACCGGCGGTCGACGTTACGGGAGCAGGCCGCGCTTCGTTAGTTGACCACTTGCTCGATCGCGTCGGCGAGCTCGTCGACTGACGCTGCCGAACGAATCTTGGCGGCTGCCTGACCAGATTTGACGAGAGCGTTTGCGCTGTCGGTGATCGCGAGGCGATCGACCACGGTCGCCGTCTCTCGCTTGAGTCTTTCGAACTCTCGTAGCTCAACACCGCCTGGCCCGAACTTCTTCAGGCGGTCCCAGATCACCGCGTAGACAACGAGGACGGCGCCGGCGAGACCCACGATGCCCGCGAGTGCGGAGTCGTGCAGCCAGAGGCTGATCGCAGTCGCTCCGAGGATCAGCGCGACACCGATGGCGCCCGACAGCCGCCGTTCTCGAGTCTCCACTCCCATGTCTTGGGATCGCCTCACTGGCTTCAATTGCGACCGCTGGAAGCGTCTGTCGAGTTCGTGGTGGAGAACTCTTCGTCGACCCGAGCGATGATCGCGTCGCGCTGCCGTAGCTCCCGGGCGCGGTTCGATACGTCGACGGCGTCACCCGTTATGTTCACCAGGCTGCGACCTCCGAGCGCCGCCGCCAGCCCGAAGATGGCCGCCCCAAACCGCTGGTTGAGGTCCGCGCTGGAGAACCCTTCCATGAGCGCGATCAACGCCACCACGCAGGTCAACACGGTTGTGCCTAGGACGACGCCGATCAGAATCCGGACGAGCAGGAACCGCGTCATCTCCTCCGGGTCGTCGGCGAGCTCGCGCGCATGCGCCTCGAACTTCTCTTTCTTCGCCGCAGACTTGGCGCGTCGACCAGCGCTGTAGCGTCCGATTACGGCGTCGATCCTCGGCGACGCGAGGTTCGTGGCGATCCCGATTGGGATCGCCAGGACCAGGCCGACGAGAATTGATGGGAGGTCGAGCACCACCGGACGGTCGTACTCAGCTGCGCTTCTTGGGTCGATCGCCGCGATCGCCGTGTCCAGGCTTTGACGGCGTCTTCGAGTGCTGCCGTTGGTCGGCGGCTGATGAGCGGCCAACGTCGACCTGGTCCTTCGTGAATCGGCCCTCGTCATCCCGACGGATGTACCGAGAGTCGCCCTTGTGCGGGGTGATCTTCTCCCGTTTGCGCTCAGGCATCGCGTCAGCCTCCGGTAGCAACGCCGGTAGCAATAGGGGGCGTACAACCCCGGTTGACCGGCTCGAACAGATGTCCGCTTCGTGCGTGAAATGATACTCGGCGGACATCGGCGGACGCTACTGGGCACCCTGGGGGACTGGTGGTCGCCGGTTCAAATCCGGCCGCCCCGACCATTTCCCCGATCCGAGCTGGCCTTCGCTCGGCGCGAAGCGAGCCGCAGCTAATCGGGCGACCCTATCCTTCGGTTCTCGCCGCTGACTCCGCTCGCAGCCGCCGGAACGCCGCCCCCGCCCAACGACAGGTGGGTCGAACGGATGGGCAAGCGGAAGAGCCGGTATCTCGGGGCAGTTGCGGCGGTCGTCGGTCTGGTCGTTGTCGCGACGACACCGGGGGCACGCGCACACGGCCTGCACGGCAGGCCGACGGAGATCACGGGCACGGCAAGGGGACAGGAGCTCGTGCGTCACGCCGCGCAGCAGTTCGCGGATCGCGGGCTGGCACCGGATGTGCGATCACTGCACGTCTGGGAGGTCGGTCCCGGCGAACACGTCGTCGGGCGTTCGCTGCCGGCGAACTTTTCGTCATCGATCACCACGGATCGCCAGGGCCGGACGCACGTCGAGCTGCGCTACGACATCGCCGCGCGCGCCGATCCCCAAGCCGGCCGGCTTGCCGGCACCGGCATCGCGGCGACCCCACAGTGGACGCAGATCGCGGGGGAGTGCTTCGCCTGGCTGCACAACGTCGCCGGGGAGATGCTGCCCTGCTACAAGCTTCGAAAGCTCGTGGGTGAGACGTTCCCGCGCGACTACTACGGCCTCGAGCAGTTCGGCACGGTCCAGGCGACGCTCTTCGGGAAGATCTACGACGGCTGGGTCGCCGCCGTGAGGAACCCGGCGAGCGCGACGATGCGCTGGGAGGATTGGGATCCCCTCGGCGACCTGACGACGAGCAACTGCATGATCCAGCCGCTCTCGATCAACATCCTTGGCACGGGCTTCAGCACGTCCGGCCTGCTCTGCGAGCGCTGGGACATGACCCTCTTCCAGGACGCGGGTCACTTCAAGCAGATGTGGAGCTGCGGCTGCATCTGGCCGTTCGGCCAGCCGTACCCGAATAGCCGCGGGATGCGCTACGTCCAGGGCATCAGCGTGCCCGGCGGTGGCAGCCCGTGGTGGACGTTGACCGCGGGGTTCAGCGCGATTTGATGCGACTCGTCGCGGGCGCGCTCGTCCTGTTGCTCGCCGCGTGCGGGCCGCAGGCGAACGCGCCCGAGGCGCCCACGACCGAACAGGCGCTCGCCCACGTCGACGCGCTCATCGCGCTCGTCGAGAGCGGCGGCGCGAGCCGGATCTGCGACTTCGGCGGCCCGACCTGCCACGACTCGGTCGATCCCCTGGATCCGCGCGCCTTCCCCACGACGCGGCCGAAGATCACAAGCGTCCGCCTTGTCCCGCGTGTCGATCACCCCGACGGGACGTGGTCGAGCGCCTACGTTCGGGTTGAGCTCTGCGGCCTCGACGGCCACGGCCAGACCTACCACTCGGAGATGATGGTCTACTGGAATCGCGGCCGGATTGTCTCGACCGAGCCCGCGTACTGGCTCGGCCTTGGGATCGCGGATGGTCCCGTGGTGGGCGCACCCGGCGGGCCGCCCCAGCCCTGCGTCGGCTGAGGCGCTAGAAGGGCTTCGTCACCATGAGCGTGACGATGATCAGCACGACTGCCGTCGTCAGCAGCCCGAAGGCATTCGATCGCGCGGCCGCTGCCGCGTACTCGTCCGATCGCGGATCCTTCTCGGCCTCGACGAGCTGCCGCCGGATCGACGGGCTGAACGCCGCGAAGCCGAGGATCGCGACGCCGATGTAGAGGACGATCGAGAGGGCGATCCAGCCGGTCGTGAACGAGTACTGTCCGCTGCTCGTCAGGACCAGCAGCACGCCGGTGATGGCGAGGAGGATGTAACCCGGGTTCGCGATGGAGCGGTCCAGCCAGCGAATCGTGTCGATCGCGAACACGAGGCGCTTCTGGTCCCGGCCCGCGCGGGCGAGCCAGAAGGCGTACGTGACGTTCGCGCCGACGGCGACGATCGCCGCGAGGACGTGCAGCGCTTTGAGCAGGAGGAACGGGTTCGGCACGAGCGTCAGTGTAGACTCGGAGCCCGTCCCACCCGCGACAGATGAGCCCGTGCATGAGGAGCCCGAGCCCGTGCCGCCGATCGACGAGCTGACCCGGATCGAGCCGTATCACCTCGACCGCCTCGAACATCAGGGCGTCTTCACGACCGGGATCCTCATCGAGGTCAGCGAGACCCCGACACGGCGCCAGAACCTCGCCGACCAGGTGGACGCCTCGCCGAACGACGTCCTGCGCTGGCGTGACGAGGCGCTGATGCTCAACCTCGCCGGGTTCGGCGCAACCGAGCATCAGCTCTTCATCCAGGCCGGGATCGAAGGCCTCCGCGGCATCCTGGAGCTCGAGCTCTCGGCCTTCCGCGAGCGGCTCCGACGGGCCGCGACCGAGCTCAACCTGCCCGCCCCCGACGACATCGTGACCGAGGGCTGGTGGGAGCAGGCGCGGACCCTCGAGGAGGAGTGAGCCGCGGCGCCGGGATCGCCGTCGGGCTCGCCACGGCCCTCGTCATCCTGGCGATCTCGATCCTGCCGTTCCTCTCGCGGCCCTGGATGAGCTTCGAGCAGGGTCGCGCCCAGGTCACGCTCTGGACTGGCTGGCCGGAGGCGGACGTGCGCGCCGCGACGGACTCCATCGTCGGCGACCTCATCGGCTTCGGTGGCTTCGACGGCAGCGTTCAGGGCGCGCCGATTCTGAGCGAGCGCGAGCGCAGCCACATGCGTGACGTTCGGACCGTGTTCGTCGGGTTCTTCGTGCTGGCGATCGTTGCGGCGGCAGGGCTGTGGCTCGCCGTCAGGCGGCGAGGAGCCGCGGCCTGGGCCGCGATCCGTGGCGGTGCGATCGGGCTGATGGTCGGCCTCGTCGTCGCCGGCGTCGTCCTCGCCTTCGCGTTCGATGCCGCCTTCGCCATCTTCCACGCGTTGTTCTTCGCGTCTGGCTCGTGGACGTTCGATCCCGCGACGGACCGGCTCGTCCAGCTCTTTCCTGATCGGTTCTGGTTCGAAACGACCGCGGCCGTCGGGGGTCTCGCCCTCGTGATCGCGCTCGGCGTCATGCGGTTCGCCGGCGCGAGGAAGGGCTGACATGCGCGGCGTGCCGATCGCCCGGATCGCGGGCGTCGAGATCCAGGTGCAGGTCGCCTGGATCCTCGTGCTCGCGCTCATTGCGGCCCTCGCGCTCGGCCAGCTGGAACTTGTCGCCACGGCCGTGGCGGAGCCGGTGCGCTGGCTGCTGGCCGGTCTCGTCGCGCTCGGATTCTTCGTCAGCGCGGTCGCTCACGACCTGGCCCACGCCCTCGTCGCGCGCAGTCGCGGCGTGACCGTGCGCTACATCCTCATCTCGTTCTTCGGCGGAGCCGCCCCGGACGAACCGTCAGCGACGCGGCCGCAGGACGACTTCGCGATCGCGGTCATCGGGCCGGCCGTGAGCCTGCTCCTCGGCATCGTCCTCGCGATCGCCGCCTACGGCAGCGCGGCGCTGGGAGGCCCGGTCGCGGACGCGGCGTCGCCGCTGCTCTACGTCATCGCGGTGCTCAACCTGCTGCTCGGCGGCGTCAACCTCGTCCCGGCCTACCCGCTCGATGGCGGGCGCCTCGTGCGCGATGCGGCCTGGTGGCGCAGCGGCGACGAGAAGGTCGGCTGGAAGGTGGCGGCGCGGATCGGCCGGCTGACGGCGTTCATGCTGCTCGGGCTCGGGCTGCTCTGGGCGGCGATCGGCGACACCGGGAACGGCGCGTTCATCGCGATCAGTGGCTGGTTCCTGTTCCTCTCCGCACGCGCGATTCGAGAGCGCGTTCGGGTCGATGAGCTCATCGGCGATCTCCACGTCGAAGATGCGATCGAGCGCGATGTGCCATCGATCGGGCCGGGACTGACGCTCGACACGTTCGCGCAGCAGCTCCTTGGTGAAGAGACGCCGACGACGGTCGTCCCGGTCATGCGCGACGACGAGCTCCTCGGCGTCGTTGGCGTCGCCCAGGTCCGGCGGATCGCGGAATCACGTTGGCCGTCGACGCGCGTCGAGGATGTGATGCTCAAGCCGCCGCGGCTCGTGATGCTTGCGCCAGGGGACACGCTGCTGTCCGGGTTCGAACGCATCCGGCGTGCGCGCTCCGACGGTTTGCCGGTCATCGGGCCGGACGGGTTGATCGGGCTGCTGACGCTGCGGTCGATCGGCGCGATCGTGCGGCAGCGGATGGGCGGGCCGCCGGCCGGATCGGCTGCGATCGGCGAAGGCGCGGGCTGATCGTGGCTCCGCCCCTCGAGCGGGTCGAGGCGGCTCGCGA
>Ga0075428_100003316_pt1 | contig 17611 bp, 12 predicted proteins | sample RhiMetdeltSRZDD2_FD_75291 | JGI IMG/M metagenome (GOLD analysis project Ga0075428, IMG submission 75291) | Populus rhizosphere microbial communities from Tennessee, USA - Rhizosphere MetaG P. deltoides SRZDD2 | ecosystem: Host-associated > Plants > Roots > Rhizosphere > Soil | place: USA... | reverse complement strand
ATAGGTCACGAAGCGCAGCTGGCCGAACAGCACGCGCACGATTCCCGCGGAGCACAGCGATCCCACGCCGGTGGCCAGCAGCAGGACGGCGAGCACCACGGACAACGCGTAATTGGGATGACCCAGGAACAGCCCGAATTTCTGCAGGAGCGCGATCTCCACGGCCATGTAGCCGACGCCGGTCCCGGCGAAAAAGGCCGCGTAGCGCCATGCGCCGGCGACCGTGAGCCCCCCGGCGGCCAGACGGCGGAGGGGGACGTAGATCCCGAGCGCGGACGCCAGCCCCACGACGAGGCAGAGCAGGACGAGGCTCATCTCCATGACCGGGAAGCTGTCGCCGCCCACCGGCGCGCGGAGGAGGAGGTGCCGCCAGAACGAATAGTGGAAGAAGAACGGGCGGTCGTCGGTGGCCGGGGAGATGTCGAGGGGATAGGCGGCCACGACCGCGGCCTCCCGCCTGGGATCGGCTTGCGAGAGGAAGAACTGGTACATGTTCTCGCGGCGCGCGTTCATCCGGGGGGAGGCGGAGAGCTGGAAGAGCGGGCTGGCCGCCGTCCACCGCTCCAGGCGGTCCAGCTCTTCGTCCGTGAAGGGAGCGCGCTTCACGAGCATGGCGGTGAAGATGCCGTCACGCTGCGTGACCATGGCCACGTGGTCCGCGGGCCGCTGGGCCCCGGCCCGGCGCAAGGCCCCCACGGCGGTGGCCAGGGCGCGCAGCATCTCCCTGGGCACGGGGAACTCCAGCCGCATCATGTTGAGCATCCCCGCCGGCGAGAGCCGCGACAGATAGAGGTCGAAGGCCTCGGCCGTGTAGAGGTAGTTCTCGGAGAAGACGTGGGCCGCGGCCGCGGTGCCGGCGTAGGAGTCGACGCCGGAGAGCTGGATCACGTCGTACACGGCGGGAGCCGTGGCCAGGAAGTGGCGGCCTTCGGCGTGCACGAGGCGCACCCTCGGGTCGTCCACCCAATGCCGGAAGTAGTCGCGGTACGTGCGCGTCAGGATCCCGAGGGTGGCGCCGTTGATCTCCACCCCCACGACCTGCGAGGCGCCGGCATGGAGCGCGGTCAGGACATCGAAGCCGCCCCCCACCCCGACGACCAGCACCCGCGGCGACGGTACCGAGGTGGCCTGGTAGGCCGAGGCGTAGATCGTGCGTTCGATCCCGTCCAGCGACTCCCGCCGCCCGTCGTAGTCCACCGCGTACGTGAACGCCCAGTTGTTCTGGGTGAGCATGCGCCGGAAGCGCGAGAGGAAGGCCGGGTCGCGGCCGATGAGCGAGGGGAACCGCATCCTGTATGGGTCGAGGGGAGGGATCCGCGAGACCTCGATGCGGGCCACGGGGTCCCAGACCACGTGCTCGATGGCGCCGCTCGCGCGCACCGTGGCCAGCATCGAGTCCGGCGGATAGCGCATGTCGAAGACGGCCGCCCGCCCCAGGGCGGCGCCGACGATGGCCGTCGCCGCGACGGCGGCCAGAAGCCTCGGCCCGCGCGAGCGCGGGGGCGACAGCAGCACCGTCCCCGCCAGCATGGAAGCGCACGCCGCCAGGAGGCTGCGCTCCACGCCCCATGCGCCGATGGCGGGGACCACCGCGAAGGCCCCCAGGCCGGAACCCAGGAGGTCGAAGCAATAGATGCGCCGAGCGTTCAGCGCCGGCGCGGAGAGCAGCGCGCCGAGGATCAGGCCGCAGAAGAAGAACGGGGCGGCGAGGACCAGGGCCAGCGGCAGCCAGCGCGCGAGGTGGAGGGTCAGCGAGCCATAGGTGAAGGCCGGGAACTGCAGTCCCAGGTCGGCATGGTAGAGCCCGGCCGAGATGCCGAGCACGGCCAGCACGAAGAAGGCGGCGCAGGCCGTGAGCGCATCCTGGAGGCGGGCGAGGACGGTGTCGAGCCACCGTGTCAGGACCACGCCCGACAGCGCGAACCCGAGCATGGTGAGCGAGATGACGAGGAAGGCGAAGTTGTTGAGCAGCTTTGCGGACACCATGCGATGGACGAGGACCTGGAGGAAGAGGGTAGCCGCCGCGGTCAGGAAGGCGACGCCGCCGGCGCGGACGGTCGGACTCAGGGACGGTCCTCGCGGGGCCAGGACATGGCGCGGTGGGCAATCTAACACGGGGGCGCGGCCTATAATCGACCATCGCATGAAGCTCCTGCATGTCACTCCCTTCTACGAGCCCGCGTGGGCCTATGGAGGCATGGCGCGGGCGGTGGCGGCGCTCTGCCGGGCCTTGGCGCGGCGGGGCCACGAGGTGACGGTGGTGACGGCGCTCTACGACGCCGGCCACGCGCGCAGCGAGACGCTCGGCGGGGTGCGCGTCCATCGCCTCACCGCCCTGTTCAAGAGAGTGCTCACGCCTTGGGCCCCCGGGGCGCGGGGCCTGCTCGGGTCCGAGGTGCGCGATGCGCAGGTCGTCCACGTCCACGGCGTGCGCAGCGGTCTCGCCGTCTCCGCCTATCGGGCCTGCGAGGCCGCCGGCAAGCCCTGGATCCTCCAGCCGCACGGGAGCTGGCCGCACCACGACCGGTTCGTGCTTCCCAAGCTCGCCTTCGACAGGATCTGGGGCCAACGCATGCTGTCCCTCGCGCACTCCCTGGTCGCCGTGAGCCAGGCCGAGGCCCGCGACCTCGGGCGCGAGGCCCACGTGGTGGCCAACGGCGTCGACTCGATCGGCACCGCCGTCAAGTCGGACCGGCGCGGGTTCTACCATCTCCTGTTCGTGGGCAACGACAGCCCGCAGAAGAGGAGCGACCTGCTGCCCGACCTCCTCGCGGAGCTCCCGGCGGTGAGGCTGCAGATCGTGGGCCGCTTCGCGCGGCGGTTCGTCCGGCGCTTCGGTCCTTTCGCCAACCGCGTGACCCTCAGCGGCCCCCTGGACGGCGCGGCGCTCGCGGCCGCCTACGCCTCGGCGGACCTCCTGGTGCATCCGGCGGTGGACGAGGCCTTCGGCCTCGTCCCGTTCGAGGCGGCGCTCCTGGGCACGCCCGCGGTGGTGGCCGGGGGCCACGGCTGCGGGGAGTGGTTCGCGAAGGCCGGCGGGTGCGTGGTGCCCCCCGACGACCCCGCGGCCATGGCGTCCGCCGCGCAGGCGCGCCTGTCGGACCGCGTGGGATCCCAGCGCGAGGCCGCCGCGGTGGCCGACTTCGCGCGGCGCGAGCTGACGTGGGACCGGGCCGCCCAGGCCATGGAGGCCGTCTACGGCGGCGCGCTGAAGGCATGGGCGGCGCAGCCCGAGCCGGCCGCGCCCGTGCCCGCCGCGGCCGGAGGCCCGACCCGGGCCGCCGGTTGAGACACCGGCGCCGCGACAAGCGGCGGCCCTCGACGGCGGCCGCGTCCGCGGAGGCCCCCGCGCCGGCGCCATCGGTCTGGACCCGCCGGGCTCCCCTGATCGCTGCCGCCGTGGCCTTCGTGGTGTACGTGCCGTCGGTTCGCGGCGGGTTCCTCTACGACGACCAGGGCGTGCTCCTCGACAACCGGGGCATACGCGACCTCGGCGCGCTCGGCCAGGTCTTTCGCTCCGACCCGTCTCGTCCGGTCCTGGCCCTGAGCTGGGCGCTGAACCACGCGGCCTTCGGCCTGGCCCCCTGGTCGTATCACCTCGCGAACGTTGCCATCCACGCCGGGAACGCCGCGCTCCTCGCGTCGCTCTTCGCCTGGATGGCGGCGCGCTCCGGCCGCCGCCACCCGGGAGCCTCGGCGCTTCTCGGCGCGTGCCTGTTCGCTGCCACACCCATGGCCGCGGAGACGGCGGGATACGTCTCGAGCCGCTCCACCGCGCTGGCCGCGCTCTTCATGCTGGCCAGCCTCCGGCTCGCGGCCAGCGTGCTGGAGCGCTTCGGCGTGGCGCGCCTGGCCGCGTCGCTCGCGCTCTTCATCCTGGCTGCGGGCACGAAGGAAGAAGCCGCGGCGCTCCCGCTGCTCCTGCTCCTCCTCGACTACTTCTTCGTGGCGGGAGGCAGGGCAAGGGACGTGTGGCGCCGCGCCCGCGTGCACGCCGGCTTCCTGCTCCTGCCCGCGCTGGGTCTGGCTGCCCGGCGCGCGGCCACAGGCGCGTGGCTGCCGCTAGCGGCGCTGGACCGCGGGCGCTACCTGGCCACGCAAGTGGCCGCCTATCCGCTGTACCTCTTGCGCGCGATGATCCCGCTGGACCCGGCGTTCTATCGGGGGCATCCGCCCGCGCCGTCGCCGCCCGACGGGGCCACCGTCCTCGGCTGGATGGCGGCCCTGGCCGTGATCGCGTCCGCGATTGTCTGGCGGAGACGTTTCGCGGACTGGTCCTTCGCCGCTGCGTGGATGGCCGCCTGCCTCCTGCCCTCGTCGTCGATCGTTCCCCTGAAGGAGATGGTGGTGGACCATCGCGCCTACCTCGGCGGGGCGGGGATCGCCTATGCCCTGGGCGGCGTCCTGTGGCGGCCCGGGCGCGGGCCCGTGATGATCGGGCTCATAGCGCTCCTCGCGGCCGGCGCGGTTCGGTATCAGCGGATCCTGTCCGACCCGGTGCGCGCCTGGGAGGACGCCACCCTCCGGGCGCCCGGCTCGAGCGAGGCCTGGCGGGCGCTGGGGGAGGCGTACGCGCAGCGGGGAGAACCGCGCGCGGAGGAGGCGTTCCGGAGGGCCACCGCGCTCGATCCCGGCGACGGCCGCGGCTGGGCGAACCTCGGCGCGTTCTACGTGGAGACCGGCCGTCTCAAGGAGGCTGAAGCGGCCATGCGGCGGGCATCCTGGGCGCTCCCCCAGGACGCGCGCGTGCACGACAACCTGGGGATGATCCTGCAGGCGCTGGGTCGCGAGGACGAGGCGGCCCGGGCCTACGAGGCCGCCGTGGGCACCACCCCGGCCCTGGCCCAGCCCCGCGTCCACCTGGCCGCCATCCTCGCCCGGCGGGGCGAGCGCGGCCGCGCCCGGGCGCTGCTCGAGGAGGCGTCGCGGCTCGAGGTCGACCAGGAGGAGGCCGACGCCATCACCGCGCTCCAGCAGCAGCTCGACTCACCGTGACCCTCGAGGCCTGCGCCGTCGTCGTCAACCACAACGGGCAGGGCTACGTCGAGGAGGCGGTCCAGAGCCTCCTGGAGCAGGACGCAAGGGGCATCGAGGTGTGGGTGGTGGACAACGGCTCGAGCGACGGGTCGGACGCGGCCCTCGAGCGCCGCTTCGGCTCCGCCATCCGCCTGATCCGGGCGGGCCGCAACCTCGGCTTCGGGGCCGGGAACAACCTGGCCATCCGCCAGGCCGGCGGCCGGCACGTGCTGCTGCTGAACAACGACGCCGTGGCCGCGCCGTCCTTCGCGCGCGAGATGATCGCGGCCGCCGAGGCCGACCCCCGCGTGGGCATGGTCGCGGCCCGCGTGCTCGACTACGCGCGCCGCGACGTCATCGACACCGCCGGGCACCTGCTCTATCCCGACGGCCTGAACCGGGGCCGGGGCCGCCTGGAGACCGACCGCGGGCAGTACGACGCCTGCCGGACCGCGCTGTTCCCGAGCGGGGCCGCGGCCCTCTACCGCCGGGCAATGCTGGACGAGATCGGCCTCTTCGACGAATCCTTCTTCCTGTACGGCGACGACGCGGAGCTGGGCCTGCGCGGCCGCCTGGCGGGGTGGACGTGCGCGTTCGCCCCGCGCGCCGTCGCCTATCACCACTACTCGCGCACCGCGGGCGCCCACTCCAGCCTCAAGGCCTTCTACGTGGAGCGCAACCGGGTGTTGGTGCTCCTCAAGCTGTTCCCGGCCTCGCACGTGCTGGTGAGCCCGGCCTATACGGCGGTCCGGCTGGCGCTCCAGGCCTGGGGCGCGGCGACCGGCCGCGGGGCCGCGGCACGCCTGGCCGAGCGCCGGTCGCTGCCGCACCTGGCTGGCCTGACGCTGCGCGCCTACGCGTCCGCCGTGCGCGCGCTGCCGGGCGCGCTGCGTGAGCGGCGGCGCCTGCGGCCCCTGCGGCGGCTGTCCACACCCGGCTTCCGTGCCCTGCTGGACGAGTTCCGGCTGACGGCCCGCGAAGCCGCCCTCAAGGACTGACGCCGGCGATCCACCGCTCGTAATCGTCCGGGGTGTCGATCCCCAGGACGCAGCCCGGATCTCCCCGGACGTGGAGGACCCATTCCGGGTGGTCGGCCAGGACCGCCCGCGCCCCGCGAGCCGCGGGCGCCGCGCGCAACGCGGGCCACGCCGCGCGGGCGAAGCCACCGGGGTGCCCGCGGCGTGAGCCATGGGTCGGGACCGCGATCACCGCCCCGCCATGGAGGCCCGCGACGACGCGGTCGACGGTGGCCGGATCCACCAGCGGATGGTCCACGGGGTGGAGAAGGACCGCGTCGGCGCCTTTGGCCTCGGCCTCGTCGAGGCCGCGCAGGATCGACGAGAGCATGCCCTCCTCGGGGCGCGGGTTCACCAGCAGCGTCGCTCCCGCGGGCGGGTCCGCGGCCGCCGCCGCGGCCAGCACTTCGGGGCGCACGACCGCCGCCACGGCGTCCACGCCTGGACGCGCGAGCACGCGCGCGGTCCGGGCCAGGAAGGACCCGCCGCCGATCCGCAGCAGCGCCTTGGGGCCGCCCATGCGCGTCCCGGACCCCGCGGCCAGGATCACGGCCACGATCCGCATCCTGCGGTATTATGGCGCCCGGTCCCTCCGGAGGGTCATTGGTCACCCGGGTCATCATCATGGGAGCCGCGGGGCGCGACTTCCACAACTTCAACATGGTCTTCCGCGACGACCCGGGCCACCAGGTGGTGGCCTTCACCGCCGCGCAGATCCCCAACATTGAGGGCCGCCGTTACCCGCCCGAGCTGGCCGGGCCGCGTTATCCGCAGGGCATCCCCATCCATCCCGAGGCGGAGCTGCCGCGGCTCATCCGCGAGCTGCGGCCCCACCAGGTGGTCCTGGCCTACAGCGACCTGTCCCACGAGGCCGTCATGCACCTGGCCTCGCAGGTCCTGGCGGCCGGGCCCGATTTCCGGCTGATCGGCCCGGACGCCAGCATGCTGGAGTCCCGTGTGCCGGTGGTCTCCGTGTGCGCGGTCCGCACCGGGAGCGGCAAGAGCCAGACCACGAGGCGCGTCGTCCGCATCCTGCGGGACAAGGGCCGCAAGGTGGTGGCGGTGCGCCATCCCATGCCCTACGGTGAGATCGCGCGGCAGCGCGTCCAGCGCTTCGCCCTCATGGAGGACCTGGACCGGCACCGCTGCACCATCGAGGAGCGGGAGGAGTACGAGCCCCACATCGCCGCCGGCTGCGTTGTCTACGCGGGGGTGGATTACGGCGCCATCCTGGCCGAGGCGGAGAAGGAAGCGGACGTCATCGTCTGGGACGGCGGGAACAACGACCTGCCGTTCTACCGCCCGCGTCTGGAGATCGTGGTCGCGGACCCGCACCGGCCGGGCCACGAGGTGAGCTACCACCCGGGAGAGGCCAACTTGCGCCGGGCCCACGTCGTGGTGATCAACAAGGTCGACACCGCGGCGCCGGAAGGGGTCGAGGCCGTGAGACGGTCGATCCGCGCGCTCAACCCGCGCGCCATGGTCGTGGAGGCGGCCTCCCCGATCTCGGTGGACGAGCCCGCGTCCATCGCCGGCAAGCGGGTGCTCGCCGTCGAGGACGGACCCACGCTCACCCATGGCGGCATGGGCTACGGCGCCGGCGTCCTGGCGGCCCGCAGGCACGGCGCGGCGGAGGTCGTGGACCCGCGGGCCTGGGCCGTGGGCAGCCTCCGCGCGACCTACGCTGCCTATCCCGGGATCGGCCCGCTCCTCCCCGCCATGGGCTACGGCGACGAGCAGGTCCGCGACCTGGAGGCCACCATCGAGGCGACGCCCGCCGACGTCGTGCTGGTGGCCACCCCCGTGGACCTGCGCCGCATCATCCGCATCGGGAAGCCCGCGCTGCGCGTCCGCTACGAGCTCGAGGAGGTCGGACACCCCGACCTCGTCGACGCCCTCCGGGAGTTCTAGGGCCAATGAAACAGAAGCACCTCCTCTCCTTGAAGGACTACTCGCGGGCGGAGATCGAGGAGATCTACGCGCTGGCCCGCAAGGTGAAGGCCGACAAGGCCGCCTATAGCGAGCGGCTCAAGGGCAAGTCGCTGGGGATGATCTTCCAGAAGCCCTCCACGCGCACCCGCGTTTCGTTCGAGGTGGGGATGTCCCAGCTCGGCGGGACGGCGCTCTTCCTGGGCGCCGACACGATCCAGCTCCACCGCGGCGAGACCATCGCGGACACGGCCAAGGTCCTCTCGCGGTACGTGGACGGCATCATGGCCCGCGTCTTCGCCCACCAGGACGTCCTGGACCTCGCGCGGCACGGGACGGTCCCCGTGATCAACGGCCTGTCGGACCTGCTCCATCCCTGCCAGGCGCTGTCCGACTACTTCACGCTGCTGGAGCGCCGCGGCAAGCTGGAGGGCCTGAAGATCGCCTACGTGGGCGACGGCAACAACGTCTGCCACGAGCTGATGTTCGGGGCGGTGAAGCTGGGAATGGCCATGTCCGTGGCCGCTCCCGCCGGCTACCAGCCGAACCAGCTCATCGTGAAGAGCGCCGCGCGTGACGCGCAGAAGGCGAAGACGCCGGTGCCGGTCGTGGTCGAGGACCCCATGGAGGCGGTGGCCGGCGCCGACGTGATCTACACCGACGTGTGGACGTCCATGGGACAGGAGGCGGAGGCGGAGGCGCGCCGCCAGGCCTTCGCGGGCTTCATGGTCACGCCGGAGATGATGGCCAAGGCCTCGCCCGAGGCGGTGTTCATGCACTGCCTGCCCGCCCACCGCGGCGAGGAGGTCTCGGCCGCGGTCATCGACGGCCCGCGGTCGGTCGTCTTCGACGAGGCCGAGAACCGCCTGCACGTCCAGAAGGCGGTGCTGCTGCTGCTGCTGGGCGGTTAGGAAACGACCGTTCGGAACGACAGTCTGGAGGGGCTGACAGCCCAGAACCAGAACGGCTGTGAAGACCGGCTGACAACGTTACGACAAGGGACAGAATTGACGCGGGATGGACGGCGTCAATTCTGTCGGATTTCCCGCGACGCCATCACCTTCAGGGCCCGCCGGATCTCGGCGGGCCGGACGTCCGGCTGGATGACCACCTCGCCGATGGACGTCGGCAGGATGAAGGTCAGCTTGCCGCCGCGCGCCTTCTTGTCCTGACGGAGCGCGGCCAGGATGCGCGGGGCGGGGAGGTCCGAGACCCTGGGCCGCGGCCCCAGGTGGTCCACCGCCGACGCGATGCCGTCGCACTCCGGCTCGCCGATGAGCCCGCGCTCCTTGGCGATCCAGGCCGCTCCCACGATGCCCCAGCCGACCGCCTCGCCGTGCGTGAATCGCCGGTAGGCGGTGGCGGCCTCCAGCGCGTGCCCGAGGGTGTGGCCCAGGTTCAGGACGCGCCGCAGGCCGTCCTCGCGCTCGTCCTTCTCCACGATCTCGGCCTTGATGCGGCAGGCCGAGGCCACAGCGTTCTCGACGTCCATCCCCCTCCAACCGACGAGGCCCGCGGGGGCGCTTAGCAGCCCCTCGAAGAGCGTCCGATCTGCGATCACCCCGCACTTCAGGACCTCGTAGGCCCCGCTGCGGAGCTGTCGAAGGGGCAGGGTCTCCAGGACCGTGGGATCGGACACCACCGCCTTGGGCTGGTGGAACGCGCCGATGAGGTTCTTGGCCCGGGCGTGGTTCACGCCCACCTTTCCGCCCACGGCGCTGTCCACCATGGCCAGCAGCGTGGTGGGCACCTGGACCCACATCACCCCGCGCATGTAGGTGGCGGCCGCGAAGCCCGCGACGTCGCCCACCATGCCGCCCCCGAAGGCCACCACCAGGCCGTCGCGGCCGACGCCAGCGGCCGCCAGCCCGTCATGGACCGCGGCCAGCGTGGCGAGCGTCTTGTTGCGCTCGCCGTCGGGGACCAGGACGCGGCTCACGCTGCCGAGCCGCTTCAGGGAAGCCTCCACGCGTCGCCCGTGCAGCTTCCAGATGCGGCGGCTGGAGACCAGCGCGATGCGCCGGCCCTTGAGTGGGCGGAGCAGGTCGTGGAGGGATCCGGCCAGGCCGTGGCCGATGGTGATCGGATAGCTCCGCTCGCCCAGCTCGACGGGGATTTCGATCATCTGGCTGGCAGGATAGCACGCCGCCTCCGGGGCCCGCCGCGATCACGCCCTCAACGGATCCATCCCGGCAGCGCGCCTTGGCGGCGGGCGCGATCCTCGAAGGCGGATTCGGCCTCACGGATGCGCCGCTCGAGGACCTGGAGCCGCCGTTGGAGGGACACGACCTTCGGATCCGAGTACGGCCGGACGCCCGGCTGCCGGCGCCGCTCCTCGATCTGCTCACGCAGCGACTCCGCCCGGTCCCGCGGGTCCTGCAATCTCTCCTGGAGGCGCTGTGCCTGGGCGCGCCATTTCTCCTCGGCCGAGACGCGATCCTTCCCGGCGGCGTCTCGGCCGAGGTCTTGTCGAGATGTTCCAGCGCGTTCGCGTCTCGCCGTTTCAGTACCGGGCTTCGATTCCACGCCGGTCTGATCCCTGAACGGCCTCACCCTGTCCAGATCCTCGTTCGTGTACGCCGGTACGGGTTTTTTATCCTCGGCGACGCACACCGCGTCCAGCACCCTGGACGCCAGGCACACGGCCAGTGCGACAGAACTCTTCCTCACGACAAGCCTTTCCGGGAGAGACGATGGGAGGATGGGGGGTGGGGACGTCCGCGAGGCCGGACGGAAGGTACCACCCGCCCGCGCGAACGGTCAAGGCCAAAGGGAGCCAGGAGCGACTTTGATAGAATCCCGTGTTTTGAGCCCCGGACGACAGAGATGACGAGCGACACGCTGCGCGCGGACTTCCTGGTGCTGGGGTCGGGGATCGCCGGCCTGCGGGCCGCGCTCGGTCTGGCCCGCCTGGGCAGCGTGCTCGTGGTGACCAAGGACCAGCCCTCCGAGAGCAACACGGGCTACGCGCAAGGGGGCGTGGCCGCCGCGGTGGGCGCCGACGACCGCACGGAGCTGCACCTGGCCGATACCCTGGAGGCGGGGGGCGGGATCGTGTCCCGGGCGGCCGCGCAGGCCCTGGTCGAGGAGGGGCCGGAGCGGATCCGTGAGCTCGCGTCCTGGGGCGCGCGCTTCGACCGCGAGGCGGGCCGGCTGCACTTCACGCGCGAGGGCGCGCACTCCCGCAACCGCGTCCTCCACGCCCGCGGCGACTCGACGGGCTGGGAGATGGTGCGCGCGCTGCTCGAGAAGACCCGGAACACCCGGACCATCGACGTTCGCTCCTTCGCCTGCTCCACCGACCTGGTCCTCTGCGAGGGCCGGGTGGCGGGGTGCCGGTTCCTGGCCGACGGCGCGCGGGGAGCGGAGACGACGGTGCTGGCCAGGGCCACTCTCCTGGCCACGGGCGGCGCGGGACAGGTCTTCGCCGAGACCACGAACCCGGCGGTGGCCACGGGCGACGGGATGGCCATGGGCCTGCGCGCGGACGCCGCGCTCCTGGACATGGAGTTCGTGCAGTTCCATCCCACGGCCCTGGCCGTGCCCGGCGCGCCCCGCTTCCTCATCTCCGAGGCGATCCGGGGCGAGGGCGCTCATCTGCGGAACGGCGCCGGCGAGCGCTTCACCGACGAGCTGGCGCCGCGCGATCAGGTGGCGCGCGCCATCGCCCGCGAGAACGCCGCCGGACGCGGCCCGGTGACCCTGGATCTGCGGCACCTCGACGCGGAGCGCGTGCGCACCCGCTTCCCGCGCATCCACGGCACCTGCCTGCGCTACGGCATCGACATTGCCACCGACCTCGTGCCCGTGACCCCGGCCGCCCACTACGTCATGGGCGGCGTGGCCACGGACCTCCAGGGCCGGGCGACCCTGCCGGGCCTCTACGCGGCGGGGGAGGTGGCCGGCAATGGCGTCCACGGCGCCAACCGGCTGGCCAGCAACTCGCTTCTCGAGGGGCTGGTTTTCGGGGCGCGGGCCGCGGAGTCGATGGCGGCCGACGACAACCCCGCCCCGTCGGAATCGGTCTGCCGGCCGGGTCCCTCCCCGGCGCCGCGGCCGCGGCAGCCGGGGCTGAGCGAGGAGGTGCGTCGCCGCACCTGGGAGGCGCTCGGCCTGGAACGGAACGCGACAGGTCTTGAAGACCTGCTGGAGTTCCTGGAGACGGTCCGCCGGCCGGGCGTGGAAACGCCGGCGGACCGTGAAGATGCCGAGGACCGCAACCTCGTCGACGTGGCCCGGGCCATGGCCGTCTCGGCGCTCTTCCGTGAGGAGAGCCGCGGGGCGCACTTCCGCACCGATTTCCCGGAGACCGACGACGCGCGCTTCCGGGGCCACACGCTGCTGGAGCCCGCCGGCCCGCGGCTGGTGGACGTCGAGGTGCCGACGGTGGTGCACGCGTGAGCGGCCACGTGTCGCTGTTCCCGTTCTCGGAGTACTGGTGGTTCTACGCCGGCTTCACCGCCTTCGTGGGCGTCCTGCTGGCCCTGGACCTGGGCGTCTTCCACCGCAAGGCCCACGCGGTGTCCGTGAAGGAAGCCGCGACCTGGAGCGTCGTGTGGGTGTCCCTGGCCCTCCTCTTCAACTTCGGCCTCTACCGCTACATGCTGCACCGCTTCGCACAGGACCCGCGGCTGACCGCGATCGCGGGCTTCGACCCCGCCGCGGCGGCCTGGGAGACCGCCCTCCAGTTCCTGGCCGGCTACGTGGTCGAGTACTCGCTCTCCGTGGACAACATCTTCGTGTTCGTGGTGGTCCTCAACTACTTCGCCGTCCCCCTGGAGTACCAGCACCGCGTGCTGTTCTTCGGCATCCTGGGGGCGCTCATCTTCCGGGCCATCTTCATCGCGATCGGGGCCGCCCTCCTGCAGTACCAGTGGGTGCTCTGGTTCTTCGGGGCCTTCCTGGTCTTCACGGGCGTGCGGATGATGTTCGCCCAGGAGAAGGGCGTGGAGCCTGAGGAGAACGCGCTCATCCAGCTCTTCCGCAAGGCCGTCCCCGTGACCAACGAGATGCAGGGCAACCACTTCTTCCAGCGCATCGGCGGCCGCCTGCACGCGACGCCGCTCTTCATCGCCCTGCTGTTCCTGGAGATGACCGACATCGTGTTCGCCGTGGACTCCGTGCCCGCCATCTTCGCCTTGACGCAGGAGCCGCTCATCGTCTTCACGTCGAACATCTTCGCCATCCTGGGCCTGCGCAACCTCTATTTCATGTTGCGGGGCGCCATCGACAAGTTCCACATGCTGAAGTACGGGCTGGGGATCGTGCTCGTCTTCGTCGGGCTGAAGATGACCGTCTTCCAGCTCCCGTACTTCGAGAAGCTCTTCCACGGGCACTTCCCGATCAGCTGGTCGCTGGGGATCATCGTGGGCGTCATCGGGCTGTCCATCCTGGCGTCCCTGCTCCTCCCGAGGCGTGAGCACGAGGAGGGCGAGCCGCCCCTGCCGATGCCGTTCGGGCACGAGATCATGACCCACGACAAGCCGCACAAGAAGGCCGACACCAAGGAGAAGACTCGCTGATGGAGAAAGAACGCACCTCGAAGGAGATCACCGCGCGCAGCGAGGATTTCTCGCAGTGGTACCTGGACGTGGTGCTGAAGACGGAGCTGGCGGACTACGGCCCGGTGAAGGGCTGCATGATCATCCGGCCCTACGGCTACGCGGTCTGGGAATCCATGCAGGCCGACATGGACCGCCGCATCAAGGAGACGGGCCACGTCAACGCCTACTTCCCGCTCTTCATCCCGAAGAGCTTCCTGGAGAAGGAGAAGGAGCACGTCGAAGGGTTCTCTCCCGAGTGCGCCTGGGTCACCATCGGCGGCGGGGAGGAGCTGGACGAGCCGCTGGCCATCCGGCCCACCTCGGAGGCCATGATCTGCTCCATGTACGCCAAGTGGGTGCGTTCGTGGCGGGACCTGCCGGTGCTCATCAACCAGTGGGCCAACGTCGTGCGCTGGGAGAAGGTCACTCGCCCCTTCCTGCGCACCACCGAGTTCCTCTGGCAGGAGGGCCATACCCTCCACGCCACCGAGCCGGAGGCGGAGGAGGAGACGCTGCGCATGCTGCACGTCTATCGCTCCTTCTCCGAGGAGACCCTGGCCATGCCCGTGGTGTGGGGGCGCAAATCGGAGAGCGAGAAGTTCGCGGGTGCGCTGCGCACGTACGCCATCGAGGCCCTGATGGGCGACGGCAAGGCGCTGCAGGCGGGGACCAGCCACAACCTCGGCCAGCACTTTGCGACCGCCTACGGCATCGAGTTCCTGGACAAGGACCAGCAGCGGGCCCTGCCCTGGTCCACGTCCTGGGGCACGTCCACGCGGATGATCGGCGGCCTGGTCATGACCCACGGAGACGACTCCGGGCTGATCCTTCCCCCGAAGGTCGCGCCCCATCAGGTCGTGATCGTGCCCATCCCGCCGCGCAAGGGCGACTGGAGCGAGGCGGTGCTGCCCAAGGCGCGCGAGGTCCTGGCCACGCTGCGCGGCGCCGGCGTCCGCGCCCACCTCGACGACCGCGACCAGCACCAGCCGGGGTTCAAGTTCGCCGACTGGGAGATGCGGGGCGTTCCGCTGCGTCTCGAGCTCGGCCCCAAGGACATCGAGAAGGACCAGGCCGTGCTCGTGCGCCGCGACACGCGCGAGAAGGCCTTCGTACCCTTGGCCGGCCTGGCGCAGGCGGTGAGGGAGAAGCTCGACGCGATGCAGGCCGACCTGCTGACCCGGGCACGCAAGTTCGTGGCCGACAACACCACGCGCGTCTCCAGCTACGACCAGTTCAAGCAGATCATGGCCGACAAGCGCGGCTTCCTGGTGGCCGGCTGGTGCGAGGACGCGGCCTGCGAGGCGGCCATCAAGCAGGAGACGAAGGCCACGGTGCGCGTGATCCCCATCGAGGGCGAGGCGGTGCCTTCGGCGTGCGTCCGCTGCGGCAAGCCGTCCCCGCGCGAGGTGTATTTCGCCCAGGCGTATTGATACGAAACGCGGTGCCGATCAGACAACGACAACTCCCTCCCCCTACGTGGGGAGGGTGGGGTGGTTGCGGACGACAAGGTGCGGAGTAGTTCCAGCAACAGCAACCCCCTCCCCCTACGTGGGGAGGGTGGGGTGGTTGCGGACGACAAGGTGCGGAGTAGTTCCAGCAACAGCAACCCCCTCCCCCTACGTGGGGAGGGTGGGGTGGGGGGTCAAAGAAAGAATGCTGCCATTCCTCGCCGCGCTCGCACTGGCCTGCGCGCCGCCGGCGCTCGTCCCGTCCGGCGATCCCGATCGCGCGCGCGAAGCCATGGTGGCCGGGCAGATCGAGCAGCGGGGTGTCCGGGACGCACGGACCCTGGCCGCCATGCGCAAGGTCCCGCGGCACCTCTTCGTCCCCCTCGCGCTGGTAGGGCAGGCCTATGACGACCATCCGCTGCCCATCGGCCACGAACAGACGATCTCGCAGCCCTACATCGTCGCCTTCATGACCGAGGCGCTGGGCCTGCGCGGGGGCGAGAACGTACTCGAGGTGGGCACCGGCTCCGGTTACCAGGCCGCGGTACTGGCCGAGATCGCGGCCCGTGTCTACACCATCGAGATCGTGGCGCCGCTGGCCGAGGAGGCCCGGGAGCGCCTGAAGCGGCTGGGCTACCGCAACGTGGAGGTGCGGGCCGGCGACGGCTACCTCGGGTGGCCCGAGAAAGCGCCCTTCGACGCCATCATGGTGACCGCCGCCGCGCCGCGCATCCCGGAGCCGCTCAAGCAGCAGCTCAAGGAGGGGGGCCGGCTCGTGATCCCCGTGGGGGAGGCGTATCAGGAGCTGATCGTGGTCACCCGGAAGGGGGCCACCTACGCTGAGGACCGGGTCCTGCCCGTCCGCTTCGTGCCCATGACGGGCAAGGTCCGGCAGTGATGGTTCCTGGAGTGTCACAAGCCGGACCTGTGCCCCACGCCGGAGGTCCCGTAGGGTAGATTCCACGTGCGCGGCCGGCCGGACAGGCGGCCGCGGGAGGCTCACGTGGAAGTCTTGATCGGCTTTCTGGTGCTGGGTCTGCTCGTCCTGGCGGTCACCGGCCCCGTCCTGGCCCTGGTGGCGTTCAGCCGGACCTCGAGGCTGCGGGCGCAGGGCGAGGCCCTCACCGCGCAGGTGGCGGCTCTCGAGGCCCGCGTCTCCGCGCTGGTCAAGATCGTCCAGGCCGGCCGGCCGGCCTCCGCCGACGTCGCACTGGCCGCGACCGTCGAGCCCCTCGTCGCGCGTGTCGAGGCGATCCCGGCCCCCGCATCGCCCGCGCCCGCGCGCGCGGCCGAGCCCGAGCGCCCGAGCGCGCCTCCGCCGGCGCCCGCGCCGGCTCCCCCCCGCGTCGAGGCTCGGCCGCCCGTGCCGCCGCCGCCCGCCGCGGCACGAGGCACGCCGCCGCCGCCTCGACCCGACTTCGCCACGAACCTGGGGCCGAAGATCCTCGTGGCGGCGGGCGCCCTCGCCTTCGTCGTCTTCCTCGGCCTCTTCGTGAAGTACGCCTGGGAGAGCAACTGGGTCGGGCCGACGGGCCGGGTGCTGTTCGGCGCGGCCATGGGCCTGGCACTGGTGGCGGGCGGCGTCCGCCTGATGGGGCGCGAGTACCGGCCGCTCGGACAGGGACTGGCCGGGGCCGGCCTGGCGGGTCTCTACGTCTCCGCGTTCGGCGCGCACGCGTTCTACGGCCTCATCCCGCGCGAGGCCGCGGGGATGCTGATGGTGGCGATCACCGCCAACGCCGTCCTGCTGGCGATGAAGCTGGATGCCCGGCTGCTGGCCAGCCTGGCCTGGGTCGGCGGCTACCTCACCCCGCTCCTGCTCTCCACGGGCGAGGACAAGGCCGTCGCGCTGTTCGCCTATCTGGCGCTGCTCGACGCGGGGGCGCTCGTCCTCGACCACCGCAAGCCGTGGAAGGAGACGGTGCCCCTGGCCATGATCGGCACGCTCGTCCTCTACGCCGGCTGGTACGAGCGTTTCTTCCGGCCGGAGCGCTTCGAGGTGGCGGCCTCGGGCATAGTCCTCTTCACGGCCCTGTTCGCCCTGGGCATGGCGCGCAAGGATCGGGGAGCGGGGCTGGGCGTGGTCTTCTCGCTCGGCGCCCTTGGCGTCGCGGTCCTGGCGGCGGGAGCCGATCGGCCCGCCGTCCTCCTGGCCCTGTCCTTCGGGTTGGCGGGCGCCGCCCTGCGACTGTCCACTCCCCGCAGCCGTTGGCTGGCCTTCATCGCGACGTTCGCCCTCGCGTTGCCCTACATGACCTGGTCGGCGGCCCATTACCGTCCCGAGAGCTTCGGGATCGCGGCGGCGTGGATCACGGGCGGGGTGCTGATGCTCGTGGCCACGTCCCTCACCGGCCGTGGCCCCACCGCGATCCCGCTCGAGCCGCTGGCCCTCGTGGGCGGGGGCATCGCATCCATCGGCCTGGCCGCGGCCACCGACCGTCCCACGCTCATCCTTCCGTTCCTCCTGGCCCTGGCCGGGGTGGCGGCGCTGGCGCAGCGGCGCTGGAGATGGGCCGAGGCGGCGGGCGTGACGACGGCGGCGCTGGCCGTGCTGGCGTGGTTCGACCGCTTCTACAAGGCGGACCGCGGGGCGGAGGCGTTGACGCTCGCGCTGACCCTCGCGGGCGCCTACCTGCTCGCGCTGCTCGTGCGCGGCTTC
>Ga0075428_100003315_pt1 | contig 17614 bp, 16 predicted proteins | sample RhiMetdeltSRZDD2_FD_75291 | JGI IMG/M metagenome (GOLD analysis project Ga0075428, IMG submission 75291) | Populus rhizosphere microbial communities from Tennessee, USA - Rhizosphere MetaG P. deltoides SRZDD2 | ecosystem: Host-associated > Plants > Roots > Rhizosphere > Soil | place: USA... | reverse complement strand
GATCCGTGACCATGACGAGCGCCCCTTCGTGGTGCTTGATCATCCCTTCGAGAAAGAGCCGATCGAATTCGCGTCCCTTTGCTGCCGACAGACGCGACATCTCGTCGGGCGTCAACATGCCTGGCATCAGCGCCCCGCCCATCGTGTGGTGCGCATGCGCAGAGGGCACCTCCTCACCGCGCGTCGAGAGCCAGCGCTCCATCATCTTGATTTCATCAGCTTGCGACACCTGAATGCGCTGAGCGAGTTTCCTTATCGAGTCACTCGACGCGCGGCTGGCGACGAGATCGGTCATCTCCACGGCTTGCGCGTGGTGGCTGATCATGCCCTGCATGAAGCGCGCGTCCGCAGCGGTGTGTCCAACCCGAGACATATCGACCGCCACATTCGGGCCGATCACTCGTGTCGGCTCGCCGGGCGCTCCCGGCTGAACGATCGGTGGATTGGATTGGGTGGCCCCTCCGCATGCTGAGGCCGCAAGGCAGAGAAGGGTAAGGCCGACGAAGTGTTTGCAAATCGACAACCTTCAAAGAATACACATAGTCGGCCCGTCCAGTCATACTGTCCCCCCGCAACCGCGACTCATCGCGCTTGCGGGGGACGAGATGCGCGCTGCCCTGGGGCTTCATCGCAATGTCGCCGTGCTCGCCGCGAGTCTTTTCGGCCTCGCGCTCGGAGAAGAACTCTGGCAGGCTTACGTGCCCGTTTACCTGACGGCGCTCGGCGCCGGCGGCGTGATCGTTGGCTTCTTCGGGTCACTCAAAGATCTTCTCGACAGCGTGTATCAGTATCCCGGCGGCTGGTTGGCCGACCGTATCGGCCGTCGGCGCGCGCTCCTGTTCTTCACCAGTCTCGCGACGGCCGGTTACGTCGTTTACGCGATTGCTCCGGCGTGGCCAATCCTGTTCGCCGGCCTGTTCGGCGTGATGGCGTGGAAGTCGGGGGCGTTTCCGACGACGTTCGCCGTCATCGGCGACTCTCTCCCGCGCGAACGCCGGGCCGTCGCTTTCGGGGTCCAGTCTGTGCTCGTTCGTGTGCCGCGTGTTATCGGCGCGCCGATTGGCGGCCTGCTGATCGCGAGCCTCGGAACCGTTGCAGGCATTCGTGCCGCATTAATCGTCACGATTGTGCTTGCCGCGGCGGTGCTGATGGTGCAACGGTATGGCTTTCGAGAGGACGTACGTCCGGCGCCTCCGCACGAGTACTCGAACGTTCGCTCTGTCTTCCGTGCTCTGCCGACGTCGTTGAAACGTCTCCTGACCGCGGACTGCATCGTTCGGATCGGTGAAGGGATCGCTGCGTCCTTTATCGTCCTGTTTGTGACCTCAACGCTTCATTATTCTGCGAGCGACTATGGCGTGCTGTATGCCGTTCAGCAGGCGATCGCGATCGCCTTCTACCTGCCCGCAGGCCGACTTGCGGAATTCACGGGTAGACGGCCGCTCGTGCTGCTTACCTTTGTGTTCTTCGCCGTGTTTCCACTTGCCATCAGGCTGGCAGACACGTTTCCGGCGCTCCTCGTCGCGTTCGTGATTGGTGGCTTGAAGGAGTTCGGTGAACCTGCACGCAAATCGCTCATCGTCGATCTGGCGCCCGATCACCTGCGCGGGCGCGCGGTAGGTGTGTATTACGGCATTCGGAACCTGCTCGTGGTACCCGCAGGCGTGATCGGCGGATTACTATGGCAACGGTCGCCTACGCTGCCACTGGAAGCTGCGGCCGTCGTTGGCGCCATTGGGATGCTGGCATTCGCACTGAGCTCGCTCCGCGAAACAGCGTTGCCGCAGCCACAGTGATGGCGCTCCTCGGCCTCCTTACCGTCGCTATCTTGCTTGCGGTGATCGTCAGCCGGACGATGTCCCCGCTCGTCGCGCTCATCGTCGTTCCGGTGACGGCTGCATTGGTAGCGGGATTTGGCCTCGACACGGCCCGGTTCATGGTCGCGGGCCTGCAGCAGACGGCGTCTGTGGCCGCGATGTTCGTCTTCGCGATTCTTTATTTCGGCGTCATGACCGACGCCGGACTGCTGGAACCAATCGTCGATCGAATTCTTCGGGCCGTCGGGCTAAACCCGACTCGCATCGTTGTCGGCACGGCCCTGCTGGCGCTGCTCGTGCACCTCGATGGATCTGGCGCCGTCACGTTCCTCGTGACGATTCCAGCAATGCTTCCTCTCTATGAACGGCTTGGGATCGATCGACGCATTCTCGCGTGCGTGGCATCGATGGCGGCCGGCGTCAACTTTTTGCCCTGGACGGGTCCCACCGTACGAGCGGCGACCGCGCTCCACGTATCCACGACAGATCTCTTCAGGCCCTTGATTCCTGTGCAGGCGGTCGGGCTGGTCTTTGTGTTTGGTGTCGCGGTCGTGCTGGGACGACGTGAAGCGAGACGTCTGGGGCTCGTACAAGTCGACGCGCCGCCGGCGCCGGCTGGCATGCCGAACGGCGATCGATCTGCGCTGCGGCGTCCGGGACGATTCTGGCTCAACGCCATGCTGACGATCGGGATTCTTGCCCTGATGATCAGCGGTGCCGTCGATCCCGCAGCGGTGTTCATGGTCGGCACGGCCATCGCGCTGCTCGTCAATTATCCGTCCGCCGACATGCAACGCGCGCGTCTGGACGCCCACGCCAAAGCGGCGTTGACGATGGGAGCGATTTTGCTCGCGGCAGGATCCTTCACGGGGATCATGAAAGGATCGGGAATGCTTCAGGCGATGGCGTCTGCGACCGTCCACGCGGTACCACCATCGATGGCGATGCACATTCCATTCGCGCTTGGGATTGTCTCGATGCCGCTCAGCCTGTTATTCGATCCCGATTCGTTTTATCTGGGTGCGTTGCCAGTCATCGCTGAAGTGGCAAGAACGTTCGGCGTCCCGCCACTCCAAGTCGGACAAGCGGCTCTCCTTGGTCAAATGACGACCGGCTTCCCCGTTAGCCCGTTGACGCCGGCCACCTTTCTCGTCGTCGGGCTGACGCGAATCGAACTCGGCGAGCACCAGCGATTCACAGCGCCATATCTTTTCGCCGCCTCGGTTTTAATGACTCTCGTGTGTGCGTTGATCGGAGTGTTTCCGCTGTGAAGATTGTGCGGATTGGTTGCGGCGCCGGATTCGCAGGCGATCGAATTGAACCGGCGATCGAGCTGGCTGCCAAAGGTGCACTCGACTATCTCGTCTTCGAGTGCCTCGCGGAACGGACCATCGCCCTTGCACAGCAGGCGAAGGCACGCGATCCGCAACTGGGCTACGAGCCCCTGCTCGCCGCCCGCATGGAAGCGGTCCTTCCTTTATGCCGCGAACGAGGAACGACGATCATTACGAACATGGGGGCGGCAAACCCATCCGCGGCCGCCGAAGTAGTGAGACGCATCGCCGAGCGCCTTGGTTTCAATGGATTGACGATCGCCGCGATTGTTGGCGACGACGTCAGGGCGCTCGTTGAAGGCGATGATTTCACCGTGAGAGAAACCGGCGAGCCCGTCCGATCTCTTGGTAATCGACTTGTGTCGGCGAACGCCTACATCGGAGCGGAACCAATCGTACACGCGCTCGAACAAAGCGCCGATGTGGTCATCACCGGCCGGGCCGCCGATCCGTCGCTCTTCGTCGCTCCGCTGATGCACGCGCACGGACAGTCGCTTGACGACTGTGATCAGGTAGGGCGCGCCACTCTCGTCGGACACCTGCTCGAATGTGCGGGCCAGATCACCGGGGGCTACTTCGCGGATCCCGGCGTGAAGGACGTTCCGGGACTCGACAACCTCGGCTTCCCTCTGGCGGAGGTCCCGGAGCGCGGGCCCATTGTGATCACCAAGGTGCCGGGAACAGGCGGGATTGTCACGCCGGCTACGTGCAAGGAGCAGCTCCTCTACGAGATCCACGACCCTGCTGCCTACATGACGCCGGATACCATCGCGGATTTCAGTAATGTCCGCATCGAGGCATCGGGGCCCGATCGTGTTCAGGTGGACGGCGCGACCGGAGGGCCCAGGCCCGATTTGTTAAAAGTATCGCTCGCCTGTCGCGACAGCTTCATCGGCGAAGGGCAGATCTCGTACGCCGGCAGCGGAGCTGAGGAGCGGGCACGCCTGGCGGCAGACGTCGTCATGCGCCGTTTGGCACGCGCGGGAATTCACACGTCGGAAACTCGATGCGATTTCATTGGTATCAATGCTTTGCACGGTTCACTTCTGTCGAGCGAGCACGATCGCTCTTACGAGGTTCGACTTCGGATCGCGGCACGGACGAACACGCTGGTTGACGCACAGGCGGTTGCCAATGAAGTTGAATCGTTGTACACGAACGGACCAGCGGGTGGGGGTGGCGCGACAAAGGCTGCGCGGGAAGTTTTGTCGGTCGCGTCGACGTTTGTTCCGCGCCACCTCGTGCGATGCGACGTGCGGATCGAAGTGGTATGAAACTACGGACCATCGCCCATTCGCGAACAGGCGACAAAGGGACGACCATCAACGTCTCCCTTATCGTCTTCAACCCGCGTCACTATCCGTTAGTCGTTCGCCAGGTCACCGCCGATCGCGTCAAGGCGCATTTTGTCGAACTCGCGACAGGCACGGTCATTCGTTACGAATTGCCGCTCATTGGCGCGTTGAACTTTGTCGTGCACGGTGTCGTCGGCGGCGGCGTGACACGAACGCTCGCGCTCGATGCACACGGGAAATCGTTGAGTTCTGCGCTCCTGGAGATGGAAATTGATGGCGACGCTGAAATGGCTGATTGCTAATTTGATTGCTGATTGAGTGGAGGCATCGTGAAGCAGATTGTCATGTGTCTGGGAGTGATCATGGTTTTGGCCACGACTGCCGAAGCGCAGGCTCCGGCACCTGTTGTCTCTCCTGAGGTTTCGACCGATCGTCGTCTGACGCTCCGATTTCGCGCGCCGGATGCGAAACAGGTGACGGCCACCGGCGAGTTGGACGGCCAGCCGCATCCGATGACCAAAGGGACCGATGGTGTGTGGAGCGTGACGATTGGACCGCTCGCTCCCGACATCTACACCTATGCCTTTAACGTCGACGGCACCTCCGCACTCGATCCACAGAACACGAACACCAAGCTTGGCTATGGTAGCTTCGGGCCGGTCAGTGTCGTGGAAGTCCCGGGCGACGGTCCGCAATTCTACGACGCGAAACCGGTGCCGCATGGCGAAGTGCGGATTCGCCCATACGAATCAAAGGCGCTGGGCTTTTCCCGAACCGTTTGGATCTACACGCCACCAGGTTACGAAACCGGCAAAGACTATCCGGTTTTATATCTGCTGCATGGTGCCGGCGACGTCGAATCCGGTTGGGTGCTCATCGGCCGGGCGAACTTGATCCTCGACAACCTGATCGCCGAGAAAAAGGCCAAGCCGATGGTCATCGTCATGCCGCTCGGTCACACCATCCAGAGCTTCTGGACCGGACCCGCCAAGGCACTGCCGAACGAGATGGCTGCCGCGTACGCGAAGGGAGGACTCGACGCGGTGCTTTTTGCGTTGATGTCCGGCGACGGCAAAGGCGGACTCTCGCCTTTCGCGAAGGACTTGCTCGACGATGTGCTGCCGATGGTTGAGAAGTCGTACAAAGTGTCAAAGAGGCCTGAGGATCGCGCGATCGCCGGGCTTTCGATGGGTGGAGGTCAAACGGTCAACATCGCCTTTAACCGGCCCGACTTGTTCAAGTACGTTGCCGTGATGAGTGGTGCGGTCACAGGAAAAGCGGATCAGATTTACTCGAAGTTTCTCAGCAACGCGGAGCAAGCCAACAAGCAGTTCAAGCTGTTCTGGTTTGGCGTCGGCAAGGATGACACGCTCACGGGCCCTGGAGATCGCGAGTTCGCACAGATGCTCGCGAAGTACGGCATCACCCACACGGCGCGGGTCACCGAGGGCCGGCACGAGTGGACCGTCTGGCGCCAGCACCTGAACGAGATCGCGCCGCTCTTGTTCAAGTAGTACGGGCTGTTCTGTCGATTTGCCGCGACGCCGTTCGACTGAGTCTCAGGAGGGCCTGCAATGAAGTACATGTTGCTCATTCACAACAGCGAACAGGCATTGAATGCACTGAGCGAAGGGCAGCTGAAGCAGATGATGGCGGACTTTCGCCGATTCTCTGAAGAGATTCGCGCCAGCGGCCATTATCAGGCCGGGTCGCAACTCCAGCCGACGTCGATGGCGACGAGTGTTCGGGTGCGGAACGGAAAACGGTTGGTGACCGATGGTCCGTTCGCCGAAACGCGCGAACAGCTCGGCGGCTACTACCTGGTGGAAGCGAAGGATCTCGACGAAGCGATCGGCCTGGCCGAACGGGTGCCCTCGGTAAAAATAGGGACTATCGAGATTCGGCCGCTGGTGGAAGCGCAGATGCCAGCGGCGGTGTGATGGGGTCAGACGGGGGTCAGACGGGGGTCAGACCCCCGTCTGACCCTCAGTTCTTCTTGTACGCCATCTTTGTCGTGACCGGCGCGCCGCCACCCTGGAAGTCCGGCCGGGTGGTCTCGACGAGAAGGTTGCCAGACGACGGGTCGAGCGACATCACCATCTTGGTCTCGACGAGATTGCCGCCGAAGTCCATCTTCGTATTGACCAACAGCTTGCCTGCATCCCACTTCGTCGTCGAGAGCTGATCGATGCTGTTGCCCTGGATACTCAGCACGTTTCGGCTTTCCGAACCGTCAAGCTTGTAGTTGCTCGTAAACGTTCCCATTTGTGTCGTCCGCGTGATCGTGAGGGTCGACGCGTCCTGTGTGATGGTGGCTTCCGTGCCAAGACCGCCCCCCATGCCAGGCTGAGCATTCGGATCGGGGACGAGCGTCCATTTGCCCGCGAAGTTCGGCGGCGCCTGTGCGGCGGCGACGGTGATCGAGGCAATGGCTGCCACGATGGTGAGTACGTGTCTCATGAGACCTGCTCCTTCCAGATGATTGCGGATGATTATCGACCCGAACGGCGCGACCAGGTCGGTCCCGCGCGCTGCGGCACGTCGAGCGCGGTGAAGACGCCGACCGTCTCCATCCGCTCGACCAGCCGTTCGCGCTGTTGCTCGAGCTCGTTCAGCTCGTCACTGAAGTCAGCCACGTGTTTCTCGTAGACGACCATTTCTCCCCAGTATTCGACCAGGAGATACCGCGACTCCGAGCCGATATCGCGCAGGAATGAGCTGCCCAGGAACGAACGGCTGCGACGCGACAACTTCGTCCAGTCGCCATCGGCCCCATAGAACCGCTCGAATTGCTCGGCGGCTCCAGGACGGATGTCAATCTGCCAGACCACTGCAACCACGCACCGCCTCCAAGCCTGACTCGCTAGTATACGGGTGCGTGTTGCTTTTGCGTTACTTCACTGTTTCATCCGAGATCCACAGCCATCAGTGTCTTCCGGTCGCGAATGAACAGCCGAGTACCGACGAGGACCGGCGGCGTCCATGACAGGTGAGTGAGCAGCGGTGCCTTTGCCGCGATCTTGAACCCCTGTGGCGATGGATGGGCAATCATCAGATTGCCGTCCTGGTCAAGCGTGATCAGTTTCTGATCCGCCCAGACAAACGTTGCCTTTTCAATGCTGCGTTCCTGCCAGTGAATTTTTCCCGAGCGTGCGTCGACGGCGCTCAAAATGGCCTGGCTCCCCTTGCCGCCGCTCGAAAAGTAGATGGCGTCGCCAATTCGCATCGCGTTCCCATGATGCAACCGGAGGCGATTCGAACTCCACAACTCCGTGGCGATCGTCTGCAATCCGTTTCGTTTCAGTTCGATCACCTTGGTACCGGCGTTGTACTCCGACGACACGAACAACAGGTTGTCCGGGCCCCAGACAGGCATCGCGACTGCTATCGAGTAGTCCGCCTTGAACGGCACCTGCCACTGCAGATCTCCGTTCACTGGATTGATGCCGATGACGAAGCCGTCCATCACGAGGGCGGCCTGCTCGAGGCCGCTGACATCGATCAGAATCGGCGACGAGTAAACATTCCCGAAGTTGTTCTGGTTCCATGCGACGGATCCGTCCGCCTGCCGGAACGCCATCACAGCTTTTCCCGAGCCACCGACCGGCACGATGACAAGATCGCGGAATGCGATCGGGCTCGATGCGTAGCCGTACATCAGTCGCGAACCGTGATGATCGGTCCAAAGTTGCTGCGTCCAGAGGAGCTTCCCCGTCTTCTTCTCGAGGCACTGTAGACGTCCGGCGACACCGGCCGTAAACAGGCGGTCGCCAACGACGAGCGGAGTAGCGTATGGGCCGTTTCCCATTTCCGGCGCGTCGCTCTGGAACGTCATCGGCGTCGTGTATTCCCACAGCGTCTTGCCGTCGTCGGCATTAGCCGCGAGTACGACCTCCTGGCGCGATCTCCCGTACATTGTGTAGAGCACACCATCTTCGACTGATGGCGACGAGTACCCCTCGCCCAGCGGCCGCTGCCAGACCACAGGTGGACCGCTAGCCGGCCAGGAATCCTTGATGCCGGTGGCGTCGGTTTGGAAATTCCGATGAGGTCCGCCCCATTGCGTCCATGCGGGCGGTCGTCGCGATGGCACTGCGGGAGCGGGTGCCGGGGGCTTCTTTTGAGTTGGAGCCTTCGACCGCTGCTGCAGAATTGGTGAGGCGATGGCCATTGCGAGAAAGGCGCGTCGATCCATATCTGCTACCTCTTGTGGCTCGTAGAAGTTTGCCACGTCTTAGACGATCGATCTCGCCTTTGTGGCGAGTTGGGTGACGTATCGACCAATTGGACACCCGTAGCGCGGAGTTGACAGCTGTCGATTTTCGCCCGTCTCGTTCGACCATGAACAGAACACGAAAAATACGGAAACTAACTACAGCCGAGACGGAGAGACGACGATGCGATTCATGATTTTGGTCAAGGCCACGAAAGACTCCGAAGCGGGCATCATGCCGGATAAGAAGCTCCTCGCCGAGATGGGGAAGTTCAATGAAGAGCTGGTGAAGGCCGGCATTATGCTCGACGGTGAGGGGTTGCATCCGAGTTCGAAAGGTGCGCGGGTCAAGTTTTCCGGCGCCACGCGGACGGTGTACGACGGACCCTTTCCGGAAACCAAAGAGCTGATCGCTGGTTTCTGGATCTGGCGAGTGAAGTCGAAAGAAGAAGCGATCGAGTGGGTCAAGAAGTGTCCGAATCCCATGCCGAATGTCGACTCGGAGATTGAGATTCGTCAGATTTTCGAGGCCGAGGACTTTGGCGCGGAGTTCACGCCGGAATTACGCGAGTATGAAGCCAAAGTGCGGGCCGAGGCGGAGCGGCTGAAGAAGTCGACGTAGGATCGTGTACCTTTGTCGTGGGAGTTGCGCCTGGAAGTCTATCTGATTGACGGCACGTACGAGCTGTTCCGGCACTTTTACGCTCTGCCGTCGGCTCGCGATGACGACGGTCGCGAAATCGCCGCGGTGCGCGGGGTCGTCGGGTCCGTGTTGGGAATGTTGAACGGTGGTGCCACTCACGTCGCTGTCGCGACCGATCACGTCATCGAATCGTTCCGCAATGACCTGTGGGCCGGTTACAAGACCGGCGCTGGAATAGATCCTGACTTGTTGTCGCAGTTTCCACTGCTCGAAGACGCGCTCGTCTCAGCTGGTGTGACTGTGTGGCCGATGATTGAGTTCGAGGCCGACGACGCGCTTGCGGCCGCGGCGCGGGTTGCGGCACGGGACCCACGTGTTGGGCGCGTGATCATTTGTACCCCCGACAAGGATCTCGCGCAGTGCGTGCAGGGTGACCGCGTCGTCCAACTCAATCGACGCACCCGGCAGACTCGCAACGAAGCTGCGGTCGTCGAGAAGTTCGGTGTTTTGCCGGAATCGATTCCCGACTACCTCGCGCTCGTGGGCGACGCAGCCGACGGGTATCCCGGCCTGCGCGGATGGGGCGCGAAATCCACTGCGGCTGTCCTGGCGAAGTATCGACATCTCGAAGCTGTTCCAGGCGACTGGCGAGAATGGCGCGTCAATGCCGCCAACGCGGGTGCACTGGCGCGAACACTCGGTGAACAACGCGAGCATGCATTGCTCTTCCGAACGCTCGCGACGCTGCGCACGGACATACCGCTTTTTGACGATGTCGAAACGCTGCGGTGGACAGGTCCGACGGCGAGCTTCCACGATCTCGTGGCGCGCTTCGATCGCGCGGTGATCGACGATCGTCGCGCCGTGGCCCGCTCCGCCGTCACGCCTGTTGAACGTTAATTACTTGGCTCACTTTCTGCTCACGCCTGTTGGTTCGAGCGGTGACGTGCATCCGTTCGTCGGTATCGGACGTGCGCTCCATCGGCGCGGCCACGACGTAACCATCCTCACCGCTGAACCGTTTCGCGTCGTCTGCCAACGTGCCGGACTTCGTTTTGTCCAGATTCACTCGCAGGCGGAATTCGACGAAATAACGAAGGATCCGGACTTGTGGCACAGCCGCAAGGGATTGGCCCTGATCCTGCGGAAGGTCGCATCCGCGCTGCGTGCGCACTATGACGTGATCTCGTCGGTGTACGAACCAGGACGCACGGTTCTGGTCGCCCACGCGCTCGCATTTGCGGCGCGCGTCTTCGAAGATGCACGCCAAGCACCTGCCGCGACTCTACATCTCGCGCCATCTATTTTTCGCTCGGACTTTCAGCAGGCGACGTCCATTCCGGGCGTGGATCCATCAAGACTGCCGCGGTGGGTGAAGCGATCCGCGCTGTGGCTTGCGGATCGTTTATTACTCGATCCGCCGATTGTCCCAGCATTGAATGCGCTGCGCCGCCAACTTGGTCTTTCTCCGGTTTCGCGAGTGTTCCGCGAGTGGGTCCACTCACCGCAGCGTGTGATTGGGCTTTTCCCTGAATGGTTCGCTCCCGTTCAACCCGATTGGCCGTCGCAACTTCGGCTTACCGGGTTTCCGTTGTACGACGAGTCAGATGTTCATGACCTCAGCCCTGGCCTCGAGTCGTTTTTGAACGCCGGGTCACCGCCGATTCTCTTTACTCCGGGTACCGCTAACCGTGCCGCTGTGGAGTTCTTCGCCGCGGCGCTGGAGGCGACGCGCCGGCTGAAGCGCCGGGCGCTATTTGTCACGCGATATCCCGAGCAATTACCGGACAACTTGAGTGACCAGGAACGCACCGAGGCGTACGTGCCGTTCTCGCGCGTCTTCTCTCGTTGCGGCGTGGTCGTTCATCACGGCGGCATCGGAACCTGTGCCCAGGCGCTTGCCGCGGGCGTTCCTCAATTGACGATGCCGATCGCATTCGATCAGCCGGACAACGCGACACGACTCTGGCGTCTCGGTGTCGGACGATGGATCCGGCCGAACGAATTCCACGGCAACCACGTCGCATCACAACTCGGTGCGCTGATGGATGACACGCGAGTCGCGGAACGGTGCCGTCATTGGTCGAATGAGATCCGGCGCTGCGATGCATTGGCCGAGACGTGCTCGCTGCTCGAGGCGGGGGTCAAACCAGGGTCAAACGCTGGTCTGACCCCGGTCTGACCCCGGTCTGACCCCACGTTACAATCCTGCCGCTGACGGCACGTTCTCGTCGCCGCTGGACGACGCCTCTGACCCTGCGCCCCTCCGAAGTCATTGACCGAGCGCTGTTTATTCCGTGACGTCGTCGGGCAGGATCCTTGCGGCAGCCTCCTCGTTCGATAGCGAGGCCCGAGCCAGGAGGGCGTTATGAAGAAAGTCGTGTGGACCGCCATCGCGACCTTGTTGATGACGAGCGTGGTGTTCGCGAATGATTCCAACAAGGATCATTCGAAGGGAAAGAAAAACGCGAAATACGAACGCGTCAATACCACCGGGACGAACGTGGCGATCAACGTCGTGTTTCTGCCGCGTGAAGTCACCGTCATCCGTGGCTATTACGGGACGCGCTTCCAGGGTCTGCCGCCGGGGTTGCAGAAGAAGTACCGTCGCACGGGTCAGCTTCCGCCGGGATGGCAGAAGAAGATGGAGCCCTTCCCTGTCGCGGTCGAGCGTCAGCTCGTCGTTCTGCCGGCCGGATACTCACGCGGCGTTGTCGATGGGCATGCGGTCATCTATAACCCGCGCACCCAAGTCATCTTCGACGTGGCTGTGTTGTTTTAACGAGTCGAGTTCATCCGCTGCTTCTACTTGGCCGGGCGGTTCACGCCGCCCGGCCATTTTCTTTCCCTACCTGTGCCGTGTTGCCAGCACACACCTTGCAGGCATTTGCCTGGGAGGTGTACGCATGGCGAAGTACGGAAGATCCGCGTCGAAGAACGTTGAATCAGCGATGCGGCGGAAAAAACGCGGGACGTTGAAGAGCGGACGGTCCGGTCGGCGGGTCACGAGCCGCAAGCAGGCGATCGCAATTGGATTGAGTGAAGCGCGTGAAAAGGGGGCCAAGGTCCCGCGGAAGCGCTCGCGCAAACGTTCAACGTCATCGCGCAAGGGATCGAGCAAGAAGCGGTAAATCGCACCGTTCGAGCGCGCGGCAGCACAACAGTGCTATTCGACGACGATCGTTCCCTTCAGCATGTTCATGCCGCACGCGAATTCAATTTCGCCGCGCTGGGGCGTGAACTCGACGACGACTGGCTGTTTGAGGGGTAACTGGCGGCGGATGTCCATCGATGGAAAGACGACGTCTTTGCCGCATGTCTTGTCAGTCAATCGAACGAAAGTCACGCGCGCTGGAATACCTGCGCGAACCTTGAGCGACGACGGTTCAAATCCTTTTTCGGTGATCTCGACCCGTGCGCTCGAAACATCCGACGGCATTGATGGCCGAGTTGCGGCGGTTTCTCTGCCGACCGTCGCACTCGCGCCAGGAGACCGCAGGCCGAGACGTTCCCGCTCCGCTCTGACCAAAAAACTACCATCCGTGACGACGGTGTCGCCCGGCTGGAGTCCCGATAGAACTTCCACGCGATCGCCGGACGAGCGAACAGTCTCGATTTCCCGCTCGACAAAGATGCCTGGGTTTGATGATTTCAGATAGACGAGCTGACGATCACCGACCTGCTGAATCGCGGTTCGCGGTACGAAGACCGCCGCGCCAGCGGCCGCCGTGCGGATGAGGACGGTGGCATACATGCCGAGACGAAGGTCTCCCTTCGTATTCGCAACTTCGATTCGAACTTTCGCGGTGCGGGTCGTTGCACTCACCTGAGGGTCGATGTAGCTGATTCGCCCTTCGAGGAGCCGATCGGGATACGCAGCCGTGGTAGTGGTGACTGAGGCGCCGAGTGGCACGCGCGGGAGATCCTTTTCGTAGACATCGGCGACGACCCAGACGGTCGCGAGATCGACGATCCCGAACAGCTTTGTGGATGGGTCGACGTTGAGGCCGACGTTCGCGACCCGTTCGGTGACAACTCCATCGAGAGGCGCAAAGATGGTCGCGGTCGACCCGACGCTCTTTCCGGCGCTCAATCCAGCAATGGTGTCGGCCGGAATGCCGAGCAGCAGAAGCCGCGAACGCGCCGCCTCGAGATCGGCTGACTGCGACGTATGTTCCGCGTGCGCACGCTCGAGTTCCTGGCGGCTCGCCGCGCCGATTTCGACGAGCTTCTCTGTTCGCTGCAATTCACGATCGTGCGCCTCCAGCATTGCCCGTGCCGCCACGTACTTGGTCTGCGCCTCAGCCAGCTCGGGGCTGTATATCTGCGCGATCTGTTGGCCACGCTTGACATGCGCACCCAGTTCCGCCGATACCTGAGTGACCCGGCCGGACAGGAGTGGTGTGACGTTCACTTGCTTGTAGGCATTCGGTTCGACGATGCCCGGTAACCGGATTTCCGAAGTTCCCCCGGCTGCCGTGACTACGGCCGTTCTGATTCCCGCCCGCGCGATCGCTTCTTCACTGATCGGGACCGGAACGTCTGGCAAACGATTGTCGCCATGCGTCTGACCTGCTGCCTCACCACCGGTCACGGCCGGCGCAGTTGCCGCTGGCGTGGACGCAGCTGGTCCGGATCGCGCAGACGGTCCGGCCGCGCTCGGCTCGCGTCCATGAATCAGGAAATAGGTGATCGCTGCCCCAAGCGACAGCAGGGCAATCGCGACAGCCAATGCGACTGCCGGCCGGATGCGCACTATCCTGTCCTGAGTCACCGGCCACCTCCCCGCGCCTGCAAAAGCGACGTTCGCGCATCAAATGCCGCGCGCAGCGCGTCCACGAACGCAAGCTCGATTTCGACGAACCGTCGTTGCTCGGTCAGCACATCGAATACCGTCACACGACCGAGCGCATAGCTCTGAGTGACAACGTCGAGGTTCTTTCGCGCCAGCGCCCTGGCCTCCGCGCTAAAGAGCTGCGCCGCTTCGTGTGCTCGCTGATCGAGCGCACGCGCGCTGGCGACTTCGCTCTGCGCCGACAGCCGTGCTGCCTCATGTGCTGCGCTCGCACGGGCTTGTTCGGCACGCGCGGCCGCGACGTCTCCTTGATTCCGGTTGAACAACGGGATGGTGAGCATTGCCCCACCCGAGACGTAATGAAACACGCCGCGCACTCGCTCGAGGCCTCCATCGGCGTCGATCCCGAACTGCGGAAATCCTGCGTCCATTCGTTGATAGCTGCCAAACAGACTCACGTCGATGCGTCCTTCACGTTTCGCGCGATCGACCCTGGCTTCGGCCGTCGCGATGCGCGCGGCAGCTTCCTGGACGTCAGCCCGCTCGTTGACGGGATCGGGGGAATCGGCGATCGTCGAGATCGATCCTGCTTCACGCTGGACGATGTCTTCAAGCGAATCGCGGACGAGTAACGGTTCGGTTGGCGCGAGTCCGACGGAGCGCTTCAACGCGAAGAGCGCTGACTCGATCCGGCCGAGCTGCAGCACGCGTTCCGACACGAGACGTTGCAGCTCGACTTCGATCAGATCGCGTTCCAGCGGCGGCGACGCCCCCTGTTCCACGCGTGCGCGCAGCAGATCCCGTTGGCGACCGACAGCGTCGGTCAGCTCCTCGAGCAGTGTCAGACGCCGGATACCGGCGAGCACGTCGCCGAAGCGGGATCGCACGTCAGTGCGAATCGCACGTTCCCGTTCCAAAACGGTCAATTCCGCGACCGCGATCTCGCGATCGGCAACGTTCGTGCGCCCTGCGCGGCGGAAAAGATCCATCGGCCATTGCATTGAAACCATCGCCTGGTTGTCGGTCCCCGACGGTTCCTCTCGCCACTCGAACGACAACGACGGATTCGGACGGAGTTCCGCTTGAGCGCGTGTGCCTCTGGCAATGTCGACATCCGCCCGTGCCGCCTTGAGAGCCGGCTCTCGCGCGAGGGCCATCTCGACGGCCTCATCAAGAGAGACGCCTCGCTGCGAGTCATAGTACGGGTTCGCCGTCGTTGGTCGTAGTGACGGGCTCGTGAGCTGACCGGCCGACGCGCCATGCGTGATCGCGAGCGCAGCCACAACCATGCTGAAGGTTCGAACGCTCATTGCACTGTCCCCTGAAAATTCACCGAGCCTTTGCCGGCCGGTCCGTTCCATTCGATCGCCATCTGCCACGTGCCCGCCATTCCGAACTCCGCCGTCGCCTCGTAGCGGCCCGGAACGTTCGTTGGGCTTACCTCGAGGCCGCTCGGCATCACCATCCCGGGCATGGCCATGTTTGCGCTCGCATGGACGTCCCCGACATTCATGAGCGCATGAGTGGTCGCATGACGGAACTCGATGAGGAAGGCGTTGCGTCCGATGTAAAGGGCCCCGGACGGCGATCGGAGAACAATCTCGAGATTTCCGCTGCGCTCGGTATGAACGATGGCGGACATCGAATCGGTCTCGTTTGCCCCCTGTCGCGCGGCCGTGATCCACCAGCCGCCAACCGCGATGACTGCGACAACGGCTGCGGCGATGACGGTGAGAATCGTTCGTCGATTCGCATTGGTGAGCCGGGATTCAATCGCGGGTGTTGCTTCGAACAGGCGAAGCTCTCGCTCGCGGAGCGAGAAGAAGATCACCGGCGTCACGATCAGCACGTGCACCAGTGACGAAGCCATGCCCCCCAGCACCGGCGTGGCGAGCGGCTTCATGACCTCCGATCCGACGCGGCTGCTCCACATGATTGGAAGCAGTCCCGCGATGACGGTGGAGACGGTCATGACTTTGGGACGCAGCCGAAGCAAAGCGCCTTCGACGACGGCGCTGCGAAGATCGGCGCGGGTCAGTGTTCCGCCCAGCTCGCGCCGCTTCCGTTCGACCGCTTCTTCGAGATAGATCACCATCACGACGCCGGTCTGAACCGCGGTCCCGAATAGCGCGATGAAGCCCACCCATACGGCGACCGAAAAGTTGTAGTCCAGCATCCATAGGAGATAGACGCCGCCGGTGAGCGCGAAAGGCACGGCCAGCAGGACGTGCGCCGCCTCGATGACTGAGTGATACGTGAAATAGAGCAGGATGAAAATGACAAGGAGGACGATGGGAACCACGATCTGAAGCCTGGCTCGTGCGCGTTCCTGATTCTCCCAGCGTCCGCTCCAGCCGATGTAATATCCGGGAGGCAGCTTCGCCGATCGTCCAACGGCCTGCCGGGCTTCTTCCACAAAGCCGCCGACATCCCGCCCTTGCACGTTCAGGAGCACCGTCGCCACCAGGAGCCCGTTTTCCGACGAGATCATCGCCGGCCCGCGCACGTGTTCGATGCGCGTGACGTCACCAAGCGGAACTTGAGCGCCCTGCGGCGTTGAGATCAGCACGCTCGAGAGCGCCTGAGGGTCGGCGCGATACTCTGGCTGGTACCGCACGCGGACAGGGAATCGCTCGCGTCCTTCGATCGTCGTCGTGAGCGTCTTCTCTCCGACCGCCGTTTCAATCACATCCTGAATGGCGGCAACGCCGAGACCGTAGCGAGCGGCCGCCGCCCGATCGATTTGGATGTTGAGGTATTGACCGCTCGTCACCTGCTCGGCATACACGCCGCTCGCTCCAGGAATCGTGCGTATCGTTTCGGCCACATGGCGCGCGAGCCCTTCGAGCACGGCCAGATCCCGGCCGAAGATCTTGACGCCGACCTCCGATCGGATGCCCGTCGTGAGCATGTCGATGCGATTCACGATCGGCATCGTCCAGATGTTGGAGACGCCGGGGAGTTGCACCGCTCGTCCGATCTCGGCGCGTAGTCGATCGAGCGTCATTCCCCGGCGCCATTGATCCTTTGGCTTGAGGTGGACCACCGTCTCAGTCATGTTCAGCGGTGCAGGATCGGTCGACGTGTCGGCACGTCCAACCTTGGCAACGGCGTAAGCAACCTCCGGAAATGTTTCGAGTATCTGGTTCTGGCGCGCGGCGATCGTCGTGTTCGTTTCGAGCGAGATACTCGGATCGGCAATCGGCATGAACATGAGATCGCCTTCGTTCAAAGGAGGCATGAATTCACTGCCGATAGTGCGGCCGACAGCAAGTGCGCCGACGAAGAGCAGCGCGGCGACTGCGACCGTAAAGCCACGGTGCGACAACGCACCTTCGAGTGCTGGTTGATAGATGCGTTGCAGCACTCGCATCACCGGATTCTCCTGCTCGGCATGAAAACGCCCGGCGAGCAGCAGTGTGCAGAGGACCGGCACCAGGGTGACGGCGAGAATCGTCGCCGCCAGCACGGCGAATGTCTTCGTGAATGCGAGTGGATGGAACAGCTTTCCTTCCTG
>Ga0075428_100003313_pt1 | contig 17617 bp, 17 predicted proteins | sample RhiMetdeltSRZDD2_FD_75291 | JGI IMG/M metagenome (GOLD analysis project Ga0075428, IMG submission 75291) | Populus rhizosphere microbial communities from Tennessee, USA - Rhizosphere MetaG P. deltoides SRZDD2 | ecosystem: Host-associated > Plants > Roots > Rhizosphere > Soil | place: USA... | reverse complement strand
CTTGCCAAGGAGCGTGAGCGGATCCAGAAAGAGATGACCAGAAAGGAAAATGAAGCGCGAAGCCTCGCAGGAAGGCTCGACAATATTTCCTTTATGGAGCGAGCTCCGCGCGAAGTTGTTCAAGAGGCTCGCGGTCGTCACGACGAGCTGATCGCCGAGATCGAAAAGCTGAGAGCGACGCTGAATTCTCTCGGCACAAAATAGTCGTTGGTATTCTTTGCGTTCTTGGCGGTCCTTTGTGTCTTTGCGCGAAACAAATAATTCAAAGCGGCTATTTAGCGCAAAGCCGCAAAGGACCGCAAAGACGCAAAGCGCAAATCTAATCCATGGAACTTGATTCCGGAATCATCTACGCATTCGCGGCCGATTTACTAAAGGAAGACCTCGGTCGCGGCGACATCACCACTCAAGCCGTTATTCGAGGGGGCGCAAAGGCGCGTGGGCGATTTGTAGCAAATCAGGATTTCGTCCTGTGCGGGCTTGAGATTGCGGAGGCGGTCTTCGCGACTCTCGACAATAGCATCGTTCTCGAATCAAGGGCATACGACGGCGAGAAGATCACCGCAGGGGATGAGTTCGCTCGAATCGAAGGACCGGCGGCCGCGCTGGTGACCGGCGAACGGACAGCTCTAAATATCATGCAGCGGCTCTCGGGCGTGGCTTCGTTGACAAAGGCTTTTGTGGATCGTGTTGACGGAACCAGTGCTCGGATAGTCGATACGCGCATGACAACTCCCGGGTTGAGGCTTCTGGAGAAGTATGCGGTGACGGTGGGGGGCGGAGCCAACGGCAGGTTTGGACTGGATGACGGTGTGCTGATAAAGGAAAGCCACATACCGCTTGCCGGTGGCGTGCGGCGTGCCGTCGAGCTCGCAAGACGCAGCATACCTCATCTGCTGAAGGTTGAAGTCGAGGTAGCAAATCAGCAGCAGCTTCGCGAAGCCATCGAGGTCCGGGCGGACGTCATAAAGCTGGCCAACATGACTCTTGATGATATTCGGTCATCGGCGAAATTGATAAAGGATGAGGTTCCCGGCGTGCTCATCGAGGTGTCGGGCGACATCACCCTCGAGAACGTGGCCGAGTTCGCCGGATGCGGAGTCGATCTGATATCGGTTGAGGCTATTACCCGCTCGGCTTCGGCGATAGACATCAGCTTGAAGACAAGACCGTTATAGCTCGCAAGATTTGAGTCTTCTGCGTGTAGCATAGACTTTAGGCTCAGTCTAAGCTGCGCACACAGACTAAAGTCTATGCTACTGCAGACAAAGATCAGCAAAAAGACGGTTTGTTTGACTCGCCCGTGCACGAACGATAAGATTTTGATCGACGTCAGGCATTCACTATGACCTTCACTGATTCATTCCGGCCTAAGACAGAATCGCAACGGGAGAGAGAGTAGAGAATGGCTATCGATTCTGCGGTTGGCGACAATTTCTTTACCACCACAGTCAGCGAAATAGCCAATTGGGCGCGAAAGAATTCACTTTGGCCGCTGCCCTTCGGGACCGCCTGCTGTGCTATCGAATACATGTCGGTTGTCTCCGCTCACTACGACGTCGCAAGGTTTGGCGCCGAGGTTGTGCGGTTTTCGCCTCGACAGTCCGATCTGTTGATGGTGATGGGGACGATCACCGACAAGATGGGCCCGGTGCTCAAACGAATCTACGAGCAAATGCCCGATCCGAAGTGGGTGTTGTGCATGGGCGCTTGCGCGACATCGGGCGGTTTTTATCGCGCCTATCACGTGATGCAGGGGATCGACGAAATAATCCCCGTCGACGTCTACATCCCCGGCTGCCCCCCTACTCCGGAAGCGGTACTGCAAGCCGTATTAATGATCCGCCAGCTCATCGAGAAGGAGAACATCGTCGATGCGGATGCTCGCCTCGAGTTGCGCGAGCGGATGAAGAAAGAGATCACCGAGACCTCACCCAAGCCGATGCTGATCGCCGAAGAACAAGCCCATGCCGCCGTGCGGCTCGTTCAAATCAGTCGCGAACCGGCAACGCCGCAGAATCCGATCGCAGCCTTGATTCAGGGACAGTTCGCGGATCAGGTGCTGGATGTGAATGATTTCCGCGGCGACCTCGCGATAACCGTGAGGCCTGACAAAGTCACCGATATCTGCAGAAAGCTGAAGGAAGATCCTGCGACAAAGCTGGATCTCCTGAGTACGATCACCGGCCTCGACTATCAGGGTTATCCGGAAAAGAAGCGTGATGAACGCTTCAACGTTGTCTACCATATGTATTCGATAGATCACGGCCACCGCGTTCGGTTAAAGGTGCCGCTCCCGGAATCGGCTCCGGAAGTCGATTCCGTGTCATCGATTTGGAAGACCGCGAACTGGTGGGAGCGGGAAACCTTTGACCTGTTCGGCATCCGCTTCCGCAATCATCCCGATCTGCGGCGCATTCTATGCCACGAAGAGTTCCAGGGTCATGCTCTTCGGAAGGACCACGAACCGGGCGCCCGCACGATCCTATCCCGCGACTACAAGTTGCCTGTTGAGTACAAGACGCAGTGGGAAGGCCACGAAACCGACCGCCTGAGCGCCGAGCCTACGATCATCAACATCGGTCCTTCGCATCCTGCGACTCACGGGGCGCTGAGGATAGTTTGCCGGCTTGACGGCGAACAAGTGGTCGAATCGGATGTTGAAATAGGCTATCTGCACCGCTGCTTCGAAAAGATGGCCGAAACTCATCAGTGGAACGGAGTAATCCCGTACACCGACCGTCTGAATTACTGTTCGTCGTTTCTTAATAATGTCGGGTACGCGTGTGCGGTAGAAAAGCTGCTCGGAATAGAAGTGCCGAAACGCGTTCAATACATTCGCGTTCTGCTCGGTGAGTTGTCGCGGATAATGGATCATATGGTTTGCCTGGGAGCGGCGTTGGTCGATCTGGGGGCCATTACCAATTTTTGGTATTCATTCGAGCCGCGCGAAGAGATTTACGATTTGCTTGAGATGACCGCCGGTCAGCGGATGATGGTGAGCTACGTTCGGGTCGGAGGTTTATCGGCCGATCTCCCTGATGACTTTATTCCGCGATGCCGCGAGGTGTTGAAGCGATTGCCGGGTTACATCAACGACTTGCACAGGCTCAATACCAACAGCGTGATCTTTAAACAGCGGACTGTCGGGGTGTCAGAGATCTCCGCTAAAGATGCGGTTGATTGGGGAATGACCGGGCCGATGCTGCGCGCCGCAGGGGTGGCTTACGACATACGCCAGAATCATCCCTATTCGAGCTATGAGGATTTTGATTTCGAGGTGCCGGTCGGCGGTCGAGGCGATGTGTACGATAGATACCTGGTGCGCATGGAGGAAATGCGGCAAAGCGTTCGTATCGTAGAGCAGGCGCTGGCGAATTTGCCTGAGGGACCATATCAAGTTGATGATCGGCGAATAACACTCCCGCCGAAGCAAGGTGTTTACACGAACATCGAAGACTTGATGAACCACTTCAAGCTGGTGATGCACGGGATACAAGCCCCGCCGGGCGAGGTATACGGTTATAGCGAAGGCGGCAACGGCGAGCTTGGGTTTTACATTGTGAGCGACGGGTCTTTGCGTCCGTGGCGCTGTCATGCGCGGGGGCCGTGTTTCCCGATCTTCTCGGCGTATTCAAAGCTGATTGAAGGCGGGCTCGTGGCCGATGCAATTGCGACGTTGAGCAGTTTGAATATCATTGCCGGGGAGCTTGATAGGTAATTTTTAGCGCAAAGACGCAGAGGAATCGATGATCGAATTCAGCGACGACGCAAAGCGGAGGTATCAGACGATACTCAGCCATTATCCTGAGAAGCGTGCGGCGCTGCTTCCGGTACTGACGCTTGCCCAACGCGAGTTCGGATGGATCTCACAGGAAGTTGCTGAATACGTCGGCAGCTTGATGGGCTATCCACCCTCCGATGTGTTAAGCGTCGCCACGTTCTACACGATGCTTCATAAGAAACCCGCCGGCAAGTACCACATCGATATCTGCAAAAATGTCAGCTGCTGGTTGATGGGAGTCAATTCTTGCGTCGACGAGATCAAACGCCAGCTTGGCGTGGAGAGGAGGGAAGTCACACCCGATGGACGGTTCAGTTGGGATGTGACGGAGTGTCTGGGTTCTTGCGGTACGGCGCCGGCGATGCAGGTTGGTGACCGGTATTATGAGAATCTGACGCCCGGTAGAATCGCGGAGATTATCGGAAAACTGCGGGGTGACTAGCATCCCGCGACACCGACCAAAGCGATCCACGTATGACAAAGATACTCCTTGCAAACATAGATAAACCCGAGCAGACGAGCATCGCGAGGTATCGGGAACGGGGCGGCTACAAGGCGCTGGAGAAAGCCCTGGCGATGGAACAGCCAGCGCTGATCGAGGAGATCAAGGCTAGCGGTCTGCGAGGGCGCGGAGGCGCAGGGTTCCCGACCGGCATGAAGTGGAGCTTCGTTCCACGCAACACAAACAAACCGACCTATCTTCTTTGCAACGCGGACGAAAGCGAACCGGGCACCTTCAAGGACCGCCTCTTGATGGAGCGCGATCCCCACATGCTAATCGAGGGAATGGTAATCGCTTGCTACGCGCTAAATTGTCACGTGTCGTACATTTATATTCGAGGAGAGTACGAGTTCGTTGCTAAGACCCAGCAGCAGGCGCTGGATGAGGCGTATGAGGCGAAGATCCTCGGTCCTTCGATCATGGGAAAGGACTTCGCGCTCGATATTTTTATACACCTCGGGCAGGGCGCGTACATCTGCGGCGAGGAGACCTCACTTATCGAATCACTCGAAGGCAATCGAGGCTATCCTCGTATCAAACCACCCTTCCCAGCGACCCACGGGTTTCTCGCCTCGCCTACTGTGGTGAACAACGTCGAGACGCTGGCGGCGCTTCCGTGGATTATAGAGAACGGAGCGGCGGCTTACGCCGCGATCGGCACCGAGAAGAGCAAAGGCACCAAGCTGTTTTCCGTGTCGGGGCACGTCGCCAAACCGGGAGTTTATGAAGTTGACCTCGGTTATCCGCTCATGGACTTCATAAACAATGAAGCCGGCGGAATAGCTAATGGAAAGAAGTTGAAGGCCGTGATTCCGGGTGGCTCGTCGGTGCCGGTTCTGACGGCGGCTGAGTGCGATGGCGTTCTGCTTGATTATGAGTCGCTGTTGAAAGCAGGCTCAATGCTTGGTTCGGGCGGGATGATCGTTTTGGACGACACCACCAGCATGCCGGAGACGCTCTCGGTGATAGCGGATTTTTACGCGCACGAATCTTGTGGACAATGCACACCGTGCCGTGAAGGGACGGGTTGGGCAGCAAAGATACTTAAGAATATTGTGGCAGGCGCGGGCAAGCGGTCAGATGTAGACCTGCTTTTGAAGATCGCCGACATGATGGAAGGGAAGACGATCTGCCCTCTGGCAGACGCCGACGTGATGCCGATCAGGAGTTTTGTGACTAAGTTCAGAAGCGAGTTTGAAGCGTTGTGCAAAGCATAGAAAATATAGAATCTCAAAGACGCAAAGGCGCAAACAGTCGATGCCGAAATTTACTCTGAACAACCAGGAGATCGAGGCCAAACCGGGGCAGACTATCATCCAGGCCGCCGGCGATCACGGCGTAGAGATCCCGCACTATTGCTACCACCCGGATCTTCCAATCGATGGCAACTGCCGGATGTGTCTCGTCGACGTGGAGAAAATGCCCAAGCTAACGCCGGCTTGCACGACTATCGTCAACGAAGGAATGGTCGTTCGCTCGGACAACCCGCGCGTAAAAGAGGCCGTGCGCGGCGTGCTGGAGTTTCTGCTGATCAATCACCCGGTCGATTGCCCTGTATGCGATCAGGCCGGCGAATGCCGGTTGCAGGATTACTACATGGTCTATGGTCTGCACACCAGCGAGATCCCGCTGAATATGAAGGTGCGCAAACGGAAAGTGATCGACCTGGGCCCGATGGTTGTCCTGGATCAAGAACGATGCGTTCTATGCTCACGGTGCATACGGTTTTTCGACAACGTAACAGAGACCGGAGAGATGAAATTCTTCGGGCGCGGAGATCACGTTGCGATTGGGACTTTTGAGGACCGGCCGCTCGATAATCCGTATTCGGGAAACGTCGTTGATATCTGTCCGGTTGGAGCGCTGACATCACGCGACTTCAGGTTCAAGTGCCGAGTGTGGTTCCTGCACGCAACCGACTCTGTTTGTGGCGGCTGCTCGACCGGCTGCTCAATCAGAATCGATCATCGCGACGGCGCGATCTTCAGGTTGATTCCGAGGCGAAACCCGGAAGTCAACAAGAGCTGGCTGTGTGACGAGGGACGCCTCAGTTTTCACGAATTGGATAACAGCGAGCGAATTCAATACCCGTCGGTAAAAGCAAGCGACGGAACGCACGCCACGGTCAGCTGGCAAGATGCCGTTAGTTCGGTTGATTCGCGGCTGAAGGAGATTCGTCAGTCAAATGGTCAGGCTTCGATTCTTGGGTTTGCGTCGCCGTCGGCAACAAACGAGGCCCTGTTTTTGTTCAAGCGGTACCTCGGTACCCAGGGCACGACGCAGTTCGAGTTTCGGCTCGACTCGGAAGATAAGAATGTAATTCAGGACGAGGACAAAATCCTGCGTCGTGTCGACAAGCATCCGAACTCGATGGGAGCGATCAAGATGGGGCTGGTCAGCTCTGAGCTCGACGGCATTCAGGGCGCAATCAATAGTGCTCGGGCCGGGCGCATAAAAGCGGGCGTTATAATCTACTTCAAACCGCTGGTGCGACGAGACAACGACGACGAGGCTGAGCGGCGTATTCGGGAGTTGATAGCTGCGCTCGAGTATTCGGTCGTGCTTGCGGCTCACACGGCAGACTGGCAAACGGCGGCGAGTGTCGTGTTGCCGGTGGCTGCCTGGTCGGAAGAAGAGGGGACATACACAAACTTCGAGGGACGCGTGCAGCTCGCTGGAAAGGCAATCGAGCCTGACGGAGACGCGCTTCCAGTCTGGGAGGTGTTGGCTATGCTGATTCATGCGAGCGGAGCCGAATCACCCTGGATGTCGGCGACCGATGTGTTCGTCACGATGACCGAACAGGAGTCGGCGTATAGCGAGATGAGGTTGGAGCAAACCGAACTTCCAGGTGTGGTTGTAAGATAAGCGTGAGGGCGCGCGAGCCGCCCGGGGATGCCATGAAGAAACCGGCAAAAGTCATTAACGTAAGGCAACGCGCGGAGAGCGAATCGTCGTTGGCGAAGGAAATACTGGCCCCGCTTGCCGGAATGGGGCTGACGATCAATAGAATGGTCGACAACCTGACGGGAAAGGTCAATGCGACGATCCGTTATCCCGAAGAACGGCGTGCGTACTCTGGGCGCTTTCGTGGCGCCCACATTTTAACGGCGCGCGAAGACGGTTCGCCGCGCTGTGTGGCCTGTTACATGTGCGCGACTGCATGCCCGGCTGATTGCATTTACATTGAGCCGGGCGAACATCCAGATCCCCTGATCGAAAAGTACCCAACCCGATTCGACATCGATATGCTGCGTTGTGTGTTTTGCGGTTTCTGCGTCGATGCCTGTCCCGAAGAAGCGATTATCATGAGCCGCGAGACGGAGATATGCGCTTATAGCCGCGAAGAGACGATGTGGGACATAAAGCGGCTTATGAGCAGACCGGAGCTCCCTGAATTCGGGCTGGGCTACCGACCTAATGAAAAGTTGGTTGATAGTACAATTAAATTCACGCCAAAACAGAAAGAGAAGAAACCTCTCGCAGGCCGCGTGACTCTGAAAGAAGACGTCGAGATGATTCCGCATGTCACCTTCGATCCAACCAAGGATTGAGCGCGACTCTCTTGGTGAGCGCGAGTTACCCGCGGATGTGTACTACGGCATTCAAACCGCGCGCGCCATCGAGAACTTTCCTATCTCCGGTTGGAAGCCCTACCCGTCCCTGGTCACCGCTACGATCCAGATAAAAAAGGCAGCCGCGCGCACGAACGCCGCGCTCGGCGCGCTTGACTCGCGGATTGCAACCGCGATTGAGACCGCCGCCGACGAGATTTTGGCCGGGAAGCTACGGGATCAGTTTGTCGTGGACCCCTTTCAAGCGGGCGCGGGCACTTCACATAACATGAACGCAAACGAGGTGCTTGCCAATCGCGCCATAGAGTTGCTTGGCGGCGAAAAAGGCGATTACTCTCTCGTTCATCCGAATGACCATGTCAATATGTCGCAATCGACAAACGATGTGGTTCCGACAGCGATGCGCCTGTCCGCGCTTGGTGAGGTGGACAATCTTGTAATCACACTTGACCAGTTGGCGGCTGCACTGCAGACGAAGTCGAGAGAGTTTGATCGGATCGTAAAATCGGGCCGCACACATCTCCAGGATGCGGTGCCTCTCAGATTGGGACAGGAATTTGGTGCGTATGCGACGGCAATCCGCAAGAACGCCGATCGAATTGTCAGGTCAGCGGAAGAACTAAAGGAGATCGGGTTGGGAGGGACTGCGGTTGGCACCGGACTCAATGCTGTTCCGGGGTATCGCGGGCGGGTTGTGGAAGAACTCAGTCGGATCTCGAATCAGCAGCTTCGGGCGACCGGAGACTACTTTGAAGCGATGCAGAGCATGTCTCCGTTTGTTGGGTTGTCGAGCGCGCTGAGGACGGCTGCTACTGACGTGCTCAGAATCACCAACGATTTGCGGCTGCTCAGTTCTGGTCCGAACACCGGGCTTGCGGAGGTGAGTCTGCCGGCGGTCCAACCTGGCTCGTCGATTATGCCCGGTAAGGTAAATCCGGTTATGCCGGAAATGACCGCAATGGTCTGCTTTCAGGTGATGGGCAACGATCTGGTTGTGGCTTCGGCGGCGCAAGCAGGACAGCTCGAGTTGAATGTGATGATGCCGGTAATTGCGTTTAACCTCTTGATGTCGCTGTCAATTTTGACCAACGCTTTAAGGGTCTTTCGGGAACGGTGCATCGAAGGAATCGAGGCGAATAAAGAGCGCGGCGGATGGTACGTGGAGCACAGCGTTGCCCTTGTGACTGCGCTCAATCCGAGGATCGGCTACGCTCGAGCAGCGGAGATCGCAAAGCGAGCGATGTCGAAAGGCAAGACGATTCGCGAGACGATTGCGGAAGAAGGACTCCTGACGCCGCAGGAGTTGGCGGATGTTATGGATACTCTTTCGATGACTGAATACACGGACGAAGAGAGTCAGTAGTCCGTTGTCAGTAGTCCGTAGTCCGTGGTCCGTAGTCCGTAGTCCGTAGTCCGTGGTCAGTAGTCCGTGGTCAGTAGTCCGTAGTTTCTGGTTTCTGGTTGTCGATTTTGAGACGCCGTCGAACCAGAAACGAGAAACCAGAAACTACGGACTACGGACTACGGACTATTAACTGGCCCCTCGCTTGACTCTTTTTGGCAAATCGGCGAAATTTGTATCGGCAGTTTTGGCTATTCATCCTAAAGTTGTCTAAATATCTTAGAAGGAGGCTTACGTTTCAATGACGTACGTTATCGCTGAACCCTGCATAGGGACCAAGGACACGGCTTGCGTGGACGTCTGTCCTGTAGACTGCATTCATCCGCGCAAAGACGAGCCGGCATTTGAAACCGCGGAGTTGCTCTACATCCACCCCGACGAGTGCATCGATTGTGGTGCGTGTGAACCCGCTTGCCCGGTTCAGGCGATCTTTACTGAGGACGATCTCCCTGAGCAATGGAAGCATTTCACACAAATGAACGCAGACTACTACAAACAATAACGCGCGGGGAGCCGGAAGTTTGGCCTACGTGATTTGTGAGCCGTGCATCGGCGCGAAGAATCTGGCGTGCGTCGATGTTTGCCCAGTTGATTGCATCCAGGGTGGACCGGACCACGAGCAAATGTACATCGACCCCGCAAGCTGCACTGACTGTGACGCGTGCGTCCCGGCTTGCCCGGTCTCCGCGATCTTCGCGGAGGCTTATGTGCCGGCTAAGTGGCATAGCTTCATCAGTACCAACGCAGAGTTTTTCAAATAGTACTCGTCGCTAGTGTGCAATGAGCCGCCGCTTGTCTATTCAAACGGCGGCTCATTCCTCTTTAGCAATCTATTGGCGTCAGTACCGGAAGTTCTTCATCAGTACCGGAAGTTCTTCATATTGTGAAGCAACATCTTCTTGCCCTCTTGAAATCTGACCTCGATCTTGTTTGGTGGAACCGAGATCTCGACCGCTCCCAGCCCGAACTTTGGATGGTTGATGACATCCCCGGCTGAAAAGATGTTGTTCATGTCATAAGACTTCACCGGCCGTTTTGGATCAATGCTAAACGCGTTTGATTCCTTGGTGCGCCTGGTGCTCGTTTTTCTCTTTGCGGGCGCTCCAGCCGCGCTACCCGACGCTCCATCCGGAGCCGCAACCGGTTTGACTTTGTAGTTGTGTGTGCTCCCGCACATCGAACAGGTGACCCGTCGCACTACTTCGCCGTCCATCGCGGCGACAATATGGGTTCGCTCGTCCTTGCACTTTCCACAATACGCACTTAGTTCTTGTCCAACCCGAGGCTTTCTGTAGAGCATAAACTGAAATATAGCATTCAGAACGCCCGAGTTCCAAGTTCTGCGCTAAGAACTGTGCGGGTTGGGTGTGATTAAGACTGGGACTGAATACCACCAACTTCAGTTGGTGGTATTGCCTTTTGACGCAATCTCTGAAGGCAGTCTTTAGATTAACTCACGAAGCATGCGGGCCGCGCGATAGTGGATTCCATTTGCTTCGCTCGGCAGCTCGCCCGGGCGAAACAGTCCGTCCACCCATCTCAGGTACTCTCCAACAGCGCGTTTGCCGGCGACGGTTGTTTTCAACCCGCCGCGAGCCTGGTTTGCGGTGATGTGGTAAACGAAGCCGTCCTTTCCGAGATAGACGCAGTTCTCCCATAAACCCTTCTTCAGTTCGTCCCCGTCAAACGCCAAAAGGGAACCTTCGAGGGCCACCTGGACTGCTTCGGTTCGGCTCTGACCCTTGCTCGACATAGCTTCATTTCTACCTAAAGAGACGTTTAAGCGCAACGATCATCGTACCCGTGATGACCCTGTGATAATCTTAGATCGAGTGCGTAACCACTAGATCGATCATGATCAACATCCTCTCATTGAGATGCAGCCTCGTCTTTGCCCCATACCTGTCAGATACCACCGCGGAATACCTGGCTCGCGGCGCTATAACTTCTCGAGTCGTGCGACAGGGCGGGATAGGTTTGATACTCAGGTCTGACGGCGATTTGGTGCTGAGGCACGAGCATCGTCAGGCATCGCTCGGTATAGAAGACGCTCGACATTACGCAGCGACCATCAGGATGAGAATGGAATTCTATGATGTTTTGCGGCTACAGGACGAAGTGGTCCTGGCAAGCGTCGCAGACGAGCTCTTGCTGTCACATCCACAATCCCAGATGTGGCTGACTCATGAAGCGGTTGGCGCCCTGTCGCGTGCCTTTGACTGGGAATCGAGTGCAGCGCAAGACGAAACGGTTGCAGGAGTCCCTGAATGGCTAAAGGTTTCGACAGGCGGCGGCCGCCTGCTATTGAGCGATCAGCGCACTGCGCGATGGGTCTTGCTTGGGCGAGATCATCACGTTGAGCTTGAACGCAGGTTCGCATCGAGTAGCCAGAGCGGTCAGACGAGTGCTGGTCATCCCCCGCCAACGATTTTGCTCAAAACGCTGACGATACATCTGCAGTCGGCGTTCAAACTGGCGTCGACGCTTACCGACTTTGTCGACCATGGTCGAGTGGTAGCGTTCGAGGACATAACACCTTTTTATTCATTGAAGGCCTCGCCGTGCACCGAAGGAATCGAGTTGAGAGATTCAGACAACCGCATCGCGTTAACGCGCCGCGAGTCCGGCAAGTGGGTGACTCTCCTGCGCGAGGAGCTGAGGCGCTTGAATGCGCATCAGTTTGAGCGCGGCGGGATTCGCACCGTGTTTGTTGACTCCGAAGATGGATTCTGGGTTCTGCAATGGGGCGACGAGATCCTTGTCCCGAGGGACAGCCAGTTCCTGATTGAATCTCGAAGCGAGGATCTGTGCCACGCCGGTGCGCTAGTTTACAAGAGCATCGGAGAGTTCGTCGTGATTCTAAATCCTGGAAATGGCGCTTGTGTCGCGCTGTCCGACTCGGATTCAGAATTCTGGATGAACAGGAATCCGCAGCAATAGAGGCGGGAATTCTCTCAGATGACGGCTTTCTCTTCGGCGTCGAGGTTATCGTCGAGGTTATCTAGGAGGTGGCCAAGTTTTTCCTTCTTGGTCTTCATATAGCCTTTCGATTTCTCATTCGGCTCCACTTCCATTGACACACGTTCTACAACTTCCATCCCTGCTCGCTCGACTGCCTGGATCTTGTCGGGATTATTTGACATCAACCGGATCCGGCGCAAACCGAGTTGCTTTAGAATATCGACGCAGCACTCGTATTGCCGAAGGTCGGCCTCGAAGCCAAGCGATAGGTTGGCTTCAACGGTGTCTTGTCCGGCATCCTGAAGCTCATACGCGCGGATCTTGTTGGTGATGCCAATCCCTCGACCTTCTTGTTGTTGATAGACGATAACGCCACGACCCTCTTCCTGAATGAGACTCATGGCTCGATCAAGCTGCCGTCCGCAGTCACACTTCAGGGAATGGAATACATCACCGGTGAGGCATTGCGAGTGAATGCGCACCAGAGTTGGCGTTTCCGCGTCGAGTGCCCCTTTTACGAGCACAGGGAACTCTTCCTTGGTGGCAAGGCTTTTGAATCCGATTATTCGAAACAATCCGAACTCGGTTGGCAGATTCGCCTCCGCCAGGCGCTCCACTCCATTGCACGGTTTGTCTCGACTGCCGTTGCCCTTAGTCATAGATGAACACTCATGCGAACAACCTGGTAAAAGTGTAGTGAGGGGGGTTGTTAGCGTCAAGCAATCTGACTTATTTTAGAGTCCTTACGCCGGTTAGACATGGGAAGGGCTTGAAGATCGAGTAGTCACCGCGCGCTCCTGCGGGAAATACAGTTGACCCCGAGGCGTTGCGGTGCTATCTCGGCACTGGCGATACTCCGACGTCGTTGATATATTCAAACACGTTAAAGGTGGTTATCCGTGAGTGATGCCGAGCGCACAGTAAAGCTAGATCTCCGCGAAGTGCCGCTTTCGATCACTAAGCAGCCGGTGCTGGTCATCTTGCAGGGCCAATCAATCGGGCAGACTGTTAAGCTGGACAAGGAACGCACTATCGTGGGTCGTGGGTCGCAGGCGGACCTGGTTCTTCGCGATGAAATCGCTTCGCGACAACATGCCGAGATAATGCAGCTTTGCGTCGAAACAAGCTGCTTCGAGTATTACGTCAACGACCTCGATTCCACAAACGGCACATTCCTTAACGGCGCGAAGGTTACTTCACAACAGTTGCTGCAGGATGGCGACAAGATAAAGATTGGTAATCACCTGGTGAAGTTTGCGATGCTGGACGAATCTGAGGCGGAGTTTCAGGAGAAGCTCCATCAGATGACTCAGCGCGACGAATTGACGGGACTACGATCTCGAAGGAGTCTTTTTGCTGAGCTTGATCGCAAAATCACCGAGGCCGCAAGAAGCTCCGCCCCACCGTCTATCAGCGTGCTGATGATGGACATCGATTTCTTTAAGCGGGTCAATGACGGACGCGGGCATATTATTGGGAGCCACACCATACGCGACGTGGGGCATATTATTCGCGACGTGATCGGCAATGCGGATTTGGCGGCGCGCTACGGAGGCGAGGAGTACATGGCTTACGTGGTTGGCCCGCGAGAGACTGCCTTTGAAATAGCCGAATCAATCCGGAAAACCGTAGAGGCATACGCCTTTCCCGCGTCAACCACGGTTCTCACTCAGACCATGCACATCACGATTAGTCTCGGTGTAGCGACCTTTCCGGAAGATGGAGTTGCGCCGTTGGAGATCGTGCAGAAGGCGGACCAGGCTCTGTTTCGAGCGAAGTTAAGCGGGCGCAACCGAACCTGCGCTTTCGATCGCGAAATAGACAAACCAGACTTATTCCACCAGGCGGTGGATGCTTCCGCGATTATTTACGGTCCCGCTGATGCGCAATGAATCTCACACGGTGGGCAGTTTGGATCTAACCGTTTCCAGAAATCTGTCCAAATCGATGGGCTTTTCGACGATACCGTCGGCCCCCGCTGCAAGAGCATCGGTGATCCGTCGTTGTCCGTAGGCGCTCATTACGATAATCGGTATTCGTTTACCAGCCTGGGATTCGCGAATGCGCTTTATCATCTCGATTCCATCCATCCGCGGCATCTGGATATCGGTGACGATGAGATCCGGCGCCGAGTTCGCGGCTGCGCTGTAGCCAACCATTCCATCGATCGCGTGTTCGACTTCATATCCCTCCATCTTCAATAAGCGGCAGAGCAGAAATGAAGTGTCATGGTGATCTTCTACGACGAGTACCTTTGTCACGAAACCCCCTTGTTCGACGACCGACGCCGTTTTGTGCTACGCGCCAAGCAGGGCGAGGCGCAGCCCAGCTTCTTGTTCGGTATTCACCAAAGCTACGATGACGTCACCGTCCTCGAGTTTGGTCTCCCCGCGGGGAATGACCATTGCGCCGCTTCGTAAGATGGCAATCAGGTTGCTTTCCTGCGGCAGATCGATTTCACGAAGCATTCGGCCGGTCGCGGGAGATGTGCTGTCAAGCGGATACTCGAGAATCTGAAAAGCTCCGGCCTGCAAACTCAGCAGGGTCTTTATGCGAACCGTCGGAAGCTCCCGTTCGATTACTTGTTGGATTATTGCTGTGGAGCTGACTGTCGAATCAACACCAAGGCGCGCCATGACCTCTTCATTTTTAGGATTCGAGGCGCGGGCAATCGTCTTGGGAATTCCGAATACTTTTTTGGCTACCTGGCATGCGATCAAATTGTCCTGATCGCTCCCTGTTGCGGCTACAAACACGCGCGCTCTCGGGGCGCCGGCCGTTTCGAGCACGTCGTGGGTAGAACTATCCCCGACAAATACCGGACAATCGAGCTTGCTTGACAGCGCCACCGCGCGTGAAGGCTCGCGTTCTATGACGGCGACTTCGTGACCGCTCTCGTAGAGCTCTCGCGCCAGATTGACTCCCACCTTACCGCCGCCCGCGATCAGGATATAGCGCGAGTCATCAGTTGCGACGTGCCGCGATTGCACTTGCGCCTTGAGCGGCTGTGGCGGAATCCGCTCGATGGCAGTTTGGTTGGCGGCGATATCAACCTGCTCGACGATCATCGTCACTGCGAGGAGCGTCGGACACACAACAATTAATTGAGGATCTTCTTGAGTCGCTTCAGCGTGGCTTGGTTCGTAAACCCGGGCGATGGCCCGCGGGACGTGAAAGTGGGTGCGCGCTACCTGCGCTGCCATCAAGTTGACGTTGTCATCAAAGGTTACCGCCAGGAGGATGTCGGCCTCTCCGATACCGGCGTCGCGTTGAACGTCTACGTCAATGCCGTTACCTTGGATTAGCTCGATACCCTCCAGTCGCGATGCGCGGCCAAGCCGACTGGCCTCCTTATCTACGACGGTGATTTGGTGGCCTCGATCGAGAAGCGCCGCAACAGTTCGCGACCCAACCCTTCCGTATCCGATAACGACTATCTTCATCTCGTTGTCTAAAGACTATCGAACGGCGGCACGAGAGACAAGCTGAAATCAAATGTCCATGCTTGTGAATTCTGCCAAACGAGTGGCGCTATTTCGTAGCAACCGCGCCCGGCGCCGTTTTGTTTATTCGAGCGGCCATCAAATGGACTAGCTCAGCGTTGGTAAACGGCTGCCACCCATGCGGTTTCATCGGCCGTCCGTACTCAAACACCGCCTCAGCTTTCGGATCAGCGGCCGATTTCAAAAAGTCTTCCAGGTGATAGACAGCGAGGTTCAAGTAGTAGTTGTCCATGTCTCCGCAGTATACATGGATCTTTCCCACCAGATCTCTTCCGATCCGGGACCAGTTCTTCTCGAGATTGTGCCTGAGATCGAAGCCGTTATCGCGCATATAGAGGGCAACCTCTCGATCGATCTTCCCGGTCAGCGGATCCCAGATCGGGCGCGGATAACCATCTTTCCCAACCGGACCGTAAGCAGCATCCCAAGCCGCGATTTGCTGGCCGGAGCGTACTTTGCTCCCAAGAACTGCTTCCAGGCGACTCATTTCGCGCATCGTCATGGTCACCTGTCCATCCGCGTTTCTCGAGAGCGGGCGAACGAACTTCCCCCAATCGCCGTCGGGAACTTCGAATGCATTGTCATCTTCATAGACATTGGACATCTGATAGCGGCGGAAATCGACGGGATCCGGATACAAAACCCACGTGCCGTTGAAGAACTGTGGATGGAAAACCTGTAGAGCAAGCGCCTCCCAGCCACCGGTCGAGCCGCCAGTCAGCACTCTCGCGTGAGGCTGGGCGAGGATTTTAAATCTCGCCTCCAGATAAGGGATCAGCTCTTTGGTCAGCGCGTCGCCGTAAGGACCATTGTTTGCCGAATTCACTGCATACGAATCGTCGTAATAGGGCGTTGGATGTTGAAAGGTCACCGCCACCATGCGCGGAAAGTTTTCGGACATCCAGGCCCGCGCGAACTCGTGTCCCGGTTCCCGCGCGCTGCGGTTAAGGCGTGCGATGCGCTGTGCTTCGCTTTCCTGAGCTCTCGGCGCCTCCGTCGTAAACCCAAAGGGTGCGCCAAGGCCGAAGTGACCTTGAATGTAGATTGCCGGGTACTTCTGATTGGCGTCCTGGTCGTAGCCTTTCGGCAAAAGCAGAGTGGCGCCAAGGTATATCGGATGACCCCAAAACTCCGATAGCATCTTGCTCTGGAACTTTACTCGCTTAACCCATTGCGTGTCCGGAGGCACCTCAACCTGCGGCAACTTTTTCGACAGGTTGAGCTTCACCGTGAACCCAGCCGCGGGATCAAGCCGGACGCGCTGAACTTCACTTACCAGGTTGCCTGGGGATCGATTCCATTTCTGGCCTTCCCATTGATCCATATGCACCCAGATCACGTGACCGTCTTTTCGGCGGACCTGAGTGTAAACGTTTAGAACCGCCTGAACGTAATAGTCACCCGGCGGGAGCTGACTGAGCTTATCGATCGGAAAACCGAGAACGGATGGGTCGACGATCGCATTTTCGCCGGGCTTCAAGGCGTGAACGTCTAGGCCGTAGAACGGTACCGACCCGCTGTAGGAGCCTGCCTGCAGCCGCGGTTCAACCCGATTGTTTTTAGAGATCGCGACAAAGACGCGACCAGTGATCGGTCCATTGTCGATCGCCGCTGAGTATGAGATTTCGAACCGCGCATCCGGCGCCGCTGCCCGGCTGGAGTAAACGAGAAGGAGCGACAGACAAATTGCCGAACCCGTGATCACGAGAGTTCTGAGTTTAAATCGTTTCATAGATTACGCTCCGATTGTTGCTTCGGATGATGTCAGCGAGGTAAAGGATTGCCTCGCGGACCGTAAACTATCGCACCACTGGTGACGAAGTCCAGTAAGCGTTACGAACGTGGTTTGAGTTGGTGACGATCTTGAGAGAAATGATGAGCGTCGCCGCT
>Ga0075428_100003310_pt1 | contig 17619 bp, 19 predicted proteins | sample RhiMetdeltSRZDD2_FD_75291 | JGI IMG/M metagenome (GOLD analysis project Ga0075428, IMG submission 75291) | Populus rhizosphere microbial communities from Tennessee, USA - Rhizosphere MetaG P. deltoides SRZDD2 | ecosystem: Host-associated > Plants > Roots > Rhizosphere > Soil | place: USA... | reverse complement strand
CAAGCGCCTTGCGGTCACGTTCGACGCGGCGGCATTCCGCCTTTGTCGGCCGTGGTACCTTCAGAGCAATCGCGCTTTCGATGTTCCTGCGCTCGCGCTCGTTTCGGGGTAGCTTCAGATTATCGAGCTGCAACGTCACTTTCTGCCAGAAGTAATAGCGCTTGTGTACAATTTGGATTGCGCTATCGGTTATGCCGCCAAGATAGGTTGCGTGTCGCTGTGTAGGCTTACCCTTAACGCGGACGTTCTCAGCCAGAATAGCGGCGTTGTGAATATCTCCGCCGCCGGCCCGGCGGCCAAAAGCGGGGCGTCGTCGTTTGCGGGTTTGCCATCGAATATACATGGGACAGGTAGTGTATAAAAAAGCGGCGCGCCGCGCCAAGGTTTATACACTACGCACTAATTGTCTGCCCGGGCTGTCCTCCTCCACCTGGGTAGCAATAGCTCCGCACGGTATGCCGGATGAACGCAGCCGTGCGGGGGACTCCTCGCTCCGGGAAAAGCTCCTATCTAATGGGTAGTCAGTTTGAGGAGCGTACCCCATCGCCATCGCCTTACGTAGGCAAGACGACATCGATGACGCGCGCGTGACCAAGAACGAGACGCTGGATCGCCGTGGCAAGAAGTGGTTCCGCTACGATGCCCCGGACAAGCGGTTGTTCAAGCAGTTGCAAAAGACACTGATGACGTCGCCGGATTAGGGATCGCTCGGGGCCGTCGAGAACCTGGATCAAAGTCAAAAATCCGAAGGCGCCCGCTGCAACCCGCGCTATAGATTGGACGCTTTGAGTCCAACGCAAGATGATCTTGTACCATATCACCAGTAGCGAGAATGCTGCCGCGATAAAGCGCGATGGCTTTCGCGATACAGGCGGCAGCTACATGACCGAAAGTGAACATCGCGGCGTTGAACATCGCGGCGTGTGGCTATTCGACCGCCCACTCGACGCCAATGAAGGCGCGTGGGAGGATACGGCCATCGCGGTCGATCTTCCTCTGTCCGAAGCTGACCTGGATCAATACGAATGGAAAGAGGAAGGTAAGGCCTATCGCGAGTGGCTGATACCAGCCGCAATAGTCAACAAATACTGGTGGCCAAAATAGGACCCCCGCGCTTCTCTTCCCCGGCGTCAAACCCTCACCGGCACTTTCGCTTTCCGCAACAGTGCGCCGACAGTCTCGCGGAGGCTCCTACAGGTACGCTCCAGCCCCTCCAGCGTGTGGAACGTGCCTGATCCTGTGCGGATGTAACGTGCTCTCATGATCACATCGCTGTCGGCCATTAACGCAAGCACATCTCTATCTTCATCATTGATCGTAAGACCATGCCCTTCAGCCTCGGTGGCGAGCTGGGAAAACCTGTGGCCAAACTTGTGCTTTAGATCATCAACGTTGTAGTGCTGTCTCAGTAGTGCTTTCAGATAAAGTTCAATGGCGTGATAGTACAAAGTCCGCACAGGGCTATCGGCATGACCACCTTCTACCTTCGTGTTCGCTAGCGTGTGCGCGGCCCGCCAGAAAGCTTCGGCAAGATTGAATAAGCCCAATGATGTGGTGCGGTAATCGTCAATAATCTCCTCGGGCTGCGCGGTAGCTGCCTGTGGCGGCTTGTCAGCTTCCGTCATTTGGTCCCTTCCCCTCAAAGAATGGTTACACGGCGGGACGCGTCATTCGGCCACTACGCGCTCACGGACTGAACTCCATGACGCTCATCTCATAATGAAACAGGAGAAAGGCTTCCGAGGTGTGAACCTTAACGATCTGCTTAAAGATTTCCTGATCCTCCAAGACCACATCCTTAAATTGAGCGTATTCGGAGGACTTTTCAATCGGCTCCCATGCCTGGTTGGGTACTTCGTGCAGCATGACCGTCTGCTCGACTCCGCTGCTGCTTGCCTTCTCTATCCGCCAGAGTGATATCTGTTTTGTCTCTGTTGGAGGAGGAATCCGCGCCAGCATCTTGATCACCTGCCATGTCTTCCCTGCCGGCACCTGAAAGATGGTGTCCGTGTATGTGTTTTGGGGGAGTATGATGGCCGCGCCGCCACCATGCTTGATCGTAGCCTGATAGGACTTCGGCACGCTGGGCATGTGTTTCCTCCTATGCGGTCATTCGCCAATCTCCAGGCCCTTCGCGAATTTCACAGTTCAGGATCTTAGTCCCACGGCCAACCCGTCGGGTGGTAACAGGGGTAATTGATCTTGCCGCCAAAGCCCGGCGTATGTCCGCTTTGGGTCATAGGGGACATTGGCTCGTAGCGAAAACGAGTTAGGAACTGATAGATATGAGCAATAACCCGCTACAAAGGCCGCACCAAGACCAAGCTCGTCGAGCGCGATTTCCCACATCACGTTGAGATGATGGTGCCGGAATTTGGCTTTGGCGCACATATAGACGCAATGTACGACTGGCATCACGCTCGCGGAGTGCTGGCGCTGCATGGCAGCGGCTGGCGCGATGAGAATGGCCGATTTGGATTAGGTGGTGCTTCGTAGATCCGAAGTTAGCCGAAGTTTTTGCTGCTGAGTTCGCCGCATTCACTCTGAAGAAATGAGGGGCGGCGGGCCTAAACCTTGATCAACTCGGTCGTGTGCTCCTGCGAATCGAAGACCGTAACCACGACGACCGGATAGGCCTTCTTGATCGCAGTGCCAGCAGTGGCCGCGGCATCTTTGCTGCTGAACGACCGTTTGATTTGCCCATCTACTTTTAAGAGGAAACGCTCCTCACTCGGCCGAGCCTGAGCCTTTGGCTCGGCTAAGTCATCTCTATTGGACGGCCGTCTCAGCGTTGATCGTGGAACCATAGCAGCTTCATAAAAAATTCCGCGCCGTAGTCAGGAGTGGGTTACACGGGCAACCATGGCGCGGTAGGCGTTCTCGACGGTGTTGCGTAATTGGCTACATAGACGGCACGAGCGCGCGCCTAATCAACAACATCTCAGCACCATTCGCGTATTAAGTTTAATGCCGCGCCGGTTCCCCGATCCGCCCGTGTTGCAAGGAAATGACAGTTTATGTCATTCGAATCATCGTCGGACATTCGCGGTGGAATACGCCTGAGCGCTTCTTGCGAGTAACCGGTTGCGGTGTTCGATTGCCACGCTTCCTCCCAAGACTTGGTCCGGCTGCCGGCGCGGCCGGGCCTTTTTGTCTTCCACGATCAGCGCTGAAAGTTGGCCGGCGACGAATAGTTTGTCGTCACCGGATTGTCGGGTCTCGCAGGATTATAGCCCTTGACCAACGTCGGCAGCGGCAGGTCGTGCGGGTAGTACGTCCAGAACAGGAACGCCGTACCGAACAGAAGGGCCGTCAACACGCAGCCGCGAACCGTGCGCCCTAGGGAGAGGGCCGTTCCAAGAAAGTTGCAGACAAAAACGAGAAGCACCAACGCGACGAAGTAATTCCAATTTACGTTCGCCCAGTCGATTGGCAAGGCAGCCAGCTTCTCCATGAGAATCTCCGCCGTGAGTCGAGACTAGACCTCCAGGGTGTTCGATTTGAACGAAGGAAGAATGAACACTGATTTATAGCCGGAACAGGCCGTCAATGTCGCTTTGGCTCACGAACGGACGTTCGAGAATACATCAGGTGCAGCGAGGGTTGTCCCTTGGTCCAATGGCTGACAATTGGCTCGCCCGCTAGCGTTCAGGAGTAGAGGGGCTTGCGCCTGCCTGTAGCGCAGTGCCGGGGCTGAAAAGGCGCCATGCTCTCAAAATTGGGGAACGCTCTTTATTGGCTCGGCTGTGGCATGGCCTTGGCGCTATTTTTCGTAAGTCTGTACGTCTATCTCACAGATGCCACGCCCCTCGGCATTGCAATGGCTATTGCAATTGCGCTTACAGCCGTTGTCGTGTGGTTGCTGGGTTGGGCTTTCCGATATGTCCTGTCAGACACCTAGGGCGCCATAGGGGGCCTTGTTGAGCGTCTTGTGGCTGTCGATGTCCGCTTTGGGTCAAAAGCGGACTTTCGCGTTGCAAAAGGTATGTGTGCTTTGCCTCCGAAAGCAGACATCGGCAGTACACTAGCGCAGCAATAGATCAGGAGAGCTATGCCGTCCCTCGGATTGCCCGCGCGGCAAAAATGAGGATGCATGCTCCGACGAAGCCGGCGATCAAATAGCCAAACCAACCGCCGAGCGAGATACCGAGCAGGCTGAACAGCCAGCTGGCGACTGCGGCCCCTATGATGCCGAGGACGATGTTCATGACAAGCCCCATTTGGCTTTTCATGAACTGCTCGGCGAGCCAGCCAGCGATCCCGCCAATGATGATGGCTGCAATCCAGCCTACTTGTGCGTCCTTCATGGTTATCTCCTTAAATATGTGTTTGACGATACAAAGGACGGACAGCTCTTTGAATGGGACCATGGGGCAATTTCGTTTCTGACATTTCTGATCGGGTTGCCAATGTCCGCTTTGGGTCAAAAGCAGACATCCGCACTGCAACAGGTCATGTCCGCTTTGCCCCCGAAAGCGGACACATGCAGCGCAGCTAAACAGCAGCTTATTCGATCACTTCGTTGGCGAAGGCCAGCAATTTAGGCGGGATCGTGAGCCCGAGCGCCTTTGCGGTCTTCATGTTGATCACCAGCTCGAACTTGGTCGCCTGCTCGACCGGCAAATCAGCAGGTTTGGCGCCCTTCAGTATTTTGTCGATGTAGCTAGCGGCGAGCCGAGTGAGCTCGATGTAGTTTGGCGAGTAGCTCATGAGACCGCCGGCGACCACTCGCCTTGTACCCGAACATGCTCGGCAAGCGGTGCTTCATTGCCAGCTCGGCCAGTAGCATGGGCGCAGCGCGGCCGCGACCGGTGAGCGACGAAGCCACGACAAAAATGGCGTCAACGCGTTCTTTGGTCATCGTCGCGAATGCGCCCTCGAATTCCTCGACGGTTCGCACCGGTGTCAGTTGAAGCGAGACCCCCAATTTGACACCGGCGATTTCGATCGCCTGCAAAACAGGACTGTGGGGCGCAGTAGGACTCCAGAGCACTCCTATCTTTTTTACCTGCGGCGCGACTTGCGTCAGCATCTCCAGTGCCTTGCCGGTGAACTCCGTTTGTAGCGCCGCCAATCCTGTGATGTTGCCGCCGGGTCGCGCGAGGCTTGACACATGACCGATGCCGACGGGATCGAAATGGGTGGAGAACACGATTGGGATAGTCGTGGTCGCCTGTCGGGCGACCTCGACCTCGGTTGAAGACGTCGCGAAGATGACGTCGACATTCTCGCGCACCAGCTCGGCCGCAAGCTCGCGCAGTCTGTCAGACACCGACCCGGTATTCGGTGATCTAAGAGCGCACCGCTGAGTTTGATGGAATGCACAACAACCGCGAAGTCGCGGCCAGACTCTGCAAAGCGCGAGCTTCATGTGACTGGAAAAAAATTAGCTGTTAAAGCGAGCGGTTGATGTAGCGGCCCGTTCCGATCGTGTCGTCGATTAATGCGCCGTCTCGGACCACAAAGTGGCCACGCACCAGCGTATGCACGACTTTCCCCTTGAATCGGCGGCCTTCGTAGATCGAATAACCCGCGCTCGAATGGACATCTTCGCGCCGATGCACATGTTCGCGATTGAGGTCAATGATCGCGAGATCCGCGTCAAGGCCGACGCCGATCCGGCCCTTGCGGTGCCGCAGTCCCATTGCTTCGGCCGGCGCGCTCGACAGCAGAGTGGCAATACGTCCGAGCGACATTTTCCGCCCGTGATGCCCTTCGGTGAGCATCACCGGGAGGAGTGTTTCAAGTCCCGGGCAGCCGGGAGAAGCCTTCCAGATTCCTCCGTCCTTCGAAGATATGTCGCGATGCACATGATCGGTCGCGACAGTATCGATGTCGCCCGAAAGAATGCCGGTCCACAGCGCCTCGCGATCGTCGCGCTCGCGCAGCGGCGGATTGATCTTGCCCATTTCGCCGCCTTCCCAATCGACATCGTGAGTGAGGTAATGCGGACACGTTTCGATGACGATGTTGGTGCCGGCTTCGCGGGCCCGCAAACCTGCTTCCAGTGCTTCGCGCGAGGAAGTGTGAACGATGTAGAGTCGCGCTCCCGTCTGCCGGGCAAACAACCCGGCTCGCTGCACGGCATCCGCTTCGACGAAGGGCGGCCGCGTGGCGTTCCACGCGCGCAAGCCGCCGCGGCCGTCCGGATCTTGGGCCGTCACGCGGTTGCGCAGCACCCAAGCGGCTTCAATATTCTCGGGGTGCGGGCAAACCATGCCGCCGTTCGCGGCCGCCGCCTCGCATAACCGCAGCAGGAAGCCATCATCGATATCCGGCAGTCCGAGGCGCGCGCCCTCACCGCCGCGATTGTTCATGAAAATCTTGAATGATGGCGCGCCGTACTCGTGGGCATAGCGCGAAACGCCGGCGAGCTGCGCTTCCGTCGAGATGATGAAATGATAACCGAAGTCGATGCGCGCGCCCGCTTCAGTGACTTCCTTGACCTCATCGAACAGTGTCTCGAACGGGTCCGTCGCCATCAGGTAGGGAATGAAGGTCGTGACGCCTCCGATTGCCGCAGCGGCGGTTTCTGTTGCAGCGTCCTGCGGCACGCGCGGCCGAGAGATGTCCTTGCCGTGTCCGAGGTGAAGGTGGACATCGATCACACCGGGCAGAACAATCCTGCTGCTGACATCGAGCGTTTCGGCCGCATCGACAGCGGCTCCCGGCAGCAGAATGGCCGCGATTTTTCCATCGTTGATCGCGACGTCTGCGGCAACGCCGTCGGTCTCCGGCAAAACGACGGTCCCGCCACGCATCACCAAGTCGAATCGCATGGACCTTTCCCTCAAGCCGCCACACTGCGCGCCGCGCCGTTGGATTGAAACGTGCGCAAGAGTCGCGTGACCTCGGCAATCGGTTGCTGCTCGATCGAGAGCATAGCCGTCTCGAGCGCTTTTGAATCGCCGCTAGCGATCAGCGCTGCATTGGCTCGGAACTTTGACAACACGGATTCGCGCGACGGCGGGCGGCGAGCGCCGCCGAATACGTCTTCCACATAGACTTGCGCATTTTCGCCATTGGCGAACTGTACGTGCAGCCGCGCCTCGAAGCGCTGCGGGAACTGCGCATCGTCCATCGGCCGCGCCCGGATGCATTCGGCTTTCGCCATGATCTTCGCGCTCGGCACATTGGCGAAGGTTGCCGGCGTCACAGCGCCCTCGACCAGGTACGCCGCAAGCGAAATTGGCAGGCTGTAGCGCGCCTCATGCCCGCTCTGCGGCTTGAGCTTGCGATCCCAAGGCTCGGAAATCAGCAACGCTGCACCGCGCGGAACCTCGCAGAGGATCCGTTCGACGGCCACCCCCGGTACCTTCTCCAGCGCGCGTTCGAGCGCTTCAATGAACGGGTGGATGTAGTGGCAGCAGGGGTAGAATTTAAAAGCTGCCTCCCGCAGATGCCATACGTCGCCTAGCGTTGCGATCTCGGCAGCGAAGCGATCGGCCGCGTCGGCGTCTCTCGCAAACTGACGGAACAGGCCAAATTTTCCTTCGAATGCCGTGGCGGGCCCAGAAAGACCCGCGCCGGCCAAGGCGGCGGCGACGACGCCCGAATGCGCGGCCCAGCCGGCATGTAGCGATTTTACTGTGCTTCCGTTGGTGAGGAACTCAAACACACCGGAGGCTTGGCTCAACGCGATACCGATCGCGTCGACCGTGGGCGCGTCGTCGAGACGTAATAGCGCCGAGGCAACGAGGGCGGCGCCGATCGTGCCGGCGACCGAGGTAATCTGAAATCCCTGCGCCTGGAATTTCCCCGGTGCTGCGAGGCCGGCCCGGATCATCACCTCCCAGCCCTTGATGTAAGCGGTCAGCAGATCATCTCCGTTTGCAGCAGCCCCTTCAGCCGCCGCAAGCGCGCATGCGGCCAGCACCGAACTGCCGTGCACGATCGAACCGGTGTGGGTGTCGTCGTATTCGAGCCCGTGAATCATGCCGCCATTGGCGAGCGCAGCAACCGCCGGTGAAAATCCACGAGTGCACCCGAGAATGCTTGCAGGCCCGTCGCTGCCGTTCAGGGCGGGAGCGGTCATGAGATAGGGTTCGCCGGCACTCGTCGCAGCCGCTGCGAGGCCCACGCCGATCGCATCAAGCAGATGCAGCTTTGCCGCGTCGCGCACGTCAGCCGGGATTGCCGTCGACGACAGCGAATGCAATCTCGCAACGAGTTGCCGCGAAAGTGTCATGCGGCAACCTCGCTTCTGATTTCCTGCGCGGCCGCTAATCCGGCAAGACGGCCGAGACCAATGGCGCTGAGAAGGCCATTGCCCGACGCATAGCCGGCTGCGCCGGACCGGCCGGACAGTCCGGCTGCGGCGCCGCCGCCGGCAAACAGGTTCGCGATCGGTCGTCCATTCGGTCGCAGAACGCGACCGTCAATGTCGACCATCAGGCCGCCCTGAGTATGGAACAGCGCCGGGACGACACGACAGATGTAGAGGGCGCCGGTCAACGGCGCGAGGGCGAACTCGCGGCGGCCGAACACATCGGGCGGCTGTCCGCGCGCTGCTTTGTTGAAAATCTCGACTGTCGCCGTCAGAGCGACAGGATCAAGCGAATACATTTTCGCAAGTTCGGCGGCTGTGCTCGCCTTCTTGATGCCGCCGTAGTTCGCAAGCTCAACGAATTCTTCCTCAAGCGCCGCGATATCGAAAATTTTCTGATCGAAGATCGCGAAGCATGGCCCGCCTTGAGCCATTACGTTCGGCGTATAGCCCGAGTAACCGGCGCTCTCGTCGCCGAAGCGCTGACCGGCTCCGTTGACGATGATGCCGCCCTTTTCGATCGTCGTCCACGAGAGCAGGCTTCCATGCGGATCGGACACCGCCGCATAACCTTGATACGCCCCAATGTTGCCAAGCGCGGCACCGAGTTGCTCACCCCACAGCACAGCTTCGCCGGTGCTGCCACGAGCACCGAAATACTGCGCGCCGCTGATTTCGGGACAGAAGCGCGCGACGAGATCGCGGTTGCCGGCGAAGCCGTTTACCGCGAGGACGACCTTGCGGGCGAGGATGCGCTGGCGTTCTCCATTGGTAGTCTCGATGTCAGCGCCGATCACACCGTCATTTGCGTCCGACACGAGTGCCCTCGCGCCGTTGCCGACCGCGAGCGGGATGCTGCGCTTTTCCACCGCGGAAAGAAGATCGTCCACCAGGTCTTGGCCGCGGCGCGACACGGGCGCATGCAAGCGTGGCACGGAATGTCCGACATGCTTGTACGCTGTCACAAGCGCCATACGGGCGCCCACAGAGTCGACGAGCCACTCGACCGTCGCCGCGGAGGTCTCCGCAAGACGTCGCAGGAGTTGCGGACAGTCCGTCGGCCCGCCGGTCCGCACGAGGTCTGCGATAAATCGCTCAGGCGAGTCCTCGATGCCGGCATCGCGTTGAAACCGCGTGCCCGCTGCCGGCACTGAGCCGGTCGATAGCGAGGAGTTGCCGCCGGGACGATCGAGCTTCTCGATGATAGCAACGCTGGCACCCGCGTCATGGGTGGCGATCGCCGCCGCAAGACCGCACGCCCCCGCCCCTACCACCAAGACGTCGACGTCCGCCTGCATATCCTTACTCATTGTGTAGTCATCTTGGTCACGACGTCTCGCCAAGGCGACGCCGCCATCGTGTGCGGGTCTGTGATTAACCGGTGCAACGTGCCGGGCATCGCCGGAAACACCGCGCGGGTCAACGTGTCGATTTTGTCGATGAGTTCGTCGGTTGAGAACGGCTGGTCCGCGCCTCCGCGAGCATTCTCCACCGCTTCAGTCCAGACTTCCCCATTAGAAAGGTGCCATGTCACGCGGCCGGGCCGGTCTTTCGGCCACGGCGCGATCGGCTCGTAGGGTTTAAGCCGCACGATGTGACGCAAGCGCTCGATCTCCGGGTCGTCGAGCGTGTCGCGGCTGAACGCGTCTTGCCCACCCGTGCCGCGCGCCGCCACTGCCGCCACTGCATGCGGCATCGAAAACTTGGCTGACAGCACAGTCGGCGGGGCAGCTTCGGTCAACGTCAATCCACGTGGATGCGTTTCGACAACGATCTCCGCAATATCGCTCGAGTTGCGGCTGGCGGCGCCAAGTTTTTCACCAAGAACCAGACTCGCCTCGACGGCAGAATGCGCGTACTGACAGCAGGCGAACAGCTTGTGATAACCGTTGGCAATAGCCCAGCGCTCGCCGAGCTCCGCCGTCAAAGCGGTCGGTTCGGCCGTCGTTCCGAAGCAGCCAACGAAGACGTCATATGTGCTTTCGGCGATGCCGCCGAAACCTACCGGCGCTAGGTCGGCGGCCTGCATACCCGCCCATGCCGACACACCTGTCCAGAGATTGCGCACCAATGCGCCATCGATCGCGTGGCGATAAGGACCGGCGAACACCATGGTGGCACCGGCAGAGACCGCGGCGAGCAACGCATCGGCGTCGTACCCGCGTAGGAGCGCGATGCCAGCCGCCGCACCGAGCGTACCGAAGGCTGCGTGTGGATGCACCGTCATCGAAGCGAACGGAAATGCTTGCGCGCAACGGCCGACGATCTCGTAGCTGAGCGTCAACGCGCGCAGCACTGCTTCCGTGCTGGTACCTGTTGCCTCGCCTTCCGCCAGGAGAGCCGGCAGGATATAGGCACCCGCGTGAGCTGGTGCCAAGCGGTAGCCCTCATCAAGCTCGCACCATGTCGCGGCTGCGCCATTGGCGATAGCCGCCGAATAACGATCAACGCGCGCGGCCGCACGGTTGAACACGGTCGCTTCTTTCGCGGTCGCGCGCTCGGTCAGGTGGGCTTGTGCGGCTTGCACCTGCGGCTCGGACTCGGCGGCAACCGTTGCCGCCAGATCGTCAGCAACCACCAGCGCGGCGCGGCGCAGAACGGAGTCCGGAACAGTATGGGCCTTCACACCGGTGACCCAGCTGACGAGCCGGCGCATCCCCTCGCCTGTGAGAGGGCGTGTTGATGCATCTGCCGCTGCTGTCAGAACCATTTCCACAAGTCCGTATTGCCGCCGAGTTCCGCGGCTGAGCCCTGAAACACAAATTGACCGGAGCGCAGAATGATAGTCTGTTCGACAATCTTCAGCGTCGCCGGCACGTTCTGCTCCACCACGATCAGTCCGACACCCATGCGTTCGTTGATGTCGGCAAGGCGCCGCATCACATTGCGTACGATCACAGGCGCAAGCCCAGTTGAGGGCTCATCGAGCAGGAGCCACTTCGGTTTCGTCATCAACGCCATGCCAAGCGCTAGCATCTGCTGCTCGCCGCCGCTCATAGAGCCAGCGCGCTGCTGGCGCCTTTCGGCCAACACAGGAAAGAGTTCGTAAACCTGGGTAACAAACGACGGGTCGAACAATAGTCCGGCGATGTGCAGATTCTGCGCGACCGTGAGGTTCGGAAACACGTTGTGGCCTTGCGGCACGAAGGCAATGCCGCGGCGTACGTTTTCTGCAACTGTCGCCGTACTTGTGTCGATGCCTTCGACATCGACCTTGCCCTGACGGGGATGCAACGCGCCGACGATGCAGCGCAAGAGCGTCGTCTTGCCGGCGCCGTTATGCCCGAACACACCAAGGCGCGCGCCGCTTGCCAATGACAGGGAAACGTCGTTGAGAACCGTCAAAGGGCCGTAGCCCGCGGTCAGATTGTGAACCTGCAGCATGCGCCCTCACTAATGTCCGAAATACAGTTCGGTGAGCTGTGGATCGCGGGTCAGATCGGCGACCGAACCGCGTGCCATAATGGTCCCCGAGAACATGAAGACACCTTCGTCACACAAATCGCGGATGAACGCGACGTTGTGCTCGACGACGCAGACGGAAACTCCGCGATCAGCGACCTCGCGCACCACGCGCTGCATGGCGGCGTAGGACTGCCCCTCGACGCCTGCCATCGGCTCATCCAGGAGAAGGCACTTCGCGTCACCCATCAAAGTGCGCGCCACCCCAACCAACTTTTGCTGCCCATAGGGCAGATCCGACACCAGCGCATCTGCAACGCGGGCGAGCCCCATTCTGCCGAGAATATCGGTTGCTTTCTCGCGCGCTATCTTGTCGTGCTCTTGCAGCCGACCGCGGCCAAACAGGACATTGACCAGCCGCTCGCCCGGATAGTCGTGGGTACCCACCAACAGATTGTCGAGCACCGGCAGCGAGGGAAACAGCCGAATATGTTGCCAGGTGCGGCTCAACCCGCGGCGCACGCGCTCGTGAAATTTGAGCTCGTCCAGCGGCGCGTCTTCAAGCAAGACGGTACCGGAATCCGGTTTCACGACGCCCGATATCAAATTGAACAGTGACGTTTTGCCCGCGCCATTCGGGCCGATCAGCCCGACGATGCGGCCGCTTTGCAGGGTCAAATCGATATCACGCGCGACGACAATGCCATCGAAGCTCTTATTGAGTCCGCGGACCTCGAGGACGTTGGCCATCAGGTAGCCTCCCCTGTCTTGCGAACGCGGCTCGATGCGCCCCGCCAGACATCCTCGGCAGCCACTAACCCTTGCGGCCGGAAAAACATGAAGACTAACACGAGGCCGGTGAACAGCAGTCCTTGGATCGGGCCGAGCACGCTCGGCGGCAATTGCAGAAAGGTCAGCGCCTGCGGCAGCGCTTGCAGCAGCAACGCGCCGACGACCGGCCCCCACGTCGTCCGCAGGCCACCGACCACCACCATGGTGAGGATCGCAGCGGACTGAAGAATCTCGAACTGCTCCGGCGCGATGAAACGAAAATAATGCGCGTACAGCGCCCCCGCGAGCCCAGCGAGTCCCGAGCCAAGGCCGAAAATCGCAATCTTCATCCACATGGCGTCGCGACCGACCGACGCGAAGGCAAGTTCATCATCGCGCATAGCGCTCATGGCGCGGCCATAGTCACTCCGGGCAATCCATCGCACCAGCAGGATGACGGCGAGCGTTACCGCGAGCACCAGCACCACATAACTTTCACGGCCGAAGTCGCGGATCAGGAATGGCGGGATGTTGGTAAAGCCGCCGGGGCCGCCGGTGAAGCGCAGGTTCTTGATCACCTCAAGGACGCCGAGCTGAAAGCCGATACTTGCAATCAGCAGATAATCGCCGGAAACCCGCAGTGACGGCAGCGCCATTGCGATCGACGCCACCACCGCGACCAGCATGCCGGCGATCATCGCGAGCAGAACCGGGATACCGACATCGCGCGACAGCAACGCCGACGCGTAAGCGCCGAGCGCGAAGAACACCGGATGCGCGATCGAGACCAGACCGCCATAGCCGATGATCAGATTGAAGCTCGTCGCTAGGACGACGTAGAGGCCGACAATGATGACAATGCCATAGAGATATTCCATCGCCTCAAGCCTTGCTTTCGGCGGCCGATCTCCCCTGCTCCGCCGCTCTCTCACGCGTCGCCGTGCCGAACCGGCTCCGGCGTTGTGGCAGGCGCAACCCGTTGGGAAAGAATACAATCGCCAGGAACAGGAAGATGTAGAGCAGGAATCCCTGCCATTCGGACGAGATCACGAGAATGCTGGCATTCTGAATCACGCCAAGGATGATCGCTGCGATAGCGGCGCCCGCGATATTGCCGATGCCGCCTATGATGGTTGCCGCCACGGCGAAGATCATCAGCGACAAGCCGGTCTGCGGCAACACCTGTGCGCGCATTCCATAGAGAAACATGCCAAGTCCGACGAATGCGCCAGCGATCAGCATCACCACAAGGAAAATCTGTCTTTTGTTAATGCCGTAAAGCTCAGCGAGATCCGGATTGTCGGCAACTCCGACCATAAACTGGCCAATACGCGTGAAGCGCGTGAAAGCGAGTAGCGCGCCAAGCGAAGCAACGGTGACGCCGATCGCGGGCAGATCCCAGGCGCTAATTGCGATGTTGCCGACAAGCGTGACTGGCCAGAAGATCCCGGGAAATATCGTCTGCGGCCAGGTGCCGAAGATCAGCATCGCCAGATAAGCGACGAACTCGGACACCATGAAGGTGAATACGAAAACGAACATCACCGAGACGCCGCGCTTGCGCAGCGCCTCGAATCCGATCCGTTCGAGCCCGTACGAAGCGGCGAGCGTTGTTGACATCATTGCGATGAACGCCGCCCAGGCCGGCCAATGCAGCCACTGCACCGCGACGAATGCAGTGTAGAAGGCAACCGTCATAATGGCGGCCTGGGCGAAGTTGAACAGTCGCGTCACCTTCAGCACCAGCGCAAAGGCCACGGCGAACAGCACGTAGTAACTGGACGTCGCCAACGATGTCCACAGAATCTGCAGGATGATCGTGGTGTCCAGCATCGCCTGACGTGTTCTCTATAACCTGCTGCCCCTGAAACTTGTGACGGCTATTCCCCGACGACGGCCTTGCGCGTCCACTTCCCGTCCTTGACCTCCATCAGGTAGACCGCCTTGACGACAGTATGGTCTTCGCCAAGTGCGGTCTTGCCCGTGAGCGGCAGGTCGAAGGTGCGCATCGCCAACATCTCCTTGCGGAAACTCTCGCCGGTGATGGGAAGCTTTTTATCGTCGAGCGACTTGAACACCGCCGCGACCATGTAGGGCGCGTCGTAAAGGTACTGCGTGTAAGGCAGACCGTTCGGCTCGCGACCAACGTCTTTCTGCCAACGCGCCACATAGGCCTTCACCTTCTCGGAATCCTCAGCCCCGGGCGCGAGCGAGGTCGCGATCACACCCTCAGCCGCCGCGCCAAGCTGCTGGATCAGTTTCGGGTTGAACGCAGCCGAATATGACGTGATAGGCTGCGTCAAACCAAGCTGCCGCATCTGCGCAATAACTTGCGGGGTGTCCGAGACAAGACCCTGCAAGTGGATGATGTCCGGATTGGCGGCGCGGACCTTAAGCAACGGTCCGGTGAAGTCCGTCGCCTTCGGGTCATACGTCTCGTTCGCGACAATCTGGCCGCCAGCGGCGGTGAAGACTTTCTTATAAACTTCAGCCGCGACTGAGCCGGTCTCATTGTTGATGTAGACGATCGCGGCCTTCTTCTTACTCATGTTGGTGGCCGCATACTTTGCGACGGCCGCGATATCGACGTCGGCGAGCGGGAACGTCGTGTAGACATAATCGCCGAGCTTGGCGATATCGGGCGAATTCGCGCCGACGCTGAGTTCCACCACGCGATTGTCATTGGCGATCGGCGCAACCGCCTTCACGACGGCGCTCCATGCGGTCACGAAAGCCGGCACCTTCTCGACGCTGACCAGGCGATTCGCCGTCTGGATGCCGAGCTGGGGATCGGCCTGCGTATCAAGCACGATCATCTCAAGCTTCTTGCCATTGACGCCGCCGGCCTTGTTGATCTCAGCCACCGCCCATTCTGCCGCCTTGACTTGATCTTGTCCGTACAGCGCCTGCGAACCGGTCAGCGGCATCGCCAAGCCGAAACGGAACGTATCCTGCGCAAAGGCAGAACTCGCGAGTATGAGCCCCGCGGCAATGCACGCGACACCCCTCGCCACGCGTCGAGTACCACGACTGAACTCACTCATTTCCTAGACTCCCTTGCTGGTAGAAGGCGTCACGCCGCGGCGCGATTGATCGATTGTAGCGCCGCAAGCGCTGCATCTGTGCCCATCACGTCCGCGTATTTCTCCGACATATCGAACAGATTGACCGCATGCGACACTTGGCTGCGGTCGTAGACGCACTCGTGCGGTACGAGGATGCGGAAATTGTAGGCGAAGCCGTCAACCACCGTGCCGCGCACGCAGCCGCTTGTGGTGCAGCCTGTCACCACCAGTGTGTCCGCGCCGCGCTCGATCAAATAGCTCGCGAGCGGAGTTCCGAAGAACGCGCTCGGGTGTTTCTTCGGCAACAGCACGTCGCTTGCTTCAGGCGCAATCTCCGCGACGAAATCGTAGCCGCGCGCCGCTACGGTCATCAGCGCAGGCACCTTGTCGGCAAGACGGCCCTTGTCGAAGGTTTCTTTTGGCGAGACGTAAGGATAAAGAACCGGCCAGCCCTGCGAGCGGAACAGCTTCAGGACGCGCACGATTTGATGCACCGCATCCCAGCCGACCTGTCCGCAGGCAGTTGGAAATTCCTTGATCGCTTCGATAAATGGCCGCGGCTGCGTGCCCACCGTGCGATACTGCACGTCAATGATCAACAGGGCTGGGCGTTTGCCGATACTGGTGCGGCGACCGAAGCCGGCGGCCCGATAGGCTTCTTGTTCGTGCTGCGGGATGATGTTGTCCCACGGATTCATAGCGATCATCCTTGGTTTCTACTCGCGGTAACGCGCTTCAAGTTCGTCGTAGCGATCCTTGGCGACTGCGCGCTGACGTTCCTCGAACGAGGCGAGACGCTCGCGCACCTCGTCGAGCGAACCGTTGCGCTTGAGCGAGCCGAGCACCTCGTGCACTGATTTTAGGGCCGCTTGCAATGCGGCGTTCGCATACAGCACCGCACCGAAGCCCATGCGAGCAAGCTCGCTTTGCGACACTGAAGGTGTCAGGCCGCCGAATACCATATTGGCGAACTGCGGTACCGGCAGCGATTGCGCAACCTTTGAAAGCTCCGCAATGCTGACAGGTGCTTCCACGAAAGTCGCATCGGCGCCCGCCTCGATGAAGGCATGCGCCCGCTCGAGCGCAACCTCGAAGCCGTGGACCGCGCGCGCATCCGTACGCGCCACGATCTGGAAATCGCCATCCTGGCGGCTATCGACCGCGGCCTTAATTTTCTGCACCATCTCGCCGAGCAGGATGACGTCCTTGCCCTTGAAGTGGCCGCACTTCTTGGGGAAGACCTGATCCTCGATCTGAATGCCCGCAGCGCCAGCGCGCTCGAGCGTGCGCACGGTGCGCACCATGTTGACTGGATTGCCAAACCCGGTATCCGCGTCAGCAAGGACCGGCAGCGCAACCACATCGCAGGTAGCGGCAACCTGATCCGTCAATTCTGTGAGGGTCACGAGGCCGATATCGGGAACGCCGAGCGACATGTTGGCGACCCCGGCGCCGGTGACATAGACAGCCTCGAACCCGAGATTCTCGATCACCCGCGCAAACAGGGCGTTTGGTGTGCCTGGAAGTATCGCCGCATCCTTACGCGCTAGCAGCGCCTTCAGGCGGCTTGTGTGCCGGTTAACTGTGACCGGTGCATTCACGCAACTGTCCTCTCTTGACCGGCACAATAAAGGCTCGCGGGCAATTCGAACAGGTGCCCGTTTTTCACGCAAACCCTTGGCGAGGCTGGCTGCCTTTGCAATCCCCGCGGCAGCCCTGATGGGGTTGCGCCGGGAGGATTGAGACGCGTCGGAGGGTAAGCTGCTCATTACAACCATACGTTGGTGATTTCCGGTTGCTAGTATGGCGAGCCCAAAAGAGTAATTCTGTGCAAAAGCGAACACACCGGCCTGCCGAACGGGGTGGGAAAAGTAAGGCCGTCTATCGCGCTGGAGGTCCGCTTTGGGTCATAAGCGGACATTTGCACCCCAATAGGCAATGTCCGCTTTACCCCCGAAAGCGGACATGAACGGCGCAGCTAGGGATGTCCGCTAAGGGCCAATAGCGGACATCACCTCACTCGATAACCTCCGGCGGTCGAAGTCGCGAAGGACCACAACCTGACATTCGAATCCGCCCACCAAAAAACTTTGCGACTCCCGTCCATTCGCCTCA
>Ga0075428_100003307_pt1 | contig 17626 bp, 28 predicted proteins | sample RhiMetdeltSRZDD2_FD_75291 | JGI IMG/M metagenome (GOLD analysis project Ga0075428, IMG submission 75291) | Populus rhizosphere microbial communities from Tennessee, USA - Rhizosphere MetaG P. deltoides SRZDD2 | ecosystem: Host-associated > Plants > Roots > Rhizosphere > Soil | place: USA... | reverse complement strand
GCAGGCATGTAAAGATTCGATCGCCGCTTGAATTTTGACACGAAGTCGAGAGCAGTACGAATCTTCCGAATCTGTCCGGCGCCAATGCCGGGGTGTCGCCAGCGAAAACCGGTTTCGGGGCTATTTCTTCCGGGTTTCGCGGACATGTGGGGGGCCAACGAGAGTGAAGATCAGCAACTCTTCGCCGCTAACGGTGCTAATATCGTGGTGCAAGCTGACCACCTTGGCCTCAGTAACCTTCTCGACCATGGCCTCCAGCACCGGCCGGGCCGTTTCGATCAGTTGCGTCCGCACTTGCTTGAGCAGGTCTCTCCCCTTCTCGGGCTGAACAGTCCGAACCAGGTGTTGCTCAGCGGCAGTCAGCACCCCTTGGAGACGGACGACGAGTAGTTCGCCAATCAAATGGGCGCGAATATCCTTCGGGCCGCGTCCCATGTACTCCTGCTCAAAACGCGATACGCCGTCGCAGATTGCAGCCTCAATCTCTCCTTGGGTTTTCATGATCGCACCCCTTGGGCTAGATGCTGCGCTGCGACGGCGGGAAACGACCAGGCGATCATGAAGATAGTTCCTGAAATCCACCCGACAAAAACCGGCAATCGTGCATGAAGCGGCCTCAATTCCCAATTCCTGCCATTGCATTTCCCTTAGCGACTCGTAGGATGGGTAGTGGTGGGCCGGACTCGCAAGGCGATGCTGGCTCCTCCGAAGCGAATGGAATTGTCGGAAGACTGAGTATAGGGCATCCCGGGCTCAGCCGGGAGGCTCGCTAAAAAGTAGACCGATGTGTGGAAGCACCGCCAGGTGCATCGACACGTCGGTTTTTTGTTGCGCTCATTCAATTTCCGGCCGCGCTACGGCGAGCGCGCAATTATTCGATGGCAATGGAGTGACTCATGACCACGTCAGAAACGGCTGAGGAGTACGTGTCGGAAACAACGGCCGATCTGCTCCACGACCTGAGCCGGCGGCTGGATTTATTCTGGCGGTACGACCAGTACATCTCCAACTGCAATGGTGAAACCGCGCTCCGCGCGCACTGGTGCGCGATGAAGTTACAGGAGACGAGGAATATTGAGACGCTCAAATCGCTGCTCAGACAGCGCGCCTTAAGCGCTCACTTTTAGGTTGGACGGACGAAGCTAACTCGCGCGCCCCCTTGGGAAGGGGACCAAACCATGGATCAAAACGAACGAAAAATGGCCGTAGAGATCGCCCAAGTGGCCAGCGCCTTCCAGAAACAACGAACGGGGCATGCCCCCAAATCCGTGACCGTGGTCCTCAGTGAGGACACGCTGGTAGTCACGCTGCACGAAGCGCTCAGCCCGGCCGAAAAGGCCCTGGCCAGAAGCTCCGAGGGCGCAGCCAAGGTGCAGGAGTTTCACCGCCAGTTGTTCCAAAACGCCGCCGAATCTTTGCGACACGAAATCGGCAGAATCACCGGCCGGAAAGTGCGCGAATTGGCCGCGGAAGTCGAGACAGCGACCGGCACCGTGGTACACGCGTTTACGACCGGCACGATGGTCCAGGTCTTCCTGCTCGACGGCGCGCCGCCCGCCTCTGTGATCCACAGCGCCCCCGCCCCACTTGCTTGAACTTTTGGAGATCGACGATGAATGCCGTATTGAAGGACGCCCCGCCTGTAAGCGAAACGACAGGCAGCGACGCCAACAATCGATTCCAGCTTCGCCAGTCCGCCTCCAAGCGAGGCGGACCGATGGGCGGGGGTGCATACGTCGCCACCCAACGTCCGCTGCGCGTGCTGATTGTGGATAACGACCGGGACGCGACCGACACGCTGGCCTCGCTGGTCAATTTGTGGGGGCACGATGCGTGGAGCGCCTACGAGGGTATTAGCGGGCTGGCAGTGGCCATCGCCGCTTCGCCCGACGTCATCGTTCTGGACGTTGCCATGCCCCGGATGGATGGCTGCCAATTGGCGGCGCAGATTCGCCGCCACGCGCAACTGAAGGAGTGCTTTTTAATTGCCGTGACGGGCTTTGGGGATGAAAAACACCGGCGGCAGTGTCATGAGGCGGGGATCGACCTGTTTCTCATCAAGCCGGTCGAGGCTTTGGTCTTAGAAACGCTGCTGATGCTGGAGCGCCGGCGATTGGGATTGTCCTGCGGGGCACCCATTCTCATCGACGCCGAGTCAAAAAAACATGGAGCAGCGCAGGAGGCGGTGCTGGTGTGATGGTCCGGAGCTCCGGAGGCGAAGTTTGTCGAAAAGGAGTCCAAGCATGTTGGTACTTTCGAGAAAGAGTCAGGAGTCCGTGGTAGTCGGCGGGAGCGAAAGTTTCGCGCGACTGTTCAAGGTGAAGGTGCTGGAGATCCGGGGAGGGAGGGTCAGGCTGGGATTTGAAGTCGATGCCGACATCCCGGTGAATCGCCTGGAGGTCTGGGAACGCTGTCAAGCCGACCCGGCGAATCACCCGCGGCGCAGTCCGCCGGCAATGAAAGAGGAGATCGGCCAATGGGCGGATGACGGCGGCGCGGAGGGTTAGAGAGTGCGTCGGCGGAAGGTTGTCAGTTTGCCTGGATAGTTCATGCCCAGAACACGGAGAAGTTTTCCCATGAACGATCACTTGCCTCCGGAGCGACGTGCCTGCGGATGTCGCCATGACGGTTGGCAGGCCGGACAGTCGGTCGCGCTCCACTCCGGGGCCTTGGCGGGGCTGAGCGGTGAGTTGGTGAGGTGCGCAGGTGGCGGCCGCTGGATGGTGCACTTGGCCCGGCTGCCCCCCGGCGTCCTGCTGGTGGTCAAGGTTGAGGCGCTGAGACGCCACACGGAGTCAGCAGCGGAGAGTTCGCCAGGAGCGGAGACGTTACTCCCCCCGCTCGATTACGGCGAATTGGATAGGACGTGGGAGTGAGACATTACATCACAACTTTTTTGGGAGATGGTTTATGGGAATTCTTTCCTGGATCGTGTTTGGATTGATTGCGGGGGTAATCGCGAAGGTCCTCCTACCGGGAAGGGATCCCGGGGGAATTATCGTCACCATCCTGATAGGGATTGTGGGCGCTGTCCTGGGAGGCTTCATCGGCACGGCACTGGGCTACGGAACCGTATCCGGCTTCGACGTCCGCAGTCTGGTCATCGCTGTCGGCGGGGCCTTGCTGCTCTTGTTTGGTTATCGATTCGTCGCGACCGCGCGGACGGCGTGAGGATTCGTGCGGAGGCGAGGCGCGATGGTCGTGCGCGTTGCAGGCGGGAGTGAAACTTACTCACACGTGTATGGGAGGCTGCCATGGGAATCCTGTTAGGAATCCTGTTTGGGCTGATGGCGGGGGGAGTAGCCAAGCTCGTCATGCCGGGCCCCGACCCGGCAGGGACCACCGGCACGGTCCTGCTGGGCATGGCTGGCGCGGCCATTGGCGGCCTGCTCGGAATGTACTGGGGCGGCGTGGCGTTCCCGATGTTCGATTTCCGCAGCTTCGCGATGGCCATCATCGGATCGCTGATTCTGCTCTTCAGTTATCGATGTATTGCCATCCGAGCAATGGCCTAAGGATCGTTGCAAGTACGTGCTGCGCGAGTTCCGTGCTACCTGATGTACAACACAAGTCAATTGTTCGGTTTCTTGATCCAAGGAGATCTGCCATGTCTATGCTCGGCCTGATTTTGCTAGTGGTCTTGATCCTGTTGCTGGTTGGGGCGCTCCCCACCTGGGGACACAGCCGCAACTGGGGCGCACTTCCCAGCGGCGGGCTGGGGTTGGTCCTGCTCATTGTGATCGTCCTGCTGCTCATGAGAGTCATTTAATTCCCACTCCTAAAAAGTGCCGGCCGGCCCGCGGCACCATCAGAGATACACATGGCAAACCGACATGCAAAATCCAACGGCGCAGTGCGCGTGTCGCGCGAAGACCTGGTGGCGCTGCTCAACGACGACCTGGCGCGTGAATACCAGGCCGTCATTTCCTATGTCATCTACTCGCAAGTGCTGAAGGGCCCCCAGTACATGAACATTGCCGCGGAACTCGAAAGGCACGCGGCGGAAGAGCTCTCGCACGCACTCATCCTTGCCGGACAGATTGACTATTTGGGCGGAATGCCCGCGGCGGCGCCCAAACCGGTGAAAACCTCGGCGCAGGCGGAAGACATGTTGCGCTTCGACCTGGAAGCCGAGACGGAGACGATCCATCACTACCGGCAGCGCGTGCTTCAGTGCGAAGCGCTCGGCGAATTTGCCATCGCCGAACACATCCGGGACATCCTGGTGCAGGAACAGGACCACCAGGTCGCCCTGGCCAGCGCCCTGGGAGTCGAAGTTCCCAACGCCACGCGGCCCCGGACTCCCATGGACGAGCACTCTCGAATCAACGCCGGAATCACGCGTGAGCTGTAACAGAAACTGAAAGGGTCAGGCCCATGACGATCAATGCGGGCGTATGGATCGATCACCACAAGGCTGTCGTGGTGCTGATCACCGACAAGCGGGAGGACATCCTGCACATCATGTCCGACCCGGACGAACTCGCTCGGTCCCCTGGTGGTGCGCAAGGGAAGAGATCCTACACCCCCAACGACTTCGTGGCGGAAGACAAACGCGAGCGCAAGACGACAATCCACCTCAACAAATACTACGACGACGTCATTGCCTGTCTGCGTGATGCGGATGTGATTGTGGTTCTGGGACCGGGCGAAGCCAAGGGGGAATTCACCAATCGCATGGAGGGCCAGAAGCTCAAGGGGCGCATCGCGCACGTGGGAGCGGTTGACAAAATGACGGATGGTGAAATCGCGGCGCACGTGCGCCAGCTACTTGGCATTGGTCATCAGCGGGCAAGATCAACAGAGGCACAAAGAACGTGAGAGTAATCGGCTCGGTCAGCATGTTGCCAGTTTGCCCCTTTTGGGAGACAGCGATTCGCATCGCGCACGCTTTGCCGATCGCACGCTAGAAACTGCCGCGACGCCCTGACCGCAACGACCACTCTTGCTTGATGGTTTGGAAGGCGTGCCGCATACCTGGAAGCTGGGTCGAATCCGGGTTCCAGCGGCACGCCCTCGAACCGAACGACTCAGCGGTCCGAGACGGAGGTGAGAACGGGCGCATTTTTGCGCTCGCTATTGGTCTGAGCACGTCCGTAAGGAAATAAGGTAACTGCATGTCTTATCGCATGTTTCTATTGGCGGCGCTGGCAATTGGATTGTTTGTCAGTGCCACTGCGCTGGCTGGTGAGGAAGTCAAGGACAGCACGCACGACGGCAAGCTGGTCAGCATTACCGGTGACAAGCTCGTGATGACAGCAGGGAAAGAGGGAAAGGAGCATTCCCACACCCTGGCGCGCGATGTCAAGCTGACCCTGGATGGGAAGGCTTGCCAAGCCGCCGATCTGAAGGCGGGAACGAGAATCCGCGTGACCACGCGGGGTGCTGATAAGCAATTGGCGACTCGGATTGAAGGGCTCGACAAGAACCCGGATTTTGCCAGCAATCGTCACGATGGCAAATTGGTCAGCATCTTCGGCAACAAGCTGGTGATGGCGAACAAGGACGGCAAGGAACATTCCCATACGATGACTGCCGACGTCACGCTGACCCTGGACGGGAAGGCTTGCCAGGCCGCCGACCTGAAGCCGGGGACGAAAATCCGCGTGACCACCGAGAACGATCAGCCGCACGCCGCGACTCGGATCGAAGCGATCGACAAGAATCAGGATTTTGCGAGCCTATAAGGACACCAAGTCTGAAGGGCGACATTTACGCGAGCACTGGGCGCTGGCCCCTGGCCAGCGCCCGCTGCTTCGCCACTCAAGTACTCAAAGGACAACATCATGAAGGTTTACGTATACTGCCTGGTCGCCGCCCTGCTGGGCGCGGCTCTGGCCTGGGGACAACAGCGCGACGCACCACGGGGCCGGACAGAGGTCGAGGACGGGGTCGAGGTGCTCACTCGCGGGCCGGTGCACGAAGCATTTGCCGAAACGATCTCCTTTGATCCCCAGCCGGGCGTCGTGGTGGAGAAGCCCGCGCCCGAGGCGATCGAGGAGTTGCCCCCGGAACAGAAACCGGAAGGGGCCAACGTGGACTGGATTCCCGGCTACTTTGCCTGGGATGACGAACGAAGTGATTTCCTGTGGGTCAGCGGCATTTGGCGCTCGCTGCCGCCGGGTCGCCAATGGGTAAGCGGTTACTGGGGCAATTCGGGCCGCGGCTCCCAGTGGACTTCCGGCTACTGGGCGGACGCCAAGGCGAGCGAAGTGGAATACCTGCCCGAGCCGCCGGAGACGATTGAAGAAGGCCCCAACATTGCCGCCCCTTCCGCGGACCACATCTGGACCCCCGGCAGTTGGATCTGGAATCAATCGCGCTACGCATGGCGGCCTGGATACTGGGTGACGGCACAGCCGAATTGGGTCTGGACCCCCGCCCATTACGTGTGGTCGCCGCGCGGCTACGTCTTTGTGGATAGCTACTACGATTACTCGGTCGCCAGGCGCGGCGTGGTGTACGCCCCGGTCTATTTCAATTCGAACGTCTACTCGCGGCGCGGTTTCTCCTACTCACCCCTGACGGTGATCAATCCGGGCGTGTTCAGCAGCCATCTCTTCTTGCGGCCGAGCTACGGCCACTACTACTTCGGAGATTACTACGGCTCCAGCTACGCTTCCATCGGGTTCTCTCCGTGGTTTTCGTTCTATTCCAGTCGCTACGGCTACGATCCGTTTTATGCTCACCAGCGCTGGCATCATCGAAACGACCGCCAGTGGCATCGCCGCGTGGAAGCGGACTTCGCCAACCGGCGCGACCATGAAGAGGCGCGGCCGCCGCGCACCTGGACGGCCCAGCGGGACCGCAGCCGGCAGGGCGCGAAGGACGACGACCAGAGCCTGGTCGTGGCCGAGTCCATCGACGAACTGGCCAAGAGCAAGGAAACTCCCATTCGATTTCAGCCGGTGGCCAAGGAAGAGCGCCAGCAAATCTCGCAGCGGGGACAGGAATTCCGCAAGTCCCGCGCCGAGCGGCAGAAACTGGAGGCCGAAGCGGCCGATCCGTCAGCCGACGCGCCTATCCGGACCGCCAGGCCGGTGAAAGTAAAACTTCCCCGAACGCCGATTGTGGCCCAGCCGGTCGAACGGCTCGGCCAGGACGATGCACCTCCCAAGGCCATTGATGCTCCACAGCCAGATGCCAAAGTCGAGCCCAAGCCGAGAAAGGCCCGCGGCAAAGCCGAGTCGCCACTCGAGACCAAGACGCCCAAGGTAGATCCGCGCCCCGAGCGCGCCAAGGTCGAACCACGCCCGGAGCGCCCCAAGGCGGAACCAAGGCCCCAGCGGCCAAAGGCAGAGCCGAAGGCGCCCAAGGTCGAGCCACGCCCCGAGCGCCCCAAGGCCGAGCCAAAGGGAAATCCGAATCGCGAGCCGTCGGAGGCACCCAAAGGCGGATCCGACGATCGACCGAAGGGTGGAGCGAAGCGATCGCCCAAGGGCGAAGGCAAGAACGCGCCCAGGAATTAAAAGTGCGGATGGAAGGCAAAGACGACTTGGAGGAAGCGATGAAGATGAGGCTGACTCGCAACCACATGTCCGCAGAATCAGTTCTGGTTCCATGAAACGACAGCCGCGCAAATCGACTCCACCTGAGTCGAACAGCGGTGCTTGAACAAACGACCGCAGGAGATCGCTAATGGACTTCGTTCGACCCCTGTTTTTGTCAACCTATCCGCCAGAGGAGTGCGGCCTGGCGACATTCACCAAGGATTCCGCCAACGCCGTGGATCTGGCAGCGCGGGAGCCGGTGTCGTCGCTGGCGGTGATTCAAAAAACACACGCGCATTGCCACGCCGACCCGCGGGTCCTACACGTCATCGACAACAACCGCCCGGACGCATACCGCCGGGCGGCGGAAGTAGCCAACGACTCTCACTGCGATGTGGTCAGTTTGCAGCACGAGTTCGGCCTCTACCCCGGCGAATGGGGAAGCCGCGTGATGGAATTCGTCCGCGAGTGCCGCAGGCCGATCGTGACAACGTTCCACACACTGTTGACGCATCCGGACCCGGTGCCGCGGCGCTTGATCCAGAACCTGGCGTCCTACAGCCAGGGGATCGTGGTCATGACGAACATCGCCGCCGAGCTCTTGGACACCGTCTACGGCGTGTCAGGTCCGCAGGTGCACGTGATACCTCACGGTGTGCCGGAGGTTCCCTGCCGGCGTGACGGCACTCACAAAGCGAAGTTGGGGCTCACCGGGCGGCGTGTGGTTTGCACGTTTGGGCTGATCAATCGAGGGAAGGGACTGGAGTACATGATCCAGGCGATGCCGCAGATCGTGGCCGCATGCGAGAACGTCGTGTACGTGATCGTGGGGGCCACGCACCCGCAGGTCAAGCGTCAGGAGGGGGAAGTTTACCGCGAGAGCCTCGTGGCGATGGCCGAGGCGCTGGGCGTCGCGTCGCACGTACATTTCGTGAACGAATATCTCAGCCTGGCCGACCTGCTGACCCACTTGCAGGCCTGCGACGTGTTCGTGACTCCGTATCCGGGCAAAGACCAGATCGCCAGCGGCACGATGGCCTATGCCATGGCTGCGGGAGGGGCGGTCGTGAGCACTCCTTATCTGTATGCCCAGGAAGTCCTGGCCGACGGGCGAGGTCTGCTCGTGCCGTTTGGCCAAAGCGCTGCGATGGCGGATGCCACGCTGCGGTTACTCTGCGACGACGCGCTTCGCCTGGAGACGCGGCGCCGGGCGTACGCCTACGCCCGCTCCATGTTCTGGCCGAATGTGGGCAGGCAGTACCTGGAACTCTTTGCCCGGATCGTTTCCGCCAGCGCGGCCAGGCGACAACTCCTTCACAGCAGGGTTTTCGAGTCGCTCAGTGGCAAGCGCCAGCCCAGCAAGCTGGTGCATGGAGGAATGTAATGAGCGTTCGCAACCCTCCACCTCTCGATCACCTGGACCGCATGACCGACTCGACCGGCCTGATCCAGCACGCCATCTACAGCATTCCCCGCCGCGAAAGCGGCTACACCACCGACGACAACGCGCGGGCCCTGCGGTTGTGTGCACGGCTATGGGGCCGATCTCCCAATGAGCGACTGTTGACCCGAGTGACAGGGTATCTGAGCTTTCTCGAGCACGCCCGCTGCCCGGTGCGCGGGTTTCATAACTTTCTGAGCTATCAGCGGGACTGGCTCGATGCCGCCGGCACTGGCGATTGCCAGGGGCAGGCGGTGCTGGCCCTGGCGGAGGTGCTGGGCAGCCGCCTGCCGGCGGGATACTGCGTTCTGGCGCGGGAATTGATCGAGGCCGTTTTGCCCGCGCTGGCGGAGCTGCGGAGCCTGCGGGCGCAGGCCTACTTGATTCTGGCTTGGGGCCACTTGTGGTCAACGGGCGTGGAAGATATTGCCGCGATGGAAAACGTGGCCTTTCAGGCCGCGCAGCGACTCGTGGAATGCTACCGCCGTTCGTTGCGTCCCGACTGGCCGTGGTTTGAGTCGCGGCTGACCTACGCGAACGCGGTGTTGCCGCATGCGCTGTTTGTTGCCGCCCAGCACTGGCCAGAGAAGCCGTTCCTGGAAGTCGCCGAAACGTCATTCGGCTTCCTGGACCTCGTGACCACAGCCGACGGCGTTTTTTGGCCAGTCGGGAACCGGGATTGGTATCCCCACGGGGAAGTGAAAGCCCTGTACGATCAGCAACCCATTGAGGCGGCCACGATGGCCGACGCCGCGCTGGCCGCCTATGGCGTGCGCGGTGATGAAGCCTACCTGACGATCTTCCGTCGGGCGCAAGGCTGGTTCCACGGCCAAAACAGCGTAGGCCAACCGCTGGCCGACGTGCGTTATGGCGCCTGCTGCGACGGCCTGGAACAGAGGGGCATGAATCGCAACCAGGGAGCGGAATCGACGCTGGCCTACCTGTGGACCGAACTGCACAACGTGGAGATTCAGCATGCCTTTGGTGACGAGCGCAAGCCGGTCGCCGCCAGAGCGTAGTGCCGCCAAAACATCACCGAGACTTGCACCCAGGAGACCCCATGTTACGCGACGCCAAACCCCCCAACTTGCACAAAGAGTTGTTCTATCGCCATGCCGCCAATCCGATCCTCACCATTCAGGACTGGCCCTACCCGGCCCATACGGTATTTAATGCCGGCGCCTGCCAGGTGGGGGATGAAACGATCCTGCTCGTGCGCGTCGAAGACCGCCGCGGCCATTCTCATCTCACGGTCGCCCGGAGCAACGACGGCGTTACCAATTGGCACATCGACTCCCAGCCGAGCTTTGCGTCCGATCCACAGAATTACCCCGAGGAATCCTGGGGCGTCGAAGACCCGCGCTTGACGTGGGTCGAGGATCGAGAGGAATGGATCATGGCCTACACCGCATACTCACCGAGCGGGCCATTGGTATCGCTGGCGGCGACTAAGGATTTTGCGACCTTCACCCGACTGGGACCCGTGATGCCCCCCGAAGACAAGGATGCCGCTGTCTTTCCGCGCCGCTTCGGCAATCGCTACGCGATGATCCACCGGCCAGTGTCAGGGGGAAGCTCGGGCGCGCATATATGGCTGTCATTCTCGCCCGATTTGACGCATTGGGGAGGCCACCACGTTCTGCTGCACGCGCGGCGCGGCGCCTGGTGGGACGCCAACAAGATCGGCCTCAGCCCACCGCCGCTGGAGACGTCGGAGGGATGGCTGCTGTTGTACCATGGCGTGCGGCTCACGCCTGGAGGGTGCCTGTATCGCCTGGGGCTGGCGCTCTTGGACCTGGAAGATCCTCGTCGGGTCTTGCGCCGCAGCGAAGAGTGGATTTTCGCGCCGGAAATGGCCTACGAGCGCCAGGGCGACGTCAACGGCGTCGTCTTCCCCTGCGGCTGGATTCTAGACAAGCAGAGCGGCGCGATTCGCCTCTACTACGGCGGCGCGGACACCTGCCTCGCCCTGGCCACCTCCCACGTTGGCGACCTGCTGAGTTATCTCAGCGCGTGTCCGGAGCCCGCGCGACGGAAACCTCTGGAGTTGCCCGCCTTGGCTGACATTCCGGACGTGACCCCTGCGGATAGGACGGCTGGAACGCCCGCGAACGATCTAACCATTCCTATTCCACCTTAAGTGAGTTTTGCGACCTCAACTCGAGGATCAACATTGTGCACAACGATGCTCGCCACGCCCTGAGCGGCACAAAGTAGAACCGAAGGGAAAACCAAATCGTGAACCGACGGACGCAACCCGAGGCGGATCCGACGATCGACCGAAAGGTGGATCGAAGCGATCGCCCAAAAGCGAAGGCAAGAACGCGCCCAGGAACTAAGGGTGTGGATGAAAGGCCATGACGACACGCAGGCGACGACGATGAGCTGCCGTCGCCTGCGGAACGATCGCTGATGTTTCATGAAAGGAAATGGACTGAAAGATGATCAACCAACAAACATTTCAGGGAAATTGGGACGAGGTCAAAGGCAAGCTGCGTAGCAGGTGGAGCTCGCTCACGGATGAAGACCTTTTCAATGGCAATGTGGATCAGCTTGTGGGCGTGATCCAGCGAAGAACGGGCGAGGCGCGAGAAGACATCGAGCAGTTTTTCGAGCAGCTCTCTTCGGACGGCGCCGCCGCATTCAGCCGGGCTGGCGAGACGGCTCGGGCCGGTGCCCAGCAGGCGGCTGATGCCGTCCAGGAAACGTCCAATCAAGCCGCCGCAGCGGTGCGTGAAGGGTACGCCGAAGTCGAGCGCATGGTGCGGGAACGCCCCGCCGAATCGTTGGCGGTTTGTTTCGGTGCCGGTGTCATTACCGGAGTGATCGTGGGCCTGGTGTTGCGGTCGCGCTAAACAATCCCCGGCGATGGTGCCGGCCGAGGTATCGAGGGCCACGTACAGCAACACGGACGCTGTGCTTGACCCGGCCGATGCGGAAAGAAATGAAGCCTTCAGAAAAAAGGGTAATGAAATGATTGCTGGACAAGTGCAGATTTCGAATGAGCCAACCGTGGCACGGGCAGTAGCGAATGCCGAGGGGCTGGTAAGCCATTACCCGCTGTCGGCGGTTCTTGTCGTCTTTGGGGTCGGCCTGGCGGTCGGTGTCGCCCTGGGAAGCATCCTCGGCGGACCCCACACCCCGCGTCCATCGTTTGGACAGCGGACGGAGCTCGCAGCAGAAAAACTTGGTCGCCAAATGCTGGATTCGATCGCGGGCGTGCTGCCCGAGTCGCTAGCCAAGTACGTCTCTTGACGAGATCGAAGAAGGAACAAGCCGTGGAGAAGTCGATCAACGATTCGCCCAAAACGAACGCCATTCGGCAGCGCATGGACGAGGTGCGCTGTGACTTGGACGAAGACGTCCAGGAGATTGTCGAGGGTGCGCGCGACATGGGTAAGTGGCGCTATTACGTGCGGACCTATCCGTGGATCTGTCTGGGAGCCGCCTTGGCCGCAGGATACTTGATCGTTCCGCGTATCGGGGGGAAGCAACCGGATGCGCACATGATTGCGCCCGCACCACCCAGTGGGAATGCGCGCGGCATGCTGCTGAAGTTTCTGGGCAATCTGGCAATGCGAGGAGTTTCCGCGTATGCCCTGCAACAAGCCGGCAGACTCTTTGACACCCCCGTCGCCAAGTCACCACAGAACGATCAACCATGACCAATCGCATTACTGAGTACTCGAGGGTCTCGAGGCAAATCGGACAGCCGCCGCAACCTGCTTTGCAGGAGCTACGCAACGAGGCTCAGCAAGAGTTCACTCGTCGGATGCGTCAAATCGAATCGTTAGTCCAACGGCACCCGGTGATGGGAATTAGTGCGGCATTTTGCATAGGGATCCTTCTGGGATGGAAAATCAAACGAAGTTAAACGAGCAGAACGGCTTGCCGGAGACCGCCCCCAGGGCCATGGCACGAAACGTGGGCGAGTTCGCGCACGACGTATTAACCCTGGCGGAATTGCAGGTCCAGCTTTTTGTCGCCGACGCGCAGGAATGCGGCCGGCGTGTGCTGGTTCCAGGCCTGGTCTTGCTCGGCGGCGTGGTGCTGGGTTTGACCTGCCTTCCCATCGCGCTGGCCGCCTTGGCTCTGCTCGTCATCCAGGTCTTCGAAATATCGTACGCTGCGGGATTTCTGATAGCGGTGGTGGTGGGAGCGGTTGTGAGCGCGCTGTTGTGCGCCATCGGGTTGTTCCAAGTCCGCCAGAGCGTGACTGTCCTAGGGCGCTCGCAGCAGGAACTAGTCCGCAACCTGCGCTGGGTAAAGAAAGTGCTCGAGCGCAGCCGGATCACACGCAGAAATGGTATCGACAACTCTTGGAGGACCGTGAAATGAACGAAGGACAAACCTATCCAGCAACCCAGAATGTTGAGGATATTCACCAGCCGGACGAGCGGCTCAGGCCGTCCCGCGACCTGGTCGAATACTTTCGGCAATACGCCCGCGAAAGGCCGGAAGTCGTCGCGCTCTGCTGCTTGGGCATCGGCTTCGTGCTGGGGTGGAAACTGAAGATGTGGTAGTGCATTTTTTTGCTTTCAGAAAATCCTATGCCGCGCCTGGACAAAATCGGCGAAACCTCGTGGATGCTGACGCTGGCGTCGATCGCCGTCGTGGTAGCGGCTTTGTACCTGGCCAAGGGAGTGCTGGTTCCCTTGACGCTGGCGGTGCTGCTCAGCTTCTTGTTGAGTCCAGTCTGTGACTGGCTGGAGCGGCGGGGGCTGGGCCGGATCCCGGCGGTGCTCGTGACGGCCGTCTTGGGTTTCACGGCGCTGGGGACCGCGGCTTGGACGGCCGCCGATCAGATGGCCCGCTTGGCGCCCAAAATCCCCGAATACCAGCGCAACTTCGAGGAGAAGCTCAGCTCGGTAAACGAGTACGCAGCCGCCGCGCTGAGCAAGGTGGCCACCTCGTCCCAGGGAATGGGCCAGAATCTCACGCTTGCCGAGCAGGCCAATGGAACGATCGAGCTGCCCTTCTCGGTCCGGGTCCTTTCCTCGCCGGCCAGCCCGCTGCAAGTCTTCAGCGGCATGTTTGGCACGCTGCTCGAGGTGCTCGGAACCACCGGCATCGTGATCGTGCTCGTCGTGTACTTCCTGGTTCGGCGCGAGGACCTGCGCGACCGCTTCATCCACCTGGTGGGCAAAGGCCACGTGACGGTGACCACGCAAATGTTGGAAGACGCCGCCAAACGGGTCAGCCGTTACCTCTCCGTACTGCTCTTCATCAACGTCACGTTCGGCATTTCCGTCGGCATTGGGCTGTACTTGATCGGCGTGCCCAACGCCATCCTGTGGGGAATCCTGGCCGCGGCACTCCGGTTCATTCCCTACATCGGCCCCTGGATTGCCGCTGCGATGCCGATTGGCCTGTCGATGGCCATCTCGACCGGCTGGGCAGCGCCCATTCTGACGGTGGCGCTGTTCGTGGTGCTGGAGCTGGTCAGCAACAACGTCATGGAGCCCTGGCTGTATGGCAGGAATACCGGCGTGTCGGCGGTGGCGGTCCTGGTGGCGGCTGTCTTCTGGATGTGGTTGTGGGGGCCAATCGGGCTATTGCTGGCAACGCCGCTCACCGTGTGCCTATTGGTGGTTGGCAATCACGTTCCCCAACTGTCCTTTCTGGGCATTCTGCTGGGCACAGAGGCGGTTTTTGAGCCCAAAACACGGATCTATCAGCGCCTGCTGGCCGGCGATCAGGAAGAGGCCGGCGAATTGTTCGAGGACTTTGTTGCGCACCAGCCGCTCGAGGAGGTGTACGACACCGTACTCATCCCGGCACTGGCTTTGGCCGAGACGCATTGGCAGCTTGGCGAGCTGAACGAGGGCAAGCACAAGTTCATCATGCAAAGCCTGAAGGAGATGATTCAATACCGCGCCGAGCGCCAGCAGGAAACGCAGGCGGGAAAGGCCGCCGCGGACGCGCTACAGACACGCAGCGATGAAAGTCGAGCCAGTGGGATCAACTTGTCGGGCCCTAGCGTCCTCTGCCTGCCCGCCCGCACCGAGGCGGATGAAATCACCGCCCTGATGCTCGCGCAAGTATTGGAGACCAAGGGCTGCGTTGTGCAGGCCGTTTCCGTGACGTCGCTGGCCGACGAGATGGTTGATCTCGTCGATGAGTACACTGCCGAGGTGGTTTGCGTTTCCGCCACGCCTCCGGCGGCGGTGATGCACGCCCGCTACCTTTGCAAGCGGCTCCGCGAGCGCCTGCCAGAAATAAAGCTGGTCGTGGGCTTGTGGGACGCACAAGGGGACCTGACCAAGGCGAAGGAGCGCATCGGTTGTGACGCCATCGTGGTGGCGACGCTGGCGGACGCGCAACAACAGATCCGCCTGCTGACTCAGCCCCGCTTGCCGTCGCCCGAGAAGCAGGCGCAGCCGGAGTCCGGTTCCATGGTCCTGGCGGGGGCTTAACCGTGAAATAAAGAAGGAGTTGAATTATGAAAAAGCTGCTTGCGGTGCTGATCGTGCTGGTGCTGCTCGTGATCGGCGTGGGCTTCTACCGGGGCTGGTTCGCCCTGTCGAGTCCCGACGCCGACAAGGGCAACAAGGTCAACGTCAACTTGACTGTGGACGGGGACAAGATGCAGGAGGATGCCGAGGCGGTCAAGAAGAAAGCTGCCGAGCTGACGGAGAACGTGACGGGCGGCGAGAAAAACCCCGATGATTCCGAAACGAACCAGGTGAAGTAGATTGAACCGTAATCGATCGTGCGCCGGCCGCCATGGCCGGAAGGAAACAAATCATGCCCATCGGCATAATCAAAAAACTGATCCATTTGTCGCAGGCGACGTATGCACCCAACACGAGACTGGTGCCGAGCCACAACGACAAAGGTTACGGCATCATCGAGGACGAAGCAGGACGGGAAGTGTACTTTCCCCACGACATGGTGGCCGGCCTGCACGGTTTCGACGATTTGCGCCGCGGACAGCAGCTCGAGTACACCCTGGAAAACGCGCCTTACCTGCGAACAGCGACGGTAAAAGTAGTGACGCACATCCGCGAGCGCGAACAACGCCGTGCGGCATAAGGGACATGGCCATGAAAGTAGCGAAAGCAGGCGACCGAGTGCGAGTGCGGTATTTTCCGCCTGGAAGTCCGGACAAGGATCCCAGTGGAAAGCTCCTCGAATTCACGGTGGGCAGCGGCGACGTAATATCGGGACTCAGCCTGGGTGTCGTCGGTATGTCTCCGGGTGAGCAGAAACACCTGATCCTTCAACCTCAAGACGCCTACGGCGTCGTACGACAACAGTTGATCAAAAAGGTCCCGCGGAAGAAATTTCCCCAGCACCTCGATCTGCACCCGGGCAAGCGGCTGGCAACCGTTGATGCGCACGGGCGTCGCTGGCGAGTCACAGTCGTGCGGGTCAACCGAGCCTCGGTCGTGGTCGATGGGAACCATCCGCTGGCCGGGAAAGTGGTGGAGGTGGATGTCAGGCTCATCTCGCTCAAGCAGTCGCCCGCCCACCGGGAGAAGCGGCAATTCGACGTGGGAGGCGAGGCGTAGTCGCTCGCTTCCCGTTTAAGAGATATCAATGACGACGTTTCGGGTCTGGATACGATCGCTCAGCGGCGCCTGTCGCCTGCGCGTGGAAGGAAATGAGAACGCCCACTGGCTCCTCAGTCGGCTCAGCCAATCATTCGTCTTCAAGAGCAGCGAACCGATCCGCGAGGTGGGAGACAGTGTCAGTTGCACCTTCGATCTGCCCTATAGTTCGCAGTCGTCGGGGCCAGGCTTCGTGCGATTGCTCTCCTCGATCCCCGAAGTGAAGTTGCTGACCGAACCGGTTTGAACGAGCATCTGAAAGAACAGAATCTCCTATGTCAGTACCGCGCGTGCAGAAGAACGAAAATGCCCACACCCATGTCCTGGTTGCGTATGTAGCCGACCTGGAATTGGAGGTGGACCGCCTGCGAAAACACTACCAGTTTCTTCAGCAGGAGGCCCGCGAAGCCACGAAGCGAATTCACACTCTGTGTAGCAGTACGGAGTCCCAACCCGATGGCCTGGCAAGTCGGCTGACGGAAATCGAGCAGATCACAAGCCACCTGGCGGCAGTGCTGCAAGACTTGCGCGAACAAACCGGTTATCATCCCGCTCACGATCAGGTCGTTGCCATCGCGGTTCGGCCACTCATCGAGCAGGTATTCCGCTGGCAACAACGAGTGCTCAGCGCCCCGGACGTCGCGTTGCGACTGGAGCTGAATTGCGAGCATATCGAATGGTTTCCCGCGCGATTTCGACACATTGTGGATAGTCTTCTGTCCAATGCCCTCAAATTCCGCGATGGCCGCAAAGGTGAGACGCGAGTGACCGTCGGACTACGCGCGATCGATTGCGATTACGAGCTGCGCGTGGCGGACAATGGCATGGGAATGCCGTCGGATGAACAGGACGAAATGACGGAAGTATTCCACCGCTCTGCTCCGGCCCGTGCCGCGGGATTGGGAGTGGGCTTGAACGTCGTGAAAATGCTCCTGGAACAAAGCGGAGGAACGCTGACTGCGCACTCCGACAATGGTCAAGGCACTACTTTCGTGGCGGTCCTGCCGCGTTATGACGTGGATGATTTTTTGACCTGACGGCGAATTGTGGCTGCCGCGCGAAGGGGTCGGGAGTCGTTTCGGGCCGACGTCGCTCCATCACCGAAGTCGATTGGCCCGAAACGACTCCCGACCCCGTTGCCC
>Ga0075428_100003306_pt1 | contig 17631 bp, 16 predicted proteins | sample RhiMetdeltSRZDD2_FD_75291 | JGI IMG/M metagenome (GOLD analysis project Ga0075428, IMG submission 75291) | Populus rhizosphere microbial communities from Tennessee, USA - Rhizosphere MetaG P. deltoides SRZDD2 | ecosystem: Host-associated > Plants > Roots > Rhizosphere > Soil | place: USA... | reverse complement strand
CCCGATCATGGAGAATCTCTTCATGGCTCTCCTCCGCAAAATGCGATGGCCGAGCATATCGAAGAGCGTGGGCCCTCCGGGTAAGTTACGGTAACAGCGGGGGCGGGGGCGAGGGACCCCGCCCGGTGAGGCCTGATCGGCCGAGGGTTACCGTAACTTACGCCCCTGTTACTTGTGGCCGGGACCCTGCGGTGGGACGGTGACGCGATTAGTTCCGCTCAAAAGGAGTCCTCATGAAGAAGATATGCGTCGCTCTCTCCCTTCTCGTGGCCGCATCCGCCGCCGCCCAGGAGGCCGCGCCTCCGGTCCAGAGCGCGGCGCCGCCCAAGCCTGGGACGCTCGGCCTCATCGTCTACCCCGCCAAGGGCCAGGACGCCGCCAAGCAGGGGCAGGACGAGAACGAGTGCTACACCTGGGCCCGCGGCCAGACGGGCATCGACCCCACGGTGGCCACGCAGGCGGCTGAAGTCGAGGCGCAGCGGGGAGGCGCCGTTAGGGGCGCGGCTCGCGGCGCGGCGAAGGGAGCCGCAGTCGGGGCGGTCGGCGACGATGACCACCAGCGGGACGAGGGCAACCTCGATGCCGGTGAGGGCGCGGGCGCCGGGGCCGCCGCCGGCGCGGTGCGGGGACGCCGGGCCCAGAAGAAGGCCACCAAGAAGGCCCAGGCCGAGGCGCAGCAGACGGCCCAGACCCAGGACGCCCAGAAGAAGGAGACCTTCAAGAAGGCCTGGTCCACCTGCCTCGAGGGGCGCGGCTACACCGCCAAGTAGGAGCCCGGCCGTCGAACCGTCGGTCACGCTGTCCCTCGTCGACGGGAACAAATGACTGACCGAGTCTGGGAGACGGGATTCGAGCAGCTTGGCAACCGAGAGATCGATCGCGACGCCACGCCTTGGCGCGTGATCGACACCTATCGGGTGTGGCTGACGTACGAAGGCCGGGTCTACCACGAGCGGGTCCTCTGGGAGCACGATTGGGCCGGGCCCGAGGATGCTCCGACTCCTGGCGAGTCGGCGCCGGCCACCGATCCCCAGGACCTCTACGACCTTGTACGCTCCGCAATCGCCAACCTCAAGGACAGGGCCACGACTTTTCGCGTGCCCGGCGAAGAAGTGCCTCCATTCGACGGCGAGGACCCGCCACCGTACAGGCCGTCACCCAAGCCCGATGAAGATCAGTACCACGTCGAAGGCGATTGCTGGTGCGGCGAGACGCATCAGAAGGGTGTTTGTCCCGGCTGCGGCAAGCAGCTCGGTCCCTCCGAATGGCACTACCACGGGCACTAGCCTCCTGAGCGCGCTCGGCGGGTGGCCGTAACGCGCGGCTACAACGTGAAGTAGGATCCGAACGGTCGACATGACGACCGTTGCGGACGACTCGTATCGGAAGCGGCTGCTGGGATTGCTCGGCGAGCGCAACCCGCTCGCGGCCCTGGAAGAGAATCCCCAGCGCGTCGAGGCGGTGGCGCGCACGCTCGGGGAGGCGGGACTCTCGAGGAGCTACGGCCCGGGCAAGTGGACGGGCCGGCAGATCCTCGCGCACCTGGCCGACGCGGAGATGGCCATCGGCTTCCGCGTCCGCCAGATCCTTTCCGAGGACAGCCATCGCATCCAGGGCTTCGACGAGGCGGGGTGGGCGCGGCGCTACACGGACGTGGATCCGGAGATCGCGCTCGCCTCGTACCGCGCCTTGCGGCGGTGGAACCTCGCGCTCTTCCGGGGGCTGGGCCCGCAGGACCTGGAACGCCAGGCGGTCCATCCCGAGCGTGGGCCGGAGACGCTCGGGACCATCATCCGCCTCCTGGCCGGCCACGACTTGAACCACCTGGCGCAGCTCGAGCGGCTCTGACGGATTAGCCACCTCCCAACCGGCATCCGGCGCGGACCGCGGCGGCGCGCGGCCCGGGCGGAAATGCTATATTCGGTCTTCACGCCCGCGGCCGATGGGCGTGCCGACGTCGGAGGTGAACGGAACTCATGGCGACTGAGACCCTTCCGCGGCAGCGCGAGACCGTCGAGCAGGCCGTCGTCCGCTTCTGCGGCGACTCCGGCGACGGCATGCAGATCACGGGCAGCCAGTTCACGAACACGGCGGCCCTGTTCGGCAACGACCTGGCCACCTTCCCCGATTTCCCGGCCGAGATCCGCGCCCCCGCGGGGACGCTGCCCGGGGTGAGCGGCTTCCAGGTCAACTTCTCCTCCCGGGACGTCTTCACGCCGGGCGACATCGTGGACGTCCTGGTGGCCATGAACCCCGCCGCCCTGAAGATGAACCTGGCCGACCTGAAGATGGGCGGGATCCTCATCGTCAACGTCGACAACTTCAAGGAGACCGACCTCAAGAAGGCCCAGGCCACGACGAACCCGCTCGAGGACCACTCGCTCGACGGCTACCGGCTGTTCGCGGTGGACCTCACCAAGCTGACGCGCGCGGCGCTGCGCGACCTGGGCCTCGACGCCAAGAGCATGGACCGGTGCAAGAACTTCTTCGCGCTCGGCATGTGCTACTGGCTCTACAACCGTCCCATGGACGCGACCTACCGGTGGCTGGACGACAAGTTCAAGGGCAAGCCGGTCCTGGCCGAGGCCAACAAGCTGGCCATGAAGGCGGGCTACGCGTACTGCGACGCCACCGAGGCCTTCCAGACGCGCTACGAGGTCCCGCCCGCCAAGCTGGAGCCGGGCCTCTACCGGAACATCAGCGGCAACACCGCGCTGGCCCTGGGCTTCATCGCCGCGGCCCAGCAGGCGGGACTGCCGCTGTTCCAGGGCAGCTATCCCATCACGCCCGCCTCGGACATCCTGCACGAGCTCTCGATGTACAAGGAGTTCGGCGTGATGACGTTCCAGGCCGAGGACGAGATCGCGGCCATCACCTCCGTGATCGGCGCGGCCTACGGCGGCGCCCTCGGCGTCACGACCACGTCCGGTCCCGGCATGGCGCTGAAGACCGAGGCCATGGGCCTGGCCATCGCCACCGAGCTGCCGCTCGTCATCTGCGACATCCAGCGCGGCGGGCCGTCGACCGGACTGCCCACCAAGACCGAGCAGGCCGACCTCATGCAGGCGCTCTTCGGCCGCAACTCCGAGGCCCCGATCCCGGTGCTGGCCGCCTCCACTCCGGGCGACTGCTTCTGGGTCGCGGTGGAGGCCAGCCGCATCGCCGTCAAGTACATGGTCCCGGTGATCATCCTGTCCGACGGGTACCTGGCGAACGGGGCGGAGCCCTGGAAGATCCCCACCGTGGACGAGCTTCCCAGCTTCCCCGTGAAGTTCCGCACCAACCCGGAGGGCTTCATGCCCTACACCCGGCATCCGGAGACGCTGGCCCGTCCCTGGGCCGTCCCGGGCACGCCGGGGCTCGAGCACCGCATCGGCGGGCTGGAGAAGCAGGACGTGACGGGCAACGTCAACTACGAGCCGCTCAACCACGAGCGGATGGTGCGCCTGCGCGCGGCCAAGGTGGAGGCCATCGTGCAGGACGTGCCGGACGTGGTGCCCGCGGGAGATCCCGACGGCGACCTCCTGCTCGTGGGCTGGGGATCCACCTACGGCGCCATCACGGCGGCCCTGCGGGCGCAGCGCGGCAAGGGCAAGCGCATCGGCCACGTCCACCTGCGCTGGCTGAACCCGCTGCCGAAGAACCTCGGCGAGATCCTGAAACGCTACAAGAAGGTGGTGGTGCCCGAGATGAACATGGGGCAGCTCGTCTGGCTCCTGCGCGCGAAGTATCTCGTGGACGCCGAGGGCTTCAACAAGATCCAGGGGAAGCCCTTCAAGCAGTCGGAGATCGAGGCAAAGATCCAGGAGGCCACGCGTTGACCACCACCCTCCCCGTCCAGACGAAGAAGGACTTCCAGACCGACCAGGAGGTCCGGTGGTGCCCCGGGTGCGGCGACTACGCGATCCTCTCCGCGGTGCAGTCCGTGTTCCCCGAGCTGGGCATCCCGCGCGAGAAGTTCGTGGTCATCTCGGGCATCGGCTGCTCCAGCCGGTTCCCGTACTACATGAACACCTTCGGCTTCCACACCATCCATGGCCGCGCGCCCGCGGTGGCCACGGGCCTGAAGGTCGCGCGACCGGAGCTCGAGGTCTGGGTGGCCACCGGCGACGGCGACGCGCTCTCCATCGGCGGCAACCACACGATCCACATGCTGCGGCGCAACGTGGGCCTGAAGGTCCTGCTCTTCAACAACAGGATCTACGGCCTCACCAAGGGCCAGTACTCGCCCACCTCCGAGATCGGCAAGAAGGCCAAGTCCACGCCCTACGGATCGATCGACCGCCCGTTCAACGTCCTCTCGCTGGCGCTGGGCGCCGAGGCCACCTTCGTGGCCCGCTCGGTGGACGTCTTCCAGCCCCACCTCAAGGCCGTCCTGCGGCGCGCGGCCGCGCACCAGGGCACGGCCTTCATCGAGATCCTCCAGAACTGCAACATCTTCAACGACGGGGCGTGGGAGAGCCTGACCGAGAAGGACGTCAAGGACGACCACACGATCCTGCTCGAGCACGGCAAGCCGCTCGTCTTCGGAAAGAACAAGGACAAGGGCATCCGGATGCGCGGGATCGAGCTCGAGGTGGTGGCCCTCGGCGGCGGCGTGACCGAGAAGGACCTGATCGTCCACGACGAGGCGCACCCGAATCCCGCCTACGCGTTCCTCCTCTCGAGGATGGACGGAGTGGCCGGGTTCCCCACCCCGCTCGGCGTGCTGCGCGCGGTGGACGCGCCGCGCTACGAGGCCGGCATGAACGACCAGCTCCGGCAGATCGTGGCGAAGAAGGGGAAGGGAGACCTCGGCCAGCTCCTCCGCGCCGGAGACACCTGGGAAGTCCGGTAGCGACCGGCGCGAGCGGCGTGGCCAGCAAGCCGCTGTCGCTCGCCGAGGCCGCGCCGGGCGGCGGTCCGGTCCCGGCGCCGGCGGTCCACGAGCCGGGCTGGCTGCGGCAGATCGAGGCGGCGACCCTCGCCACGCTCCTCGCGGTAGCCGGGACAAGTCTCATCGGCTACCGCTTCGGCGACTCCAACCACGGGATCACGGTCCCGATCCTGAAGCGCCTGATGGACCCGGGCCTCTATCCGGGCGACGTGATGGTGGCCACGGCCGAGTCGTTCCCCACCGTCTTCTACCGCCTCCTCGCCCTCCTCCTGCCGGGGCCCGGATCGATCCCCGCCGCCTTCTTCTTCTTGTATGTGGCCACCATGGCCGCCACCTTCGCCGGGATCTACCGGATCGGCCGGTGGGCGGGCGGAGACGCGGCCGGCACGCTGGCGGTCCTCTTCGCGGTGCCCGTGCGCATCGGAATGGCCGGCGAGGCGCTCTACCGACCCGCCTTCAGCCATTCCCACGTGGCCTCGGCCCTCGCCATCTGGGCCATGGCCTGGTTCCTCGAGGGCCGCCGCTTCCTGCCCCTCCTCGTCCTGTCGCTCGGCGCCTACAACCACCTCCTGTACTCCCTCTACGTGCTCGCGCCGATGCTGCTCGTGGTCCTCTGGGAGCGGCGCGCCGCGGGGACGCCGCGCACGCTGCGGCTCCTGGCGGCGGGCCTCCTGCCGCTCCTGCCGCTCCTGGTCTGGGCCGTGGCGCGCGGCACGCCGATGACGCCCGAATGGCTGGAGCTGTTGCGCGTGCGCTCCTCCCACCACAGCTTCCCGAGCGCGTTCCTCTCCGACCTGCCCGACGCCGCCGCCCTGCTCGCGCTCGGCGCGCTGGCCGCGTCGGCCCTGTCGTTCGAGCGGCGCCGGCTGGTGGCCTTGTTCGTCCTGGCCACCGCGGTCCTCTTCGTGGTGGGCACGGTCTTCACCGAGTGGATGCCACTCAAAGCAGTGCTGCAGCTCCAGCCCCACCGCGCCTGGCGCTTCCTGATGGTCCTCCTCCAGGCGGTGATCGCGGCCGGTATCGTGGGCGGCTACCGCGAGGGCGGCTTCGCGCGGGCGGTGGCGGTCGCGACCGCGGTCCTCGTCTTCGTGCCCGGCCTCGAAGTGCTGTTGCCCGTGGTGGTCGCGGTGCAGGCCATCGCCGGCCGGCCTGCCGCGGCTCCGTGGGCGCGCCTCGCCGCCGCCGCGGTCCTGGTCCTCGTGCGGCGCTGGGGCGGGCGCGCGCCGAACGTCGAGTTCCTGGCCGACCTCGTCTCGCACCTGGTGGCGCCGCTGGTCATGGGCGCGGCGGCCCTCGCCGTCCTGGTCGCGGTGGGCCGCCAGCTCGGCGGAAGGCCCCGGCGACTCCTCGCGGCCGGCGCCGCGCTCGGTGCGCTGCTGTGGATGACGCCGCAGGCCTACGCCACCGTCCGCGTGCGTTGGGAGGCCGGAGGCTGGCGCGAGGCGCAGGACTGGGCGCGCCGCAGCACGCCGAAGGACGCGGTCTTCCTCACGCCGCCACGCGAGGCCGGCTTCCGCGTCTTTTCCGAGCGCACCGTGGTGGGCGAATGGAAGGACGGCACCCAGCAGTACTTCGACGACGCCTTCGTGCGCGAATGGGGCGACCGCATGCAGGCGCTCCGCGGGGACGCCTACGCGTCCCTTTCGGACCGCGAGCTCCTGGACCTGGCCGCGCGGTACGGCGCGTCCTACATCGTGCTGCCCGCGCGGCCCATCCGCCCGCGCCTCGTCCCCGCCTACCGCGCCCACGGATATGCCATCTATCGCGCCCTGCGGACCGGCGGCTGACGCCGAACCACGAGGAGCATTCCCGATGAGATCCTTCGCCTTTCGATCGGCGGCCGTCCTGGTCACAGGCGCCGCCCTCGCCGCGGGCGCGGCGGACATGCCGCCGCCGCTGCCGCCGCTGCGCGAGCAGGAGAAGGTCCGCCAGGAGTGGCTGAAGGCCCGGCTGGAGCGCGTCCTGCCGCCGTTGATGCGCCGCCACGGCGTCTCCATGTGGATCGTGCTCAGCCGCGAGTACAACGAGGACCCGGTCTTCTTCTCGCTCGTCTCCCCGTCGGTGATGGCGGCCCGCCGGCGCACCATCCTGGTCTTCAACGACCTCGGACCCGAGCGGGGCGTGGAGCGCCTGGCGCTGGGCGGCAGATCCAGCGGCGGGCTCTACACGATCTACCGCGACCCGGACGTGGAGAACCGCGAGCTGTGGGGCCAGGCGCAGTGGGCGCTACTGCGCAAGCTCGTGGACGAGCGGCGCCCGCCGACCATCGCCCTCAACATCTCGCAGACCCACGCTTTCGCCGACGGGCTGACGGTCGGGGAGTGGGAGCAGCTCTCGGCCGCCCTGGGGCCGTGGACCTCGCGCGTGGTGCGTCGCGAAGGCCTGGCCCTCGATTTCGTGGCCACGCGCGTCCCCGAGATGCTGCCCACCTATCGGCAGATGATGTCGATCGTCCACGCCCTCATCGCGCGCGCCTTCTCGGCCGAGGTGATCACGCCGGGCCGGACCACGACCGAGGACGTGGAGTGGTGGCTGCGCCACCAGGTGAATGCCATGGGGATGGGCGAGTGGTTCCCGCCGTCGGTCAGCGTGCAGCGCGCGGGCACCACGGCCCGGAGCCCCATCGCCGACGACGAGCCCGTGGTGATCCAGCGCGGGGACCACCTGCACACGGACTTCGGCATCCAGGCCATGGGGCTGGCGACCGACACCCAGCACGTCGGCTACGTGCTGCGTCCGGGCGAGACCGACGCCCCGGAGGGTCTGCGGCGGGCGCTCGCGCAGTCGAACCGATTGCAGGACCTCCTGCTGGCACGGATGAAGCCCGGCCGCACCGGCAACGAGGTGCTGATCGACACGCTTGCGGCCATGAAGGCCGCGGGCATCGAGGGGACGGTCTACACGCATCCCATCGGCGACCACGGCCACGGCGCGGGGCCGATCATCGGCCTGTGGGACCGGCAGCAGCCGATCCCGGCCCGCGGCGATGTCGCGCTTTTGCCCTCGACCTGGTTCTCGATCGAGCTCGAGGCCACGAGCCCCGTCCCCGAGTGGAACGGCCAGAAGGTCCGGTCGGCCCAGGAGGAGGACGCGGTGGTGGGGGAGGACGGGGCCGTCGCCTGGGTGCTGGAGCGGCAGTCGCGCTACCACCTCGTGCGCTGACGTTCCGCCATCGCCTCGCCATCGCCTCCGCCATCCGAAACTAGAGAATTGGACTTGACAGTCCCGGGTCGCGGGACGATATTCCGGTTAGAAGGGCTGGACGCCGCTGCAAGAGCCAGGAGGTCGCGGCGGCCGAGGCTCACGTGCCTTTCGAGCGTTCGTGCCGTTCGTGCCGTTCGTGACGTACGCGACGCAGCCGTTCGTACGCGACGCCGTTCGTGACGTAACGAGACGGAAACCGACGGAAAACACGTGAAACTCCGTTCCGACGGAGGTGCCTATGGAAGCGGACAAGGGTCCACCGGGCACCGTAGGGCCTTAGGAGCCCTGACACGATAGAAAAGCGCGCACCGCCCGGTGCGCTGGGCAGTCAGCCCAAAGAAAGCCGTGAGGCCCGGGAGAATCCTCCCGGGCCTCGTTTTTTTACGGCGCCCGGCGTCAGCGGGGGATCGTCGGCAGGACGACCCGCAGGTCGCCCTCGTCCGTGGCCAGGAGCACGTCGGTCGACTGGACCGCGCGCACCGTGCCGTCGGCCAGCCGCGCGCCGGAGCGGTAGGCCTGAAGCGCGCCCAGGGGCGAGTAAGCGAACGCCACCCAGTCCTCGTTGACGGACGCCACCCCGGCCAGCGCGAACTCGGACACCGAGACATCGTCCGGACCGAGGTCCAGCCGGCGCCTCGCGCCGGCGGCGATCGGCGCCGTCGCCTCCGCGGCGGCCTGAGGGCGCTCCACGATCCGTCGCCCCTCCACGGCGCGCTCGACGAGACCCGCCGCCTCCAATACGGCGGCACGCAGCGCCGCCAAGTTGACGTCGCGCCCGAAGACGCTGAGCCGGCCCAGCGATCCGGGCCCCGCCTCCGACGCCAGGCCGGGATCCGTCTCCGCCATCGCCGCCAGCACGTCGCGCACGTCGGCCCGCTTGGCCGAGAACCGGATGGGCCGCGTCGCGTCCACCGACAGCGGCGCGCGCGTGGCGGCGGGGGATCCGGCGCGCGAGACGCGCAGCAGACCGGCGCCGAACGCGATGTTGATGCCGGTCTTCTGGAGCGCGGCCAGGACCTCGTCCCGGGTCACGCGCACCAGGTCCATGCTGACGCGGCCGGTGACGTCCTCGTCGACGATGAAGGCCTCGCCGGTCAGGGCGTGGAGGACGTTGAAGACGTCGGCGGTGTCCACCTCGCGCAGCCGTAGCGTGAGCGGTCCCTTGCCCTGGACCTTCGCCGACGGCCCGCGCACCACGGTGGCCGGACCGCCGTCCCGATCCGCCCGGCACTGGGCGTCCTCGGGGAGGAACGGGTCCTCGGCGGGCAGCGGTATCTCGGCGTCCAGGCCCACCACCGGGCTGCGCCCCCGGACCTCGAAGCGGTAGCAGGCGCCCCTCCGGGTGATGAGGAAGTCCACCACGCGGAAGAAGCCCCGCTCCAGCCGGCTCTCCAGCGCCTTGAGCGAGGCCTCGCCCAGCACCACGCCGCGCACCGAGAACTCCTCGCCGAGCGACGCGTTCGTCAGGATGACGGGCCGGTCGCGCACCGCGGCGGCCATCTCCGACAGGAAGAGGCGCGGGTTCCGCCGGGCCCGGCGGAGCGTGGCGATCGTCTCCGACTTCTGCACGGCCAGCATCTGGTCCCGGGCATAGGCATCGGCCTGGGGCTTGGCCACGGTCGGGTCCCGGGGCCGGAAGCCGTCCGGCGGTGTGGGCAGGGCCGCCGCCACGGGGCGGAACGGCACGCGAACGAGCGCCGTGAGCTTGATCGGGCCGTCGGGCACGGCGGCGAGGGTGAGGTGCTCCACGTCGACGAGGCGCGGGGACAACGCGACAAGGCGGAAGAACCGGTCGATCTCCGCGTAGGTGCCGACCGCCGAGACCTCGAGGGGGACGTCGCCCCGCGCGCCGTTCTCGACGGGGCCCCGGGGCAGGACCTCCAGGCCCATGAGCCGGGCGCCGCGGGCCATCTCCGTGACCAGCGCCACGTCGGAGCCCGGGTTGGCCCCGTCGGGGAGGATCCGGCGCAGCGTCTCCAGGCGCCGGTCCAGGAGCTCTCGCTCCTCGGTGAAGGGACGCTCGGCGGCCGCGACCAGGAGCAGGCAGGCGAGGGCCCCGAGCATGCCGGGGCCGATCTTAACCCGCGCCCGTGTTTGACAAGGCCCGGCGGCCGCTGGTATCGTCCGCCTAATTGAAAATGAAATTCAATTTCAATTTCATCAAGGAGGGATGATTGGGCACGTGGGGAGGCGGCGCGGTGCGCCGCGCGCTGGCGGTCGGCGTCCTGGTCCTGGCCTGTGTCGGGCAGGCGTTCGGGGCCGAGGGCCCTTCGAACGAGGACCTGCGCAAGCAGGTCGAGGCGCTCCAGGCCGAGGTGGCGCGCCTCAGGGCGGCGGGCGCCCCCGGCGAGCGGCTGGCCGAGCTCGAGCGGCGGATCGACCTGCTGGCCGCCGAGATCGAGAGGTCCAGGACCGGCGGCGCGTCCGAGCCCGTGGCCGACAGGCCGGTGCCCGGCTTCGGGCCCGCGGCCTCCAAGGTCTACGCGAAGCCGCAGGGCGTCTCCATCGGCGGGTACGGCGAGGCCGTCTACGACAACCCATCCGAGGACCGGCAGGACGGCGAGGCGTCGGGTGCCACGGACCGCATCGACCTCCTGCGCAACGTCCTCTACGTCGGCTACAAGTTCAACGACAGCATCCTCTTCAACTCGGAGCTGGAGGTGGAGCACGCCACCACCGGCGAGGGCGACGAGGAGAAGGGCGAGGTCTCGGCGGAGTTCGCCTACCTGGACTTCAAGCCCTGGGAGCGCGTGGGCCTGCGGGCGGGCCTCCTTCTCATGCCCGTGGGCTTCGTGAACGAAATGCACGAGGCACCCGTGTTCCACGGCGCGCGCCGGCCGACGGTGGAGACCGCGATCATCCCCTCCACCTGGCGCGAGAACGGCGCGGGCATCTTCGGCGAGACGGGGCCGGTGCAGTGGCGGGGCTACGTGGTGGCCGGCCTCTCGAGCGCGGGCTTCGAGGGGAGCGGGATCCGCGAGGGCCGGCAGGGCGGCTCGGACAGCCTGGCCGAGAACCTGGCCGTGACGGCGCGCGCGGACTTCACCGGCCTTCCCGGCCTGTTGGCGGGGGCCTCGGTGTTCACCGGGAACTCCGGCCAGGGCGCGGCCATCGGCGGCGCCGAGATCGACGGCCGCGTCACCCTCTTCGAGGGCCACGCGCAGTACCAGTGGCGGGGCCTGCAGCTACGGCTGCTGGGCGCCCGCACGCGGATCGACGACGCCGCCCTGATCAACGAGCAGAACGGCCTGGCCGGCGCGGACTCCATCGGGGAATGCCAGCACGGCTGGTACGCCGAGGCGGCGTACGACCTCATGACCCTGTGGCCGGCGGGCCGGTGGTCGGTGACGCCATTCGTGCGCTACGAGCAGCTGAACACCCAGGCCGAGGTGCCGGCGGGCTTCGAGAAGGACCCCGCCACCGACCGCAGCGTCTTTGTGGCGGGCATCGACGTCAAGCCCATCCCGGGCGTCGTCATCAAGGCGGACTTCCAGAGCGACCGGAACGACGCGCGGACGGGGACGAACCGCTTCCACCTCGCGGTGGGCTATCTTTTCTAGAGCGATGGGAACGGGGACGCGCGCGGTCCGGCTGGCGGCCCTGGGCGCGGGCACGCTGCTGCTGGCAGCGGCGCGCGCCCGGGCCGGCGTGATCCTCACGGAGAGGGCGGCGCTGGAGCGGGCCTTTCCCGGCGAGGCGCCCGAGCGGCGGACGCTGTACCTCACGGAGCAGCAGACGGCGGCCGTCCAGAAGGCCGCGCGCTCGCGGCTGCCCTCGCCGCTGGTCACCGTGTGGGAGGCCCGGCGCGACGGCGCCGTCACCGGCCGCGCCTACCTCGACACCCACGTCGTGCGGACGATGCCGGAGACGGTGATGGCGGTGGTGGAGCCGGACGGGCGGCTGCGCATGGCCCTCGTCCTCCAGTTCAACGAGCCGTCGGACTACCTGCCCCGCGAGCGGTGGCTCACGCTGATGGGGGGCAAGGTCCTGGAGGACGACCTGTGGCCCGGCCGCGGGGTCCACCTCGTCACCGGGTCCACGCTCACGGTGCAGGCGCTGACGGAGGCGGTGCGCCGCTGCCTGGCCATCGACGCGATCGTGGTTCGGGGCGCGCGATGAAGTACATGCAGGATGGCGGCTTCCAGCACAACCCGCTCATGCGGCTCACGCTGGCCCTGACACTCCTGCTGCTGGTCGGCTTCTGGGCCACCAACGTGGGCATGTACTTCTCGAGGATGGGCCTGCGGCCCCACACGGTCGTCGCCTATTACAACGGGTCCGAAGAGGAGTTCCGGCCGCCGCGCTCGACCGAGTCGATGCTGGAGACGACGCACATGCACCTGCCCATGATGGGCGTCGTGCTGCTGCTCCTCACGCACCTGGTGATCTTCGTGCCCATGCCGCGCGGGGCCAAGGTGGCGTTCATCGTCTCGACCTTCGCCTCCGCGGCCATGGAGGAGGGCGCGGGATGGCTGGTCCGCTTCGTGAGCCCGTCCTTCGCGGTCCTGAAGGTCGTGGGCTTCATCGGCCTGCAGGCCACCATCGCGTTCCTGATCGGCGCCCTGGCCTTGTTCCTCTTCCGCGCCGGCCGGCGGCAGGCCCGCGTCCAGGCCCGCCTGCGGCGCGAGGACAAGGCGGCCACGATGCACGAGGAAGGCGCCGTGCACGCGGCGCTGGAGTAGCGCCTAGCCGATCTTCCCGTCCATCACGCGCGGGTCCACGGCCACCCCCGACAGGTAGACGCCCCAGTGCAGGTGGGGCGCTATGGCCAGCCCCGTCTCTCCGGAGAGCCCGATGGGCGCGCGGGCCTCCACCACCTGGCCGGGGACCACGTCGATCCGGGACAGGTGATAGAAGACGCTGATCACGCCCTGGCCGTGATCGACGACGAGCGTGTTTCCGGTGAGGACGAGCGGCCCCGCCAGGAGCACCGTGCCCGCGGCGGGGGACTGCACGGTCGTGCCTTCCGGCACGTCGTAGTCGAGCCCGCGATGGTACTCCCCGTAGACGCTGTCCATCATCCCTTCCACGGGCGAGCCGCCGATCCAGGTCTGGGGCGAGCCGAAGCTCGGCGCCGGCGTGACGTCCACGGGCGGCTGGAAGGCCCCACGCCACTGCTGCGACGGCGTCACCGTGCGCAGCATCAGCAGGAGCTGCCGGCTGTCGCGCACCCGCCGCGGAGAATCGAGCAGCGGCCGCCTCCATTCCGGGATCACGACCACGCGCGGAGGGTACTCGCGGGACGAGACCGTGATCGGGACCGGTATGCGGACCCGGCCCTGGCCGACCAGCTCCACGCCCAGTGTCGCGTCTCCTGGCGTGAAGTCGGCGGGCAGCGGCACGAGCGCCCGCAGGCCGGCCGCGGTCTCCAGGAAACGGAAACGCCGCCCGTCGATGTTCGCGTAGGCGATCGCGCGGATGGGGCGGCTCGCGCGCAGGCGGGCCACGATGAGTCCGCCCGGGTGCGCGGCGCCGAGGTCGGCGGTCACCGTGTAGCGGCCCCAGCGCCGGATGACGTCCTGGGCGGAAACGTTAGGGGTTGCCAACAGGACCAGGACGGCCATCGCCGGCAGGCGTCGGGTCAGGCGCGGCATGCGCGGTCCAGGGCCTCGAGCAGCTCGGCTTCCTCGCCCGGCAGCACAGTACGCATGTCGAGGAGCAGCCGGCCGTCGGCCACGCGCGCGAGGACCGCGGGCCGGCCGCCGCGCAGCGCGGCGGCGAGGCGGTCGGGCCCGACGGTGGGATGGACGACGGCCAGGAGCGCCGTGGGCACCTCGACCGCGGGCGCCGCGCCGCCGCCGACGGCCGACGCGCCGTCCACCACCGTGAGCTGGAGCTCGGGGTGCGCGCCGCGCAGCTGGGCCGCCACGGCCTCCGCCCTCCGCCGGACGTCGCCGGGCGTGGCCGTGAGCATCCGCTGCACGGGGACGTGGAGCGCGGCCCGGCCGGCCTCGTGCTCGGCCAGCACCGCGTCCAGGGCAGCCACGGTCATCTTGTCCACGCGCAGCGCGCGATAGAGCGGGTTCTTGCGCATGGCGTCGATGGACGGGCGCCGACCCGCGGCCAGCCCCGCCTGCGGGCCGCCCAGCAGCTTATCCCCGCTGAACGTCACCACGTCCACGCCGGCCGCGAGGCTGGAGGCCGCCGTCGGCTCCTCGTGCAGCGGCGGCGGCAATGGGTCGAGCAGCCCGCTGCCCAGGTCCTCCACGATGGGGACGCTCGCCGACCGCGCCAGGGCCACCAGCTCCGCCAGCTCCGGGGCCTCCGTGAAGCCCACCACCCGGAAGTTGCTGGGATGGACCTTCAGGATCAGGCCGGTATCGGGCCCCAGGGCCGCGCGGTAGTCGGCCAGGCGCGTCCGGTTGGTGGTCCCCACCTCGCGCAGGCGCGCCCCGCCCTTGCGCAGTACGTCGGGGATGCGGAACGAGCCGCCGATCTCCACCAGCTCGCCGCGGCTCACCAGGACCTCGCGGCCCTCGGCGAAGGTGTTGACCGCGAGCAGCACGGCCGCGGCGTTGTTGTTGACGACCACGGTGGCCTCGGCGGCCAGGATCGTCCGCAGCCGCGACTCCGCGTGCGCCTCGCGGTCGCCGCGCTGGCCGGCGGCGAGGTCCATCTCGAGGTTCGTGTAGGACGCCGCGACCTGCGCCACGCGCGCCGCCGCCTCCGCAGAGAGCGGGGCGCGGCCGAGGTTGGTATGGATCACCACGCCGGTGGCGTTGATGACGTGGACGAGCGACGGGGCTTCCGCTCCCTCCAGGCGCCGGCGCAGCGCCCCCGGCACGTCCGACAGCGCCTGCCCCACGCCGGCCTCGTCCCCGGCCGAGGCGCGCGCGCGGGCGTCGTCCACCAGGCCGCGCGCGTGTCGGAGCAGGGGGCCGCGCCCGAACCGCTCCTCCAGCGCCCGCACCTCGGGATCCCGGAGGATCTGCTCGATCGACGGCAGCCGGCGGCGCAGGTCCGCGCGCGCGCTCATGCGTGGAACTATACAGCGCCTCTCCCGTGCTATTCTCGCGCGCAGCCATGGGCCGGGAGCGGGCCAAGACGTTTGCCGACCGGCTCCCTCCGCTCGTTCCCCGGGAGGAGGCCGACATCTCGCACCTGTCCGACGAGATGGCCGACATCCTCTATCCCGGCCAACGGCCGCGGCCGTTCCGGATGGGCCTGAGCTTCGAGGCGTTCGACGGCCCGGACCACGCGCGCGCGGTGGAGCTGGCCCGGCGATCCCCGGTGTACCGCGAGACGGCCGAGGGGGGGCGCGTCGTGCACCACGCGGCCTTCGACGCCGGGGCGGCCGGCACCCTGCACGAGCTGTTCGAGATCGTGGGCGGGCGCCCGGGCTCCGAGGTGCGCGTGGACGGGCGGCAGGTGCCCTACGCCCGCGAGATCTGGCTGCCGCTGTTCTGGCTCTTCGTGGGGGACCAGAGCTGAATGGCCCTGAGCGAGGACCTCGACCAGATCGAAAAGGCCATCAAGCAGCTCCAGATCGAATGGGAGAAGTTCTTCGGCGGCGTGGAGCGCAAGCCGCCCAACGATCTCAAGGCCAAGGTGGAGGCCCTGATCCGCCGGCACATCAACGCCGAGATCCGCAACAACACCGAGCGCTTCCGCTACCAGAACATCACCGCCCGCTACAACACGTTCAACGAGATGTGGGGCAAGCGGCTGCGCGCGCTGGAGGAAGGGCGGGTCATGGGCGTCCACGGGACGCACGCCAAGACGCCGCCCCCAGGGCCGCTGCGGCCCGAGCGCCCCGCGGCGCGGCCCGCCGGCTCCGGCGAGGTGCGCATCCAGGACCCCGAGCGGGACAGCGAGGCGGTGCGGTCGCTATTCGACCGGTTCCTCGAGGAGCGGCAGAAGACCGGCGAGTCTGGCGCCGTGAAGTTCGAGGGGTTCCGCAAGCTGATCGCCCAGCAGGCCAGCCGCATCCTCAATGAGAAGGGCGGCCAGGCCGTGAGCTTCCGCCTGGAGACCAAGGACGGAAAGGTGAGCCTCAAGGCCAAGGCCTTGAAGTAGGATGCCGCCGATGATCGCCCGCCGCCGCGTGCTGCCGGCCGTGGCCGTCCTGCTCTGCCTGGCCGCCCGCGACGCCTCCGCCTGGCCATCTTCTCTAATGCAGTCGCTGGCGCGGGACGCGCGCCGGCTCCTGCCGCCCTCGCTCGCGCGCCTGATGGCGGAGCGCGAGGCGCAGATCCTGGACGCGACCGCGCGGTTCCCCCCCGAGCTGAGCCAGGCGGTGTGGGCCGACCTCGGGGTGGGGGAGCTGCGGCCGGCGACGGTGTCGGCCCTGGACATGCGCAGCGCCGAGGTGGTGAGCCTCTTCCGCGGCCAGAGGGTCAGCGAAGGAGTGGTCCGCCTGGGCTCGCTGGTGCGCATCCCCGCCGACCTCGCGGACCCCGTGCTCAGCGCCGGCCCCGCGGGCTACCCGCCCGGCGTCGTCCAGGAGTACTACGCCTTCGTGGCGGCCAGCCTCGACAAGATACCGGTCGTCCTGGACGATCCGGCGGCGATGAAGCTGAAGCGCGGCGGGCTTCCCGCCTACTGGCAGAAGCTCATCGCGCGCAGCCGGAGCCAGTCGGACGTCATCCGGACCGAGCTGTTCCAGAATGGCCGCGTGGTGGACCACCGCACGATCGACTACCGCTCGCCCGTCTTCGGCGTGGCCTCGCTCTCCTACTCGCGGGCGGTCACGGCCATCGCCGCCACCTGGCTGGCCCTCTGGCGCGACTCCCGGGGCGACCTCACGCGCATCCGGAAGCCCACGATCGTGCGGGCCCACGACCAGCCGGTCATGGGCCGGACGCCGCAGGGGTCTCCCGCGTCGAACGAGGTCCCGTGAGCAAGCGGCGCGCGATCGTCTCCGTCTACCGCAAGGAGGGCGTGGAGGAGCTGGCCCGCGGGCTGGTGTCCCGCGGCTTCGAGGTCGTCTCCACGGGCGGCACCGCGGAGGCGCTCCGCAAGGCCGGCGTACCGGTGGTGGGCGTGACGGAGTCCACCGGCTTCCCCGAGATCCTGGGCGGCCGCGTCAAGACGCTCCATCCCAAGATCCACGGCGGCATCCTGGCCCGCCGCAACGAGCCCGAGCACCTCGCCGCCTTGAAGGAGCACGGCATCCCGGCCGTGGACCTGGTGGTGGTGAACCTCTACCCCTTCGAGGACAAGGTGGCCAAGGGCGCGAGCTTCGACGAGGCCCTGGAGAACGTCGACATCGGCGGGCCCACCATGCTGCGCGCGGCGGCCAAGAACTTCCGCCACGTGGCGGTGGTGGTGGACCCGGCGGACTACCCGGTCGTGCTCGAGCAGCTCGACCGCGAGGGCGGCATCGATCCCGCCACCCGGCTCTACCTCGCGCAGAAGGCCTTCCGACACACGTCGCGCTACGAGGCCGCCATCGCCGGCTATTTCTCCCAGGTCGAGGAGAAGGGCGGCGCGTATTCGGTGGCCGAGACCGACGACGTCTTCCCCTATCGGCTCAACCCCTCGTACGAAAAGGTGCAGGACCTGCGCTACGGCGAGAACCCGCACCAGCGGGCCGCCTTCTACAGCGACCT
>Ga0075428_100003305_pt1 | contig 17637 bp, 13 predicted proteins | sample RhiMetdeltSRZDD2_FD_75291 | JGI IMG/M metagenome (GOLD analysis project Ga0075428, IMG submission 75291) | Populus rhizosphere microbial communities from Tennessee, USA - Rhizosphere MetaG P. deltoides SRZDD2 | ecosystem: Host-associated > Plants > Roots > Rhizosphere > Soil | place: USA... | reverse complement strand
GCCAAGCGGCGGGTACTTCACGACGAGCCCGAGCATCCGGAGCGCGGTGGTGAGCGCGACCGTCCCGGCCAGGACGCGCCCGGCCGCGCGGCCCCGATGTGCGGTCACGAAGCGCACGTAGCTGACGTAATACTCGACCTGGCGCACGGTCGTCTGCCGGCTGCTGGCGCCGTGCCAGTGCACCGCTCGCGCGTCCGGCACCAGCGTCACCTCGAAGCCCGCCGCGTGGAGCCGCCGGCAGAGATCGGTCTCCTCGAAGTACATGCGGAAGCCCTCGTCGAAGCCGCCGATCCGACGATAGGCGTCGCCGCGAATCAGCATGGCGGCGCCCGAGACGGCCTCCACCGCCGTCGGCCGATCGAACACGCGGTCGGCGTAGTAGAAGCGCCGCACCGCCGCGCTCGACGGCGCCAGCGCGTGCACGCCGAGGGTCTCGGCCATGGCGAAGCCCAGGGCGGGCAGCCGCTTGGCCGAGGGCTGCGGGCGGCCGTCGGAATACACGAGCGCGGGGCCGGCCAGCGCCGAGGCCGGCGTGCGCGCCAGGAAGTCGCGCAGTGTCCCGAGCGCTGCCGGCTCGAGGAACACGTCGGCGTTCAGGGCCAGATGAAACGCACCGGGAGCGGCGGCGAAGGCCCGGTTGAGCGCGGCGCCGTAGCCCGGGTTGTCGGCCAGCACCATGACGCGCCAGCGCGGGCACTGCGCGCGCGCCGCCTCCGCCGTGCCGTCGCTCGAGCCGTTGTCGACCAGCGTGAGCGCGGTCTCGGCGGTGGCGGCGGCCTCGGTTGCGCGCAGGCAACGCAGCGTCAGCTCGCGCGTGTTGTAGCTCACCACCACGGCGCTGACGTCCCTCATGAGGACCATGTCCGCCACGTCGAGAGCGCGAGCATGCGCGGCGCGCGCCCCTGCCACGGCACGGTGCGCACCGATGCCGCCAGCCGGCGGCGCGCCTCGCGCCAGTCGCCGCGCGCGCAGGCCTCGGCGGCGAACCAGTTGTGCATGTCGGCCACGATGCGCCGGCCCGGCGCGCCGAGCTCGCGCAGCGCCTCCGCCCGCGTGCGCGCCAGCTTGTCGAGGATGAGGAAGCGGGTGCGCTCCATCCGGGCGCGGTCGCGACTCATGCCGCCCGCGCGGACCAGGTACGTGGCCAGCGGCTCGGCCAGGTAGCGGGCGGGAGCCACCAGCGACAGCCGGAGCCACAGGTCCCAGTCCTCCATGGGGGTCACGCTCGCGTCGAACGCGCCGGCTGCGGCCAGGGCCTCGCGACGGATCAGCGGCGACATCACGGGGATGAAATTGCCGCGGACCAGCTCGGGAAACAGCCAGCCGTCCAGCCGGCGGCCCGCGTAGCGAAAGCGCTCGGAGGCCAACCGCCGTTGTCCGGTGACCTCGTCTTCGATCCGCACGTCGCAGTACGTCCAGCCGAGCTGGGGCTCGGCGTCGAGCAGGGCGGCCTGGGCCGCCAGCTTCGTGGGCGCCACCACATCGTCGGCATCGAGGAAGGAGATGTAGCGTCCGCTGGCCAGGGCCACCCCGGCGTTGCGGGCGGCGCTGAGCCCGGCGTTGGGCTGGCGATGCACGCGCACGCGGCCGGCGAAGCGCTCGAGCACCGCGGGCGTGTCGTCGGTCGAGCCGTCGTCGACGACGATGACCTCGGGCCGCCGCGTCTGGGCGAGCACGCTCTCGAGCGCGCCGGCCAGGTAGCGCCCGTGGTTGTAGGTTGCGATCACGAGGCTCAGGCCCGGCCCTGCCACACGGTTCTCCAGTCGGCGAGCAGCTCGAGGCGCCAGGCGGCGCCGGAGGCGGACACGATGAGCGTCGCGTACAGCAGCCCGGCGGCCGCGGCGGCGGTCACGAGTGAGGCCAGGTCGTGAATCCACACGCGCTCGAGGCCGGCCAGGGCGAGCGCGGCCGCCGCGGCGGCCACGAGTGGGACGGCCACGGGTCTCAGGACGTTGACCGGCGCGAGGCGACGCAGCGCGACGGCCGTCGAGCACATGGTGAGCGCCACCGCGGCGCTGCTGAGCGCGAAGCCCACGATGCCGAGCCACGGCACCAGCAGGGGCGTCAGCACCCACAGGAGCGCGGTCCACGCGAGGTTGAGGCGCAGGACCGTGTCGGCACGGCCGAGCGCGTAGAGCGCGTGCACCAGCAGATTCGAGGTACCGCCCACCAGCGTGGTCACGCAGAGCACCTGCACCGCCGTCACCGCCGGCATCCAGGCTTCGCCGTACACGAACCGGACGGTGGGCGTCGCGGCCGCCATCAGCAGCAGCGCCAGCGGATACACCACGAGCGCGACGCGGTTGAGCGCGCGCTCGGTGGCGCGGGCGAACCCCACGGGATCGTCTTGCAACCGGGCCAGGGCCGGGAACAGCACGCGCCCGGCGATCGAGATGACCTGCAGCGGCAGGAACGCCAGCGCGGTCGCCCAGTTCACGAACCCCACGCCGGCCAGCCCCACCCACGCGCCCACGACGATCGGCACGACCGCGTCGCGCACCATCGTGATGAGCGCGCTGCCGTGGAAGAGCACCCCGAACGACAGCGCGGGGGCCAGGTCGCGCCAGCGCCAGTGCGCCGCCGGCCGCCAGCGGACAGCGATCCACAGCGTGACGACGCCGGCGAGCCGCCCGGCCAGCGCCCCGAGCACGAAGCTCCACACCCCGAAGCCGCCCAGCGCGGCCACCACCGCGACCGCGTAAAACAGCACCGTGTCGAGGGTGTCGGCCAGCGTCAGGGGGAGGTAGACGAGCCGGCGCTCGAGCACCACGGCCGCCGGCATCCGCAGCGCGGCCAGCGGCACCAGCAGCGCGAGGGCGCGCAGCGCGTCGGCGGTCTCGGGCGGTGCGCCAAGCCAGGCGACCGCGACCGGCGCCAGGACAACCAGCGCGGCGCCGAGCACCGCGGCCAGCGTGAGCTGGGCCACGAAGGCGGCGGTCAGGCCCGCGTCGCCCGCCAGCTCCCGACGCTGGATCAGCGCGGCGCCGAGGCCGACGTCGCTGAAGACCACGCCCAGCGTCACGGCGAAGCTGATGAGGGCGTAGCTTCCGAAGACGTCGGGCAGAAGCAGGCGGGCCAGCGCGATGCCGCCCGCGGCGGTGACGACCAGCGACAGCGCACGCTGCGCGCCCACCAGGAGGAAGCCGCGGAGCGTGCGCGCGCGCAGCCCCGACGCGGCGTCATCGACCGCCGCCGTCAGCGCAGCCGCCTCGTCGACCACGCCGGTCTCGGCGGCGGTGGCGCGGGCGCCCGCGGGCGCTCCAGCACCGGCAGCATCATGATGATGCCCGCGAAGAGCCAGAAGGGCTCCATGATGCGCACGATGATGAACGTGTTGGAGCCGATGGCGTGGACGAGCAGGCCGACCATGCCCGCCACGAACCCCACGGTGAGCCCGCGATCGTCGGGATCGTCCAGCTGACCCAGCCGCGCCGTGCTGTTCCTCAAGATCGACCACAGCAGCCACAGGAACGCCGCCAGCCCGACGACGCCGCTCTCGACCAGCGTGCGCGCGTACTGCGCGTCCATGAAGCCGAACCCCGTCACCCCGTAGCCGAACAGGGGCCGGTTGCGCCAGCCCTCGATCGCCTGGCTGAAGCTGAAGAGCCGGGCCGAGGTGGACGGATCGAGGCCCACCCGTCCCACCCGCACGGTGGGCTGGCCGTGCTCCGGCTCGAAGGTGTAGAGCACGCGCTTGGTCACGCTCGACGGCGCCACCGCGATGATCAGCGGGGAGAACACCAGACCCAGCAGCAAGAGTCCCACCATGAACCGGCGGCGCGTGGTGAGCGCGGTCAACGTGAGCATGGCCGGCACCACGCCCAGGAAGGAGGCGCGCGACAGCGTGAAGGCGAAGGGGATGGTCATGAGTGAGAGCAGCGCCAGCATCGCCACCCGCATCCGGAAGCGGCGGGTCTCGAGCGCGATGCCGGCCGCGATGGCCATCATGACGAGCAGGTAGCCGCCGAAGGTGTTCGGCTCGCCGACCTCGCCCTCGAACGGCGCGGACACCCGGTCGCCCGAGGGGATCTGGGCGATACCCACCAGGCTCACGATGGCCGCGGTCACGAACGCCACCGCCACCATCCGCCAGGCGTGGGGCCGGTCGCGCAGGTTGTTGACGACCATGTAGTACACGACGAAGTATTCGACGTACTTGAGCACGAAGAAGAAGCCGGACTGGGTCTTCACCGTGCCGGTGAGATAGCCGATGAGCGTGGCCAGCAAGGTGGCCATCACGTAGAGCACGATCGGCACGTTCAGCGGCGTCTTGGTGATCAGCCCCAGCTCCTTGTTCACCGCGGTCTTGGCCAGCCACGACAGCCCGATCACGATGAGGACGAAGTCCTCGGTACGCAGCGTGATGTTGCCGCGCAGGGTGTCGCCGGAGCCGCCGGCGCCGAACTCGGGGGACAGGAGCATGGAGACGATCACCAGGTAGATGCCCCAGTCGCTGCGGAGAAACACGAGCCCGAACATCGTGAGCGCGAAGAGGACGCCGGCGGCGAAGGTGAAGGAGACGCTGGTGAGTCCGTGCGAGAGCGCGTAGGAGGCAGCCACCACCCCGATGCCGAGCACCACGATGTTGCCGACGGCCGGCGCGCCGACCGGGCCGGATGATCCCAGTCGCATCGGGGTCTAGCGGACCTGGATCACCTGGTGCGTGAGTCCGAGACGATCGAGCTCGCCGGCCTTCGCCTCCGCCTCCGTCCGGCTGGTGAAGTTACCGTGCCGGATCAGGTAGGCGGATGCTTCGCCCGGCTGAGCGGCCACCCGGACTTGATGGCCCTGCGCACGGAGCTTCTCCGCGACCTCCACCGCGCTCCGCAGCGCCGAGGGCTCGGCCGCGCGCACGATCGGAGGCTCGGGACTGATCACGCTGGCCTCGGGGAATCCCCCCTCGCGGAGTGTCGTCACGAGCGTCTGGGCTTCCCGGCTGCTCGGGATCCGCTCGAGCAGCACCGCGTAGAGTCCGGCGCCCGTCTGCTGGCGAAACCGTGCGGTCTGATAGCCGGCCTGGGTGAGCTGACGCTCGACGCGCTCGGCGTCCGCCGTCGTCACGAACGGACCGAGCTCGATCGCAAAGCGCGGCGTGGACGGCACCGCGGGGCTCGTCGGTGACACCACCGAGCCGACCGGGCGCGACGCCGTCGGCGAGGTGACGACGCTCGGCGTCGGGGGCTTGACCGGGGCCGGCCTCGACGGCGGCGATGGTGTCCGCGGCGGCGTCACCGGCGCCGGTCCGCTCGGCGCCGACGGCGCGGGCGGGGCGGGCGCGGGCGACGGGCTCACGGATGGCGTCGGTGTCGAAGCCGGTGGGTTGGCGGATGGCGTCGATGGTGGCGCCTCGGGCTTGGTGGACGGGGCCTGCGCCGTGGCGGACGGCTGGACCGGTGCCGTCGGCGTCGGCGGCGATGCCGGGGGCTTCACGGGCGTCGGCGGCCGCGTGGGCGCGCTCGGGCCGGGCCCGATGCCCAGGCGCTGGCGCAGCGCGGCCAGGGGATGGCCGCCGCGGTCGAACATGCCCAGCTGCCAGCCCGCAACGACGGCGAGGACTCCGAACAGGCTCCCGACGACCGCCACGCCGACCCAGGCGTTGCGATAGCGCGGCCGCCGGCGCGAGCGCGCGGCCTCCTCGGCGGCTGCCGTTGGCGCCACCCGTCGCGGCGCACCCTCGGCATCCCGCGTGGGTGCGGACCCGGCGATGGCCGGGGCGGGGCCGCCGCCACCGCCCACGCGGGAGCGAATCGAATCCCACACTCGCTGCGCGACCCCGCGGTCGCGCGGCGACGGAGTCTCCTCGCCGTAGTAGTGCGTGTAGTAGTGCGTGTAGTTGTAGCCCGAGACTTCCGTCTGCACGTCGTTGAGCACCACGCCCCACACCTTGGCACGCGTGGACTCGAGATGGGCCTTGGCCCGCTTGAGCACGAGGCGGCCGACCTTGCCGGCCTGGTAGACGAGCAGCACACCGTCGGCCTGGCCGGCGACGATGGCGGAGTCGGTCACCGGCAGCACCGGCGGGGTGTCGATCAGCACGACGTCGTATTCCGCGCTCACCGCGCGCAGGAACTCCGACATCGCGCTGGTAGACAGCAGCTCGGACGGGTTGGCCGGGATGGGCCCGGCCTCGATGATGTGCAGGTTGTCGAGGCCGGGGGCCGCCATGATGTCTTCCATCTCGAAGCGGCCCATCAGGATGTCGGCCACGGTGCGGATGCAGTCGCGCCAGCGCGCGTTGCCAACCAGGATGTCGCTCAGACCGGGTTCGCGCTCGATGCCGAAGAACCGGTAGATGCTGGGACGGCGCAGGTTGGCGCCGACCAGCAGGGTCTTCTGGCCGTTCTGCGCCATGGTGAGCGCGAGGTTGACGATGGTGGTGGTCTTGCCCTCCTGCAGCGTGGGGCTGGTGACCACCAGGACCTTGCCGCCGCGCTCCAGCCGCGCGAACTGGATGTTCGTGCGCAGGGTGCGATAGGCCTCGGCCACCGGCGACTTGGGATCGAAGTGCGTGATGAGCAGGGCGTGGCTCTGCAATGCCTCGGGATCCACCTGGGCCAGCGCCGGCCGTCGCTCGATGAGCCGCTGCATCGTCTCGCGCGGGTCGATGTGCGGCACGATGCCGAGCACCGGGACCTCGAGGTAGGACTCGACGTCCTCGATGGTGCCGATCGACGTATCGAGCGTCTCCTGCACGAAGGCCAGCACGCCGCCGAGCATCAGGCCGAGCAGCGCGCCCACCAGGACGGTGTTGAACGCCTCGCTGCCGAGGGGTGCTGCCGGCTCGGTGGCCGGCCGCACCAGCGTGACTTCCTCGACCCCTTCCGACTCCTTGATCAGCGCTTCCTGGTGGCGCGTCTTCAGGAGCGTGAGGAGATCGTCGTTGACCTTGGCGTCCCGCTGCAGGCGCTGCAAGTTCAGCTCGACCGCCGGCACCTCGCGGTTGCGCTGCATGAGATCGCCCATCTGCCGGTTGAGGATCTCCTCGCGGTTGCGCAGGAGCGCGATCTGCGCGTTCAGCTCGCGCCGCATCTCCTGGCGCACCTCGCGTAGCCGATCGTCGATGGCCTGCAGCCGGGGGTGCTTGTCCGTCACCTCCAGGGCCAGGTTGTTGCGCTCGAGAATCAGGTCGGTCTGGGTGGAGGTCAGCCGCTGGATGGCCGGATTCTGCGTGTCGATGTAGACGCGCTCGTTGGCGCTGAGGGGATCCGACCTTTCCAGCCGGCCCTTCACCTGCTCGAGCTCGACGCGCTGCTGCCGGGTCTTCTCGATGTCGCCGCGCACCTGGGTGAACAGCGACAGCAGCATCGAGGACTCGGCGCCGGGGGAGATGATGCGGTTGGCGTCGCGGAACGCCCACACCTCTTCCTCGGCCTTCCGGACTCGCCCCTCGACCTCCTTCAGCTGACCCTCGATGAACTTGCGGGCCTCGATGACGCGGGCGTTGCGGTTGGCCTTGTTGTAGTCGCGGTAGGCCTCGGCCACCGTGTTGGCGAGGTCGCGGGCCTCCGCGGCGTTGGTCGAGGTGGCGGTGATCTCCAGGATGCTGGTGCCAGCGACCCGGTTGACCTTGAGCTTGTTCGACAGGCTCTCGAGCGTGGCGGTGTAGGCGCGCGACTCGCGCAGCGCCTCGCCGCCGCTGGTCTGGGGCAGCCGGCCGAGCCGGCGCGCCACGTCTTCCAGGATCGGGTAGCTCTTGATGAGCGTGGCCTGGGTCTCGATGTTGTCGGCGCTGGAGTAGGACAGGACCTCCACCAGCAGGCCGCTCAGCGCGGTGGACTGCTCGAACTTCACCGCCGCGGTGGCCTGATAGACTGGCACCTTCTGCTTGGCGAACCAGAAGCTGAACAGCGCGACGAGGATCGTGGAGGCCACGATGATCATCCGCCGGCGGCGAACGATCTGCCAGTAGTCGCGGAGGTTCGGCTCGAACTGGGCCATCTAGCGGCTGCCTTCGGACACGGGTCCGGTCACATACAGGAACGGTGATTCCGACAGGTCGATCATCTTGGGCGTCGGCAGGCGATTGCCGCGCGAGTCGGCCACGACCTCGATCCGGGGCCGCAACGGGTGGTTGCGGTTGACCGCGACGACGCGGCCGATCTCCTCGGTGTTCAGGCGCACGACCGTGCCGGGCGGAAACACCGAGATCTCCGAGAGCAGCGCCTTGATCAGCGGGGACGGGAAGCTCTCGTGGCGTGACTTGACGATGTCGCGCACCGCCTCGTGCGGGCGCAGGCGGGGGCGGGCGCTCGGCGGCAGGGTGAGACTGGTGTACGTGTCGGCCAGCCCGAGGACCTTGGCGTCGGCGTTGATCGCGGCGGTGGTCAGCCCCTGGGGGAAGCCCTGCCCCTGCTCGCGCTCGTGGTGCTCGAGGACGATCTGGATGATGTGCTCGTTGGAGGGCGCCCAGCGCCGGACGATGTCGGCCGACACGCGCGGGTGGCCGCGATAGGCCGCCAGCTCTTCGCCGGTCAGCGAGTCGATCCGTCGCAGCAGGGTCTCCGGCATTTGCCAGAGTCCGACGTCGATCAGGCAGCCGGCGAGCCCGAGCGTGTGGAGCCGGCGGTGATCGTAGCCGGTGTTCACGCCGATGCGCATCGCCATGACGGCCACCCGCGCCTGATGAAAGGCCAGGTAGTCCACGCCGGGGGGCGCGGCCGGATTGTTGGCCACCCAGAACAGGTCCGGCGAGCGCTCCAGCGAGGTGACTGCGCGGTCGACGAGAGCCTCCAGGCGCGGCCAGGGGAAATCTCGCGGGGTCCGCACGAGGTCGCGCACCTCGAGCAGCAGGTCCTGGAGCTGGCCGAGCAACGGTTCGGAGTCCTCGCTGGGCCCGGTGGAAATCACGGGCTCCACCGCCCGGGGAGGCGGCGCCGGGGCGGGCGGCGGGGGCGCGGCGGCCGGCTCGGGGCGCGGCCGGGGCGGCGCGGGCGGAGCCGCCGGCCCCGCGGCGGGCGCCGGCTCGGCGGCCGGGTCGGGCGCACGCTCGGCCGGCCGGGGCGGCACCTCGCGGACCACGCCACGCACCAGATCGCTCATGCGGACCATCAGGACACTCCCACCATGTCCTTGATGACCTCGGCGATGATCTTCTCGCCAATGTCCTTGGCGCGCTTGGTGAATCCGACCAGCAGGGCGACGTCGCACAGGTTGTTGATCTCGCGCGGCGTGCCGCGGGTGAAGTCGAAGATGAGCTGGACCGCCTCGGGCGTGAAGGCCGGGGCGGTGCGGCCGGCCATCTTCAGGCGGTGGGCGATGTAGCTGGCGGTGTGGGTGGCATCCAGCGCGTTGAGGTGCGCGCGGATGGCGATGCGCTGGTCGAGGTGCTTGAGGCGGCGGACCTTGCCGGCCAGCTCCGGCGAGCCGATGAGCAGGATGGTCACCAGGAAACGATCGTCGGTCTGGAAGTTCATCAACAACCGCAGCTCCTCGAACACGCCGTCGTCCTCGATCAGCTGCGCCTCGTCCACCATCACGACGGTGTCGCGGCCCTCGCGGAAGTTGCTGTAGAAGACGTCGTAGAGCTTGTGCAGCAGCTCGGGCTTGTTCTTCTCCGCCGTCTCCTGGCCGAGCTGGTAGAGGATCTCGCGCAGGAAGTCGACCGCGGTCCAGCTCGGGTTCGTCAGCAGGCCGATCTCGTAGCGCTCGGCCTCCAGCCGCTGGATCAGGGCGCGAGACAGCGTGGTCTTGCCGCAGCCGTACTCGCCGATGAGCATGCCGCAGCCCTTGCGGTGGCGCACGGTGTAGACCAGCCGGACCAGCGCCTCCTCGTGCTCGGGCGACAGGTAGAAGAATTTCGGGTTCGGCGAGTTGTCGAAGGGGGGTTCACTGAGCTGCCAGTACGACTCGTACATCGCTAGTTGTTATTGTTGTTGTAGATGGACCCGCCGCCGAAGATGAGGTAGAGCCCCGTGTAGGCGGTGACCAGGCTGGCCACCACCTGCGCGATCAGCAGGTAGTCCTGCCACCACTTCACGGCCACTTCCGGTACCGTCACCACCGCGCCGGCCTCGAGCGGCGGCGCCTCGGCCATGGCGTAGGTGCGGCCGCTCCGGAAGGTGACGATCGTCTCGGCCATCTTCGCCCGGTTGCTCGGGCCGCCGGCCAGCGCCACGTACTCGCGCGGCGTGAGGTCGGGCCGGAAATCCTGGGCGCCCGGCGTCTTGACCTCGCCCACGACGTAGACCTTGTCCTCGACCACCGGCAGCGTCAGGACGTCGCCGTTCTGGAGCAGGATGTTCTGGGTCTCGTCCTTCTCGACCAGCAGTCGATGCAGGTCGAGCGGGACGCGTTGCCGTGGGCCGGCCGTTCCGCTGCGGTCGACGAAGGCCAGGTGCAGGTCCGCGTACGCGGCGGCGCCGCCCGCCCTGATCGTGACGTCGCGGACGCGCTCGCCCTGGGCCAGCTCGAAGCGCTGCACGATCGTCGTCTTGCCCGCCGTCGTGGTCTTGCTGCTGTCGACGTTGCCGATGAAGGCCCCCCGCACTTCCACGACGTCTTGCAAGATGGTGAGCGAGGGGACGAAGAGCGTGTCGCCGCCCTCGAGCCTCACGTCGTTCGGCGGGGCCAGGGCGGTGCGGAGATCGACCGACGACGTCTCCTTCCGCCCATCGGCCCCGACCCGGGTCAGGCGCGAGTCCACGCCGGCGGCGCCCGGCGCCAGGCCCCCGGTCAGCTCGAGCACCTCACGCAGCGAGCCGTTGGGAGCTAGCTCGTAATCGCCCGGGCGCCGAACCGCGCCGCCGAGGGCCACCGAGGATGCCCGGGGCGGTACGTAGATCCGCATGCCGTCCTCGACGTAGGGATTCTGGCTGAGATCGCCGCGGAGCTCGAAGCGCAGCAGATCGACGACGCGAGTCTCATTGGCCCGCATGATCTGGATCCGCCGCGCGCTGCCCCGCGGGCTGATGCCGCCGGCGTTCAGGATGACCTCGTGCAGGCGCTGGGTCGCCATCGCCGACACGGTCCCGGGCCGCTCGACCTCGCCCGAGACGACGACCTCGAACACCCGGGGCGAGGCCACCGCCACGCTCACGTCGGAGAAGCGCAGCAGGGCGCGCGCGCGCTCGGCGATCTGCCGGTTGGCCTCGAGCAACGTCAGACCGCCGACCTTGACGGCGCCCAGCGGCGGGATGTTGACGGTGCCTTCGGGATCGACGATCACCTGGACGCGCGTGACGTCGAGACGGCCGGCGATCTGCACCTCGAGCACGTCTCCATTGCCGAGGCGGTAGTCGGGGCCGGCGATGCTGCGGATCGGACCGGCCGCGGGCACGGCCCCGACGGGCCGCGCGCCAGGCGGCGTCGGCGGACTCGTGGGCGACCCGGTGACCGTGGGTGGCTGGGGATTCGACGGAGTGGCCGACGGCTGGGCTGACGCGAGCGACGGCGCGAGCATGCCGACGCTCAACAGCAGGCTCAGGGCCCGTGAAAACAAACTCTTACGAGACGCTGGACGATTACGACGCAATGGCGTATTGTCCCTTTTTCACGACTTGAGCGTCAAGGAAAAAGGCCGACTTTTTGCGTAGTTTTGCAATGTTTTCGCTGCGGTGCTGAGCGGAGGGCCATGACAGCGCAGACGGCACGGACGGCGCTGATGGCCAGCGTCCTTTTCGCATTTGCCGGCCTGGGGTTTGGGGTCTACGGCTTCGTGGCCAGCGGCCGGGTCCGGACCGTCGTGCCGAGCGCGAACGCGACCGCTACCGCCGACGCGCTCCAGGCCGCCTTCGTTTCCGTCGCCGAGCGAGTCCGCCCGGCCGTCGTCAACATCGGCACCGTCCAGATGGCGCGTGGCCGGCGTCCTCCGGCGATCCCGGGGCCCGGCACCGACGACCCCTTCTTCAAGGACTTCTTCGATCAGTTCTTCGGGCGGGGCGGGTCCGGTCGGCGTGAAGAGTTTCGCCGGCCGGGCATCGGCTCGGGCGTCATCATCGACAAGCGCGGGTACGTGTTGACCAACAATCACGTGATCCTCGGGGCCGACAGCGTGACGGTGAAGCTCTCGTCAGGCGACGAGCTCAAGGGGCGCATCGTCGGCACGGATTCCAAGACGGATCTCGCCGTGGTGAAGCTGGAGGCCACGAAAGAGCTCCGGGTCGCGAAGCTCGGGAACTCCGACACGCTCAGGGTCGGCGAGTGGGCGATCGCGATCGGCAACCCGTTCGGGCTCGACCAGACCGTGACCGTCGGCGTCGTCAGCGCGACCGGGCGAGCCGAAGTCGGGCTGGCGACCTACGAGAACTTCATCCAGACCGACGCGTCGATCAACCCGGGCAACTCGGGTGGGCCGCTGGTGAACCTACGAGGTGAGGTCATCGGGATCAACACCGCGATCCTGGCCTCCGGCCAGGGTATCGGCTTCGCGATCCCGGCGAACATGGCCAAGCGGGTGACCGAGCAGCTCATCGATCGCGGCAAGGTCACGCGCGGCTGGATCGGGGTCTCGCTGCAGCCGCTCACCGAGGAGCTCGTGCAGTCGCTCGGCCTCGAGAACAACCGTGGCGCCATCGTCGCCCGCATCCACCCCGGCAGCCCGGCCGAGGCCGCCGGCCTGCAGCCCAACGACGTCATCGTGAAGTTCGGCGGCGTGGCGGTCGACGACTATCACCAGCTCCAGCGCCTGTCCTCCGACGCCGAACCCGGCAAAACCGTGCCGATGGAGATCGTCCGCAACAAGCAGCGCAAGACCGTTCAGCTAAAGATCACCGAATCCCCCGACACCCCCGCCCCCACCGCTCCGCAAGGATCCCCTCCCTCCCGGTAACACGGGCGCGCGCCCCGGTCAGCTACGGGGTTCGCTGCGCGTGATCGAGGGGCGCCACGGCTTCGCCGAAGCACCAAAGCGCACAAGTTCGGGGCCGCTCGTGACTGGCACTCTCGCGCAGCGCCACGGCTCCGCCGGGGCGCGGAGCGTGGGGGGTATGGGGGGCCCTTTCGGGGCCCCCCATGTTGCTAAGCCACGAACGGGGGAATCGGTGGGATCTCGACCTGCTGAGTGCGGACGTCGCGCACGCCCGGCACGGAGCGCGCGACCTCGACGGCCCGCTCGAGCGCCGTCGTCCCCTCCAGGGTGACCACGCCGTTCTGGGCCTCGACCGTGATCCGGTACCGCCGGGTCTCCGGGTGCGTGGCGAGCGCCACCTGGACCCGGGAGGCCAGGGCGCGGGATGCGATCACGCCGCGGGCGACCTCGGTGGTGGCGATTTCCGGGCGGCGCATCAACGTCTCGATCATCTCGACCACGGCATCGTAGCGGAGCATCTCGGTGTTGACGATCAGCTCGTAGAGCATGGGGTCGGAGATGTCCACCTCGTAGAGGTAGCGCATCCGGCCCGCCTTCTCGAGATCGTCACGCCGCACGGCCTCGGCCGCGTTGCGCTGGGTGAACGTCTCCCCCATCGCCGCCGCCCGCTTCACGAGGTGCTTCACCCGGTGCTCGAACGGCGCGATCACCCGCATCCGCAGCACGTGCGGGACGCCGCGGAGGAGCCACTGGCCGCCCCCGCGCATGAACACGCAGTTGTCGAGCTCGGCCAGCTCCAGCAAGGTCGTCTGCAGCACGGTGATGTGGTGGCGCGTCTCGGTGTCGAAGCGCTCGAAGAAGGTCGGCTTCGACTCGTCGAGGTGCGAGAGCTTGTCCTCGGCGAGACCGTAGCGACGGACCGCGTCCTGCAGCAGCTCCTGGTCGACGTAGCGATAGCCGAGGCGCTTGGACAGCGCCATGCCGAGCTCCGGACCGCCCGCACCCATCTGATGAGAGATGACGATGATGGCCATGACTCACCCCCGCCGGTACTTGTCTCTGAGCGCCGTCGGCGCGATGGCGATCCGCTTGCCGGCGACGTCTTCCAGGATGTAGACCTCGTCCGTCAGCGATCCACTGGCAAACACTTCGAAGACTTCCAGCGCGCCTTCCAGGGTTGTATCCGGGCGCTCCTGCATGAGGGCCTCGACATCCGTGCGCGCCAGTCGCGTCATCCAGCCCTCCCGAAAGTGGCGGCCAGGGTATCTCACCTGCCCGCGGCGGGCAAGACACCTCGTGCTGGTTGTCAGCCCACCCGTCGGTCCGCGGGGTCGAGGCCGGACGGCGCCGCGACCCGGGCCGACGGGGCGCGCTCCAGCGGCGGCACGAAGGAGTACGGCGGCCACGGGCCGGTCGGCACCACGGCCACGCCGACCGCGCGGGATGCGACCGGTGCGATGCGGGAGAGAAAGCCGGTGAGATCCGGCCGCGGCACCAGGAACGCCACCGAGCCCACGACATTGCCGCCACTGCCCGAAGGCCGGTAGCCCCACTGGGGAAGCGCGGCCCGCTCCACCAGGGCCCCCGCCAGCGCCCGCAGCGCAGGCTCGTCGGGCGCCGAGTCGCTCCGCTGCTCCGCCCGCCGGCTCCGGGCCAGCTGCTGATCGATCGCGCAGTCCAGTCGCAGCAGCTTCACGCTCATCTCGACGCAGTCACGCACGGCGGCCAGCGCGGCCGCCACCTCCGCCCGGCGGGCGGCAAGCCAGTCGGGCAGCGCGGCCAACGGAACGGTCGCGCCGTAGTGGAACGGCACGAGCGCGGCGGCATCCATGACCGAGCCGACGACGTCGTGATGCAACGCGAGGGTCCGGGGAGTGGCGGCAGGCACGGATTCGATGACGCTGCCGAGCACGACGACGTCGTCCACGCGCTGGGGCACGACGGCGGCGCCGCCGATGCCGCCGGAGGGGCGTTGCCACGCCGCCGGCATGCGATCGACGAGGGCGTAGAGGTAGTGATTCACGGCGGTGGCGCGGCCCGGTGAGCGACTCGCGGCATCCTGGTTCCTGCCTTCGTGCGGTCCGGACGTTTCGGACGACCGCTGCGGGGTCAGTCGGGGCGAAGCCTACGGCGGGCCTCGGAGGGCGTCAAGAGGCTTTGCGGCGTGTGTCATACTCCGGAGCGTCGTGAGCGTCCGTCGTGCCGTTCGGCTGCTGGGGCTGGTTCTCGTCGTGCTGGGGACCGGTGCGGCCGGCACCGCGGCCGGTCGTGGGCCCGAGCTGCCCGCAGAAGTCCCCGCTGCCGTCCGGGCTCGCATCCAGCCGGTCACTGACAACCCGTCGCTGGCCGTCAAGGTCCCCGGCGAGCCATTCGTCGGGCGGCGGGAGGTCTTCGAATACCTGCTGGATCATCCCGAGTTCGCCACGCACGTGACGCGCGCGCTGAAGTTTGCCCGCTACCGCATCTGGCGGACGCCCACAGGCCTGGGGATCGACGATGGCTGGGGGACGGTCGGCACGTTCGAGCTTCTCCACCGCAGCAGTGGTCTGCGGCTGATGCAGGCCCGCGGCGTGTACCAGCACAAGATCCTGCCCGACATCCACGGCGAGGCCGTGGTGGTGATCGACTACACGGTCCAGCCGGCGCCCGAGGGCAAGAGCCTGATCAGCCCGAACGTGGCCGGGTACGTCAAGCTCGACAGCCGGCTGCTCACGATGGCGAGCAAGCTCGCGGCCTCGGCGGCCACGTCCAAGGGCGAGAAGGAAGCGCGCCGTCTCGTGCGCCTGTTCGCCAAGACCACGCATGCCGCCGAGACCGACCCCGCCGGCGTGATCGAGAAGGTGAGGCAGCGGCCCGACGTGCCCGCGGCCGAGCTGGAGGAGTTTCGCGCCCTGCTCAACGCCGCGCCCGCCGCGACGCCCGCCGGCCGGGCCGGGCGCTGACCGCGCGCGCCTTCTGGGCGCGCGCCAGCCCCTCGCGAAATCGCGGCAGATCGGGGCCGAGCTGAATGGCCGCCGCGTAGGCGGTCTCGGCCCCTTGGTAGTCTCCGCGCTCGTGCAGGGCGTGGCCCAGCCGCGCGTGGGCGTCGGCGTGATCCGGACGAACGTCGAGGAACGCGCGAGCGGAGGCTTCGAGGTCCGTCCACTTGGCCTGCGCCTCCAGCGCCCGCCACAGCGCGAAGTGCGCCAGCGCGCTTTCGAAGTTCAGCGCGATCACCGCGCGCGCCGTGCTCTCGACCTCGGGCCAGCGGCGCAGCTCGATCAGCGCGCGGGTCAACCCGGCGAGCCCGGCCAGCGAGTCCGGCTTGAGTCGCACCGCCTCGCGATACGCGCGCTCGGCATCCTCCATCTGCCCGTGCTCGGCGAGGAGCTCGCCCAGATCGCAGTGCGCGCGCACGTAGTCGGGCCGCAGCCGGATCGCCGTCTCGAACGCCTGTCGCGCCTCGTCACGGCGCCCTTGCCAGTAGAGCGAGACGCCGAGGCCACGCTGCAGCGCGGGATGCTCGGGGCGCAGCGTCAGCGCCTCCCGGTAGGCCGCTTCGGCCTCGGCATGTCGGCCCTGACGCCCCAGACCCAGCGCGACGTTGGCGCGAGCACGGAGGTGACGGGGATCGACGCGGACGGCCTCGCGCAGGGCGGCCTCGGCCTCGGCGTGCCGGCCCTGTCGGCCGAGCGCCACGCCGAGCTCGTAGTGGAGATCGCCGTCGTCCGGCCGGAGCACGAGTGCCCGACGAAACTCGGCCTCCGCCTCGCCGTAGCGCCCCAGCGCGCCGAGCGCGAGCCCGCGCCCCGCGTTCAGATCGGCGTCGTCCGGACGCAGCCGGAGGGCTTCGGCATACGCGTCCGCGGCGGCGTCCCAGCGCCCCTGACGCCGCCAGACCAACGCCAGCGCGGCGTGCGCCGCCGCGATGCGGGGACGACGGCGCACGATCTCGGCAAACGCCAGCGCCGCCTCGTCGAACCGTCCCTGTCGCTCGAGCACCACGCCGAGATGATAGCGGGCCCGTGTGTCGTCCGGGTTCAGCCGCACGGCCTCGCGGAAGGCGTCGACGGCTTCGACGTAGCGATGGCGGGATTTGAGATTCAGCCCCAGCGCCTGACGCAGCGCCGGATCGTCGGGCCGGCGGCGCAGCGCCTGCCGTAGCGCTGGCGTGGCGAGCGCCGCGCGCCCCTGACGCTCGAGCGCCAGCCCCAGGCCCAGATGCCCTCGCGGGTCGTTCGGCCCGTGCTCGGTCGCCGTCCGGAATGCATCGGCCGCCTCGGCGTGCCGCCCCTGCTCGAGCAGGGCGCCGGCCAGCGCCAGCCACGCTTGCACGTCTCCGGGCGCATCGGCCAGGGCCGCGCGGGCGAGCGTCTCGACCTCCGCGGGGCGACGCTGACGACGGAGCAGTCGACCGAGATTGGCGCGCGCGAGCGGGTCGGCGGGCTTCAGCCGTGCGGCCTCACGCAGCGCGGCCTCGGCGCCCGCGAAATCGCCCTGACGCTCGAGGGCCAGGCCAAGCGCCAGGTGCGCCTTGGCAAAGTCGGGACGAAGCCGGACCGCCTCGCGGTAGGCGGCGGCCGCCTCGGCCGGGCGTCCCTGCTCGAAGAGGAGGGCGCCGAGCTCGGCGTGGGTCGATGCGACGCCGGGCGCGTGCGCGAGGGCCGCGCGGACGTGCGATTCGGCTTCGGCGGGACGGCGCAGCCGGCGGAGCACCAGGGCCAGCTCCACCGAGAGGCGGGCGTCGTCGGGCCGCGACTGCAGCGCCGCGCGGAACGCGATCTCCGCCTCGTCGTAGCGGCCGCGCACCGCGCTCGACCGGGCCCGATCGCAGAGACGCTGGAACTCTTCCATGGCAGGGCTGCCGCTTATCCTACCAAGGCGGTGAGACGCTCAGCGCCTCACGCGCCGGC
>Ga0075428_100003304_pt1 | contig 17643 bp, 13 predicted proteins | sample RhiMetdeltSRZDD2_FD_75291 | JGI IMG/M metagenome (GOLD analysis project Ga0075428, IMG submission 75291) | Populus rhizosphere microbial communities from Tennessee, USA - Rhizosphere MetaG P. deltoides SRZDD2 | ecosystem: Host-associated > Plants > Roots > Rhizosphere > Soil | place: USA... | reverse complement strand
CCTGGAGCCTCCAGCACACGTCGACGTCGTCGCCGGCGCGAAGGAACACGGGGTTGAAACCGCCGATCGAGAGCAGCGCCGCGCGATCGAAGGCCATGTTGCAGCCTGGGACGTGCTCGGCGGTGCGGTCGTCGAGGAGCACGTGGGTCGGGCCACCCGGGGCGCGCGCCACGCATTGGGCGATCCAGGGATCGTCGGCCGGGACCACGTTCGGACCGCCGGAGCCCACGACGTCGTCGTTCAGGAACGGCTGGACCAGATAGGTGAGCCACTCCGGGTCGACACGGACGTCGGCGTCGCAGTAAGCCACGATGCTGCCGGTCGCGGCGTGCGCGCCCACGTTGCGCGCGTTGGAGAGCCCGGCATTCGGATAGACGTCGATCGTGCGCACGCCGGAGTGGGCGCGGGCGATCGCGGGGGTCTGGTCCTTCGAGCCGTCGTTGACGAGCACGACCTCGTAGTTCGGGTAGTTCAGTCTCTCGAGGGAGCTGAGGCAGTCCTCTAGCGTATCGGCGGCGTTGTACGCGCACACCACGACCGACACCTTCGGCCAGCTCCCCCTCTCTTCGACGGTGAACGGCGCGTCCGCAAAGGTTTGCGTCACGGCCGCCAGGGCGGGCTTGGGCCGACGCTGCGCATCGACGAGCCCGAACGCCCAGTCCTTCACGTCCTGACCGCCGCGCCACCACTCGTCGGTCCACGCATATGCGAAGGCGCCGCAGGCGCCCTCGCGGAACGCGGTGCGGATCTGCATGGCCGTCAGCTCGGCCTGGCCATGGTCGCCCTCGTGGAGGCTGCACGCCCCCGCCTCGGCCAGGAGCAGCGGCTTGTTTCCGGCGATGTGCTGGAGCCGCGAGACGTAGGCCCGCAGCTTCTTCTCGTCGTGGAGGTAGACGTTGAAGGAGCAGACGTCGAAGAAGTCGAGATCGAGGAACTCGGTGGGCGGGTAGTTGACGTAGGTGAAGCGCGCCTCGGGAGCGGCCTGACGCGCCTCGTCGACGAGCTCGTTTAGGAAGCGCTCGATCTTCTCGCGGCCATGCCAGCGCACGATCGGGGGCGGGATCTCGTTGCCGAGGGCCATCAGCAGGACGGCTTTCGCGTCGCGCAGGCGCGTGACCTCGCCGATCACCTGCCTGCGGATCTCGCGCGTGAGCTTGGCGTCGTCGAGGAACGCGACGTGCTGCGTCCAGGGCAGGCCCACCATGAGCTGCAGGTCCCAGCGCTCCGCGGCTTCGAGCATGTCGGGCCGGGGCGGGGTGTAGAGCCGCGCGGCGTTGAATCCGCGCGCGCTCATCAGCGCGAAGTCGCCGTTCACGCGCTCCGGATCCGGATACTGCGATCCGTCCGACTGAGGCGCGAACGTCCCGTACGTCACGCCCTTGATGTAGAAGGTTTCCGGTCCCTGTCGGAAGAACTTCCCGCTGATGACGGGCTTCTCTCTTGAAGCTTCTGCGCTGTTCATGGCCGGAGATGATTAGTGAGCAAGCCTCGTGCCGAAGCACTTCCAGCGCGCCGCGTGGCTTTAAATCATTGATTGCATTCGTGTTGGAGTGAGCCGGAAGGACGTGACGGCGGCGTGACGCGCCTGCACCTTTTCGAGGGCCGGCGTTCCAATTCGTGCAGGCGTCAGCACAGGGAATCCGGAGCCACTGGGGGCCGTTCCACCGGTTGCCGGCCTAGACGAGCGCCCTGAGCGCTGCCGCCAGACGCGGCATCGCTTCTTCGATCTCGCGCTCGCCCACGGCACCGACGCTCGTCCGGAACCAGCCTTCGTCGTTCGTCATTCCAAAGGCTTGGAACGGCACGAGGGCGATGCCCGCCGCGTCGAGCAGGTAGCGGCGCACGTCTTCGCTCGTGTGCAGCTCCCCACCCTCCGGCGTCCGCCGGCCCAGCGGGTGGATGCGCGCCGCCAGGTAGATCGCACCCTGGGGCGCGAGGCTGTCGACCGGCAGGCCGCTCGCGCGCAGCTCCTGGAGGCCGCGGTGCAGGCGGTCGAGCCGCGCTTGGAGCTTGCGCAGGTAGCCGGCGTGGAAGGCCGCGACGCCAGCGGCATCCTCGAGCACGGTGGCCGTCGCCACCTGCTCGGCCCGGGGTGCCCACGCACCGACGTGGCCGAGCACGGCGGACATACGGGACATGATGTCCACGGGCCCGACCACCCAGCCGACGCGCAGCCCAGTCGCGGCGAAGCCCTTGCTCACGCCGTCGACGAACACGGTGTAGCGTGCCATCTCGGGGCGCAGCTCGGTAGGTGTGACGTGGGGTGTCCCGCCGAACCGCAGCATCCAATAGACCTGGTCGTAGAGGAGGAACAGCGGCCGCACGCGCCGCCGCTCCCGCGCCTGGTTCTCCTCGAGGATCGCGTCGCATACGGACGCGAGCGTCTCCGAATCGAGCGCGGTGCCCGTCGGATTCAAGGGTGTGTTGAGGCTCAGGAGCCGCGCACCGGGTAGCCCTGCTGCAAGCGCTGCACGCGTTGGCAGGAAGCGGTCCTCTGGACGGCAGACGACCGGCACGCCGAGCGCACCCACCAGATGGCAGTAGTGGTTGTTGTTCCAGCTCGGCACCGGGTAGACGACCCGGTCGCCCGCGTCGCACAGCGTCCGATAGGCGGCGTAGATCCCGGGGCGCGCGCCGCCCGTGACCACGACCGACTCAACGCCGTAATCGAGACCGAGTTCCCGCGCGTACAGTTTGCGGATCGCCTCACGCAGCGACGGCATGCCCGAAGCGGGCGGGTAGTTGGTCTCGCCGCGGTCCACGGCATCATGGATCGCTTCGCGCAGGCGGTCGGCCAGGGGGAACTGCTGAGGGCTGAAATCGCCGACGGTGAGGTCGAGGACCGGCCGGCCCGCGGCCTGGAGGGCGCGGATCTCGCCCGCGATGCGAAGGATCTCGGAGCCCACGAGCGCGCCGGCCATCCCGGAGACACGGAGAGCAGGCTCGGGGCCCACCTCTCGGGCGAAGGCGGTGAGGTCGTGCGCGGCGCGTACCTCGGTCATGAGCCCGCCACTATGCCACAGAAGGCACGCCGCACGTGTCCGGAGAGCGGAACGGACAAGTGGCCGAAAACCGGCCGTCGAGCTCGCATGGCCGATCCACCGTCCCCCTGCAACTCGCTCGCTCGAAGGCTGTTAGCGCGTTAGCGCCGCGCGCCGCCCGCTCGGGCAGGGCGTTTGCACAGTGCGGCGCCATGCTCGTGGTGTTCGTGTTGGCAGCCGTCGCGGGCACCGCGCTGCTGGTCGCCTCGTGGCACGCGTTCCGCAGCCAGGAGAAGGATCTCCTCGCGATGCGGCGCCATGCCGAGGCCGCGATCCGGGAGGCGGCGTCGCTCCGACGCGAGTCCGACCGGGCGCAGCAGGACCGCCACTTCCTGCTCCATTTCCTGCGGTACTTCCCGCACCTGACCCGGGAGCTTCACGCAGGTCTGCGCGAGCGCGAGATCCCCTCCCTGCTGCTCCGCGTCGTGGAGCGGACCTTCGAGCCGCGCAGCATCGTGGTGTACGTGAGACGGCGCGCCGCCGAGACCGCTCCCGAGCGCACGAGCCGGCTGGTGGCGGCGGCGGTGGCGCCCGAGACAGGCGTGGTCAGCATTGGTGACGAGGCTGCCCTGGGCGTGGGAGAGGTCGGCTACGCGGCCGAGGCGCAGCGCGTGCTCAGCCGCCACGACTTCGACAGCGCGCCCGCCACGACCCGCCAACGCCTGCGCGAGGGCCAGATCCAGGGCTTCGAGCCAGACTTCGTCGCGCCGATGGTCTGCGGCGAGGAGACGCTGGGAGCGATCGCCTTCGGTGGCTCGGCACGGACCGGCGAGGACGCTCGCGTGGTGCTGCGGCTCGTCGCCGAGGCTGGGGCCAAGGCGCTGCGGGACGCCGCCACCTACGCGCAGATGCGGATCTCGGCGGACCTCGACGGCCTGACCGGGATCCTGAACAAGCGCGAGGCGACGCGCACCCTGGGCGACCTGATCCTGGCCACGGAGCGCCTGAACGAGCCGCTCTCCGTGTTCCTCTTCGACCTCGACAACTTCAAGCACTACAACGACTCGAACGGCCACCTCGCTGGCGACAGCCTGCTTCGCGAGCTGGCGCGCCTGGTCAAGCAGCACATCCGGCGCGACGACGTGTTCGGGCGCTTCGGCGGCGAGGAGTTCGTGCTGGCGCTCCCTCACACCGGGCAGGCGCAGGCGCTGGCCGTCGCGGACAAGGTGCGGTCGGTGATCGCGGCTCACCCGTTCCCGCATGCGAGCGGGCAGCCCATGGGCCGCGTCAGCGTGAGCGGCGGCGTGGCAGAGTTCCCCACGGACGGCAAGGACAGCGCGGCGCTGCTGCGCGCCGCCGACCGCGCGCTCTACGAGGCCAAGGCGCGCGGCCGCAACCGCGTGCTGGCCATCGACCGCTCGTACCTCAGCGAGGACCCGGTCCAGGTCCGCATCGGCTGAGCCGCGCAGGGCCTTAGCTCGCCGAATCCGGCGTCCAAGAATACAATCCTCCGCGATACGGAGGCAGCGATGCGTTCCATGTTCATCCTGACGACGGCGGCGGCGCTCGCCGCAAGCGGAGGCTTCGAGCCGGTGCCCTCGTTCCAGGCCTCGAAGCTCCTGGCGCCGAAACTTCTGAAAGGGCCACACCACACTGTCTCCGAGCCGGTGAAGGTCGAGAGCTACTACCTGGAGTTCCACATCGTCTCCACGTTCGGGGAGATGGACGCCGAAGGGCGTACCGTGCTCGCGACCCGGCTGGCCGAGGTGGATGCTCTTGCGCGGCTCTCCGAGGTCTCGAAGAGCGAGGTTTTCGTCAAGGCTGCGGGCGGGGCAGTCCTCAACGTCGGCAAGGGCGTCGCCATGGTGGTGAAGGACCCCGGCGCGACCGCGGAGGGAATCGGGAAGGGCGTGAAGCGCTTCGGCACGAACCTCGGCCGCAAGGCCAAGCGCGGGGCCGAGTCGGCCACCACCGACGACAAGAAGCCCGACGATGCGAGCAAGACCGATGCGGACAAGGCCGCTGAGGCAAGCACCAGCGCGGCGAACAGCGTCCTGGGCGTGAACGGCTCCGCCCGTCGCTGGGCCCAGAAGCTCAGCGTCGATCCCTACACGACGAACCCCGTGCTGCACAAGGCACTGGTGGACATCGGCAAGATCGACGCTGCCGGCGGCATCGCCGCCAAGGTCGTCGTACCGATTCCCATGGTCGTTTCCACCACCGCCACCGTGGGGGGTCTCGTCTGGGGGAAGGACCCCGAGGAGCTGCGGAAGATCAACGAGAAGGCGGTCGCGGACCTGGGAGCCTCGAAGGACGTGGCCGCGCGCTTCTTCCGAAACGGCAACTACACCCTCACGAATCAGACGCGCTTCATCGCCGCCCTGGGCGCAGTCAAGGCGAAGGGCTGCGCCGACTACGTGGACGCCGCCGCCGAGGCGAGCGACGAGCGCGAAGCGCTGTTCTTCGTGGAGAGCGCCGAGCTGCTGGCCGGCCTTCACAAGACGTCTCCCGTCACGGCCATCCTCGAGGACTCGCGCGGCATGATCGCGAGGACGGGCTCGCGCGCCGAGGCCTTGCTCCCGTTCGACTACCTGCGCTGGACGCAGCCGCTCGAGAAGGCCGTCATCGAGATCGCCGAGCGGGCGAAGAAGGAGCTGGGGGCTACGACCCTGGGGGTGCGCATCGTGGGCAAAGCCTCCGAAGCAGCGCGGAAGGGGCTCGCCGAATCCGGCTGGCAGGTCAAGGAAGGCGTCGCGGAGGGCCTCGGCACCCAGCCGGCCGATTGATGGGAACTCGCCGCGCGCTGGCGCTGGGCGCGATCCTGCTGCTGCTGGGCCCCGGCTGCCGCAAGCGGGAGCGACCCGAGGCGGCACGCGCGCGCGCCACAGCCGCATTCCTGACGACGCAAATCGCAGGCCTGAAGGATCTGATCGCGCGGGCCGAGAAGGGTGAGCTCGCGACCAAGGACCAGCTCGCGATCGGGATCTCGGAGGACGTCGTCAAGTCCCTGTTCAACGCATCCCTCCCGCAGGAGGCGGTCATCGCGGAGCGGCTGCGGGTGCGCATCGAGTCCGCCCTGCCGGCATTCCGTGGCAGCCAGGCGGCGCTGCTCTTCCGTGCGCGCGTGAGCAGCGAAGACATCCCCTCGGCCTTCGCGAGCGTCGAGCTGGCGGGCCGGCTGGATCAGTTCCGTCTCCAGGATGGCCGGTTGTTTTCCCGCGTCGCGCTGGAGCATTTCAGCGTGCTGAAAGCCTCCGTCGGCGAGCTCGCGGCCGACATGCTCGACAACGTCGTGAAGGATCACCTCGATGTGATCCAGGGCGCGATTCCCGAGGTTGAGATTCCCGTGCGCTTCGAGCAGGCGATCAACATCAACGGTCTCGACGAGGGGCCGGTCGTCGCAAAGCCAGGCACGCTGCCGCTCCAGATCTCGGTGGCTCAAGTGATCCCGGTGAACGAGCGGCTGTGGGTGCTCGTCGACGCGAAGGCCGGGCCCTGGCAGCCGGCGGCGAGCAAGCCGAAATGAGGCGCGCACTCCTCGTCGTCGTCGCGATGCTCGCCATCGCGAGCGGTGGCCTGCTCTACTGGCGCTCGAGGCCTTCAGACCTCGCGCCCCCGCCTGCGGAAGCGGAACTCGCGGCGCTGCGCGCCCAGGTCGACGAGCTTCAGAAGCGCCTGCGGGCGGCCGTGGTCGCTTCCGGAGAGAAGAGCCTGACCCACGCACCGCGGGCGGGGCTGATGATCGGCATCCCGACCTCCTTCACGCGCTCGATCCTCGAGCAGGTGGTGACAGGCCTCTTCAACGAGCTGACCCTCACGCTCAAGAACCTGAAGGTGCACAAGGAGGGTGTCGTCAAGGCGAAGATGTTGATCCGAAAACGTAAGCTCGGCGCCTTCGTGCTCGATGTGCAGATTCACTCGGTGCAGGGCGTCCTGCGGCCGGGCGCCCCGGTCGTCACCTTTACCAAAAACCGGATCGCGATCGACCTGCCGGTCAAGCTGACGCAAGGGCGCGGCAATGCCGACATACGGATCCAGTGGGACAGCAAGGGACTCGCAGCGAACACCGTCTGCGGAGACGTCGACGTCACGAAGGCCGTGACGGGCGGCGTCGTCCCTCAGGACTACCGGGTCGGCGGCGCCTTCACGATCGCCACCTCCGGCCAGAAGATCACCCTCACGCCCGATTTCCCGGAGCTGGCGGTGCGGATTTTCGTGGACCCCTCGGAGCAAGCCTGGGGGGCCGTCGACGAGGTCGTCAAGGAGCAACGCAAGGGGTGCGAGATCGCCCTGGACAAGGTCGACATCAAGGCGAAGCTGGCCGAGATCGTGGGCCGCGGATTCAACGTGAAGATACCGAAGAAGCTGATCAGGCCAGTCGGGCTGCCCGCGGGCGTGAGCCAGTCGTTGGAGCTCCAAGGTTTGACGCTCGACCTCCAGCTGAAATCGACAGGCGTGCTCGTGGCCAGCGACCGTATCTGGTACGGGGTCGACCTGACCCTCGGCAGCGCCCCGAGGCCTGCCGCCAAGCGCCCCTAGGGCATCACACCGCTTCCCGGCCTCGTCAGAACGCGAAGTTGAAGCCGACGTAGAACCGAAGACCCTCGTCGCCCTGAACGATGGCCCCGTCGACGGATGTCTGCAGGACGAGGTCTTTGAAGAAGATCCCGCCCCCGTAGCCCCGGTGCCACTTGTCCGAGGTCTCGTCCTCGAACCAGACGCGACCCGTGTCGTAAAGACCGAAGACGCCGAAGCGCAGCGGCAGTATGATGTTCACCTTGGCCAGGAAAATGCGCGCCTCGGCGCTGCCGAACAGCGATTTGTCCCCCGCGAAGCGGTTGCGGCGGTAGCCGCGCACGTTGTCGGAGCCGCCCAGGAACGCGGCGTCGTACCAGGGGTACTCGCCCCAGTTGTGGCGGCCTCCAAACCGCGCGGCGAGCGTGAGCCAGCTCGTGGCGCCCCAGTACCCGCCGAGCCAGCCGTCCACCGCGCCGTAGGGAGACGTGACGTCTCCGAGCTCAGGATAGTAGTAACCGTCCAGTTTCAGCGCGACGCCGGTCTCGGGGCGCCGGGAGCTGCCCACCGCCTGGCCCGCGACGCCCGGGGCCAGCGATCGCCCGCGCGTATCGACATCGATGGAGAGCCGTCCGCCCACCTGTCCGAAATCGTCGAAACCGTAGGGCTGCGTCTGGCTGATGAAGGTGTCCTGCTCGGTCTTGTTGTTCGAGTACCTGAACTCGGGTCCGACGTGCAAGCGCACGCGGCGAGCAGGGCTTTCCCAGCTCAGCAGGGACGGGAACGCGTAGTAGACCTCATGGTGGGCCTCGAAGAACTCGTCGGGACCCTCGCTCGAAGTCTCGTTGCCGAAGCCATAGAAATTGTAATTCTTCGCCCCGTCCGTCCAGAGCTCGAGGGAGTTGTAGAAGCCGGGCTTGGACCAGCGGTAGTCGCCGTTGTAGTACGCGCGGACGGCCGAGCGTCCGGTCTTGTACTCCACGCCGAAGTTGTGGAACGAGGAGTAGGGCTGCTCGCGGAAGCCATAGCGGTAATGGCTCATGCTCAAGGCGAGGACCACCCCGGGGTCCGGCTCCCACCAGATGAGAGGCTGGGTGGTCGTGAGCGTCCCGAAATCCTTCCGCGGAAGCCACGGGGTCTCGGGCTTCTGGAACACGGGCGTCCAGGTGGCTGTCGACACCGAAGTGCCGGAGCCCTTCTGGATCGTGTCGTTCGACGTCACGTCGTAGAACTTCGTGCCGCCGCCCGCGGAATCGTCAAGCCGGTCGTTGCCGCCTCCCACGGCCACGCGTAGCTTCGGCCCGCCCTTGCGCCGGCCGAAGCTCGCGTAGCGGTCGTCGCCGCCGTACAGGTAGAGGCGCACCTCCTTCGTCTCCGACGGAAGGAAGCGGCGTCGAAAGTAGGGAGGTCTGGCAGCGCCCTGTGTGTCCGCGAGCGACAGCTCGAGCAGGAGGCTGCGGTCGGCCTGGTGCTCGACCCGCACCAGGTCCGCCTGGTCGGTGCCGTGCACGTCGGGGCGACGTGACAGATCGCGGTAATACGCTTCGGCCACCTGGGAGAGAAGGTCGCGGCGCTTCTTGAGATCGCTGGCCAGCTGCGGGCCGCGCTTCGCGTACCACTCGCGAGGCAGGCGACGCACCGCCTCTTCGATGACGCCGTCGGTGAGACGGCCCTGAAGCTCGCGGGCGGCATCGAGGAAGGCCTGGCGCTCCTGTCCGGTCAGCAGCCAGCGGTCGACCTCGCGTCCCTGAAGGAGGATGCCCTCGAGGTTCTTGTAGTCCGCGCGCCACTCGAGGAAGCGCGGGTTGTAGTCGCGGGCGCGGGTGAGGGCGACTCCCGAGTAGTGGGACAGCGCCTGGTCGCGATCCTCCGGGAGAGGCACATAACCGGGCCGGCCCGGCAGCCTCATCCAGCGCCATTGACCATTGTGGCGATCCCAGTCCCCGATGAAGACGTCGAAGAGGCGCGCGCGCAGGAGCGCCTGCGTGTCGACCGCGCCCTCACCGGCCTTCCAGCGCTCCCACAGCTTGGTGGACGACAGGATCTCGGTGGCGCCCAGGAAGCCGGGCAAGCCGTCCTCACTGGGAGTGGGGTACTCGTCGATCATGCCCACCTTGCCGCCGAAGTTCTTCCGAAAATCCCCGAGCGCCGGATCGTCCGGCATGTAGACGTAGATCGGCGTGGTGTGCGGGATCCCGGCGGCTTCGGCCAGGGGCGGCACGATGAGGTTGTTGCCCGGATGCTGCGCAGCCGTCTGGTCCTGGAAGACTTTCGCCGGCCAGGAGTTCTGCCACTCCGCGGGCAGGATCTTCGTGGGATCCTTGTCCAGGATGCGGAAGGTGTACGACTTACCGTCCCCGCCCTTGAGAGCCAGCCCGAGGCTCTGCATCGAGCCCACCTCGCGCGTGGGCGTCAAGCCCCCGGCGAAGCCCTTCAGGTCGAGCACCTCGACCTCGAACGGCGTCGTCCAGAGGTCGCGGTAGCCGTTCCCGAACTCGAAGCGATGGAAGCCCGAATGCTGGTTGTACTCCGGGCGTCCCGCGATGACCTGACGTTTCTCGGCCGACGCGACGCCAGAGCACAAGCAGACGCTTCCAGCGACGGCGACGAGGGCAGCTCTCGAACAGCGGGATCTCATCGGTTCCTCACTTCGCCGTCGCGAGGCGCTCGCGCGCCGTCTCGACACCGTCTTTCACCTTGCCCATGAGCACTCCTGCCGGCATGCCCGTGGGAGGATCGAGGCGCGCGCGATCGAGGCTCATCAGGTAGAGCCCGGTTGCGGCGAGTTGCCCGTCGTCGAGTTGGACGACGCCGAAGACCCGATTTCTCACAATGCCCTCTTCTGAGATGCGGTCACATACGCTCCTGTGCCTTGCTCAGTACCGACAGCGTGCGGCCGTCGAACCAGGACGCGCCGTCGAGTGTATCGCTGGACGCGTCGGCAGCGAAGTGGTCCGGCCGAGCGGCCACTCGACGCCGAAGAAATCGACAGCCGTCGCGTAGCAGGCATTCTGGCGGCCGTTGACGGCGCCTCACCCGCGCACGTAGCCTTGCGTCCCCCAATGACGACACCCCTCTTCGACGAGTCACAGCTCAACTTCGAGCGCGGCGGACCTGCGTACCGGCTGATGCAGCGGATCGGAGTCATCCGCGGCGCAGGGCCTTCCGTGCTGCGCCGGATGTTCTGGTTCCTGGCGATCCCGAGGGCCGCGCGCTCGGACCGACGCCGCGCGAGTCGTTCCTGCTCGATCTCGCCACCTACGCGCGCTTCTTCGTCACCGTGCCGCTCCTGATCGCGGCCGACGTCGTGGTCGGACCACGGCTGACAGCGGCCGCCCTGAATTTCCTGCACGCGGGCTTCGTCAGGCCAGCCGACCATCCCGCTTTCGGCGCGGCCAGCGCGCGCGTGGAGAAGCTCCGGGAATCGGTGTGGGCCGAGCTGATCTTCCTGGGTATCGCCTTCGTCGGCGCGCGGACCGTGACGATCGAGTCCTTGCACGGTGAGGCGCTGGGCTGGCAGGTCGTGCCCGTTCCCGAGGGCACGCGACCCTCGATGGCCGGGATCTGGTACCACTCCGTCGCGCGGTGCCGGTCATCCAGTTCCTGATGCTGCGCTGGCTCTGGCGGCTCATCATCTGGTTCCGGTTCCTGCGCGACGCCCACGCCTCGCTCACGCTCTTCGCCTTTGGCGTGGGCTGCATTCTCAGCGGCGATGCCGCTTTCCGGCTCGTCTATGACGGCGTGAAGATCGAGTCGATGAAGACGATCTTGTTCTCACAAATCGTCATCTCGGAGCTCTATATCCTCGGGCCTCTGATCCTCTTCACTCCCATGCTCGCCCGGGTGCGCCGAACCGGGCTGCGGACCTACGGGCATCTGGTCAACCGCTACAACCGCGCCTTCCACGACAAGTGGGCAGCCGGACCGTCGCCGGAAGGGGAGCCGTTGCTGGGGAGCGCCGACATTCAATCCCTGGCCGATCTGGGCACCAGCTTCGACAGGATCAGGAGCATGAAGCTCTTCCCGTTCACCCAGAGGCTGGTGATCCAGGTTGCGGTCGCTGCCGCGCTGCCTGCCTTGCCCCTGGTGCTGCTCGTCATCCCGGTTGCCGAGATCCTGAAGATCCTGGCCGGCGCGCTGCTCTGAGTCGACGTTTCGGCTAATAGGCTGCGGGGCGCGCGCCCATTGGCTCGACGTTCTCCCGTGCGCCGTCATGGGCTCGTGAGCGTCGTGCTTTCTGGAACCGCCTGCGGGGTCAGGACCGCCCACACCGGCCGGTGATCGCTCGCGTCCCGCACCTCGCGCGCGACGCCGGCCGTACTACCGGCGCCGCTCCCGAGCCCCCTAGTAAAGATGTGGTCGAAGGAGAAGATGCCGATGGTGCTCCCGACGCCTTGAGTGGTCCAGAGGAAACCTCCGCGCACGAATACTTCGGCGACCGACCGGCTGTTGAAGTCGCCCGCGACGATCACGGGTTGCTGAGGGCTCCGGTCTGCGTCGGCCAGCACCGCCGCGGCCTGCTCCCGGCGTTTGCCGCCGGAGAGGCCCAGCGGTGAACCAAGGTGCACGGAATAGACGAGGATGGCTCGGCCGTCGACCCGCAGGCGCGCGGCCACCGCTGCTCGCGCGTTCTTCACGATGCGCGTGGGGTGCGGCAGGAGGACCTTCCAGCTCGCCTCGATCGGCCAGGGCGACAGCACGGCATTGCCGCGGTCGTGCCCTTCGAGTCTCGAGGCCGGAAAATAGACGGCGTTCAAGGCCAGGTTGCGCGCAATGCTCTCGACCCCGGAAGCAGTCATCTCCTGGAGCACCAGCACGTCCGCGCCGCAGAGCTCGCGACGGCCGCGCAGCCCAGCGATGGCCTGCTGGACGCGGCGGCCGTTCTCGATGTTGAAGGTGACGATGCGCAGGGCCGGCTCGACGTCTCGGATCTGCCCGTAGCTCGCCTCGAAGCGCGGGCCGTTCGGGTCGAGGTAGTTGTGGGCGGTGACGCAGCCGCCAAGAGAAACTGCGAGCAGCCACGCGAAGCGTCGCACCGGCCCGAGCATCTCACATCGGGATAGGATAGATAGCTGCTTGCGCTCGAGGAGGTCTCATGCTCACCCGTCTCGCCCCTGTCGCCCTGATGCTCGTCTCGGTAGCGAGCGCCGCCGAGGAGGCGCCGGCCCTTTCGGGGTCGTGGACTCTGAACCGCGAGCTGAGTGGTGACATCGTCGCCAAGATCAACGAGATCGCCGGCTCGCAGTACATGTCCGGCGGTCCGAGCTGGGCCGCCGAGACGTGGTTCCCCTGGGGGACGAATTTCAGCGAGGGCCAGCGTGTCAGCATGCGTGAGTTCCTGCTCGCGACCGTGCCCGCGTTCCAGGCGGTGGAGATCGAGCAGTCGCCCGAAGAGATCAAGACCATCCATGGCGAGGCGGGAGTCCGCATCTTTCATCTCAAGCGGGCGAGCGCAGGAACCAGCGCGATGACCGGAGAGCGCGTGACGCGGCAAGCGCGCTGGCAGGGGGCTCAGCTCGTGCTCGACTCCAAGGGCAAGGAGGGCCGGCTGGCAGAAGTGCTCACCCCGGTCCCCTCGCGCAACCAGCTCACCTATGCGCTCCGCCTCGAGCAGAAGCTGCTCAAGGCCCCCCTCGAGGTGAGCCTCGTCTACGACCGGGCCGAGGTCCGATGAGGCGGACGCTGGACGGGACGGCTCTCGTCGTCGGGCTCTTGGCCACGGCCGCTGCTGCGCAGACGCCCCATCCGGTCGCTCCCTCCAAGAAGGTGACGCTCGAGTGGAACCACGAGACCGACTTCTCGCGCTACAAGACCTACGCCTGGGTGCCCTATCAGCAGCCGGTGAAGAACCCGGCCAATCACGTTCGCATCACGCGTGCCGTGGAGCGCGAGCTCGAGGCCAAGGGCTTGACCAAGGCGGAGCCGGCCCCGGAGGCGGAGGTCTTCGTCGAGTACCAGGGAAAGCTGGAAAAGCAGGTGAAGGGGACGCCCTACGAAGGCGGCTCGGCATGGACGCCCTCGAACCAGCGTTTCATGGTCCGCTTCGACAAGGTGGAGGTCGGAACGCTGGTCGTCCAGCTCTGGGACGGCAAGTCCAAGGACGTCGTCTGGCAGGCCAAGGGCTCGGAGCAGATCACGACCCCGGACCAGGCCGAGAAGCTCATCGGCGTGCTCGTGGCGCGTCTCTTCGAGGCCTACCCGCCCCAGGCAACGCCGGCACCGTAGTTCAAGCCAGCGCGAGATAACGCAGGGTCAAGATCGTGATGTCGTCGGACTGGGGTGCTTCACCCGCAAAGCTGCGGACGGCGGCCAGGACACCGTCGGTCACGGCGCCCACCGGCTCGTGGCCGAGCGGCTCCAGCGTTGCGATCAAGCGCTCGACCTCGTAGAACTCGTCTGCGGGATTCCGGGCCTCCGAGACTCCGTCGGTGAAGAGCACCACGGCTTCCCGCGGTTTGAGCTGAAGGCTGTTGAGCGGATAGGCGGCATCAGCAAGCAGGCCGACCACCGGCCCGCCCTCCGTCTGGAGCGTTCGTGGCGCGCCGGCGATCGGGAGCAGCACCGGCGGTTCGTGACCGGCCACGGCCAGGCTCAGCTCGCCCGACTCGACATCGAGCGTCCCGAGCACGGCGGTGACGTACATGTTCGCTTCGTTCTCCGCGCTGAGGCCGCGGTTCAACTCGACGAGAATCGCCCCGAGGTCGTGCTCGCGGGCCGCCACGGTCTCGAAGAGCATCTTCGCACGCGCCATGAACAGCGCCGCCCCGACGCCCTTGCCCGACACATCTCCGACCAGGAAAAAGACCCGCGCTCCGACGCGGAAGTGGTCGAACAAGTCGCCTCCGACCGCGCGCGCCGGCTGAAGCGTCGCGGCCAGCTCGTAACCCTCGCCCGGCCCGCCGGCACGCGGCCTCGGCAGCATGGCCACCTGGATGCGCCGGGCGACTCGGAGCTCGCTCTCGAGCCGCTCCTTGGCGGCCGTCGTCTCGCGAAGCTCCCGGATGTGGGTCTTGAGGGAGTCCCGCATGTGGTGGAACGCGCGCGCGAGGCCACCCACCTCGTCCTGAGACTCGATCGGCGGCAGCTCCGCGTCCAGGTCACCCGTCGCGATCCGCTCCGCGCTGGCCGCGAGGGCCTTCACGGGCCGGGTGATGCGGCGAGAGACGACCACGACGACCGCTGCGAGCAGGGCGAGGCCGGTGACGCCCAGTGAAGCCTGGATCAGGCGCAACCGGCGGACACCGGCGAGCAGCTCGTCTTCAGGATGGAGCACTCCCAATGACCATCCCGCTCGGCCCAGCGGACGGTAGGTCATCCGATATCGCATTCCCTGCACTTCGACGGGCAGGAAGCCTTTCTCTCCCGCGAGCATCCGCGCCACGATCGGCTCCAGGCTCGCACGTCGATCCGGTGGCAGCTCCTCGAGCAAGGGCCGCGAAGCGCCCGCGGCTTCGCGGCGCGGATAGGCCAGCAGGCGTCCCGACCGCGAGAGGATGACGCCGAAGCCGTTCCCATCGCCGGCCAGGGACGCGGCAACCTGGTCCAGCCATGCCAGCGACACGTCCGCCGCCGCGACGCCCGATTGCGCGCCCTGGCTGTCGTGCGCGGGCGCAGCGAACGTGACCAGCCACTCGCCCTCTGGGCCCTCGTAAGGCTCTGACCAGCGCGGCTCCCCGGCGGCCAGTGCCGCCGCGTAAACCGGCTGCCCCCGATGGCGCGATGGGGCTGCAGGCTCGCTGGAGTACAGCGCGTCGCCCGTCACGGGGATCACCGCGAAGCCGTGAAGCTCAGGGCTATCGGCCACGACGCGGCGCAGCAAATCGGCGGCTGCGCTCGGAGCCATCGAGGCGACGACGTCGCCCACCAGCAGCGTGCGGGCCTCGATGGACCCGAGCACTCCCTCGACGCGCTCTGCGGCTGCGTCAGCTCGGCTCACCGCCTCGCGCTCCGCGGTTCCGAGCGCCAGACGCCGCGCGATCGCGTTCGATACGACCACGGTGGCGAGGTATACGCCTCCGCAGGCGAGCAGAGTCCAGGCGATGAACCGGCTGGTTACGCTGGCGAACTCGCGCCGCACGGTCGAGGAATCCTGCGACTGACCCTTAGATCAACGACGACGTCCTCCGCCCCGGCCGCCGCCGGCGCTCCGGTAGCCGCCGCCGTAGCCCGAAGCACGGCTGCGATCGTAGCCCTGAACACGCTGCTCGCCGCTCGAACGCGCCTGTCGCTGCTGATCGAGGCTGCTGGTGCGAGCGCCGCTCTCGACGCTGCTCCAGCCGCCGCCCTCGCCGCGCTGCTCCCAGCCCCCGCCCTCACCGCGCCGGTAGATGTCACCATCCTTGCCGGCGTAGACGTCGTCGCCGACCCGCACGGCGCCACCCTGCTCGCCGCGCACGTAACCGGCGGAGCCGCGCTCGCCCGTATAGGCATTGCCCGCGGTCACGCGCCCCCCGGTCACGGTGTTACCAGTGCGCGGGTTCGTGACCGCGCCGCGCGATCCGTACGCGTAGCCCCCCGTGTAGACGTTCCCGACCGCCGAGCGCTGGCCCGCCGCCAGGTTGCCCGTGCGCGAGTTGTAGGACATGCCCGCGGAGTTGCGCCAGGCGTTGCCCGTCCACGCGTTGTACCCGCCTGACTGCCGCGTCACCGCCGTCGTCGAGCCCCAGCGGTGATAGACGTTGCCGGTGGTGGCCGCCCAGCCGCCGGGCCCCCAGACAGCGCCGCCGCCCCACGGGCCCCAGGCCGCGCCGCCCCAGTACGCGGGCCTGTAATAAGGATAGGGATAGTAGTACCCCCAGCCGACCGGGCCCCACCACGGATAAGCGCCCCAGCCCCAGCCGACGGTCGTCGATCCCCAGCTCCAGCCGAAACCGAAGCCGTAGGTCCACCCGGTCCACGGCGTGTACGTGATCGCGGTCCCGAAACCATAGGTGAGAGGCGGCCCGTACCAGACGCTGCCCACGTAGGGCGTGTAGTAGTAGCCCGTGCCGTAGACCACCGTGTCGTAGGACACGCAGGTCCCGTAGTAGCCCGGCGTGTAGCCGACGTACACGGTGTCCGCCGTCGTGTCGTAGATGCGCACGTACGTCACGTAGTGGACCGGCGAGCTCGGTGGAATCGTGTAGATCACGGAGGGCACCGAGGCGGCAAGGGTCCAGGGGCCGTTGGCCGATGTCGAAGTGAACCAAACCCCGTTCTGCACGGCGTAGTAGGAGGTCGCGCCGACCTGGATGATCGGCGTGGCGGTGTTGACCACGTAGTGCAGCTCGGTACCCTCGATGGCTTGCAGCTTCGGCTCGCCGTCGAACTTCGGCGCGTCGATGCGAGCTTCGCTCTTGTTGACCGCGGCCGTCTGGGGGATGCTGTTCGCGATCAAAGCCTCCTTGGCCTGGGGCGTTCCGGCGACCGCGGCCTTCACGTTCTCCTTCGGGCTGTCGTCGGGGATCTTCGCGAAGTCTCCGGGCAGCTTGTCATTCGCCACGAACGTCCAGGGACCTTCGAGCGCCGCTGCGCGGAACCAGCGTCCGGAGACGAGCAGGTAAGTCTGCTGGTCCTCGAGGTGCCGGAAGACGTGGCCTTTGGTGTTCTCCACGTAGAGAAGTTGCGTGCTTTCGATCGGCACGTACTTCGGCTCGCCTTCAGTGACGATCAACTCCGTCGGGACACTCGCAACGAGGATCGTCGGAACGGTTCCCTTCTTCAGGGATGGCAGCGTCTTCGCGTCGTTCGGGTTGCCGCCCGGCAGGAAGTCGACCTGGCCCGAGGCCTTCGCGTCCTTCAGCGCCCTCTCCAGGTCCTTGGACGGCTTCTTCTCCACGACCCAGGGACCCTCGAGAGCCGGCGCCTCCAGCCAACCATCGAACAGGCGCAGGTAGTGCGTCTGCTTCTTGTCCTTCACGAGCAGGACGCGGGTGTTGATCACGCGCTCGAGCTTCGTGTCCGCGATCGGCCGGTAGGCCGCGCCACCGTCGACGTACACGAGGATGGTCGGTGTCTTCGCAAAGACGATCTTCGGAGGGTCGTTGTGGAGCTCGAGCACCCGCAGCGCTCTGTCGGCCTCCGTCACTTCGAGCATGCTGGCCAGGCGGTCGAGGGCGATCGCGCGGGCCTGTGGGGTCACCTCCTTGCGCATCACCTCGAGCCACGC
>Ga0075428_100003300_pt1 | contig 17654 bp, 5 predicted proteins | sample RhiMetdeltSRZDD2_FD_75291 | JGI IMG/M metagenome (GOLD analysis project Ga0075428, IMG submission 75291) | Populus rhizosphere microbial communities from Tennessee, USA - Rhizosphere MetaG P. deltoides SRZDD2 | ecosystem: Host-associated > Plants > Roots > Rhizosphere > Soil | place: USA... | reverse complement strand
TATGTCGCCGTCAACAGCAGTGGAAATCCAATTGACACAGACGGGGATGGGATTCCGGACCATCGAGAGGACCGCAACGGCAATGGTATTGTTGATCCCGGCGAAACTCCCTATTCATTCCCTCCGACCGTGGTGCTCACCTCGCCAACAAGCGGAGCCACATTTGATACGCCGACGGACATCACGCTGAATGCGACCGCCAGTGATTCTGACGGATCAATTGTGCTGGTTGAGTTTCGCAGCGGTTCCAATGTCCTCGGGTGGAAAGGCGTGTCACCTTACACTCTGGTGTGGAGTAACGCTCCGGCTGGAACTCACCAACTAACCGCGGTAGCGACCGATAATGCCGGACTTTCAACCACGTCGGCGGTCGTAACGGTTACCGTCCGAAACCATGCGCTGTTCGTCGTCGGGAATGCGACTCTAACAGCGAGCGACCTTGCCGTTTCCAACCGGCTCGTAGCTTTGGGATACTACATAACGACCAAGACAGGCGCGGCGGCGACGAGCGGCGACGCGAATGGAAAGCGGCTCGTGGTCATTTCTGCGACCGCGGTATCGGCCGACGTGAACACGAAATTCACGTCGGTCCCGGTGCCAGTCGTTTGCTGGGAAGACACCCTTTACGACGATCTGAAGTATACCGGCACTACGTCGGGCACACACTTCGGTGTTGCAACCAGTCAGACACAGCTGGTGATCACAAACGCGAGCCACCCGATGGCGGCAGGACTGAGCGGTACAGTTACGGTCGCCAGTTCAAGCTCGTTCGTTTGGGGAAAACCGAACAGTAACGCAGTCGCAGTTGCACGCCTCACCGGAGCAGATACCAGCCGCATAGCCGTTTTCGGGTACGAAGCGGGTGCCGTAACGCAAAGCACCAACGCACCGGCCCGTAGAGTGGGACTCTTCCTGAGCGATACGACGGCAACCAGTGTCAACAGCAATGGCTGGAGAATATTTGACGCCTCAGTGCAGTGGGCAGTGGGAACCAACCTGCCGCCAACTGTAAATTTGCTGTCACCCGCGACTAATACGATTATCACCGCAGGTACCCCTATCACGTTTGTCGCTCAGGCCGCTGACAATGACAGTGGGGTAAAGAAAGTCACTTTCTTCGCTAACACAACGCGTATTGGCCAGGCCAACGTGATCAGCAACGATCACTACCGGCTGACTGTAAGCAATTTCCCCGCCGGCACCTATCAGCTTTTCGCCAAAGCCTTCGATAAAGGCGGACTCTATGCAATTTCCACCCAGGTGGTGACATTAACTATTCGCAGCAATGCTCTCTTTGTTGTCGGAAACACAACGCTTAACGCTAGTGATGCCGCCGTCAGCAACCGTTTGTTCAACATCGGATTTGTCGTAACCACAAAGCTTGCATCTGCCTGTACGTCCGCCGATGCCAACGGCAAGACGCTGGTCGTCATCTCGGCTACGGCGGCAGGAGGCGACGTCACCAATAAATTCAGGAGTGTCACAGCGCCGGTTATGACATGGGAAGACGCGCGCTTTGATGACATGGGAATGGTCGGGCTGGCCGAGGGCATAGATAGCGGAAATACGCCCGGTCAGACCCAACTCGTAATCGCCACACCATTGCATCCGATGGCCGCAGGGCTAAGTGGCACAAACACGATATTTAGCATTGCAGCTGAGGTCGCGTGGGGCAAACCAAACAGCAATGCGGTGCGCATCGCAACACAAGTTGGTGACGCGACCCGCGTCCTAATCTTCGGCTACGAGCATGGTGCCCCGATGTTCGGACTTAACGCGCCCGCTCGACGCGTTGGCTTTTTCCTCGCCGAAACCAACGCCAATCTCTTGACCGTTCAAGGCTGGGCTCTTTTCGATGCTGCGGTCATTTGGGCGATCAGCAAGCCGTGCCCGCCCACCGTCGATGTGATGCTCGTATTGGATAAATCCAGCTCGATGAACGGCCAGCCGATCATTGATGCGAAAGCTGCGGCCAGCAGCTTCGTCAATGATCTCGAACTGAACCCGGATAAAGTCGGATTGGTCACGTTCTGGGCGACCAGCCGACTGGATCATGCGCTCTCGACCAATGGTGCGTCTGTAATTACGGCGATCAATGGAATTACGAATAGCACCGGATCGCGAATCGACTTTGGCATCACGAATGCCCAGGGCCAGCTTACCGGTACCAACCATAACCCGGCGGCAGCTCCGGTTATTATACTCCTGTCTGACGGAATGCCCACGCAAGGCAGCACTTCCAATGACGTGGTGACGGCGGCCAATAATGCCAAAAATGCCGGGACTCGCATTTTCGTCGTCGGATTTGGGAATGTGAACCATGGCCTGCTGCAAACCGTCGCTTCTTCTTCTGGAGATTATTATTATACACCTGAATCCTCTGAACTGTCTGACGTTTATGCCTCGATCGCGGCGTCTCTTTGCCGGGATGCTAATAATCCCCCGACAGTGACGATCACCAATCCTCTAGCAGGGACAATCTTTCGATCACCTACCAATCTTACCATCCAAGCCACGGCGGCAGATAGCGACGGCACCGTGGTCTCGGTCGAGTTTTTTGGGAACGGAATAAGCTTTGGCACTGATTCGACCCTCCCCTACGCCATTATACGATCGAACATGACCTCCGGTATCTACACGCTCACGGCCGTTGCACGTGATGATGACGGGTTAAATGCCACATCCGCGCCGGTCCAGATAACTATCAACGCCGCGCCGGTGGTGAATGCAGGACCTGATCAAATCGTGTGCCCGTCGCCTGTGGCCGTGCTGAGTGGGTCAGCAACTGATGATGGCCTCCCGACGCCGCCGTCCCTGACGTTTCAGTGGAGCCAGGTTTCCGGTCCGGGAGCCACGAGCTTCGGCACTCCGTCTTCGACAAATACAACGGCAACATTTCCGGCCCCGGGTGTTTACCGGCTGCAACTATCCGCATCGGATGGCAACTTGAGTGGCGCAGATACAGTGGACATCACCGTGCGAACGCTGGTGACGGCGGTGGGACCTACCAATCTTGTCCGTAATCCCGGACAAACGGCGGTTTTCACGGTCACTGCCTCTGGCACCGGTCCTTTAAGTTACCGTTGGAGAAAAGGCATAAACGTTTTGCCAGGTCAGACCGCCAGCTCGCTTGTGATAAGCAATGTCACTGTTGCCGATGCTGGTGTTTATAGCGTGGAGGTGACCGGCCCGTGCAATAGTGTAACCAATAGTGCCACCTTGAGTGTGAATGCCAATCAGCCTCCTCTGGTGAGTATCTTCGATCCCACAAACAGTCAGATATTCTTTGCTCCAGCCCTCGTCGTGCTCAAAGCGAACGCCTCCGATAGTGACGGGACGATTGCGCAAGTGCAATTCTTCGAGGATACCAACAGCATCGGTCTAGGCGTGCTGGGCGGCGGGTCGTATAACCTAAGCTTGAGCAATATTGCGTCCGGGATTTATACGTTCCGAGCCAAGGCGACTGACAATCTGGGAGCGACCGGCACTTCAGCTCCGGTGACGATTCTGGTGGGGCGAGTTGACAGCCGGACCTACACGCTGGACGCAGATTTTGACGCAGGCACGTTGATTAATGTTAACCATCTGTCGCCCAACAATGATCAATTGCAACTCAATCAGAAAGTCACTCCGTTTCCTTTCGTCAATATACCGTGCACCGAACGTGGCACTGTCGTGAGGATCGATGTCAATACGGGTGAGATCGTTGGTGAGTACTACAGCGCGCCCGAAGGTAGAATCCGCACTCCTTCCCGGACTACGGTGGATAAGTTTGGTAATGTCTGGGTCGGCAGTCGCTTCGAAGGCGACAATGAGTTAGGTGCAGTTACCCGAATCGGGGTCGTGATTGGCGGCACGCGTGGGAATAAGAATCCCGATGGAAGCTTCACGCCGAACTTTCGAGGCAAGTACCTTAAACCTCCGTTTTACTACAACACCTGCGTCGATAAGGACGGTGACGGTTTGATCCGCACTTCGTTAGGACGGGGGGACATTTTGCCCTGGACGAATACCAACCTTTTTGGCGGAGACATTGACAGCCCTGGTGACCGGACCGATACAGCAGGCGCATTTGTCAGCGGCACATCCACAGCTCACGATGAGGCTATAATCAATTACGTCCGAGCCGCCGGTCCAAGTCTTCGCGCACTTGCCGTAGACCAAAATAACGATATTTGGGTCGGCAGCCTTGGTAATCACAATTTTGAAAAGATTAGCGGAGTCACCGGTTTGCGGGTTGCCGGTTCGCTGACGAATTTCGGATCCTGCGGCGGCTACGGCGCACTGATTGATGCAAATGGTATTTTGTGGTCCGCATACTATGGGGGCTCTGTCATGCGAATGAATACGGTTACGCGGCAGGGGAGTTGCCTGGAAACGATCCCCAACGATAATTATGGAATCGGCATCAACCCGATCAATGGTGAGGTTTGGTTTTCGCGTTATAATCCCGGTGACGTAATCCGAATTGCCTCTGACGGAACCGTGCTTGCCGATTATTCCTACGGTGGATTAGGTCCGAAAGGTCTGGCAATCGACGATAGCGGCAATGTCTGGGTAGCTCATGCGGCTGGAAGCACCGTCGGACATTTGCGTACCAACGGAGTTTTCGTTGGGAACGTGGAGCTCCCATGCGGAAATACTCCGACTGGCGTCGCTATCGATTCGAATGGAAAAATCTGGGTGGCCAATCTGGTTTCCCACAACGCGATGCGGATTGACCCCAGCCGTGGTCCGAAGATGCTAAACAACGTCCCAGATGAGAATGGCTATCCGGTTGGTGAAGTCGATTTAACTGTTTACCTGGGTTATGGCGCCGGTCCCTACAATTACAGTGATATGACGGGCTATATTGTTATGGGGACGACAGCTCACGCTGGCACCTGGACCGTTGTAAATGACAATGAGGTCACCGATACTGAATGGAGCGTTATTTCGTGGAACAGCAGCACTCCCACAGGCACAAGTATTCGCGTTGAAGCCCGAGCCGCCAACACCGTCCTCGAGCTCACACCAAAGCCTTTTAGGACGGTCACGAACGGAGTTTCATTTCATAACCAGGGTACGTGGGGCCGGTATATTGAAATGCGCACGACGCTCACGACACCGCTGGGCAATAGCTCTTCGCCGATCCTTTATGATCTGACCGTGATTTGTACCAATCTGCCGATTGCCAGCGCAACCAATCAGCCATTCGTCCGGCCGAACAACCAGAATCCGATCGCTACTTTGGACCAGATTTCGATCCCGCGTAATATTCCTTTCACTCTGCTGAACGTTCTTACAAACGACAGCGATGCGGACGGCGATAGCTTAACGCTTTCGGCCATCACTCCGCCGGCCTATGGTATGGCACAACTGACCGCCGATGGGCAGCGCATCATTTACACGCCCAATCCGCAATTCTTCGGAAAGGATCAAATGACCTACACCGTCATTGATGGCTATGGCGGTCTGGCCAGAGCCACCATCAAGATCGATGTTGAGCGCACTTCCCTTGCGTACGTGACAACCGCCGTCCAGGACCGTTACGCTGTTGAGGAGGACAGCGACGCAAATCTGCTCGATGTGCTGAGCAACGATATCGAGCCATATAATGCTCCGCTGCTCATCTCGGATTTCACCCTTCCCGCACATGGATCGTTATTCCGCTCCTGGTGCAGCAATTATTTTGAATATACGCCGTATGCAAACTTCATCGGCAACGACGAGTTTATGTACACCATTGTGGACACCAACGGTGTAACGAGCACGACGAATGTTCTCATTTTTGTACGGAACCGCGACAATGATCCCCCAGAAGGGGGCTTCGATAATGTGAGCGTGGATGAGGACACCACGAACAATGTTTTCAACGTCCTCGTCAACGATTTCGATCCGGAGGGAGACCCTTTCAGCATTATCGAAGTCGCGCCGGGATGGGGCGGAATAGTCGTGATCTCGACCGATCGCCAGAAGTTGATTTACACACCTTTCCCAGATTATGTGGCTGGCGACGGTGTGAGTTATCGGACTGCGGATACGAACGGTGCCATGAGCGGGTGGACTTTTGTTCAGATCAGTTTCAATGGCCTGAACGAGGATCCGCCTGTCGCTGGCTCTGATATTATTGCAGTCCAGCAAAATGATCCTGTTTCCTCGCATTACGTCTTTAGCAACGATAGGGATCCCGAGAATGCCGCACAGCTGGAGCTCATCAGTCTCACTCAGCCCGCTAATGGTACGGTGGCCGAGGGCATTTCGGGCGAAGGCTTTATTGACTTCACTCCCAACACCGGATTCTATGGTTCGAATTACTTCACGTATCGAGTCCAGGACACCGCTGGACTTCTTGCGACCGGGTCAGTCTTTGTTTTCGTTCGCAAGACAAACGACATCGCTCCCTACGCGAACAGCGACTCCTTTGCCGTGCTTCCGAACAGTGTCTCTAACGCATTCCCTATACTGGAGAATGATTCTGACGACGATGGCCATCCTCTAACCCTCGTGCTCTTTACTCAGCCGACGTATGGAACGGTGAGTCGTTCGGGCGCACAACTCCTTTATACTCCTCCTGCCGGTTTTGTGGGGCTTGACAATGGCATCAATTACTGGATCACCGATGGCCAGGGGGGCGTTGCTTCTGCTCCAGTGTCTGTCCGTGTGCGAACGAACACGCCTCCGCTCGCGGTGAATGACAGCAAGCATGTTCAACAGGGCTCAACTGATTCTATCGATGTTCGCTCTAACGACTCGGATCCTGACCCCGATGAAGAACTGAAAATCATTTCGGTCACGCAAGGAACAAACGGTGCGACCGTGGCGATCGATTCAAGTGGGCAGGTCACGTACACGCCCGCCCCCACCTTTGTCGGCGTCGACCATTTTCAGTACACCATCAAGGATAGAATCGGGGCGACTGCCAGCGCTACGGTCGCAGTTTTTGTTAATCCCGCTGGCAACAACCGGCCATCCGCCGTCGACGATTCGTATGTGATCGGCGCCAATTCGGAGGCGAACAGCTTGAATGTTCTGGTCAACGATTCGGACGTGGATGCAGACCCATTTGAAATAGTGCAGGGCTACACATCGCCTATGTTCGGCACCCTGGAGGCGTTCCCCACGCATTTTGTCTACACGGCTAATGCTGATTACCTGGGGTCCGATAGTTTTCAATACAAGATCGCCGACAGTCACGATGGCCTGAGCGACTTCGCGACCGTCAGCATTTCAGTTGTCGCTGATCCAAGCCAGCCTCCGTTGGCCAAGATTTCGAATATTGGGAACCCGTACGATCCGGATACGGGTTTTCCGAATTACCCGACCATTCGCGAGGGACTGTTTGACCTGATCGGCACTGCCAACGATCCAGACGCTGTAGACGCCGTTAGCTTTAGCATCACCATCTATGATGCATCCGGTAACCCGGCGGGCACCACCATCCTCGGTACGAGCAGGGTCGTGAACAGCTTCCTTGGCAAATTGGATTTCACCATGCTGCAAAACGGTGTCTACGACATCGAACTGTTTGTCCGCGGCGGAAACAAAACTGCTACCGATCGAGTAAGAATTGTCCTGGACAGCAATCTGAAGATCGGGCAGTTCAGCTTCAGTCAACAGGATCTGGTGATGCCGGTGAGCGGGATACCGTTAACTGTTATCCGTACCTACAATTCGCTGAATCCTGCCAGTGGCGACTTCGGCTATTCCTGGACCTACGCCATTAACACGATGAACGTTCAGCTGAACGAGGAGCGCGAGATGACACGGGATCTGGTCCCGCCTGGGCAGTGGTTCAGTAGGCGCGTCGGCGGAGGCAGAGATGTAACGTTGACCTTCCCGGGAGGAAAACGTGCGACCTTCACGTTCCGATTGGAACCCGGAGAAGCCACGTGTGCCTGTCACTATCCGATCTGGGTACCTCCGCCCGGTGTAAACGCCACGCTCGTGCCGGTCAATGAAGACGGATTCCCCGAAGAGTATCGGCTCATCACGATGCCGGGTATGTATCCATATTGGGATGCAACTGATCCCAGTGTCCCATGGGAGAGGTTTGACTTCCCAGGCTTTCTGCTGACGATGGAGGATAAGACAAGGTTCTATCTCAAACGGCCATCGCTCGGAGCACATGAGGTCGACAATGATGAGGGTCTGCCGCATACGCTGGAAGCGTACGGTCCGCCCGTGTTGGAAACGATCGTGCAACTTTCCGGTGATGTGATCGAAATCCACACTAACGCCATCAATCACTATCTTCACGGAACGAACCTCACCCGTTCCGTAGGCTTCAAGCGAGACAGCAATAACCGAATCATCGAAATACGAGATCCCATCAGCGGGACGAACGGATTCCCGGTCGTGCAATACAAATACGACGCCAATGGAAACCTGACGAATGTTCTTAAACTGGTTGATCGCGAGGCCGGCACGTATCTGACCAATAGTTACAGCTACACCAACATCAATTTTCCCCACTTCATTACCGGCATTATTGATGCCCGTGGCACCCCGGTGTTGCGGAATATCTACGATGAAGACGGCCGACTGATCGGTGTCGTCGATGCCAGCGGAAGGACAAACCGTTTCAGCTACGATTTGAACAATCACTCCGAAACCGTGTATGACCGAAAAGGGACGCCCGTCATATTCCGCTATGACTTACGCGGAAACGTCACGAACGTTCTAAACGTTTATGGTCACCAGCAGCACTTTGAATATGACGACAACGGCGCTCTGTTAACGCATGTGGATCCCCTTGGCCATGTGACCACCTTTACGCGCGACGGAATAGGAAGGCCGCTTTCGGTCACGCTGCCGCACTCGCCCGGGGCAGACCCGAACGCCTACACAACTCACTTCTCCTACAACGAACTTGGTGACCGAATAGCAACGGTCCTGCCAAGTGGCGGGGCGTTGACGAATGACTTTGATGTGATCAGCGGAAGGCTCCTAGGAATAAAATTGGGCACGAATATGGTTGAGACATTTGCTTACGACAGCCGCGGGTTGCTTGCCTCTGAAGGCGATCGCTTCACGACCACCTTCTACGGGCATGATGAAAAAGGCGTTCTCACCACAACGACGAATGGAAATAATGTGATAACCTCCGGCTTTAACGCCAACGGGCAGATCACCAACATCGTTATCGATGGAAAAACACATCGCTTTTACTATGACGGCCAGGGGAGAGAACTTGGCACCGACACAGGCGACGGCCTTTCCATGCGGTATGAATATGGAAACGAAGCGGACTGGAGAGCCGTTGAATCGCCCAGCATTGGACGCGTCGAACGCAGCTTTGATGAAAACGGGCGCCTCGTAAGTATTCGTGGCATCAACGGGGCCGTGACTGGGCAGAAATCCGACGAGTTGGGACTGATTACTTTCCGAACTAATGCGCTCGGTATCGTCACTGCCTACGGCTATGACCTGATCGGGCGCCTCATGAGCGTCACCAACCTTGCCACAGGAGCTGTCGAAAATTACGAATACGACGATGCCGGCCGCAGGAAGCGCACTGTGAATGCTGCTGGGCATTCCACATGGGCAGCGTTCTACCCGGACAGTAGCCTGGCAGCGACAACCAACGCGCTCGGGCGAACTTGGGTTTACGAATACACCAATGCTCCGGGATGTTGCGGGGGTGTGTCCACGATGACGACGGTTACCGATCCTTTATTCCGGAGGATGATCGAAGTTCGTTCTCCATTCGGCCTCGTCACCGAAACCATTCGCCAAGTCGGTTCCGCTAGCAGGACCAACAAGGTTACGTACATTGATGGTTTGGTGGGCGAGCAACAGGAAGCCGGAAGTTATCCAGCGACCATGACGGATGAAGGCGGTCGTCTCCGCTCCTTTACCTACAATGCTCGGGGAGAACTCCACACGGCGACCGATTTCGGCGGCAATGTATGGACCAACGTTTTTGACGCAGCGACTACCGAAATGAGAAGGACGGTCAACCCCCTCGGAGCCGAGCGTGTCTATAGCTACGACAACTTTGGCAACGTTAAGACGATCACGTTCCCGGACGGCGGAGTTCGGACAAACCACTACAATGTGCTCGGAAATACCATTTCCGCCATCAATCTGCCGTCGGGAGCTGCGCTGACATTCCTTTATGACCAGACAGGCCTCCTCACGAATCGATCGTCCAGTTTAGGAGAACAAACCGCCTTCCAATATAATTCCGTCAATGCGGTAACCGTCATGACGGACAATAGCGGCATCACGAGCAATCTGTATGATAACGTTGGCAGGTTGCGCGGCGTTCGTTATCCAACCGGAGCCAGCGTATTCTACGAGTTCAATATTCTCGGGCAGATCACTAATGTGATAGCAAAAGCCGGTGCTGCGGCTCCTGCCTACCAGACACGCTATCACTACGACGCTCTCGGCAACGTCACCAATATCATCGATCCGTTTAACCGCCAAATCAGTTTTGAATACGATGTAGCGAATCGAAAAACTAAACGCACGCTGCCGAATTCTGTGGTGACGGACTACAAATACAATGAATGGGATCAACTCACGAACATTACGCACCGGTTGACGAATGGCACTGTTCTCGCATCGGTTTCCTACCTTCGCAACCCCTCTGGTGAACCAACTCGTATCACAAGGCAAGATGGCTCCTACCTAGATCTTGCTTACGATGCTGCGTTTCGGGTTACCAATGAAATCTACTACAGCTCGACAGGCGTGCCCTTGACCACGATCAGTTACGGATACGACGCAACGGGAAATCGCATTCGTAAGTCCAGCAGTGCCGGTCTCCACACAAATGCCGTGACCGGGGGGTACAGGATCACGCAAGTGCGCAATGCTGGAAACGGGGCCGTCGTCGAGACGTACGGGTACGACAATGGCGGAAGAATTACATCGGTTTCTCGCCCGGGGGAAAACTACACATTGCGCTATGATAGCTTTGATCACCTCGCTGCCGTCACCAACGGCGCGGCGACCTCAGTCTACACCTATGACGGGATAGGGCGCCGTACCAAAGCAGTTGATAACGGAACGGAACGTCGCTTCGTCATCGGCCCGACCGTTCACAGCAGCCTCGACTCACCTCACGTCATCTCGGATCAGAACGGTGCCCTGTTGCAAGGTTACATTTATATCGGTGATCAACCGATGGCACGCTTTGATGCCACGGGAGCCCCGGTTTATTATTTAGAAGATGGTTTGGGCTCGGTGATCGGACTGGCGAATACCAACGCTCAGCTGGTTGCGGGATTCAATTACGATGCCTTTGGCAATTTGATCGGATTGGAGGGCACGCTTACGAATGCCCCGGCTGGCTGCGGCGGAGATTTCCGATACAAAAGAGCCTGGTGGGAGGCAAGTTCAGGCTTGTACGCCATGCGCGCTCGCGCTTACGATCCCGGGCAAGGCAGGTTCCTTAGCCAGGATCCGGCGCTGGGACATCTCAAGGTGCCGGAATCGATGCATCCTTATGTTTTCGCTAACAATAATCCCCACGTCTATAGCGATCCGAGCGGCATGTGGAGTCTTATCGAAATAAATATCACCGTGAGCGCCGGTGACATGCTTGAAATGTTGAAGAGCGCGCTGATCGCCAAAATCAGGCAAAAGGCCCACGAGCAAATCACAGAAAGCATCGGCACTTGGCTGTCGAAACAAATGTTCGGTATTTTAGGTATCGATATCGGTCCCTTGATACAATTCATTAATGATAATGCCGAGGGTCCCAAAGAAGCAGGAGGCATCTTTGATGGATGGTCTTTCCGTTTCATATGCCTGACGTTGGGACGGCTTCCTGGAATGCATAACCAATTTCATCACGCAGTAGGCATACACCACGATGAGGATTCAAAATACTTCGGGTACCCAGTCAATAGCGGAACCCACTGCCCGCGAGGCTTCACAAGTTTGCTGCAAAGCTTTACCGGAGAGGCGAATGAACCGAAGACTCGCATACCGGCGGCGTTGGCGGAGACTTTTGGAAAAAGCGTGCCAGATTTCATTGTGGGCGATGCTCCAGTTCAGAGCGTTAATCTATATAAAGAAGCCGATGCTTACAATCGAACCTTGACGGTAGGCGACTTCAAGTTCACGGCCAAAACCTTCTATTGGGATTACATCGACAAGGCCAACGGCAAAGCCCGAAAACGGGATCAGTTCAATGCGATTATGGGCTATGCACAAAAGCACACCCAGTTACGTCTGGCGGTGTTCGTGGTGGGAATCAATCCCAATGACGTGAAGCGCGGGTTGACAAAGGCGGAGGCGGCCAACGCCGCGAAGGTCTTGACGGCACAGGCCCTGCATTTCAAAGTATTCCCACTCGTGATATTCCTTGTCGGCGATGGAGTGAAGTGACCTCTTGAAGCTCCGGTTTGGGTTAAGTCAGACCAGCGGCGAGCCTATTACGCTGATTCGCTGGTTCGAACATCGTCCGCGACCCGCACGACCTGGACGGAGTCGGCGCCATTCAAACATCCAGACAACAACAAAGCTTTCACCTTTGGGGAATTCGCACTGAATTGGGGCGCGATTGCCTATGAATTCGGACTCGGTCTTGAAAGTCTAAATGTTCGGATTCCATGACTGAGTTTGCGTCAAATGGTCATGTCCAAGCTGAGTTGGATGCCCCCCAGCTATAGTGAAAGGATTCCTGTGAAAACCAAGAATCATGCAAGTTCGCTTCGAATCGTTTCGGGTTTGTCTTGTCTCGCCTTGGTGAACGCCATGCGTCCGGAAATCTGCGGCGCCACGCGGCCGGACGACGTCTACAAATACATTTATAGCGTAATGGATAGAGACCACAGCTTTGTGGAGCTGGCAACCGGAAGGCGCCGGGCCAGTTTCGATGTGTATACGGAAAAGGACGCGGCTGGCAATCACTTCGCAAGCACAGGGGCAATGGGAGATTGGGGGGATCTTACGTTTGACCCGGGGTGGACGAATTTTCCGTTTGCGGGCATAGAATCCCTCAAAGTGACGTACTCGGGAGAAGGTCAACAGGGTGTCGGATGGAGTGCAATGTACTGGCAGTATCCTCCCAATAATTGGGGTAATCTCCAAGGATCTCACGATTTGCGGGGTGTCACAGAGCTCAGAATTCGAATGCGAGGAGACGCCGGAGGTGAGAAGGTCGAGATAAAGGTTGGGGGAATCAATCGACCTCCCTTCCACAATCCGGATTTCCCGTTTCAAGATTCGTGCGACTTATTGACGACAGGCCTGATCACCCTTTCCACGCAATGGACAGAACACAGAATCGATCTCGCCACGCCAGAAGACTTTTATGTGTACCGGGAATGGCGTGGTCCGGAAAACCACTTCGCACCCTCAGGATGGATGGGAGATTGGCCGGATTTGGCTGTCGAGGAGAATTGGACCAATAACCCTTCGGCTGGCAAGTCGTGCATTAAGATATCGTACAGCAGCGCCGGCGCGCTCGGTCAACGCTGGGCGGGAATATATTGGCAAACGCCACCGAATAATTGGGGCAACCTCGGCAATGGGTTCGACTTGAGGGGGGCTACCAAGCTCACGTTTCGTGCACGTACGGATCTCTCGCCGGGGCAAACCCAAACTGGGCGGATGCATTTCTTTTGCGGGGGGATTAATGTTCCTCCACGCCCAGGTTTCCCCTATTACGATTCATTTAAGACTCCTCAAAAAGAGGTGAGACTGACAGAAGAATGGCAGGAGTTCACGATCGATCTTGCTGGACACGATTTGAGCAACGTCATAGGCGGTTTCGGTTGGGTCACCGCACAAGTGGACAATCCCTTCGGGTGCACAGTCTATCTGGACGATATTCGGTATGACAAACAACTCAACAAGGACCTTTCGCAATTAATTGGTGGCTTGTGCCTCGCCGTGGATAAGGAAGGGAATCCGAATGGCTGCACCTTCTACCTTGATGACGTGCGGTTCGTCTATGCCGACGATGCGAACATCTTTAACCACCGAATGGCGCAACGGGGTCTTTTACCGAGTTACGAACCAAGGCCGGGTCAACTTTTCGCACCCCTCCGCAATGTCTCGTTCGTGTATGATGTCTCGCTCACGGTTCTTGCTCTGGCCGCAAGAGGCACGAACGAAGACTTGGCACGCGCGAGAATTCTGTTGGACGCAATTTGCTTTGCCCAAGACAACGACCGCTATTTCACGGACGGCAGATTGAGAAACGCCTATAGGGCTGGAGACTTGATCGACCCTGCGAGCGGTAAGGCAATGCAGCCAGGATGGTGGTCAGATGCGGAAAACCAATGGCTGGAAGATGTCGGATTCAATAGCACCTCCACAGGAAACCTTGCGTGGGCCATGCTAGCTCTTCTCGGCTACTACAAATATGATCCCAACCCGAAGTATCTCAATGCGGCGACGCGGCTTGGAGAGTGGATTATTACAAATACCAAAAGCTTCAGCGGAAGGGGCGGATACACCGGTGGGTTTGAAGGGTGGGAGGAGAACCAAATAAAAGTGGAGTGGAAATCGACGGAACACTGCATCGATCTTTACGCCGCTTTCGTACTATTGAGCGAGGCAATACCTTCAGAGAAGCAAAAGTGGCTGTCGCATGCCGCTCATGCCAAGGATTTTGTTGCCTCTACATGGAATTCTCGCGACGAATGGTTTTGGACCGGGACCTATATGAAAGATGGTCAGGAACTCCTCAATGAGGATGTGGTCCCGGTGGATGTGCAAGCGTGGGCAATGATGACAATGGAAAACTGGCGGACTTATTCCAAAGCGATTTCTTGGGCAGAGGAGTTTTGCCGTGGTCAACGAGACGGTTTCGATGGTTTCGGCTTTAGCTTTAATCGGATCGGCTCTACCACTAACCTTAACGGGATTTGGTTTGAAGGGACAGCCCAGATGGTTGTCGCCTATCAAATCCTCGGGAAGTATATGGTTGCAGATCATTTTCTCTCCCAAATCCAAAACGCTTCGCGCACGCCAATCGCTGACGAGGGTAAAGGTGTCCCCGCCGCCTCACGCGATCATCATGCGACTGGTTTCGGGTGGGAGTATCATAACGTCCTTCACACCGGTGCGTCGAGTTGGTACCTGCTCGCGGCCCAAAAATTTAACCCCTACTGGCAAATCCGGACGATCGCTCAACCCGTAAATATTGTGAAACTCCAAGATGGAACAGTAAGACTGACCTGGGCCGGAGATACCGACAGTGTCTTTGTCGTCGAGTGTACTGATCGATTGCCACCTCCTTCGGGTGCATGGGACGAGGTGGCGCGTCTAACTGGCGGAAGGGGATGGATGTTCTGGGATGATTTGCCGAACAAAACTCGCTTTTACAGAATTGGAATCCGGGCTCCTTGAATTCAAAGTAAGTCTTGTGGATTTCTAGAGCAGCGAAACACGTAGCATCCGACTCGCGTGTAGAAGTTCGCGAGAGGTTTCCTGCGGCTGTATAAGTATCGCAATTCGTATACGCCGGCATGCTGTTGTAAAAGTCATTGGCTGTTGATAGAGTAAGAAGCGATGGCTGTCCGAATCTATTTTTCTGACTTTTTCCCGCAAGGTTTCTAAAAAGGATCTTCTTTCTCATTCATTCCGAAATCCGCCTCCTCTGTATGACGGATGCAATGATCGGCGCAATCATCGGTTACTTCGCTGGAAGTACTATCATCGGCGGGGGGTGTCCGGGGGCAGTATGCGGAGTACTGAATTACTGGCTCATTTCGATCTGCCGGCTCAAGTTGAAACCAGCCTGACCCCGATTTCTTTTCACAGAGCGACCTTAAGGCCGCTCTTTTTATTGATCCCGAAAGTAACTGTAAATCAACCTGACTATTTTCTTCTGTCTAGCTCCGTAGGTTCGAACGTCGTCCCTTAACCCCCGCGTTAAGGGACAGTCTGTAATTTATGCTTCTGAATTTGAACCGACAGAGGCTTGAAGTGTAACTCAAGGAGCAATAGCGCTCGACCCGAGAGATCAAGATCAATACCGACACCTGATCGAGCATTAGTCGTTCTTTTCCTTTGCTGTGTTCACGGGCAGGCTCTGTTGTGGGGGTTCGGACGCCCGGTCGCGGGACCCGAGGAGGTATCCTGCGATCGTGCCAAGCAAGCCAATTACTGCAGAGATTTGTTGGTCCGAATAACCAGCCACAACAAGGACAACGGCAGAGACGATGATCAGAGGAAGAGAGAAACCGCGGATAACGTCTGTCGCCTGGCGGTTTTTGGTAAGTAGATAGGTGGTTAGTCCGCAGATAATGAGACCGAAAAAAAGAAGGGAAAGGCTAAGCGTCACGACCAAGCCCGGCGTCCAAGGCTGGCCAGCAGAGTCCAGGGGTACAGCGGGAATGTTGGCTTGAGCGTCGTCGAGGGCTTCCAAGAGACGATCAACATTAGTTGCCATGCGTATGAACCTTCAACTGGTCGACGTCCTTGCGCAGCAACTTAACTTCTTCGGCCAGCTGCTTGATCACATCAGTTTGGGCACGCGTGAGATCTTCCAGTTTTTTAACACGCAGTTCGAGCGTGGGTTCGCCGGGGATTTGGTTGGCGGCGCCGGCCCGCTTGTGATCGGGCGCCTGCTGACCTAAAGCGAGGCAGAGGAAACCGGTCGTTGCGACCAGCGTTATGAATGTTTTCATGATGTTCGATGGTCTTGTTTGCTTTGAGTAAAGCCGGCTTATGGAAAGATCGTTGCGCATCAAGGATACTCAGCGCTCACAATGTGGGGAATCGCCCCCCCACAACCTGATGTGAAAAAACCAAAGACACACGCGGCCAACAAAAAAGCAGCTTTGAGTATACGGGTGCTCCCACTCATGGCTTGATGGCAATTAGGTCAGATTGCAGGGAACTGTCAAGCCCCAATTAGCGTTGAAAGTCTTACTTACTATATGAAACTCATGCAATGCGTAGCTCTCTTGGTGAGCCGTATATGCATCCATCGGAGGAGTTTCATCTTTCGCATCGCAGATGGCCGATCAAACAACTGATTTGCCCTGGTATTGCCTGTCCAAAAATGGACCGTGGCACTGGATAATTGAAAGCATAACCATCATTTGAGCAGCAACACGTCCGCGACCGATGACGACCCGTGTCTCTGGCGAATCGCGGGTGCGTTAGAAGCCATTCTCTTCTAATTGGAAGAACGCCAAAGGGTCGAACATTGCCGGATGCGGCAAAGAATCACTCCTTTTATGCCACGCCGGTTGCATCACAATCGCTAGATATAGCACTGAGCCATCACTGGATGCAAAATGGCCACTAGGAGCGAGATGTGCTAACATAACGATGCAGCAGCCACACCCCGCCACACCGAACGAACCCGGCCCGAGCCACACGCCTGCTGCGCTCGATAATGCGGTTGCTCAGCCTTCCTTAAGTTACGAAGCCATAGAAGCTACAGCGCACACGGCGAAAGGGTTCGACATTCTCTTTGAGGAAGTTCTGGAGCTTCGGAAGCGGCCACAAACAAATGCAAACCCAGAAGCTGCTAGCGACATACGCGAGAGTAAGCACTTCTCTCCAAGAGGATCAGCAGACGGTAAAAACGCAATTGGTCGTGCTTAGGGAGTATGCGGCAAAGCATGGATACACAATTGTTCGGGAATACGTCGATGAGGGTTGGAGTGGCGATACTCTCGCACGACCTGAACTCGATAATTTGCGAAATGATGCCAAATCCAAGACTTGGCAAGCCGTTTTGATCTATGATC
>Ga0075428_100003295_pt1 | contig 17661 bp, 17 predicted proteins | sample RhiMetdeltSRZDD2_FD_75291 | JGI IMG/M metagenome (GOLD analysis project Ga0075428, IMG submission 75291) | Populus rhizosphere microbial communities from Tennessee, USA - Rhizosphere MetaG P. deltoides SRZDD2 | ecosystem: Host-associated > Plants > Roots > Rhizosphere > Soil | place: USA... | reverse complement strand
GCGAATTCACCGAGCTTCACTGAGTTTGGGAGCCTGCCATGCGTCTCGCCCTTGCCGCTTTCCTCGCCGTTTTGTTTCCCCTCGGCGCCGAAGCCCAGATGCGGCTGAACGAGATGGTCCCGGATCCGGTGGGCATCGACGACAACAACGAGTGGATCGAGGTCTACAACGCCGGCACGGCGGCAGTGGACGTCACCGGCTGGGCGATCGAGGACGCCGCCACCATCAACGACGCCACCGTGCGCCGCCGGCTCCCGGAGGATTTCGACCCCGCGTACGGCACGAGCGCGATCCTGCAGGCCGGAGACTTCCGTGTCGTCCGCGGCGCGGGAGTGGCGTATCTCAACAATACCGGCGACACGGTCTATCTCAACAGCAACCGGACAGGCAACTTGGCGGCGGTGGTGCACAGCACCGCCTACGGCGCCGCGATGACCGGACAGAGCTGGGCCAATCTCCCGGACGGCAGCCAGCCGCCCAACTTCGCCTGGCGCACTCCGACTCCAGGGGTGTCGAACTGTGCCTCCGATGCTGTAGCGCCCGCCGCGGTGAACGATCTGAGCGCGAGCACTGGGTCGTATGCCGGCGAGGTGGATCTGCAGTGGACAGCGGTCGGCAACGACGGGCAAACCGGCACGGCGCTGCTGCACGTGGTGAAGTACAGCACTGTCCCGATCACGGCAGGGAACTTCGATGCCGCCGCAGACGCTTTCAACGAACCCCTTCCCGGCACTCCCGGGACGGTACACAGCTTCACCGTCTTCGGTCTCGACCCAGGGCAAACCTACTATTTCGCCCTGAAGACGCTGGATTGCCAGAACGCCTCGGCACTGTCGACGGTGCCCTCGGCCGCCTCGGGCACCGTGCCGCTGCCCTTCACCGATCGCACCGCCGGGCTGCACGCCTACTTCGGCAACCTGCATTCGCACACGGGCTATTCTGATGGCCTGTTCACCCCGGCGGCGGCGTACCAGTACGCGCGGAACTCGGCGCCGACGCCCCTCGATTTCCTCGCCGTCACCGACCACAACCACGCCGCCGGCGGCTTCGCGATGACCCCTGCACTCTACCAGCAAGGTCTGGCGCAAGCGGCAGCGGCGAACGAGGACGGGCAGTTCGTCGCCATCTATGGACAGGAGTGGGGACTGGCCAGCGCTGGCCACGTGAACATCTTCGAGGCCCCGGTGCTCTTCGGCTGGGAGGCCGGCAATTTCGACATCTTCGTCGCCCAGGACGATTACGCGGGGCTCTACACCGCCATCCTCAACAACCCGAGCCCGTGGGGACCGCTGGCGGAGCTGTGCCATCCGGGGGCGGGGAATTTCTCCGACCTCGTCTTCACCAGCAACGGCGCCGCCGTGCTTCGCGGCATGGCCCTCATCAACGGCCCGGCCACTTCGACCAGCACGACCGAAAGCGACGTGGGCAACACCAACTTCGATTCCCAGTACCAGCTGGCCTTCCGCCGCGGTTACTTCGTCGGCGCTTTCGGCGACCAGGACAACCATACGGCCAACTGGGGGGCGAGCACGCAGAGCCGGACCGCGGTCCTGGCCGAAGCGCTCACCAAGGAGTTCATTCTCACCAGCATCGCGGCCCGACGCACCTATGCGACCCAGGACCACAACGCCGCCGTGGCCATGAAAGTCGACGGCTGGCCCATGGGATCGCGCTTCGAAGCCCTGGTCGGTGCCGGCGTCAACTTCGACGTCAGCGTCAGCGATCCCGACGGCGAAGCGACGAGCCAGTTCGAGCTCTTCCGTGGCGTGCCCGGCGTGAGCGATCCGGTGGTGGTGGCGACAGCCTCCAACGTCTCGCGTTTCGTCTATCGTGACGAGGAGAACCCGGCACCCGGCGACGGCGTGCAACGCGTTTACTTCCTGCGCCTCACCCAAGCGGACAACCAGCGGCTGTGGACGGCACCGGTGGAAGTGACCTTCTCCACCACGGTGGACGTGGCGGTGCTTCCGGGCCTGCCGTTCGGCGGGCGCCTCCTGCCGGCATGGCCCAACCCCTTCAACCCGGCGACGCGCCTGCGGTTCGATTTGGAGGGCGCTGGTCCAAGGCCGGTGTCGCTGCGGATCTTCGATGTCCGCGGCCGGCTCGTGCGGCGGCTCCTGGAGTCACCCCTCGCCGAGGGTAGGCACGACGTCCCCTGGACCGGCACCGACGACCGGGGCGCGATGGTGGCCTCGGGTGTCTACGTGGTGCGTCTGCAGGCCCCCGGCGTGGACGAGCGCGGCCGTCTCGTTCTCCTCCGCTAGCGCGCTTCGCTCGCTGCCGCTCCTGCGAGGAGTTCTTCCACCACTGCCGGTTCCACTTTGCCGGCGAAGCGCCGGAGCTCTCGCCCTTTCCCGTCGTAGAGCACCGCATAGGGAATCCCGCCAGGCAGGTCGAAGGCGGCGAAGAGCTCGTCCTGTTTGCCCACGAACACCACGTTCTCGTATGGCATGGGAGTGCGGGTGAGTAGCTCGGTGACCAGGGACAGACTCTTCTCCGCCGGATGCAGGAAGGCGTCCAGGCTGACGCCGAGGATGTCGAGCGCACCCGCTTGCCGGCCGTGCAGCGCCGCGAGGTCGGGCATCTCCGCCACGCAGGGCTCGCACCAGGTGGCCCAGAAGACGAGGAGGAGGGGATGCGACCGGGGGGCAGCGACCCTGGCCTGGAGCTGCGGCAGATCGAGGCGCGTGGTTTCCGGGGCGCTCTGGCCGCCGCAGGCCGAAAAGCCGGCGAGGGCGGCGCAGAGCACTCCGGAGAGGCGGCGGCTCAGGAAGCCTTGCGCCACTTGATCGTGCACCCGAAGGCCTTGGTCGAGGCGGTGGTGATCTCCTTGCCGGCGAGCATGGCGTCGACGGCATCGGTGAAGTCGTGGGTCTTCACTTCTTCCCGCTTGACGCTGTCGTCGATGCGCCCGCGGTAGGTGCAGACGCCGTTCGCGTCGAGGAGGAAGACGTGCGGGGTGCGCTGCGCGCCGTATGCGGTCGCTACGGCCTGTGTCGCATCGTGCAGGTAGGCGAAGGGATACTTCTTCTCCTTGGCGCGCTCCACCATGGCTTCGTAGGAGTCGCCGGGCTTCGCCTCGACGTCGTTGGGATTGATCAGCACGAAGGCCACCGGTTGCTTGGTGTACTTCTGCGCGATCTCCAGCAGCACCGGCTCGTAGGCCTGCGAGTAGGGGCAGGTGTTGCAGGTGAACACCACCGCCGTGACCTTGTTCTTGCTCAAGTACTCGCTGAGAGCGTGCTTTTGGCCATCCACTCCGAGGAGTTCGAAGGCGGGACCTTTCTTGCCGATCTCGAGCTCCGGGTCGTCCGGGCCGGCGACGGCGATGCCGGCGTTGAGGGCGAAGGCGAGGACGAGCCCGAGGCTCGGGACAGTTCGAGGTCGCATGCGCTTCTCCTTTGGTTGCGCGCTGTTCCAGCGCCGGTGCGTTCTCTCAACACGTCCAGGGGTCATTCGGTTCCGCCGGCCGCGCCGGGTTCGACCCAGCGGCCGTGGCGGCGGATCAGTTCCACCAGGCGGGAGACGGCCTCCGCCTCGGGGACGTTGCGCTCGACGCGCTCGTGCCCCACGTAGAGATCGATCTTCCCCGGGCCGCTGCCCACGTAGCCGAAGTCGGCGTCGGCCATTTCGCCCGGACCATTCACGATACAGCCCATGACCGCGATCTTCAGGCCCCGCAGGTGGCGCAGTCGGGACTCGATGCGCGCCGTGGTGGACTGCAGGTCGAACTGCGTGCGGCCGCACGAGGGGCAGGCGATGAAGTCGGCCTTGGAGAGTCGGGCCCGCGTGGCCTGCAAGATCTCGCGGGCGAGATCGAGGGCGCCAGGTCCGGCAGCGAGCTGGATGGCGTCGCCGATGCCATCGGCCACCAGCCCGCCGAGCTCCCAGGCCGTCTGCAGCGCCGCCTGGCTGACGTGCGCGTCCACGGCTTGCTCCGCCGCCAGGATGGGGCCGCGGAGCACGAGAGGCAAGGCTGGCGTGGCGGCCGGCCAGGCGGCGAGGAGAGCGCGCCAGGCATGCAAGGTCGCCGCCGCGGTTCCCGCCGGTTGCAAAGCCAGCGCGACTTCAGGAAGGAGCGCGTCGGCCACCGCCGTCGCCAAGCGGAGCAAGACCTCGGCGCTGGCGGTGCACTGCACCGCAGGCCGCGACGGCAGCGCCGCGAGGATGGGGGGAATCCTGGGATCGAAGGCGTCGAAACGCAACGACAGTCGCTCCCAGCCGGTGCCGTCGAGGGCTTGAGCGAGGCTCGGTTCCAGGAGCGAGGCGGCTGGGATCTCGAGGCCACACCCCGGCAAGCCACGCGGCAAGGCGGCACGTCGTCGCTCCAGCGACGCCCACATGGCTGCGCTCGTCTCCTTCGGCGCGAGAAGCACGAGGTCGGCACCGGTGCAGGCGGTGAGCCGGGCCTCGAGATCGGTGTCTGCCCCGGTTTCGACCACGAGCTCGAGGCGGGGCGGCTGGTCACTGGCGAGCCGGGTGCTGCCGCGCCCCAGCGGCTGCACTGCACGCCGGGTGTAGAAGTAGGGATCCCAGGGCGGGGTCTGCGTCGTTGCCAAGGGGAGAGTTTCGCGTCTGGTGCTTTGGAAGGGCGCTGCAAGGGCTCTCGCCACCGGGAGCTCGAACACCGAATCCTCAGTCAGGGAAACCCGGATGGTGTCGCCCAGGCCGTCGGCCAGGAGAGTGGCGATGCCGATCGCCGATTTGACGCGCGCCGCCATACCGGCGCCCGCCTCGGTGACGCCGAGGTGCAGCGGATAGTTCATGCCCAGCGCTTCCTGGCGCTGCGCCAGCAGGCGGTAGGCGGCGATCATCACCTTGACATCAGAGGCCTTCATCGACAGCACCAGATCGCGGTAGCCGTGCTGCTCGCAGATGCGGACGAATTCGAGGGCCGATTCCACCATCCCCTCGGGGGTGTCGCCGTAGCGATTGAGGATCCGATCCGAGAGGGAGCCGTGATTGGTGCCGATGCGCATGGCCACGCCGCGTTCCTTGCAGCGCAGCACCAGGGGGCGGAACGCCGCTTCCAACCGCTCCAACTCCGCGGCGTACTCCGTGTCGGTGTACTCCCAGCGCTTGAAATGTTTGCGGTCCGCATAGTTGCCCGGGTTGATGCGGACCTTGTCGACATGCTCGGCGGCGATGAGCGCCGCTTGCGGGGTGAAGTGCACGTCCGCCACGAGCGGCACCTGCACGCCCCGCTGGCGCAGGGCCTGACGGATGGGGCCGAGATTCTCCGCGGCGCTGCGGTTCGGTGCCGTGACGCGGACGATCTCGCTGCCGGCGTGGGCGAGGGCGGTGATTTCCTCGACCACGGCGGCAGTATCCAGGGTGTCGGCGATCGTCATGGACTGGAGCCGCACCGGGTTGTCGCCGCCGATGCCGACGCTGCCCACCCGCACCTCGCGCGTCCGCCGGCGCACGGTGCGATAGGGATCGAGGGTGAAGCTCCACAGCTGCCGCCAGTCGGCGAGCGTGCGTGGGGCGGTGCGGGTGAAGGCCTCGGGCATGAGTGCTCCAGCGGTCGGGGGCGCCGGCTGCGCTAGGCGCGGTGCATTCTAACCCGTGCCCGGCGGCGGGGAAAAACGGGCTGGAGCGCCGCAGGAGCCGATGCTACCTTGCGACGGCGCTCGCCGTCATGGCCTGCGACGGCGCTCGCCGTGCCGGCGTTGGCGGGGGTGACCGGGGTTGAATCCGCAATTGCTCCTGGCCTACGGCAGCCCGGTGGCGGCAGCGTTCCCGCGACGCTGGGCCGCAGCCTGCGCGCGAGCCGCCGGCGACATTGGTGCCGCCTTGCTGCCCCACGCCCGCGCTGTCGTGGATGCCAACCTGCAGCAGGCCCTGGGTGCACCGGCGCCGGCGGCGCTCCGCCGCCAGGTGTTCCGCAGCTACGCCCTCTACTACCTGGAAGCGATGCGACTGGCGCAGCGCGCGCCGGAAGCCGCCGTGGGTGCGGTGCGGCTGCACGGGGAAGAGGCGCTGGCAGCGACGCTGGCGCGCGGTCGCGGTGCTCTCGTGCTCGGCGCCCACCTGGGGAACTGGGACGTGGCGGGTGCGGCACTGGTGCGCCGTTTCGGCGCCCTGACGACTTTCGCCGAACCGCTACGCCCGGAGCGGCTGCAGCGCTTCTACAACGGCATGCGCCAGCGCCACGGCATGCGCGTCGTCCCCCTCGGCAGCCGCACGCGCCTTCCCTGGGCGGTGCTGCGCGATAATGGCATCCTCGGCTTGCTGGTGGATCGCACCTACGACGGGCGCCAGCTGGCGGTGCCGTTCGGCTGCGGGGAATTGCTGGTGCCGACCGCGGGGATCCGCGTGGCGCTGCAAGCGGGTGCCGGCATCCACGCTTTCTTTCCTCTCCGGCGCGAGGACGGTTTCGTCGTCGAGATCGGTGCCGATCTCGCCGCGCCGGCAGCCGGAGCCGTGGCGGCTCCGGAGGTCCGCGCCGTTGCGGCGGCGTTCGCGGCCGCACTCCTCGCCGTCGTCCGCCGGCACCCGGAACAGTGGTGCCTGCTACAGCCCGTGGGAGCGCTGCCACCGACAGAGCGACGCCAGGAAAGGCGGCCCATGGCGCTGGCCGGGGAGAGTCGATGAAGATCGCGCAGGTGACCGAGTTCTTCGCTCCCTGGGCGGGAGGCATCGGGGAGCACGTGGCGCATCTCAGCCGCGAGCTCGTCGCCCTCGGACACGAGGTGCACATCGTCACCAGCCGGCACAGCGGGCGCGCTCCGGTGGACCCGGCGCTGGAGCGCCACACCCATCGCTTCGGGGGCGCGGTGCGCTTCCCCTACAACGGCAGCGTCGCCAGCGTCACCTGGGCTCCGGGGCTGCCGCGCCGGCTCGACACGCTGCTCCGCCGCGAAGGTTTCGACCTGGTGCACGTGCACAATCCGATGACGCCGACGCTACCGCTCCTCGCTCTGGATCGGAGTACGGCGCTCAATGTCGGCACCTTCCATGCCTATCACGCCCGGGAGCACATGCTGGCCCTCTGGCGCCGAGTGCTGCAGCCGCGCTTGCAGCGCTTGCACCTGGCGCTGGCGGTATCGCCGGCGGCGCAGGCGGCCTACCAGCGCTACTTCGGCGACGCGAGCTTCGAGATCGTCCCCAACGGCATCGATCTGCACCGCTTCTCCCCCAACGGACACGTGGAGCCGCCGCTGGGTGAACAATCCCTCCTCTTCGTCGGACAGCTCGTACCCAAGAAAGGGCTCGGCACCTTGCTTCGGGCCTTCGCGCTCCTGCTGCAAGAGTTTCCGCGCTTGCGCTTGCGCGTGGTCGGCGGCGGGCCCGGGCTCGGTCGGCAGCGCGCGGCTCTGCCCGGGGCGCTGCGCAGCCGGGTCGAGTTCCTCGGCGAGCAGCACGGCGCGCCGCTCGTGGAGCTCTACCGCGACTGCGACGTCTTCTGCGCCCCGTCGCTCGGGCACGAGAGCTTCGGGATCACCTTGCTCGAGGCCATGGCGGCGGGAAAGCCGATCGTGGCCTCCCGCATTCCGGGCTATCTCGACGTGGTGCGGGACGGTCAGGAGGCGCTGTTGCACCGGAGCGGCGACCCGCGCGATCTGCGCGATGCACTGCGCCGCGTGCTCACCGACCGCGGCCTGCGCCGGCAGCTCGTGCAGCGGTCGCAGCAGCGAGTGGCACGGTACGCCTGGCCGCGCGTGGCGCGAGAGGTCGAAGCGAAGTACGAGCAGCTGCTGCGGGAGCGCTGCTAGCTGCGCGAGCCGCCGAGGTACAGGAAGGTGAGCACGAGGACGATGGCGCCGGCCCCGGCGAGCCAGTTCCACGGCGGCCCCTGCAAGACTGCGAGGCTCCCGAGGCCCGGCAAACCGCAGCGGCCCAGGAGCCCCTGCACGGTCGCCACCATGCCATCGAGGACATGGGTCTCCACCCCCTGGATCTCGCGGCGCGGCACCAGGATGTAGAAGGCGAGACCGAGAGCGATGAGGGTGAAGAGCGTGGCCACGAAGACGGCCGCGCCACGGTAACGACTCATGCGGCCGGCGAAGGCAAGAAAAGGGCCGATGAGGGACGGGAAGGCGCGACACGCCGAGGCAGGGCGAGACCACGAAACCGCGGCAATGGCGCCAAAGCACGCGCGAGGCGTGGCCGTGCCGGGTCATTCTCCGCACCGACAGAGAAGCATCGCGGCCGAGAAAGGTGAAGCGTGCCCGAGCTCCCCGAAGTGGAAACGGTGCGACGGAGTCTCGAACGGCGGCTGCTCGGCCGGCGCATCGCCGCGGTGCGGGTGCTGAATCCGAAGCTACGGACGCCGCTCCGGCAAGCGAGCCTCCGCCGGCGGCTGGTGGGCCAGAACTTCGTCGGTCTCGGGCGGCGAGCGAAGTACCTGCTGCTGCACCTGTCGGGGTCCGACATCCTGGTGCTGCACTTGGGGATGTCCGGCCGTCTCCTGTTCGTGCCGGGGGCGGCGCCGCTCGAGGCGCACACCCACGTGCGGCTCGGTCTCGACGACGGCAACGAGCTGCGTTACCGTGATCATCGCCGCTTCGGCCGGCTCTTCGTGGTGCGGCGTCACCTCTTGCCGCGGCACCCTCTCTTCTCCCACCTCGGACCGGAGCCTCTGGAGCCTGGATGCACGGCGGCTTATTTCCGCGCCCGCAGCCGCGGCGTGCGCCGTCCGGTGAAGAACTTCCTCATGGATGCGACGGTCGTCGTTGGGGTCGGCAACATCTACGCCAGCGAGGCCTTGCATCGGGCCGGCGTGCACCCGGCGACGCCGGCGGCGCGACTCACCTTGCCGCGCTGGGAGCGCGTGCACGCCGCCGTACAAAGCACGTTGCAGGAGGCCCTGCGCGCCGGCGGCACCACGCTCAGCGATTTCCGCGCCGCCGATGGCAGTGCCGGTGAGTTCCAAGTGCAGCTCGCGGTCTACGGCCGCGCCGGCGAGCCGTGCGGGCGCTGCGGCCGGCGCCTCCGCCGTATCGTGCAGGCCGGACGCAGCACCTTCTACTGTCCTGGTTGCCAGCGCTGAGCCGGCGTTTCCGTCTCTGCAGCCGCCGTCGCTCCACGTCGGGGCGGTGTCGGGCTCTCCCCCGGCGCCGGCCAGGCAGGGACGTCGGGACGGCGCAACAGGTGCACGGCGAGGCCGGCGAGGAGCACCGCGAGTCCCGTTTGCAAGCCCAGGAAGGTCACGACCTTGAGCGGCGCGAAGCCGGGGTGCACGAAGCGCACCAGCCAGCTCGACGCCTCCCCCAGCAGCGCGCAGCCGAAGGTGGCGAGCACCAGGATCACGCGCAAGCGGAGCGACCAGGGCAGGAAGATGGCGAGGTGGGTGAGGAGCAGGATCACCGTGGCCATCATCGCCAGGTGCATGTGGGTGACTTCGAGCATGGCGCCGTAGGTGCGCGGCATGGCGAACTCCGTCTCCGAGCCGCGGTAGTACTCCACCACCGAGCGCGGCCGCAGGTCCATGTTGCGGAAGTAGAGGAGCGCGTTGGTGCACCAGAATCCCGTCAGCAACACGAGGGTGCAAAGGAGCGTCAGGCGCATGAGCACATGATTGCGGTAGTTTCCGGTCAGCATGTACCGCATCGCTTATCCCTTTCCTCCGTGGCTTCCGTGCAGGACTCGATCCAGGGCGAGGACGCGCCGCACCGCGGCGGTAGCGGCCCGGGCCGAGAGTGTCGCCCCGGAAATGGCATCCACCCCGTCGCCGGGACGCAGGTGCTTGGAAAGCGTGCGCTGCTGCAGCGCCAACAGCCAGGGTCGCGGCGGCAAGTAATCTTCGGGCTCGTCGAAGGCCATGATGTCCACCTCTCGCGTGCGGCCCTCGGGGTCGAGGACGATGAGCAGAGTTTCGTGCTCGTTGCGCACCACGTGGGTGTCCAGATAGGCGCGTCCGAGCAGGGAGTCGCCCCGCCAGGCCTCGTGGTAGGAGATGTGGGAGGAGGGGATGGGAGCGCCGGCGAGAGAGCGCGCCGAGTCGAGCGCTGCGGCAGCAAGGAAATCGGTGCGCCGCTCGAGCCGGGCCTCGGGGCCGAAGACGCGACGCAGGGCGCCTTCCCGGGTCTCGTAGGTCTTGGCGACGGCGCCGCCGCCCAGCGTGAGCCAGGCGGCGAGGCCGAGCGCGGTTCGCAAGCATGGCTGCCCGATCCGTCGCCGGTGCAGTGCGCAACCCGGTGCCTTGGTGCCTTCCACCCAGGTGCGCGCTCCCCAGTCGCGGCTCAGAAGTGGAAGCCGAGCGCCAGATTCCATTGATCCACTCCGGTGTCCGCCGCATTGCTGCGCACCTCGTAGTCACCCTTGACGACGACCTGCGCGTGCGGGAAGAACGAAGCTCCGAGGGTCAGGATGGTCTCGTCGTTGGCCGGATCGGCGTTGTAGCCCGACGGCACTTCTCTCTGCGTGTCGAGCTCGGAGTAGCGCACGAAGGGCACGAGAGCGAAGCGCGAGCCGGGGGAGAGCACGGTGAGAACATCCCATCCCGCTTCGGCGTACCAGCCCAGGAGCTCGGAGCCCACCGAAGCATTGCCGACATAGCCGTTGGCGACATTGATCGCCGTGGCGTCGTCCACGCGAGCACCCGCCACGAGAGCGCGCAGCGTCGCACCGCGGCGGCGCACCTGCAGGTGTCCCTCGGCCAAGGTGGTGTAGGCGCCGAAGGGCTGACCGCTGCCATCCAAGGCTCCCTGCGAGGTGTTCCCGAAGAAAACCGAACCGCCGCCGCTGATTCCACTCCTCTCGTAGTCGAGGCGCACCACGCCGGCCAGATCCTCCGCCAGAGCCTCCGCCCCATTCTGCCGCCCGTCGCGCAAGCCGCTGGCGCTGAAAGCCTCCTCGCCCACGGAGGAGAGGCTCTCGATGAGGTAGGCGCGGTAGCTCAAGCCCGCCAGGCGCCCCGGCGCGGCGCCGAAAACGCCGACGCCATTGGCTCTCCAGGTGGTGGGCAGGAGGCGCAGCTCCACGTCGGGCCGATTCGCCCCGAAGAAGGTGGGCGGTTCGTGGATCTCGTTGATGATTCCCATGGGGACGAGAAGCATGCCGGCGCGGGCGTTGCATGCCGGGTCGAGGAGGAAATCGAGATGGGCGAATTCGACCGAGACGGAACCGCCGTGTTCGGTGGACCCGTGCTCGAACTCGATCTCGGCGTTGAAGAGGACGTGATCATCGAACTTGTAGCCGGCATAGAGGACGAAACGGAGGAAATCGATTTCGGGCTGCAGATTCGTCGCTGCGCCGCTCTCGTTGTCGGAGGCGAAGTCCTGGTAGAGCATCTCGCCATAACCGCCGAAGGAGAGTCCGTGCGCGACGCCGTACACCTTCGAGGCAGCCGGGCCCAGACCCCAGTGTGACTCCAACTTCCCAGCCACTTCGCCGTGCTGTTGGTCCTCGAGCTCCTGCGCCAAGGCCTCGATGCGTCGGGCCAGTTCCTCGTTGCTCGGCGACGTTTGCGCCGGTGCTTCCTGGACCCAGACGGCGCCCGCGAGGGAAAAGGCCGCGAGAGTCGTGGCGACGCGTCCTCCCCAGGTTCGATGATATTGCGACTCAATCTCAATAAAACTCTGTAGAGATCGCTTACACGCTTTCAAGGTCCTGTCTCCCCGGAGGATAAAGACTAGAAGAGACTGCGACTCAGTCTCAATAAGCTACCCGGAGGCTATGAGGACGGGGGTGCAGTGTCAAGGGGAGGCCCCTGCCGCAGAAAGCCACCTGGAAGACCTGCAGGGCAGAGAGAAGTGGCTCGCTGCTTCCGCTTGGGTTTCTCTGGCCCGTCGGCGGCTTCTTGCTCTAGCGTCGCGCCACCGCAGCATCGCCGGGCGCCGGCCCGGCGGGGGAACCGGGGGTCGCGATCCGGGTTGGAGGTAGCCATGGGGTGGCGGCGGTGGAGCGGCGTGGTGCTCGCATGCCTGGGGGTTTTCACCCTCTCCGGCTGCGGCAGCTTCACCCGCAAGATCGCCGTGGGCCAGATGGTCCCAATCCTGGAGAACGCCACCGAAGGAGCCCGCGAGAGGACGGATCTGCATCTCGTGTCGCAGGCCATCCCGGCGAATCTTCTCCTCGTGGATGGCCTCATTCGGACGGACCCGAAGAACAAGGACCTGCTGACCGTTTCCTCCTTCTTGCACTTCGGCTACGCCCTAGGGTTCGTCGAACCGGACAGCCTCGAGCTCGCGAGCCAGTATTACGCCACCGGGAGGGATCACGGCTTGCAGGCACTCGAACATCGCAAGCCCTTTGCGCGTAATCGCGACGGCACGCTGGAGGAGTTCGAGCGTGGCCTGGCCTCGGTGATGCGCACCGATGTGCCCGCACTCGCCTGGGCGACGGCCAACTGGGGCCGCTGGATCAGTCTGAACTTGGAGAGCCCGGCGGCGGTGGCGCAGCAGCCGCGACTCGAGGCGATGCTGAACCGGCTGCTGGTGTTGGATCCGGAGTTCGAGGCGGGACTGCCACACGTCTTGCGCGGCATGCTCGATTCGATGCGTCCGGAGATGCTCGGCGGCCGGCCCGACAGCGCCCAGGCGCACTTCCAGAAAGCCTTCGCTCTCGCCCCCGGAGCCAACATGCTCTATTACGTCTTCTACGCCGAGTACTATTGCCGCCAGGTTCTCGACGAAGCCTGCTTCGATACCACCCTCGACGAGGTGGAGAAATCGAGCGACACGGGGCCGCCGCAGTTCCGCCTGATGAACGAGATCGCCCGCCGGCGCGCCAAGGCGCTGCGGGCGCGCAAAGACGAGCTGTTCTGAGCCACGAACGACAAGGGAACGTCATGCGCAACACAGAGACAAAGCACGGCTCGGTCCGTGGCGCCGCCGCCCTGGCACTCGTTGCCGCAGTCGGCACGGCGCTCGCCATCACTACCCAAGCCGAGGCCGGCGCCAAAGCCGAGGTGGAGCTCAAGATCGCCACCGTCGCTCCCGAAGGTTCCTCCTGGATGAAGACGATGCGCGACATCGACGCCGAGGTACGCAAGGCCACCGGGGGCGCGGTGGGTTTCAAGGTCTACCCCGGTGGCGTCCAGGGCGACGAGATCGTGGTGCTGCGCAAGATCCGGAGTGGCCAGCTGCACGGCGGCGGTTTCACCGGTCTCGGTCTCGGCCAGATCGCCCCGGCCACCCGGGTCATGGAGGTGCCGTTCCTCTTCGACAACTACGCCCAAATCGACAAGGCCTACGAGTGCGTCGGCTCCTCGCTGGAGAAGCATCTCCAGGAGGGTGGGTTCACCCTCCTCGGCTGGGCCGAGGTCGGCTTCGTCTATCTGTTCAGCAAGGATCCCATCGCCACCCAGGCGGACCTGAAGAAGGCGAAGATGTGGCTGTGGGAAGGGGATCCCCTGGCCGAATCCTTCTACCGGCACATGGGCGTCGTTCCGGTGCCGCTCCCGGTCACCGACGTGATGACCTCGTTGCAGACACGCCTCATCGATGCCGTCTACGCCTCGCCCTACGCCTGCGTGGCGCTGCAGTGGTTCACCCGCGTCGGGAGTTTCACCGACGTGCCGATCACCTTCGCTTCCGGCGCGGTCGTAGTGTCCAGCGAGGCTTTCAATCGCATTCCTGCAGCGCAGCGCGAGCCCGTGCTGCGCATCTGCCGCACCCGCTTCCGTCAGCTCGTGGAGAAATCGCGCACACAAAACGACGAGGGCCTGGTGGAGATCGAGAAGAGCGGCGTCAAGCGCGTCGCGGTGACCGCGGCGGAGTTGCAGCGCTTCCGTGAGGTCGGCAAGGCTGTCTGGGAGGAACAGAAGGGCAAGCTCTATCCGCCGGCGCTCCTCGACGCAGTACAGCGTCGCGACTGTGCGGGATCCGGCTCAAGCAGCTCGCGCTAGACGACGAGGGGGGGCGGAGGTGGGAGGCGCACCGGGCTGGTTGTCGCAACTGCCGACCGATGGGCGCTTCCTCGCCGGCGCTGCTGTCCTGGTCATCGTCACCGTCCTGCTGCGGCTCCTGCTGCAAGCGGGCCCTCGCGGTCGAGCCCTGCGCGCCTTCGTTCACGCCCTGGAAGGCAGCGTCCTCGCTCTCCTCCTCGCCGTCATGATCTTTCTCTCCTTCCTGCAGGTCGTGCTGCGCAACCTGTTCGACACCGGCCTCCTCTGGATCGAACCGCTGCTTCGCCACCTGCTGCTCTGGGTCGGTGTGGTCGGCGCGGCCTTCGCGAGCCGCTCGGGACGCCATATCAATGTGGACGCCCTCTCGCGTCTCCTGCCAGCCACCGGCATGCGGCTGGCGCGTGTGGCCACGAACCTCTTCGCCGCCACGGTCACGCTGTTCCTCGCCCATGCATGTTTCAAGCTGGCGCACGAGGAGATGCAGTCACCCAGTGCCGCCTTCCTCTCCGTCGCCGTCTGGCAAGTGCAGCTGGTGATGCCCCTGGCCATGCTGCTCATGAGCTCTCGCTTCCTCGGGCATGGGATCGAAGCCATCCAGGGCCGCGGCCTGCACCCCGAAACGCCGGGAGAGGTGCCGGTATGAGCTGGTTCCTCGCACCGCTGCTCGCCCTCCTCGCTCTGCTCGGCGCCCCGCTCTTCACCATCATCGCCTGCATCACCCTCATCGCCTTCGCCACCAACGGCATCGACACGACCTCCGTGGCGATCGAGATGTACCGCATGGCCCATTCCATGCTGATCGCCATCCCGCTCTTCACTTTCGCCGGCTATCTGCTTTCCGAGGGCGGCGCGCCGCGGCGCCTGGTGCGGGTCTCCCGCGCCTTGCTGGGCTGGGTACCGGGCGGATTGGCGCTGGTGGCGCTGGTGGCCTGCGCCGTATTCACCGCCTTCACCGGTGCTTCCGGCGTCACCGTCATTGCCATGGGGGGCCTGCTGCTCCCGGCGCTGCGCGCCGAGAAGTACGACGATCGCTTCACCTTCGGCCTGCTCACGACCTCGGGCAGTCTGGGACTCCTGTTCCCACCCAGTTTGCCGATCATCCTGGTGGCTTATGTGACCAGCGTGAGCGTGGACCAGCTCTTCGTGGCCGGCGTCCTCCCGGGCATCTTGCTCCTCCTCGTGCTCGGCACCTACGCGGTGCAGACGGCCCGGCGCACGGGTGTGCCGCGGCAGTATTTCTCCTGGCACGAGCTGGTGCGGGCGGTGCGCGGCGCGGCCTGGGAACTGCCGCTGCCCTTCGTCGTCCTGGGAGGCATCTACAGCGGCAAGGTGACGGTGACCGAGGCGGCCAGCCTGACCGCGGTCTACGCCCTGGTGGCGGAGGTCCTCATCTACCGGGACATCAAGCTACGGGACCTGAAACATCTGTTCACCGAGAGCATGGTGCTCGTCGGCGGCATCCTCATCATCGTCGGCGCGGCGCTGGGTCTCACCAACTACCTCATCGATGCCGAGGTCCCGACGCGGCTCTTCGAATGGATCGAAACCTGGATCGGTCACCGTTTTGTTTTCCTGATGCTGCTCAACGTCTTCCTGCTCATCGTCGGCTGCATGATGGACATCTTCTCCGCCATCCTGGTGGTGATGCCCCTCATCCTGCCCGTGGCGCAGGCATACGAGGTCAATCCGGTGCACCTGTCGATTCTCTTCCTCGCCAACCTGGAGATCGGCTACTTCACCCCACCCGTGGGGCTCAACCTCTTCATCGGCTCCTTCCGCTTCGGCAAACCGGTGATGGAGCTGGCGCGTGCCTCGCTGCCGTTCCTGGGGTTGTACCTCCTGGTGTTGCTCGTCCTCACCTATCTGCCCGGTCTGTCCCTGTGGCTCGTCCAGGCCTTCGGCGTGCGTTGAAGCCTGTGCTCCGCCGGGTCGGCATGCCGAAACGGCTCGTCGAGGTGGAGGGGGCTCACCTTCAAGCTCCTGCCTCCAGGCGGCGGATGAGTACTTCCAACGCCGCCTCCTCGCTGTCCACCGCGAGGCCGACGGCGCGGGCACCATCGAGGCTGGCGATGAGCACCATGGTGATGTCGAGGGCCTCGCGGCGATGTTCGGGATCGTCCTGCGTGTCGAGGAGATGCAAGAGATGGCGGTGGAGCCGGCGATAGTCAGCAAAGCCCATCGCCGGCGGGGCACCGGAGAGGGGTCCTGTATTCCGAGTCTCCAGAGTGAAGGCAAACCCTGCCTCGCTGAGGGCGAGCGGCGGCCGGGTGGCGAACGACACCGTCATATACTCCGCCCCGGTAGTGGCGTCGCGCCGGACCTCGAGCTCCTCCACCTGGTCGGCTGGAAGCTGCAGGCTCTTGGCCGTAGCCACCTCGGTCAGACGCACGCCGCTGGCATCGTCTTGCAGGACGAAGAGGCCAGGACGCCCGGCGAGCCAGGCTTGTAAGCGTCGTGCCAGTTCCTGCGGGTCCATCGTACTCCGTGGGGAGACATCCTCTCGCGAGCCACATCGTAGCGCGTCGATGCCCTGGGCGACCGCCCCGACACTCTGAACCCCGACATGCGCTACACTGCTTCCCCTGGCGGCATAGGTGCACGACCGCGATGAGCTCTTCTTGGCCTAAGGGGTTGTAGGCCTGACACCTTGGCCAGCGCCGAGGAGACCGCGAGGACATGTTATCCGACAGAATCCTGCGGTGCCGTTCGGGATATACGGTTCGGTCGAATCCTTGTTAGCCGCTGCGAGGTGCTCGTCGACAAGTGAAAGTCCATCGGTCCCCCTCAACTCGGAGTAGACGCGCCACCATGGGACTCTTGACCTTCAGCATCAACGTCACCCTCGACGGTTGCGTCGACCACCGGGAGGGTATCGCCGACGACGAGACACACGCTCTCTTTACCCGCCTCATGGACGAGGGCGGGGCGATGCTGTGGGGCCGCGTCACCTACGAGATGATGGAGAGCTACTGGCCGGCGGTCGCCCGCGGCGACCAAGAGGCGCCGCCAGCGATGCGCGAGTGGGCGGTCAAACTGCAGGCAAAGCCGAAGTACGTCGTGTCGTCGACGCGAAAGAACTTCCCGTGGACCAACAGCCACCACATCGCCGGCGACCTGCGCACGGGCGTGCAGAACCTGAAGGACGCGACCCCGGCCGGCGTGCTCCTCGGTAGCGGCAAGCTCGCGACCGAGCTGGACAGGCTGGATCTGATCGACGAGTACAGGTTCCTCGTCCACCCTAGGATCGCCGGCCACGGCCCGACTCTGTACCATGGCGGCCTGCCCAGCACGCGACGGCTCGAACTTGTTTCGGCCAAGCCACTCCGCAGCGGCGCGGTCGCCATGCACTACCGGCGCGCGCGCGGCTAACAACCGGTTGCAGCGGACGGTCCGCTGCGCGGCCCGCCGCTGAACCGGAGCGTTAGCCGGACAGGAGGAGGAGGAGCTAGGCTATGAAGCGGCTGATGATGCGTCGCATTCTCGAAATCGTGGTCATAGGACTCGTGCTGCCAGCCGTGGTTCCGCGTGACGCGCTCGCGCAGCAGTTCACTGGCCGCTCCTTCGGCGCCATCATCCATGTTGGCTCAATCGATACCACGGTCTGCGACTCGGGCGACCTGCCGAGCAGTGGCGGCTCCTTGGAAACGATCCTCCAAGACGTGCGCGTCGGCTCGGTGCTCACGGCCGGAGCCATGCGGGCGGAGACCCACAGCACGAGCGCGGCGGCGATCAGTCATGCCTACACCGTGAACTTGTCCGTGCTACCCGGCACGCCAGCAGCACTCACCGCGGATGCAGTGCCGGCGACAGTCTTCGCGCTTTGCGATGGTACTGCCGCCGAGCTCGCCTTCATGAACCTGGTGTTC
>Ga0075428_100003291_pt1 | contig 17666 bp, 18 predicted proteins | sample RhiMetdeltSRZDD2_FD_75291 | JGI IMG/M metagenome (GOLD analysis project Ga0075428, IMG submission 75291) | Populus rhizosphere microbial communities from Tennessee, USA - Rhizosphere MetaG P. deltoides SRZDD2 | ecosystem: Host-associated > Plants > Roots > Rhizosphere > Soil | place: USA... | reverse complement strand
CTTTCCAGACCTACACACAAGTCGCATGGCGGCGCAGCCTGATACAGGACCCCGCTCTGGTCACCGTCGTGACGGCCGCCGCCAAGATAGTCCGGGAACAGCTCGAGTGACGGCTGCGATGCCGTCATCGGCGGGCGCGCTGGGCGGCGGGCGTACCGCGGCGGTTGGCAGACGGACCACGAGGACGACACCGAGCAGGATGATGGCGAAACCAGCCAGCTCAACGATCGGCGGCCACTGCCGCGCCGCGGCGTACAGGTAGGTGTAACCGGAAACGGTCTCGACATTGATGAGCATGCCCGCCGCGGTGGTGGACATGCGTGCGGAGGCCGAGTTCCACAGCATTGTCGCGGCCCAGGAGACGAGTACGCCGAGCACGATCGAGCCGATGACGAGTTCACCCAGAGGCGACAGTCCGGACCCGGTGGCATCCCGGGATCCGCCGATCTGCCCAGCGAGGGCCGCAAGGGGCAGCCCAAGGAACGTGATCACGCCGGTTCCAACCCCGACAACCGCGGACCAGGCCGCACTGCCGACCTCGGGATGGTTCTGCAGGAATGCCGCGTTGGCCAGGCCGTACCACGTCCACAGCGCCACGGCGACGAACGAGCTGACCACACCGGCGGTGAACAGGCCGACCGAGTGGCCGGCCGCGGTCCAAGCCGCGGTCGCGGTGGAGGTCGCGGTGGAGGTGGATCCGATCGCGACCGCGTTGACCACGGCCAGGCCGATGACCACGAGCATCACCGGTAGGACGAGCGAGCGCCACGGGTAGCTCCGCGAGATCATGTTGCCGATGACGACCATGACGATCGGGATACACCCGATGATGATGTCGGTCACCGGGCCACCCGCCCACGCGATCCCGAGGACCAGCAGCAGGTAGTAGGCCACGTTGCCGGTCAAGGCGAACTGGACAGCGGTCCCCCAGTGCCGGCGGATGATGCGGCGCATCGCCTGTCCGCCCGCCAGCACGAGAATCAGTGAAACGCCGCCGTAGGCCAGGTAACGCCCGATGGTGACGGCCACCGGGCTCCAGGCGTCCAGCAGAACCGGGATCAGGAAGGCCAGACCCCAAATGAGACCAGCGAGCGTACCGGCCAGGACTCCGGTGTTCGCGACCAGCCGGGGCCTTGATGTGGACATGATGGTGTTCAGGATAGTTCAGCCGGTTGCAGCCCGGCCGTCTGCTGGATCGCCGCGGCGAGCCGACCGGGCAGTTCCTCGGAGGGCAGGAAAGCCGCGTTCCACACGGCCACATAGTTCAGATCAGGGCCACGGTCGAGCACGGTCTTGATGCCCGCGATCACGTGCGGCTCGTAGGCGGCCAGCTCGTGGGCCAGACTCGCGGCCCCCGACCACAGTTGCGGCGCGCTCGGTGCCAGTTGCGTAACCAAACCGCGCCGGTACGCCTCCCGGGCGGTCATGTCCCGTCCGGTGAGGGCCAGTTCCCGGGTCGGGCCGGCGCCGATGAGTGCGGGCAGGCGTTGCAGCGAACCGAGGTCGGCGACGACACCGATGCGGACCTCCCGCAGCGAGAAGTACGCGTCGAGACTGGCCACACGGATGTCGCAGGCGCTGGTCAGATCGAGCCCGGCACCGATGCAGGCACCGTGCACCGCGGCGATGAACGGCAACCGGCTCCGAGCGACAGAGGTGATCGCCGATTGCATCGCCTCGGCCTCCGCCAGCAGCCGGCGCCGCGTCCGCGTGGTGTCGCCGGATCGCATGAGCCGCCGGTAGTGCACGAGATACCACCGCAAATCCAGACCCACCGAGAACAGATCGCCTTCGCCCCGAAGGATCACCGAGCGCACGCTGTCGTCGGCGTCGAGCGCCGCGACCAGATCAGGCAGTTCGGTCCAGAAGTCTGCGCCCATCGCGTTGCCGGTTGCGGTTCCGGTCAGGCGTACCTCGGCGACAGGGCCGTCGCGGGTGAGCGTGAACGTGTTCATCGCGTACCTTCCGGTTCGGCCAGCCGGTGATATCCGCTGTGATAGAAGACCAGTGGTTCGTCCACTGTGGACATGCTGTGCCACACCGGCGCGCCGACGACGAGGGTGTGGTCGCCGCATTCGATCAGCTGGTGCGCATCGCACACCACGGCGGTCAGGACACCGTCCAGCAGCGGTACGCCGCGACGCCAGCGATATGCCACACCGGCGAAGCGGTCGGGCAGGCCTCGCGTGGCGAACCGCTGGCACAGCTGTTGATCGCCGGCGCTGAGCAGGCTGACGGCGAACCGGCCGGCGGCGCGGACGGCCTCGAGCGTACGCGTGCCGGTGATCAACCCGATCACTAGCAGGGTCGGGGTCAGCGACACAGACATCATGGCGTTGACCGTGCATCCGACCGGCGTGCGGCCCTCGGCGGTGGTGACCACGGCAACGCCGGTCGGCCACCGGCTCATGAAGGTTCTGAATCCGGTGCTGTCGCAGGGAACGATCACCCGTTCGCATCCGGCTAGAGCGCTCATCACGATCCCCTTTCAGGGGTGTCCGGTTGCGGCGGCAGGAGGGCGAGCGAGCGGCGGATCGCCTCGCGCGGTACGAGTTCCTCTTGCATCTCGCCGTCGAGGAACGCGCGGTAGGCGCCCATGTCGAACAGGCCGTGGCCGCTCAGCGAGAACAGGATCGTGGGATGCTGCCCGTCGGTGTCGGACCGCTGGGCCTCAACGATCGCAGCGTGGACGGCGTGGGCGCTCTCGGGCGCGGGAACGATGCCCTCGCATTTGGTGAACAGGGCGGCCGAGGCGAAGATATCCCGCTGCTGGTACGCCGTCGCCTCGATCAGCCCCCGGTCGTACAGCGCACTGATGATCTTCGCTGTGCCGTGGTAGCGCAGCCCGCCGGCGTGCATGGCCGGCGGCGTGAACCGGTAGCCCAGCGTGTACATCTTTTGCATCGGCGTACGCTCCGACGAATCGGTGAAGTCGTAGGCGTACACGCCCTCGGTGAGTTTCGGGCATGCGGCCGGCTCAACGGACAGCGCCCGCACCGGCTTGTCGCCGACGAGGGTACTGCCCAGGAAGGGGAATGACAGTCCGGCGAAGTTGCTGCCGGCACCGAGCCCGGCGATGACCACGTCGGGCCATGCCGCAGCGGCCTTCATCTGTTCGATGCACTCCAGGCCGATCACGGTCTGGTGCAGCAGGGAGTACGTTTCGCCGCTGCCGGCGCAGAACCGTGCGCCAGGTTCCGCCGCCGCCTCCAACGCTTCACCGAGCGCGATCGACAGCGTGCCCCCGAGGTCGCCCTCGGTCCGGAAGCGTTGCCCAACCTTGGTCTCGTCGCTCGGGCTCGCTGTCACGGTGGCACCCAGCAATTCCATGATCGTACGCCGGTAGGGCTTGCCTTCCAGGCTGCTGCGAACCATGAAGATCTGGCAGCCCAGGCCGAAGGTCTGGCAGGCCGCGGCAACAGCGGTACCCCATTGGCCGGCGCCGGTGGCGACGACGAGCTTGCGGGCGCCCGCGGCGCGGTAGTAGTACGCCTGCGCGAGAGCGGTATTGAGCTTGTGGCTGCCGGTCAGATTGCCGCCTTCGTATTTGTAGTAGATTGCCGCGCCGGTGCCCAATGCCTTCTCCAGCTTGCGTGCGCGCCGCAGCGGTGTCGGGCGCCAGGCTTCGTAACACTCGCGAACCTCATCGGGGATGGGCAGCCACGGCTGGCGCGACATCTCTTGGCGCATCAAGGCCAGCGGAAGCTGTGGATCAATGCCACCACCGCCGGTGCGACCGAACGAGGCGATGTCGGGGGGCAGATCGAAGTCAAGATCTGCAAGAATGTTGTACCAGTGTGTGATCACGTCAGTCCTCCACAAAGCTTTTGGACATGTCGACGGCCACCGCGAGCGCGGCTGGTACGGCGCACTGCTGTGCGACCCAGAACACTCGGCGCCACCATCCCTGTCCGGATCGGGGATCGATGGGGATGCGCCAAGGCGCTCCGGCCAGGCCCAGGCCCAACGCCTTGACACAGGCCTCCTGCGCCGTCCACACCCGAGCGAACGTGGCCGAACGCGCCGGATCCGGTAACCCATTGACGTACCCGCTCCAGCGCCCGCAGCAACGGCGTACCAGACGCTCGTCCAAAACGGCGGGCGGCAGCTCCACATCCACGCCGACCGGGCCGTAGGGCCAGATGGCGGCGGCGGTGTGCGAGGCGGTGTGCGAAATCGACACTCCGGCACGGTGATCGACCAGATATGGCGCGCCCCGATCCGTCACCGCGATCACGACGTCGTGCGCGCCGAGCACCTCGCGGGCCAACCGACGCACCAGCCGCCGCCCGCGTTCGTGTTCGCCGGCGCGGCTGCTCGGCGCCGGCGTCACCATCGCGACCGGATCGGGGACACCGCCGGGAACGGGCTCGACGGCGACCACGACCGGTGGCAGTCCACTAAGGACGGTCACCGCGGTCATGGACAGCTGCTCAGAGCGCAAGGTTCACGCCCTGGTCGAGCAGAGCGAGCCCGCCGTTGGCGGCCAGGAGCCGGTCGTTGGCGTAGTTGAGGCTGGCTGAACGCAAATCCCTGAAGACCCGCTCCAGCCGCAGCGGCGAGTCGCGCAGATACCCGTGCCGCAGGCCGACGACTTCGATGAGTGTGTCCACGACCTGCAGGCTGTGTTCAGCGACATAGACCTTCAACGCGTTGAGGCGCAGCTGTACTGGGATGTCTTCGATCCGTTCGGTATCGGCGGCATCGGTGAGGCAGCGGGCCAGCAGCGCAGCCATGACATCCAGCTCCATGCGTACCCGGGCGACGCGGTGGCGCAGCAGCTCCGAATCGGGCGCGAGCGACCCCCGATCGGCCGGGCTGCGCAGCAGCCGCAGCACATCCCGCAGCGCACCCCGGGCGGCGCCCAGCCAGCAAGCCGCCCAAGCGATGTGGCCAACCGGTGCGAAGGTGGTGACCGCGACCGTCTTGAAGTCGCCCGGCGGGCCCACAATCGCGTCCGGCTCGATGTCGCCCTCCAGCACCAGGCCGACGCTGTGCGTACCGCGCATCCCCATCGGGTTCCAGGAACCGTTGGACTGCAACGCCAGTGCCGAGCGGGGAGCGTAGACGAGGGAGACCGCGTTCGGCGGGGCTTCGGGCAGATCGCGCATCGTGATGAGGAAGCCATCGGCGTACTCGCCTCCGGTGACGATGGGCGCGTCCCGGCGTACATGGAAATTATCCATCGCTTGATCGGCGGTGAGCAGATGGCCGCCCTTTCCACGTTCGGTGGTGACCGACGCGATGTAGACCTCGCCGTGGGCGACCTGCCGCAGCACGCGCTCACGCAGGGTAGGCGATCCGAACGCCACGATGCCGGCGACCTGCTGGCAGTGCATCGCCCAGATCATCGCGGTGGACAGGCATGCGCCGGCCAACTCCACCGCCACCGCGACCAGATCGTGCAGGTCGCCACCGAGGCCACCGTATCGCGCCGGCACGAGCAGGCCCATCAAACCGCTGTTGCGCAACGCTTGCAGGCTATCGATCGGGAACGAGGCGGCCTCGTCGATCGCCGCCGCGTGCTCGCGGATCGCCGCCACCACATGACCGGTACGCCCGCTGAGCGTGGCAGGCGACGCGACGGCGGTACTCATGGCCGCACCCCAGCCGACGCGCCGGCGTCGCTCACTGCGGACCACAGGTTGCGCGCGGTGGCGAACGTGGCGGCGTTCATCGCCTCGTCGGGCAACACCACACCCAGCTCATCTTCCAGGTCGAAGACGAGGTCAACGGCCTGCATCGAGTCCAGCCCAAGGCTCCTGAGGGCGGCGTCGGGGTCGAGGGGTGCGTCCGGCGCCAGGTAAATCAAGCGCCGACGCAGGACGGCAACGAAGATATCGTTCATCGAGCTCCCTCTCGTGTGATGGCCAGCCGTGAGGCGTCGACGACGGCGTCGCCGTCGCAGACGACCTCGACGGGGGCGGGGTGGCCCAGGAAACCCATCAGGCTCGCGGTCAGTCCGTAGGCGCCGACGTTCGGCACCACGACGAGGTCGCCGGGCGCCATCGCCGGCAGCTTCGCGTTGCGCAGCATGCTGTCCAACGGCGTACACAGTGGACCGACGACGGTCACGTCGGTCACGTCGGTCACGTCGGCAGACCGCTCGGCGACTGGACAGACGGTGGGCGCGATCGGCGGGAGGCGGCGCAGCCCGGCCATGCCACCCAAGTGGTTGATTCCACTGTCGAGCACGACGAAGGTGTGCCCCTTGGACTGCTTCACATCCAGCACGCGGCAGATGAGTACGCCGCAGTCGCCGACAAGGTATCGACCGGACTCGAAGCTGACCGTGGGCCTACCGTCGCGCCAGCCGGGCAGCCGACGATCGAGAACGGCTTCGACCCGCATACGCAGCGCTGGCCAGGTGACACGGTCGCCGGATTGGGCGTATGGCGTGCCGAAGCCGCCACCGAGGTCCACTTCGGACAGTCCGCCGAGGACCGCAGTCAGTTGCTCTGCCACCGCCGCGGCGGTATCGAACTGCGAGACGAGCGCTTCCTCATCAACGACGTTGGTGGCCATGTACAGATGCAGGCCGTCAACCTCTGCGCGGCCGGCCTTGCGGAACCGTTCGGGCTCGCGCAGTACCCAGGACAGATCAGCACCGAACTGCGAGGCGGTGCCGGTCATCGTCAGGCCCACCCCGGCGACGGGCCGGTCAGCGTTGACCCGCAGCAGGCACCGCACATCCTCGCAGTGGCCGCCCACGCGGTCCAGGTCGATCGGCGAGTCCACTGAGAATCGGCGTACCCCACGACCGAGTGCGTGCGCGATCGTCGCGTCGCTCTTGCCCGGCGCGGTGAGCAGGATCTCGTCGGCTGCCACGCCGCCGGCCACCGCCGCGTCCACTTCGCCGATCGAGCTGACCTCGGCCCGGCAGCCCAACCGATGCAGCTGTTGCACAACGCGCGGATGGGGATTGGCCTTGAGCGAGTAGTACAGGGTCGACGGGTGCGGCAGCATCGAACGCAGGTCGTCGTAGGCCCGCCGCACGGCCGCCAGGTCGTAGACGTACGCCGGGGTGGTGAACGCTTCGGCGATCCACGTCGGGTTCATGCTGCCGCCTCGATCGCGTCCCACGTGGACGCGAGGGCCTTCTTGTCGACTTTGCCGTTGACGCCGGTCGGCAGCCGGTCGACCAGATGGATCTGCGGTGGGGTCTTCTGCGGGCCGAGCCGGCGGCGCAGTTGCTCGGTGAACTCGGCGATAGTGAGGTCGCCGCAGGCCACGATGCGGGCTTCGCGTCCGTCGCGGGCGGGCAATGCCGCCGCGATCTCCACGCTGGGGATGTCAAGCGCGGCGGCCTCGACCTCGGAGGTGCTCACGCGTACGCCATGCTGCTTGTAAATGTCGTCATCGCGGCCGAGGAAGTACAGGTAGCCGTCCTCGTCGAGCCGGGCGCGATCACCGGTGTACAGAACGGGTACGCCAAACTCGTCGCGCCGGAATCGCCGCGCCGTCAGCTCCGGAGCATTCCAGTAGCCGGACATCACATGCGGGCCGCGCACCACGAGTTCGCCCTCGACGCCGGCCTTCACCAGCCGACCATCCCCGTCCACAATGGACACTTCGGTGTCGGGTAGCGGCCGCCCCACCGAACCCGGGCGTACCCGGTCCAGGTCCGGTTCGGCGATGGACACGCGCTTGCATTCGGTCAACCCGAACATGGCGTACACCCGCAGGCCGGGCACCGCCTCACGCAGACGCACGCACAGAGCCGACGGCAGGTCGGCGCCCGTGTTGGTGACCATCCGCAGCCGCGGCGGAACGGTGCCCGTACGCCCGACGAGGCGGCACAGCGTGACCGCCAGGCTCGGCACGACCGGCAAAACCGTGACACCCTCGGCGACCAGCCGGCCCAGGAGTGCAGGCCCCGCATCGGACTCGTCTCCCAGTACCAACCGCGCGCCCGCCGCGGTGCACAGGAACACTTGGTAGAGGCCGTAATCGAAGGAGAGCGGCAGGCAGCACAAGACGGTGTCGTCGGCGCGGTAGCCGAGCCGGGACTGTATGGCCGCTATGGCAAACCGCATCTGGCGGTGATTGCAGACGACGGCCTTGGGCAGCGACGACGAACCGGACGTGTAGATGAAGCACACCGGATCGACAGAGATCCCGGTAGGCGCGCGAACCTCGTCCACCGCCCGCGCGAAGGGCGCGGCGAGGGAGTAGGCGGCCGGCCCCGCGATCGTTTCGGCGACCTTCGCGGTCGTCGCGTTGGCGATCATTATCCGGGCACCGCTGTCGCTGAAGATGTGCCGCAGGTGGAACTCGCTGACCTGATCGCTGACGAGGACGAAAACCGCACCGATCCGCGAGGTCGCGAAGAGCAGCGCGACGATCTCGGCCTCGTTGCCGCCGACGAGAACAACCCGATCGCCTCGGCCGATACCATGGCCAGCCAGCCAGCTCGCGGCGTAGCGGGAGCGGGCGGCCAGGTCGGCGTAGGACCATGTACACCCATCCCGCGACAGTGCGACGGCATACGGCGTCTGCGTTGCGCGTTCGTCGAGCATGTCATGCAACAACGCGGTCATCGACGTCCTCCCGGATCGGCGCTCGCGATGGGCTCGGCGCTCGCGATCAGCTCGCACAGCGAGTCGATGGAGGCGAACGCCTCCGGCAGGATGCGCTCCGGTGGTACCTCGACGCGCAGGTCGTCCTCGAGCCGGTCCAGGATGGCGACGATGGCCAGCGAGTCGAAGCCGGCGAGATCGAACAAGGTAGGCGTGGCGGTGACAGCCCGGGCATCGATGCGCAACGTGCCGGCCACGGTGTCGACGACGAGATCGCGCAGCATCATGGGGTCGGCTCCTTGCCCGTCGCGATCAGATCGGCCAGCAGCTGCCGCGATATCTTGCCCGTGCTGGTGCGGGGCAGATCGTCAACGACATGAACCTGCCCTGGCACCATGTACGCCGGCAGACGCTGGCGGCAGTACCCGAGCACGTCGCCGGCCAGATCCTGGGTGACCGGACCGGCCGCGACGACCACCGCGTGCAGCCGGTGGGTCAGCAGCGGATCGGGGACCGCGACGACCGCGACCTCCGCGACCTGGGGATGGCCATCGATCGCGGCCTCGACGTCGCCGAGTTCTACCCGGTACCCCCGTGTCTTGATCATGAAGTCGCGGCGGCCGAGCATATGCAGCACACCGTTTTCGTCGCGGCGGGCGAAATCGCCGGTACGGTAGAACCGTTGCCCGTCCAGCATCACCACGACTCCGTCGGTCAGCTCCGGTCTGTGCAGGTAGCCCGGCGTGACACACTCGCCCGCCACGAGGATCTCGCCTTCGGCCGGGCCGTGCAGGCTCAGCCGGCCGTCGTCGCCCCGCAGGCCCAGGACCACGGTGTCGATGGGGCGTCCCAGAGGTATGCGCCGATCCGGCCGCGGCGGTCCATCGAGTGTCCACTGTGTAACGACGTTGGTCTCGATCGGGCCGTAAAGGTTCGTGACGATGGCGTTGCGGGCGGCCGCCATCAGCGCGGCCAACGGCGTCGGCTGGAACTCCTCCCCGGCGTACAGGATCTGACGCAGGTCGGGCAGGCCGCCACTGGTGAGGCTGGACCGGACGACCAGCGAGGTCAGCGCCGACGGTACGGCGTACAGGTGCGTAATGCGCCGCCGGGTGAGCAGATCGAGCAGCGCCTGCGGGAACAGCATCGTGCGTTCGGCGATGGGATGCACGGTCGCGCCGGCGGACAGTCCAACGTAGACGTCGTACACGGACACGTCGAAGTGCAACGGCGCGTGGACTGCGACCTGGTCACCCGGCCGCAGCGGCAGCGTCCGTGCCGCCCAGGACACGAAGGCCAATGCGTTGCGGTGCGTGATGACGACGCCTTTCGGCTGCCCGGTCGACCCCGAGGTGTAGAGGATGTACGCGATGTCGTCCAGGCCGACCCGTGGCGGCTTCCACATCTGTCCACTGTGGACCGAACTGTAGGCCGACATGATGTCGGCCGTGAGCAACAGGGGCAGGTCCAGGTCGGCGGGATCGAGCGCGACGTCGGAGAGCAGCAACTTGGCACCGGCCTGCTCGAGGATCCATTGGCGCCGCTGCGCCGGTGCGGACGGGTCGACGGGCAGGTACGCACGACCGGCTCGCAGGACGGCCAGCATGGCCGTGATCGTGGCGGCACTCTTGCGGCTGTGTACGGCCACCGGCGCGCCGGCGGGCGCAGCCGCGTCGATCACTGCCGCCATCGCCTCGACCCGCCGGCCGAGTTCGCCATAGGTCAACGTGTCGCCGTGCTCATCGATGAGCGCGATCCGTTCGCGATGGTGGCGGGTCGCAGCGAGGACCGATTCGTGAATCAACATGGCGGGCCGGCCTTCCCGGCCGGACCGAGTAGTTCGGCCGCCACTGCCAGCTCGGCGTTCACGGCGGTGCGCAGCGACTGCATCGCACCGGCCGGTACCGCTCGGCCACCGCGTACGCGACGCAGAGCCAAGTACGCCCCCTCGGCGGCCCGCTGCCACGCTTGCGTCACCGGGCGGAACCGGTCTGCTGCGGCGGGATGCGGGCCGGCGGTCGCAGGGGCGGCCAGCCATCGGGCGTGCAACGCTCGGCTGCGGTAGAGCAGCCAGGTTTGCAGTGCGAGATGTTGCAGCGCCGGCTCATCCAGGTTTTGGTACTGCTCGACGAACAGGCCGTAATTCGCCACGGAGGCCATGATCGCGCTGGCATTGTCGACAATCATGGAAGCCGCAGCGATCGGTTCCCCAGCGGCCGCTGGGCACAAGACGCACCATCGAGCGCCGGGCAGCGCGGGTTGCAGGACATCCAGGGATGTCTGGAGGCTTCGCGGCGTCGCGCGGCCCCACTCGGTCACGTTGTCATAGGGATCGACCACATGGGCGGTGTTACCGTCGAGGCCCTCCACGACGAACCCGTGCTCCATGTGCTCACGACCGGCGTAGGGCACCCACGGCAGGTGGTACGCATCTGCGACAACGGCCAAGGCGTTGCCGTCTTGCAGGGTGCGATGCCAATCCGCGAAGGATGCCGGTCCCACCATCGTCCACAGTGGACGCCAGCCCGTCCGTTCAGCCAGCCGATCGTCCTGATCGGACGGTGGCAGCGCCGGCCCGGCCCGGCCGCCGGCCTCGACGAGATCGAAGCGCCAGTCGCAGCCGAATGGGGTCAAGACGTCGCTGACGCCGCGCGCGGCAAGCAACAAGGCCAGCGCGTCGGACACGCAGTCCAGTTCGGCGCTGGCGATGCGCGGAAGCAGATGCCCGCAGCGGGCGTACACCGGTCCTCGATCCAGATCCAGCACGGGCCCTCCCGTCCTCGCAACGCATGTCGCGTCCCACGCTGCTCGACCCCACGGCGGTTCACAATCCGGTGGTCATTTGTTGCCAAGCGGCCCGCGGCAGCAAACTGCCACTGGCTGGCGTATCTGCTTCGGCCCGGTTTGTCTGACTGTCATGGACGCGGTGACGATCGACGGCTACCTGCAAACGGCTCGGCAAGCCCTGCTTGACGCGCCGCCGCTCGGCGATCCGGCGTACACGCGCTTTGCCCGGTGCGCGTGGGTACACCTGAACCGGCGCTGGGACGCGGTCGTGGCGGCGAGCCAGGCCGATGTCGCCAACGGCCGCCAGCGCGGCCTGCCCGAACGCCTGCTCCACCGGATAGCGATGACCGATGCGCAGCGGCAGGCAGCGCTTACGCTGACCGGGCGGCTGCCCGACGAGCTGCGGGCAGCCGCGGCACCCTCGCCGGTCGTGATCGGCCCTCGGGGTACGCGCGCCCGCCGCGTGCCGCGGCCACTCGGCGTCCTGCTGATGATCTATGAGGCGCGGCCATCGGTGACCGTCGACGGGACGTTGCTGCCCGTGTGCGCGGGCAACGCGGTCATCCTGCGCGGCGGGACGGAGATCGGCGCCACCAACGCCGTCCTGGCCGAGGTATTCGACGCCGCACTGGCCGACGCGGGGCTGCCGGCCGGGCTCGTGCAGGTGTTGACCGATCTCGACCGGGCCGGGCTGCGGGCGCTGCTGGCTCGCGACGATGCTATCGACGTTCTGATCCCACGGGGGGGCCCAAGCCTGACGGACGCGTGCCGGGCGGCCTCCCGGATTCCGATGATCGTCGGCGGCGGTGGCGTCAACCATCTCTATGTCCACGCCGACGCCGACATGGACCTCGCCGTGCGCGCCGTCATCGACGGCAAGCTCTATGAACCCGAGGGCTGCACCGCCCTCGAGACCGTCCTGCTCGACTCCCGCGCGCGGTCCGAGTTCTGGCAAGCCCTCGAGGGGTACGCCGGCGAGCTGTCCGAGGTGACCCTGCGCGTCGACGCCGAACTGCTCGACGAGGTGCCGGCATCGGTACGCAAACAGGAGCGCTCTGAGGCCGATCTGGGCCGCGAGTACCTGGCCCGGACGCTGTGCGTACACGAGGTCGGTGACATCGACGACGCGATCAAACACATCCGGCGATACGGCAGCGGCCACACCGAAGCAATCATTACGCGGGACAAGGCCGTAGCGGACCAGTTCTGCGCCCATATCGACGCGGCGGCCGTCATCGTCAACGGATCGGTGCGCCTGCACGACGCGCCGACGCTGGGCCTCGGTTCGGAGATCGCCATCAGCACCAGCCGGCTGCATGTGCGCGGCCCGGTCACCTTGAGGGACCTGATGAGCCACAGCTGGCGTGTCGAAGCAGACGGCGCGCTGCGGTTTCGAACCGCGTGAGAGGAGTGATCGCGTGACTGTCACCGATCGCGACCGGGTGACCGCCGCCGTGAAGAGGCTCGTCGCCCGCGAGTCGCGGCTTTCCATCGACCCGGATGGGATTGCCGACCACGAGCCGCTGGACGGCCCTCTGCTGCGTGTCACATCGGTTGGTCTGCTGGGCATGCTCATCCGGCTGGAGGACGAGCTGTCGCTGACCCTGCCGGACGACCTGTTCGTGGGCCGCGTCCTGTACACGGTCAGCGACATCGTGGACGTCGTCGCGGCCGTCGAGGATCGGACCGTGCCGTGACCGAGACCGTAGCGGTCGGTGCGAGCGCGCTCAGCTGCTTGACCGCCAACCTCAGCACCTACCTGTCATCCACTATGGACGATCCGTTGGGCCACATCGCGCGTTCGGTCCATCTCGGCCTACGGTTCGGTGTCGCGCCGGCTTTCTCGCACCATCGCTACTCGATCGCCACCCTCGGGCCAGGCCAGCAGCTGGCGTACCGGGCCACGACCGATCCGGTCACCGCCGTTGCGCGCCTGGCCGAACAGATCGACAGCCATGGCGGCGTACTCGTCCTGACCTACTCCGGCGCCCTGCCGTGGTCCCTGGCCAGGCCGGACGACGCCGCGCCGCATCTGGTCCTGTTGACCGACCACGCCGACCAGTGGTGGCACGCCAGCGACGCGTTCAGCGCCCTGCTGCCCGGCGGCCGGCAAAACCCGTTCGACGGCCGGATCGGTACCACCGAACTCCTTCACGCCATGCATACACCCACCTTGGCGATCGAGCAGCGCCACCGCATCCGGTACGCCTTCGGCCCAGCCGCCGCTGTACCGTCCGATGATGGGTACCGATGGCTGGAGCCGGCGCCGGCCGAAACCCACGCCGCCGATCCTGACTGGACGGACGATCCGGATGTAGTACTGCCACGGCTGGGCTCCTTCTTCGCCGGGCTGCCAGCTGGCGAGGAGTTCATCGATGACATCTGGGCGGCAGCGCAGCATCACGCCTTCCGCTACGCCCACCTCCTGCAACACCACGCGCTCACCGGCTGCCAGACGGCGGCGGTCGACGCCGCCGTCACGGCGTGGAACGGGCTGCCGATGTCCTTGCATTTCGCCGCCGATTCGGCCCGTCGCGGCCGGCCCCGCGCAACGCTCGTGACCACCTCCTTTCTGACCCTGCACGAAACCGAACTGCGATGCGTCCCGATCCTGGTCCAGCTGGGCTATGCCGCGCCCCGCGACCGCGTAATCATGAAGGGAAGACAATGAGCCTCTGGTTTAGCGCGTTGACGACGAACAGTGACCAGAACTACCGCGACCGGGCGCTGGCGGCCGGGCACGGCTGTTGGGTCACAGACGTACGCGGACGCGATTACCTCGACGCGCGTTCGGCGTTGTGGCACGCCACTTTGGGATACGACAACCAGAACGTTATCGACGCGATCACCCGGCAGTTGCACCGGTTGCCGATCGGGCAGATCATCCGGCACGATCAACCGCCGCAGGTCGACCTGGATTATGCCGACCGCCTGGCCGCCGTACTGCCACAGCGCTTGACCCACATACGCTTCTGCACCACCGGCGCGCAGGCGGTCGAGGGCGCGGTCCTGCTGTCCCGCTTTGTCAACCACCGTACCCACGTGATCGCCTTGTGGGACGGGTATCACGGAATAGGAGGCCTGGCGAGCAGCCTCACCGGCGAGCAGCCGCTGCACGCGATCCAGGGCGCTCCGGTGGGTGTACACCATGTGCCGGCCGGCGATCTGGACGCGTTGCGGGACACGGTCGAGCGGGTCGGACCCGAACGAATCACGGCCGTGCTCATGGAACCCATCCTCGGCACCGGATTCGTCGAGTTGGGAAAGTCCTATCTGGACGCTGTGGCCGAGCTGTGTCACCGCCACGGCATCCACCTCATCCTGGACGAGGTCACCACCGGGTTCGGCCGATCCGGATCGCTGACGGTCGCCGGCGCACTCGATGTGGCGGCGGACATGGTCGTCCTATCGAAGGGCATCACCGCCGGATACCTGCCCTTGGCCGCGATCGCCGTGACAGCAGAGATCGCCGGTGCGGCGATGAGTGCGGGCACGCTGTTCCCGCACGGCTCCACTTCTGACGGTCACCCCCTCGCCATCGCGGCGGCCGACGCTGTCCTGACCGAACTCACTGACGGCGCAGTCCTGGCCCGGGTGGCATCAATTGGCGCACAACTGACCGATGCGGTGCGTGAACGGGCCGACGATCACCCCACTATCGCCCGCGTGCACGGACCTGGCCTGATGGTCGCAGTGTCCCTGGTCGACACCAACGGTACGCCGCTCGCCGCGTCGGCCATGGCGTCCGTAAAGGACGCATGCCGGGACGCCGGACTGCTCGTTTCGTTGTGCGGCAACATGGTCATGCTGACCCCACCATTGATCATAACCGAAGTCGAAGCGGACTTGATCGCCGATCGCCTCTACGACGGCATCCTATCGGTGGTCTCGTCGGGCGTGCTGTCGCGCGCTGCTTAGTGGTCCTCGGCGTGGTGTGGTCACAGCTCCTGCGCAACCGGTCTGATCTACCGGCGCTGGCCCAGGTGGCTCCAGATCTGGCTCGCCGGCTCGACGACCGGCGCCGGCAGCTCGACCTTGATCTCGAGCTATCGGCGTCGAAGCTAGTCAGGCCGGGCGAACTTGTGCGAGATGCCCAGGTGGGCGCAGTCGAAAATCCACAATAGAGCGGACAGTCCGCAAACCATGGGATAGTCCTTAACCACCAACGCAACCAGCGCCTCGGCGACAAGAAACAGCGGCGTTCCTACCCACTCCCCCACCGGGGTCGGACTGGAACGCCGCCAGATAAAGGCTTCAGGCCAACGGGATCAACGTCGACAGCGTCAGACGTCGTTGGGTATTGGTTTGTGTCGATCCTCGGACACGATCTTGACGCATTGGTGCGACATTCAGCGTATGCGTGCTCAGACGCGCTTGAACACCCGCACCGGCCAGCCCACTCGGCCGTTCACGCTCCCCCAGTCCACTGTGGGCGGGCATCATGACCAGTGAAATCGTCCGGCCGCTGAACCTGCCGACCGCTGGTGAAGTCCGTGAGCGTCGTACCGGGCGTGGCGCCGGTCGACGGCCATTGACGCTGCCTCACCTCCCGGCGTTGCGTGGACCGAAGCAGGTCACCTGCGCGTTCACGGCAATCGATGTCCACGGTCGCCTTGCCGCCCCGGCGCTGCTCCACCTTCTCGGCTGGGGTCCCGGCACCATGCTTGAGGTCGCGGACCGTGGCGGCTTGCTGCTGTTGATGGTCAGCGACCTTGGTACCCAGACGGTGACAGCTCGGTTGCATGTCGGTCTGCCGGCCCACGTCAGGCACTGGCACAGGCTAACTGCGGGCACACGCCTTTTGCTGGTCGCGGACGTGGACGCTGCCCGGCTGGTGGTGCACCCGCCGGCCGCGCTCGAGGCGATGATCATCTGCTGCCCGAATGACAGAACCAGCGCTGCGCCCACATCGCCGTTCGCGTGACTGGATGTTTCCCCTGCTGCTGCTCGTCCCGCTGGGTTGGATGTTATGGCTGTCCAGCGGTCCCGGCGTGCAGGGGTCGCGGTGCTGGCTGCGCTGGCGCGGAGATGTCGGGGCCGGGGTGCAGGCCCAGAAGCCGCAACAGTCACGCCGACCGCCGCTACCTCAGCGATGGGGAAATGACCAGGCCAAAGCTGACAACGGCGTCGTGATCCCGAACTGCTGACGCTCATTGATGGTGCCCGCCGTTGCCGACGGGCACCATCTATTGGATTGATGGCCGTACGCTGGAGACCGAGATGATGACAGACGGTCGCTCACAGCGTGTGTGGCGTGAACTTCCTCCCGACGTCCGACAGGAGGCTCGGCAGCTTGCCAGGCAAGGATATGTCCACCCCGACAACGAGGTGGTGGAGGCGGCGCTAACCGCTCTGCGTCGCGATTATCGGCGCTACTTGCTGCTACGGTCCCTGTCGCTGTGGCTGGGGAGTCCGGTCCTTGGCGGCATCATGTTGGCAATGCTTTACCTTGGCGGCCAGATTGACGATGCCCCATGGTGGTGGCTACTGCCTCCCGCCGTGCTCGTGGGGCTGGTCGCCGGGCACCAGGCCCTTCGTGAGCGCGGTGCAGTGCCGTCACCGATCGGCAGTGACCTTCCCTTTGCGATGGGATCCGCCTTCGCGGAGAGGCTTGGGCGCGAAGACTCAGTACAGACCCGTGCGCGAGGCCGTGAGCGGGTCTTCCAGATCGGTGGTATCGCCGTTGGTGCCTTGCTGGTGGCCTATGTGTTGGTGGTTCTGCTCGACAGACCCGCGGATCTTCGCAACGGTCTCATCACGGCGGTGCTATGGGGCGTCCTCCTGGGTGGGCGCTACCTCGTCGAGCAGATCAAGAAAAGCTGGCGGGCAAGACGTAACGATCGGTCGTGACCCGAATCGGCTCGTGGGTGACCTTGCGACGGTCCCCACCAGTTCCAGGCGGTTCGCTGACGTGCTGGCGTTCGCGACTATTTGCGGGCGCCTCCCGACGCCACCCAGCAGTACGAGCAACTGAAGCGGCAACTGGCCACCCGTCACGGCGAAGATCGCGAAGCCCATTCCGACGGCAAGACCGCTATTGTTGTCGCCATTACCTCGGACGCCAGCCGATAGCTTACCGTCAATCAACCGCGATAACTGTCATCACAGGCCGCCAGGACAACTAACTCTCATGCCGCAATCAGTGCGTTGCGGCGTCCGATAAGGGGTCCATCGGCGGTCACCGCATCTTCGCTCTGTGTGAATATCACGATGTTTGTTGTTCGCGTCTCGGATCGGTGCCCCTCATCGGACATGGCCCGGCGGTGTCCGGAATGGAACCCGCACCGGTGCTGGCTCCGTGAGGATCGTGGGGGCTGGTTCGAGCTCAGTCGGTGCTGAGCGATGCCTCTGCCAGTCGGG
>Ga0075428_100003289_pt1 | contig 17671 bp, 16 predicted proteins | sample RhiMetdeltSRZDD2_FD_75291 | JGI IMG/M metagenome (GOLD analysis project Ga0075428, IMG submission 75291) | Populus rhizosphere microbial communities from Tennessee, USA - Rhizosphere MetaG P. deltoides SRZDD2 | ecosystem: Host-associated > Plants > Roots > Rhizosphere > Soil | place: USA... | reverse complement strand
GCGACGGCCTGCGCGGCCAGCCCGGTGCCGGTGTACTCGGGCTGAAACACCGCACCGAGGTATGTGTAGCCCATGCTCATGTCGCCGCCGTACGCCACCACGTGCCCGACTGGCAGGTCGTCCTGGATCCGCCGGGCGACCAACTGGACCACCACCGAAGTCCAGAACTCTGAGCTGAACCTCTCGAACGAGGGCACCGATCCGCGGTAGCGCCAGCGGAATCCGATGTCCGGGTCGACCGCGAGCCCGTACAGGTAGCCAATGTCATCTGGCCGAGGCGGGACGAGTCGGAATGCCTGTCCCTCGAGGACGCGCGCCTGCGGGTCGCCATGCCGCTGCGGCCGGACCGAAACGTCGGCCACTCCCGGCAGGCTAATCCCCCGGCCCTCGGTCACCCGGATGGACAGCCCGGGAAAGGCCACTTTGTCCAAAAGGGACAGCACCTCGCCGACGTTGGCCAGCAGGCACGAGTCGGTGTCGACACTTACCCCGCGGGCCGACAGCCAGGTCAGCAGCCGCATCATGGCCAGGCTGTCCAGCGACAGGTCGGCAACCAGCCGGGCGTCGTCGGTGAGTTCGGCCGGGTCGCGGTCCAACATGGTGGCCAGTTCGCGGCGGTTCGCCTCCCGAGCCGGTACCTCGGTGGTAACGGTCATCGGACACTCCTTTCTGGGGTAGGTGAGCCGAGCTGGCCCAACAGGTACTGGCGACGGGTCTCGGCCCGTCGCAGCTTTCCCGATGAGGTCTTCGGCAGTTGGCCGTACGGGATGACGAGGACGGCGGACGGGGCGAGCCCGACCTCGGCGACGACCACGGAGGCGACTTTGCGGCGGATCTCCGTGGTCTGAGACACGCGCGCTTCGACGGCAAGGACGAGCCGGTCACCCAGATCACCCGGTATGCCGAAGGCGGCCACACCGCTGCGCCGCACGCCGGGCACCGTGGCCGCGGCGGCCTCGACGTCCTGTGGAAAGACGTTGCGTCCGGCGGCGAACAGCACCTCCTTCGCCCGGCCGCAGACGACCACCTCGCCGTCGTCGGTGAGATAACCGAGGTCCCCGGTGCGGAACCAGCTCCCAGCCAGCGGGGATACGTCCCCGCGGTAGTGGCCCACAACGGACGCGCCCCGGATCTCGATCTCGCCGACCTGCCGCTCGCTTATCGGTTTACCGGTCCGCTGGTCGACGATGCGCAGCGACGTGCCGGGCACCGGGCGTCCGAGGCGTACCAGGTCCCGGGCCGGTTCGCCGGAGCCCGCTGGCACCGCCCGGCCCACCACCTCTAATGCGTCCGCTGCGACCCGGTCGACCAGCAGGCCGTCGCCCCATCGGGAGAAGCTGACCGCAAGCGTCGACTCGGCCATGCCGTACGCGGGGACGATCGCCGCCGGATCGAGGCCGCACCGCGCCGCAGCGGCCACGAACGATGCCATTACCGTGGCGTCGATCGGCTCGCCGCCCGTCAGCAAGAAGCGCACTGACCGCAGGTCGACCGCCAGGCCGGCGGCCAGCAGGTTGGCCATCAGCGTGTACGCGAAGTTGGGCGCGCCCGAGGTGGTGGCCCGGTAGCGGGACATCGCCTCGAGCCAGCCGGCGGGGTACCGGATGAACGCGGACGGCGACTGCAGCAGCAGCGGGCAGCCGCACGACATCGGCAGGGTGAGGAAGCCGATCAGCCCCATGTCGTGGTAGAGCGGCAGCCAGCTCAGGAACAGGCTATTGGGGTGCAGCGCGTTGTGGTCGGTGGCCACCTTGATGGCATCGATGTTGGCGGCCAAGTGTCCATGGGTCACCGGCACGCCGCGCGGGTCCCGGGTGGACCCGCTGGTGTACTGGAGCACGGCCAGATCCGACCGGTCTGGGCGCACCGGCACCGCCGCCGGCGCCACACTCGCAGCGGTGGCCAGGTCGGCCAGCGCCAGAACCTTGGTCCCCGGCGGCCCGTCGGCCACCTCGGAGGCCACGACAAGATCCAGGTCGGCATCGGCGGCGATCGCCCGGAGGTTGTCCGCCTTCCGGGTCGGTGGCGGCAGCACCGTCACCGCTGCCCCGCGCAGCCACACCGCTTGCAGTGCGGTGACCAGATCAACGCTGGTATCGCCGAGCAGACCGACCCGGCAGCCGCGTCCGATCCCGCCTTCGGCGAGCACGGAAGCCATACGCCGTGCCCGCTCGTGCACCGCCGACCAGGGCAACGAGATCGCCACCTGACCGTCGGCGGCAAGCATTGCCAGCGTGCCAGACCCACCGGCCTGATCCGCGATGACATCGACAACGGTACGCATGCGACAGAGCGTTGCGCTTGATGGCACGGAAAGTTCACTCGTATTGCATCCGTTTTGTCATCGGCCGCGGCACCGCCGGCCGCACGAGGAAGTTCGTGGCCGGCACGGGGACCGCCACTGTGGACTACGTAATCGCGAATCGCGCGCCACGGATGGCGCCGTTGTAGGAGGCGCTATGCGCCCACCGATCGGCGATCCGCGCGATGGAGCGGTCTGTGCGCAGCAGCTGTGTCGCCGCGAACTCGACGCGCGCCACCGCCACGCCACGCCACGCGTCTACCACCAATGCGGTCCTCCACCGTGGGTATCTCCGGGCGGCATCCCCGGGCTTCTGTCACATTCGGCGCCTTCGCGGGTTCATGTCCATGAGGCGTGGCGAGGGGATGATGTGAACGATGGAGGACACCGATTGGCTGGCCGAGCGTTTCGAGCAGCACCGGCCCCGGTTGCGGGCGGTAGCCTACCGGATGCTGGGTTCGCTGGCCGAGGCCGATGACGCCGTCCAGGACGCCTGGCTGCGGCTGTGCCGGTCCGACGCGGGCCAGATCGACAACCTCGGCGGCTGGCTCACCACCGTCGTGGCCCGGGAATGCCTGCACACGCTGCGTTCCCGGCGGCGCCGGCGGGAGGAGCCGCGCCTGCCCGAGCCGGTGGTGATCCTGGACAGCGATCTCGACCCCGAGCAGGAGGCGTTGCTGGCCGACTCGGTGGGGCTGGCCCTGCTCGTGGTGCTCGACCGGCTCAATCCGCCCGAGCGGTTGGCGTTCGTGCTGCACGACATGTTCGAGCTGCCGTTCGACGAAATCGCCGGGATTATGGGCCGCACGCCGGCCGCCGCGCGGCAGCTGGCCAGCCGGGCACGGCGTCGGGTGAACGGCGCCGAGATCCCGTCGCCCGACCCAGACCTGGTGCGGCAGCGGCAGGTGGTCGACGCCTTCTACGCGGCCTCACGGGCCGGTGACTTCGACGCCCTTGTCCAGATCCTCGATCCCGATGTCGTCCTGACCTCCGACCTTGGGGCCGACGGGCGGCGTGTCGTCGTCCGCGGCGCGGCGGCCGTGGCCAAGCAGGCCCGCGGCGGGCGCGGCGGGCAGCTGCATCCTGTGCTGGTCAACGGCGCGGTCGGCGCGTTGATCACCGTCGACGACCAGCCGTTCGCCGTGCTGGTATTCACCGTCGCGGGCGACCGGATTGTCGCCATCGACGGGCTGCGCGACCCCCAGCGGGTCCGCCAGTTCGCCGACGCCGCCGGGATTTCTCCGCCGCCTGTCACATCGCCGGCGCACCAGGGCTCATAGGGACGACAACAACCTTCCCAAGCACCATGGAGGACACCGTGGGACCACGAATCCCCGACGCCAACACACACCTGCCCGAGATCCAGGAGTTGGCTGGCACGATCGTCAAGGCCACCGGCAACGGCTCGGTGCCAGCGACCACGACCAGCCTGGTCTACCTGCGTGCCGGCCAGATCGTCGGCAGCACCTACCAGGTGATGCGGCACTCGGTCGACCTGCGTAAGGCGGGCGAGTCCGAGGCCAGGATCGCCGCCGTGGCGACCTGGTGGGACGCGTCGTACTTCACCGACGCCGAGCGGGCCGCGCTGGCGCTGACAGACGCCGTTTTCCAGCCCGGCGCACATGGCGAGCAACGGGTACCGGACGACCTGTACACCGAGGTCGCGAGGCACTACGACGACAAGGCGATGGCCACCCTAATGCTGGTGCTCGCCTCGGCCGGCTTCTGGATGAACGTCGCGCTCATCAACAATCCAACACCCGTGCCGGCCTGACCGCGGCGTCAGTCCGCGTTCCGCGTGCAGGTGCCACACCCTGACGAGTACGAGATTCTGGCCGTCGGTGGGGATGTTCGACAGTTTCGACGGACCTCCCCACCCGGCGGAAGATCGCCAGGCCCACGCCTGGCACCCGTCGTTGCCGATCTGCGCGATGGCGTCCCGTGGTCAGCGCGACGGGGCAGCCGAGCTGGCTGACGCCCCCCGAGGGCAAAGCCGTCGAGGACCAGTTCGATGCGCTGAAGGGCACATAGGTCAAGGAGTGGGTCGCGCGTCGAGCCAGCACGGTGGCCCGACCGGCGATCCCGGCGGCGAACACCGCCAGGCTGTCGAGATACTCCGCGAGGGAGTCCATGATGGCTAGCGCCGTCATCACCTCGGCCACCGCGTGGGCGCGCGTCCACCATCCGGCGGATCCTCAAACGCCTGCGCATGCCACCCGCGCCGGTACGCCGCGACAACGACCGCACCACCTGGCGAAGGTTCCTGCTCACTCTTCAGTGTGGGCGGCGGCGCGGAGGAACTGGGCGATGCGGCCGACGTACCAGGGCAACCGCTCGCCATGGGCGTGGAAACCGACGTGACCACCGTGCGGCGTGATGAGTCTGGTGATGGCGGGCAGCTCGTCCCAGCGCACAGCGCGGTAGGGCTCGCCCGGGATCATCGGGTCGTCCATGGCGTGGATGATCAAGGTTGGCGTTGCGATTCTCGGCAGGAAGCCGAGCGATGAGTTCACGGCGTAATACTCGGCGGCATCGCGCCAACCATGTCGGCGAGCAGTGATCGCGTTGTCGAAGTCGAGAATCGTCTTGGTGCGCGCGATGGTCGCCCGTTCCTCGGCCGTCACCGCCGATGTGGGTCGGGTGGCATCATGCCGCATCTTCGCCATCAGGTACCACTCATAGGCGCCGAAGGTCACCCTGCTCAGGTGTTGCGTGCCCAGCGCCAGGTCCAGCGGCGCCGACACCACGGCTCCCGCCACCACCGGCACATCCTCCAACGGTTCGCCGAGCAGCTTGAGGGTCAGGTTGCCGCCGAGCGAGAAGCCGACCGGCGCCACCGGTCCGAACTCGGCCAGTGCGCGCAGTGCGGCGCGCAGGTCCTCGGTGCGACCCGCGTGGTACATGCCCTGGCTGTGCTCGCCGGACAGGCCGGCGCCGCGCAGGTCAATCCGAGCCACCGTGAACCCGGCGCGCACAAGCCCGAACGTCGTAGCCCGGATATAGTCGGATTCCGCCGATCCGCCGAGCCCGTGCACCAGCGCGACCACCGGTCCCTCGCCCTCGACCCGATGCAGCTGCACCACCAGCTGATCGCCGTCGCTCACCGCCACCGGCAATCGGCGCTGCTCACCGACGGTGGACAGGTCGTAGCGCGGCCGCGCGACACGATCGCGAATGGTCTGCATATGCCCGCCGAACCAGGGAGCGCGCTGCCGAAAGGAGGCGTTGACCGGATCGATCACGCTGTCACATTACTGGTGCCCACGATGGCCGATCATCCAGCCGTGAATATCCCCACCGAAGGCGCGATCACCGAAGCGAGGATCTGATGGCAATACCTGCCGTAGCCGCGCACAGGGCAATCCGAGCCAGCCGGAGACCACCGTGGGGAAACCCATCCGTCGACACGGCCAAGGTCCTGGCGTTCACCTCCTTGTCGATAGTCCCGGCGCTGGTGTTTTTCAGCCTGTTCCAGCGCCGGATCGTCGGAGGCCTGACCGGAGCCGTGAAAGGTTGACCGCGTTTCTTGATGACTCAGTCATTCTCGCGTGCGTGCCACCAGGTGCGTGCCACCTTCAGCCAGCGCGGATGCCGGTCCAGCAAAAGCTTCCTGGCCTGCTCGCCGCTCCAATGTGGAGGGAGCAGGACCGGTGGCAGGCCGGGGTCGACGAGCAGGAGGCGGCGCCAGTGGTAGAGCAGGTGGGCGAGCGCGGCGATGGCGGCCTCGGGGCTTTCGGGTCGTACCACGTCGAACTGGTCGAGGAAGGCGCGGTATTGCCGGTCCAGATCGTCGACGTCCCATGCCTGCCGGACCAGGCGCAGGCGTTCGTCCGGGTCATCCAGGCGGGCGTGCAAAAGGGTTCCCTGGACCGCGTCGCCGAGTGAGGCCAGTGCCTGGCGCGCTTCGGTGGCGTGCGACGGATGCGGGCTCAGCCACACGCCTGGACCGATCGAGCCGAATCCGGCCCAGCCCAGCAGCGTGCGCAGGCGGTGTCTGAGGTTGCGCTGGTTTTCCGGGACAGTGGCGAGCAGCAGTAGCCAGTCGCCGTTCCAGTCGCGTTCCGGGCCCGGGGCGAAGAGCCTGTTTCTTGCGGCCGCGAGCGTGTCTTGGCCGGCCGAGGTGAGGTGCCAGCGAGTGCGGCGGCCGATGCGTTGTGGGTCGAGCAGACCGGCCGCCTGGCTGCGGGTGAGGGCTTGGCGTGCCGCCTTCTCTTCGAATCCCACCAGGGCCAGAGCGTCGATCACGGTCTGGGTCCACGCGGCGTCGCCCTGCCCGAAGGCGTAGTCGCCGAGCAGGATCAGCAGGTATGCCCGCGCGCTTGGCCCGCGCACGGGCATGTCTGCCGGGTCTGTCATCCGGTCATCTTTTCACACAGGACGCAATATTCCCCATTGTCTTGACGTCCGACTAGGGTTATGTCGCATGATAGGGAGGTCTCCCGGAGCGAGGTGAGGCTCATGCCCGACTTGCGAGTGCGTGACCTGCATGTGTCATATGGCGGTGCCCTGAAGGCGTTGCGCGGGGTATCGCTGGATGTTCCGAGCGAGGGTGTCGTCGCCGTCCTTGGCGGCAACGGTGCCGGCAAGACCACACTGCTTCGGGCGATCTCCGCAACGCTGCGCCTTTGCGGCGGCGCGGTCGATTCGGGATCGGTGGAGTTCGCAGGAAAACGCTTGGACCGCATGGATCCCGCGGCCGTCGTGCGCGCCGGCGTGGTCCAGGTGCCGGAGGGCCGGCAGGTGTTCGAACACCTGACCGTCGCCGAAAATCTGCGCGCTGCTGCGATTGCCACACCGCGCCGGCTGCGGCGCCCGGCCTGGGATCGCGTGCATGAGCTGTTTCCGCTCCTGGTGGAGCGGGCCGCTCAGCATGCCGGGCTGCTTTCGGGCGGGGAGCAGCAGATGCTCGCGATCGGGCGGGCGTTGATGGCGGCCCCGCTAGTCCTGCTGCTCGACGAGCCGTCGCTGGGCCTGGCTCCGCGCATGGTGCAGCACATCGGCGAGATCGTCACCGAGATCGGGCGGCAGGGCACCGCGGTCGTGCTCGTGGAGCAGAACGCGGCGCTCGCCCTGCGAGTGTCCAATGTGGCCCATGTGCTGGAGACCGGCCGGGTGACACTGTCCGGGACGAGTGCTCAGCTGGCCACCACTGAGGAGATCAAGGATCGCTATCTCGGCGGGCGTCCGACGGCCGCACCGCCGCCTCGGCACGGGGGATCACAGACGCTTGTGGTGCAAGGGGTGAGCGTGCGCTTCGGTGGCGTTGCCGCGCTCTCGGAGGTGTCGCTGAGGGTCGTGGCCGGTTCGGTGCACGCCCTCATCGGCCCCAACGGCGCGGGTAAGTCGACTTGTCTCAACGTTTTGACCGGTGTCTACCGCGCCGCCCGAGGCAGCGTGCGTTACAAGGACACGGAATTGACTACGCTCCGTCCACATCGGATCGCACGGCTCGCCGTGGCTCGTACGTTTCAAAACTTGGCGCTCTCAGCGTCGGCGACGGTCGCAGACAACCTGCTTCTCGGGTGCCATCGGCTTACCCGAGCCGGGTTCGTCGCGGCGGGCTTGCGCACGCGGGCGGCCAGGCGCGAGGAGGCCGAGCAGCGGCACCGGGTCGGGCGGATCGCCGAGCTGCTGGAGCTGGATGGGGTGCTGCATGACGCGGTGGGCACGCTGCCCTATGGACAACGCAAGCGGGTGGAGCTTGGGCGTGCGTTGTGCGCCGAGCCGTCCTTGCTGCTGCTCGACGAACCGGTGGCGGGCATGACCGCCGACGAGTCGGCCCGGCTCGCGGCCACCATCGCGCGGCTGCGTGCCGAGCTGGCCCTCACGATCCTGTTGGTGGAGCACGACATGGCCTTTGTCATGGGGCTGGCCGACGAGGTAACGGTGCTGGATTTCGGCCGCCGCATCGCCTCGGGCACCCCCGCGCAGGTGCGGCGCGACCCAGAGGTGATCCGGGCCTATCTGGGCCAAGCGGCCAAGGAGGACGCCGTACCGTGAAACACTTCTTTGAGTTGCTTCTCAACGGCCTGTCCCTGGGCTGCATCGATGCCCTAATAGCGCTCGGTTTCGTCGTGGTCTTCAAGGCGACCAGGGTGGTCAACTTCGCTTATGGCTCGCTGCTGCTGCTGGGTGCCTTTCTCATTGGGAGGTACCACGAAAGCCTCGGCTTCGCCGTGGCCGTGCTGGTGTCGATCGTGGTGACGTCCGCGGTCGCGGCGTTTGTCGGTGTCGTGGTTCTGCGGCGGGTGCGCCTGGCCGACCCGGGAACGCTGGCGATCGTCACCCTCGGCGTGGACATCCTGCTGGCCACCGAACTGACCCGGCGCATCGGCAGTGATCTGCTGACGACCGGCGATCCTTGGGGAGCAAGCGTTCGGGACCTGGCCGGAGTCCACATTGCTCAGACGCGGATCGCGGCCGCCGTGGTCGCGGTGGGCGTGGTCGTCGCCTTTCTGGTGGCGTTGAAGTTCACCGATTCCGGTGTCGCGCTACGGGCCGCGGCGGAACGTCCGGCGACCGCCGCCCTTCTGGGGATTCGCCTGGGCCGGGTCGCCGCGGGTGCGTGGCTGCTGGCCGGGGCGCTGGCGGCGGTCGCCGGACTGTTCTTCACCGCGTTTCCCTCGCCCGGCATCACCGGTTCGGTGGGCCAGATCGCGCTCGGTGCCGCCGTCCCCGCCGCGGTTCTGGGCGGCCTCGACTCCACGACGGGAGCGCTCGTCGGCGGCCTCGCGGTCGGGCTGACCGCGACGTTCGCGGCGGGCTATCAGGACCAGCTCGCGTTTCTGGGCCGTGGTTTCGGCTCGGTCGCACCATATGTGGTGATGCTGCTGGTGTTGCTGGTCCGCCCGTCGGGGCTGTTCGGCGGCAAGGAGGTCACCCGTGTCTAGGCCTGCCCGCCTCGCGATTGGCTTGACCGCACTGGTACTCGCGCTTGCCGCGCCGCTGAGCCTGAACGGATTCTGGTTGCAGACAGCGCTTTTCGCGATGGCGGCCGCGATCGGCGCGATCGGCCTCACGTTGCTGGTCGGCGTGGCCGGGCAACTGTCGCTGGCGCATGCCTTCTTCGTGGCCGTCGGCGCCTACGGCTACGCCGCTCTGGCCGGCGCCGGTCTGCCCACACCGCTGGCCGCCGTCGGTGCCGTCGGGCTCGCCGGTGCGGCCGGTGCGTTGTTCAGCCCGATCGCGGGACAGCTGCGCGGCATCTACCTCGGTCTGGCCTCGCTCGGGCTGGTGTTCCTTGGCCAGCATGTGGCCTACAACGCCACCGCGATCACGGGCGGGTTCAACGGCCGCGACGTCGCTCCCTTCGATGTGTTCGGTTTCTCTTTCACCGCAACCGATCCCGAGCTTGTCGTGCTCAACGTACCTTACACGGGCCTGGAACGCTTGTGGTATCTGGGTTTGGCGCTGGTCGCCCTGGCCTGGTGGTACGCGCGCAACATCCGGTTGAGCCGGACCGGCCGCGCCCTGACCGGTCTGCGCGACAGCGAAGTCGCCGCAGCGGTAATCGGCGTGGATGTGCGCCGTTACAAGGCCGCCGTGTTCACCGTCTCATCGGCTTACGCGGGCCTAGCCGGTGTGCTGCTCGCGCTCGCCTTCGGCCGGATCGTGCCGGACAGCTTCGGATTCCTGATGTCCATCGACTTTCTGGTGATGATCATTATTGGTGGCCTCGGCTCGGTCACCGGTGCGGTCGCCGGTGCGGTCCTCGTCTCGGCGCTGCCCCCGATCCTGAGCCACTACAGCGCATCGCTTGTCTTCCTTGCCCAGCCCGGCGAGTCCGGTGTCGGCGCGGCCGAGGCGGCACGTCTGCTCTACGGCGGCGCGGTCATCGCGGTGCTCTTGTTCGCACCGGGTGGCCTGGCTCAGCTTCTCCGCCCCTTCCCAAGAGTCAAGGAGTCGTCCCATGAAACGAACGCTGGTGGCCACGGCCATCACGCTGACCGCCCTGTGCCTGGCGGTGAGCGGCTGTAACAAGGCGACGTCCAATAGTCAGAACGCCGGCGGCCTGAAGACCGGGCCGGGCGTGACCGATACGACGATCAAGCTGGGCAGCCTGGTGGACCTGACGGCGGTCTTCGCCTCGCTGAGCAAGAGCGTGGTTCAAGGTACCCAATTGTTCTGGAAGCAGCAGAATGCCGCCGGCGGCGTCTGTGGCCGCAAGGTGGAAGTGGTCGTCAAAGACCACGGATACGACCCGCAGAAGGCGGTCTCGGTCTACCGCGAGATCTCCGGCGACGTGCTGGGCATGCAGACCATCCTCGGCTCGCCGGTGATGAGCGCGCTACGGCCGACCATCGGCCAGGACAACATGTTCGTGGGCTTCGGCGGCTGGTCGGCGTCGGTCCTTGCCGACCCGCACATCCAGTTGCTGGGCACCACCTACGACATCGAGGCGATCGCCGGCCTGGACTTTCTCGTACGTACCAAGGGAATCAAATCGGGCGACAAGATCGGGCACATCTATTTCGAGGGCGACTTCGGCGAGAACGCCTTCAAGGGAAGCCAATATCTGGCCGGACGCAGCGGGATGACCGTCGTCGGCCACAAGATAAAGGCCTCCGACACCGACCTGTCCGCGCAAGTCGCCGCACTGCGCAACGCCGCCGTGACGGCGATCCTGGTTTCGGCCGGGCCGACCCAGACCGCCTCGATCGCGGGCGTGGCCAAGTCGGTCGGGCTCGCGGTGCCGATCGTGGCCAACGGTCCGGGCTTCACGCCGCAACTACTCGCCGGCCCGGCCGGGCCCGCGCTCAAGGAAAACCTTTACGTGGTCTCCAGTATCGCGCCGCCCGCCCTCGACAAACCCGCGGTCAAGCAGCTGCAGGAGGCCTTCTCCAAGGAATATGCCGATGCGGTACCGACACAGGTCGGGTCGGTGTTCGGTTACGTCCAGGCGAGGGTCGTCAAGGACGTCCTGCAGAAGGCTTGTGACAACAAGGATCTGACCCGGCAGGGCCTGCTGGACGCGCTGCACAAAACGTCCGGAGTGGACACCGGCGGACTGGTCGCCGGCACGCTGGACTACACCAAGTCGGGTCAACCACCGTCGCGCACTGTCTACATCAGCCAGGTGGACGCCGGCGTTCCCGGTGGGCTCAAGGCCATCGGCGGGCCGATCGAAGCCGAACCCGCCAAGACCTACCAGGCTGGAGCGTGACGCGATGCGACTGGTAGTCATCACCACCGTGCTCGTGGCGTTGCTGCCCGGGCCCGCCGCGGCGGCGGTCGCACCGACGCACGCTCCGTCGCATGTGGAGGGTGTCCTGCCCGACGGGTCCACCTATGTCATGGACGTGCCCGCGCGGTGGAACGGCACCGTGCTGCTCTACAGCCATGGCTATGTTCCCGACGGCGCACCGAATCCGGCCTTCAACGCTCCCAGCGACGCCGTGCGTGCGGCTCTGCTCGACGCGGGCTACGCCCAGATCGGGTCCTCGTACCCGGAGACCGGCTGGGTGCTGGAGCGGGCCCTTCCCGCTCAGCTGTCCACATTGGATACCTTCCGGGCCCGGTTCGGTTCCCCACAGCGCGTCATCGCCTGGGGTACCTCACTCGGCGGCATGATCACCACCGGTCTCGCCGAGCGGCACGGCAACCGCTTCGCCGGCACGCTGTCGATGTGCGGTCTGGAGCAGGGTGGCGTGGCGAACTGGAACAGCACGCTCGATCCGCTGTTCGCCCTGCGCACCCTGCTCACCCCCGGCGCCGCCACTCCCCTGGTGCGCCTGCCGGATCAGGCCACGGCGTTCGCCTCGATCGGTCAGTTGACCGCGGCGCTGGACGCCGCGCAGGCCACGCCCGAGGGCCGGGCCCGCATTGCGCTCGCGGCGGCGCTGCACAACATCCCCGCGTGGACCGATGCCGCCCAGCCTCGTCCGGCGCCCGGTGATTATGATGCGGCGCAGCGCAACCAGTTCGGTGTCCTGCACCTGACCATCTACGTTGGACTGTCGTGGCGGCAGGAGGCCGAGGAGCACGCGGGCGGCAACATGTCGTGGAACACCGGCGTCGACTACGGCCGCATGCTCGAGCGATCGTCGGTCCGGGATGAGGTGGTCGCACTCTATGCCCGGGCCGGGCTGAGCCTCGCGGGCGACCTGGCCTCGCTGGCGGCGGCCCCGCGCATCTCCGCCGATCCCGGCGCGGTCCGGTATATGGCCGAGCACATCTCCTTCAGCGGCCGGCTGATCCGGCCGATGCTGACCATCCACACCACCGGTGACCCGCTGGTGCCGGTGCAGGTGCAGCACGCCTATGCCGACGCCGTCGCCGACGCGCATCGCTCGGTGTTGCTGCGCCAGGCGTTCGTCGACCGCGGCGGCCACTGCACCTTCACCACCGGCGAGATGCTCGCCGCGTTTCGTACCCTGCAAAGGCGCATCGACATGGGACGCTGGCCGGACACGAGCCCGCGGGCCCTCAACCGTTTGGCCGCGCGACTGGACCCGTCAGCGCCGCCGGCGTATCTGGACTACCGGCCGGCGCCGTACCCCCGGCCGTTCAACCTCACTCATTGAAAGGGGAGCATGGTGGATCTCAGCGGCCGCGTGGCCATCGTGACCGGGGCCGGGCGAGGACTCGGTCAGGCCTACGCCGAGGCGCTCGCGGCCGCCGGCGCCTCGGTCGTGGTCAATGACGCCGAACCGGATGCGGCTGTGGAGGCAGCCGGCAAAATCAGAGCCGCCGGTGGTTCGGCCGTGGCCGAACCGGGCGCGGTCGGCCCTTCCGATGTGGCACAACGTATCGTCGAGCGAGCGGTCGCCGAGTTCGGCCGGTTGGACGCCCTGGTCACCAACGCGGGCATCCTGCGCGACCGGATCCTGTGGAACATGTCCGACGAGGAGTTCGACGCGGTCATCGACGTCCACCTGCGTGGCACGTTCACCTGCGTGCGCGCGGCGGTGCGGCGCATGCGCGAACAGGGCGACGGCGGCCGGATCATCGCGGTCGGATCACCGGCCGGGCAGCGTGGAAACCCCGGCCAGACCAACTACTCGGCGGCCAAGGCGGCCATCGTCGGCATGGTGCGCACCTGGTCCCTGGAGTGTGCACGCGCCGGGGTCACCGTCAACGCGGTGATCCCGGTGGCGGCCACAGCGATGACCGCGACCATTCCGGCGTTCGAGCCCTATGTGAGCGCGTGGCAGCAGTACGGCAAGCCGCTGCCGCGCTGGCTTCGCGCCCGCGAGGGGTTCGGGCTGCCACACGATGCCGCCGGGCTCGTGGTCTTTCTCGCCTCAGCCTTCTCCGGCTCGGTCACCGGTCAGGCGATCGGCGTGGGCGGGGACCGGCTCGCACTGTGGACGCATCCGGCCGAGGTCGCGGTGGCGTATCAGGAGGGCGGTTGGGATGCCGAGCGGATCGCCGAGGCCTGGCCGGCCCTGGCGCGGTACATCCAGCAGGTAGGGATCGCGCCGCCGCAGGTGCCCGCGCCATGAACCTCGATTCCGTTGTGGCGATCGATGTGCATGTGCACGCGGAGATCTCCCGGGACGGGCACCTCGCCCTGCCCGAGCATCTGATGGCCGGCTCGGCGCGCCGCTTCCGGGTCGACGGCGACCGCACGCCCACGGTGGCGATCTGCGGCGGTGCACCGGTACCGCACGCGATCATCGAGGCTTACCAACGTCGCGGCGTGACCTTCATGCAAGGCTACGGGCTTACGGAGGCGGCACCGGGCGTGCTTTTCCTGCGCCGCGACGACAGCATCCGCAAGGCGGGTTCGGCCGGTACCGCCGCGTTTTTCACCGATGTCAAGCTCGTGGATGCCGCCGGCGATCCCGTGGCCTCGGGGCAGCCGGGCGAGATCCTGGCCAGCGGGCCGAACGTCATGGCCGGATACTGGCGGCGGCCGCAGGACACCGAGGCCGCGATGGAGGATGGCTGGCTGCGCACCGGAGACATCGGCGTCGCCGACGACGACGGGTATATCGAGATCCGTGACCGTACCAAGGATCTGATCATCTCCGGGGGTGAGAACATCTACCCGGCCGAGGTGGAAGACGCCCTCTACCAACACCCCGCGGTCTCCGAGTGCGGGGTGATCGGGGTACCGGACGAAACCTGGGGCGAGGTCGGCCGCGCGGTCGTCGTCCTGCGCGAGGGTGCGAGCGCCGCGCCCGAACAGCTGCTGGCATTCCTTGCCGACCGGATCGCCAGATACAAGGTCCCGAAGTCGGTGGTCTTTACCGACACGCTGCCGCGCACCGCGTCTGGCAAGGTCATCAAGCAGAAGCTGCGATCGCAGTTCACGCCCACCGACGAGGATGGAGTTTGACATGCCCACCGTCGCCAACGGAATCGACGACCTCCGCAAGCTTGCCGGTGCCGACCTGGGAGCGGGCGACTGGCACGAAGTCACCCAGAAGCAGATCGATACCTTCGCCGATGCCACCGGCGACCATCAGTGGATCCACGTCGACGTCGAACGAGCCAAAACCGGCCCGTTCGGTACCACGATCGCGCACGGCTACCTGACCCTGGCCCTCGTCATTCCATTGTGGACGGAGCTGCTGCGCATCGAGGGGATCGGCATGGCGGTCAACTACGGCCTCAACCGGGTACGCTTCCCGGCCCCGGTGCCGTCCGGCTCCGAGGTTCGCCTGCATGCTCGGGTCGCCGCTGTGGAGGACGTTGCCGACGGCGTCCAGCTGGCCGTCGACCTCACCGTCGAGCTTCGCGGCGCCGCCAAACCGGCCGCGGTGGCACAGGTCGTCTACCGCTATCACGCGTGAGGGTCACGACTGGGCCGAGGCGTCCTGCAAGTGGAGCCGTAGCCAAGTCTCGGTGGTGGTGATGTGCATCAATGCGGCGGCTTGGGCTCTCAAGGCGTCGCCGTCGACCAGCGCCAGATAGATGGCCTCGTGTTCGCGCAGCGTCGGGCCGGCGGCATCGGCGACGACCAGCCCACGCCTTTGACCTGCCGGTTAGCCCGATCGGGAACACACCGGTCGGGCTGCACGCGGCCACGTCGGCAGGCTGGATCGTGAGCAGTCGGATAGGGTCACGCGGCGGCGGGAGGCGTGCCACCCCAAGGTGACGCCGGCCGTGCTGTCGACTAGTGAATCGCTGCGGATTTGCTACGCAAGGAGGCGGCATTCGCCCCTGACCTCGCCGCGAGCGCCTCGGCCACGATGGATACCGCTATCTCCGCCGGGGTGTTGGCCCCGATGTCCAGGCCAGCGGGTCCATGGATCCGCTCCAGATCGGTAACACCACGAAAAGCGAGCCAATCAGCCCGGGACTGCTGGGTTCGACGGGAACCAAGCGCCCCGATGTAGCCGACATCGCCGGCTAGAGCCGCCGCGAGCGCGGGACCGGCAAGTTCATCGTCGTGGCTGGTTACGACCACCTTGTCCAGCACCGCGAGCCCGGCGATGATGCCGGTTGCACTGCGGACGTCGGTAGTCACCTGGCACTGCCAGCCGAGAAGGCCCGCCGTGTTGACCAGGGCGTCCGGGACTGCCCCGGCACCGATGATGACCAGTTTCGGTACCGGCCACAATACGGTTGTTGCCGTGTTCGCCGTGATGATCGTGTCGCTTACGGGTCGGCGGAACAAGCCAGCGGCGTCCTCGCCCGCAGCGGCGATGGTATCGGGACTGTACATTGCGGTTTCCAGTACTCGATCACCATCGAGTTGGGTCACGAGGCACACCGGATCGCGTTCACGCAACCGCTGCCACAATTCGGCCGGCAGATCGGTAGCTGGGATCAACAGGCATCGCGCCGCGCCGCCACAGGATAATCCGGCCAATTGGGCTTCCAACGCCCCGACCTCAAGATCGATGAGCCGACCGGTCATGCCCTGACTGGATAGATCCGCGATCTGGTCATTGAGTGAGCCCGACAAGATTCCGCCGACTCGACCGCCGCCCGGGGTGATCGCTAGCGCCTCGCTCTTGTCCCGGGAACCAAATCCATGGGCTTCGACCACCCATGCCACGTCCACACGGGTACCCGCCCGCAGGCACGCCGACACGCTTAACGCGATTTCGTACACCCGACCAGCCTATGTCCACAGCCCGCGGGCGCACAGAACCTGTCGGCCGGATCGAGCCGCCTAGCCACCGGGCGGATGCACGACCAGAGATCACGAGGTGCCGCACGTCGTCGCCGGCCAAGCGGACGGTGATGCTGTACGTCCTTTTTGGACACCAACCGGCCGGTTCGCCACAGCCGCGCGAACATGGTTGACATTGCTTGCGAAGCTGCGCGCAGCCGGCGCCTCTTGTGAGCCGAGATGGGTCCTGACAAGCTGGAGCGCGAAACACACCCGAGGATTCCGATGCGGCTGGGTAGAAAGGAAGGCTGTGACGCCGACTCAGTTGCGCGCCTTCGTCGCGGTGGTGCGGCTGGGATCGGTCAAGAAGGCCGCAGTTGACCTTGGAGTCACTGAGGCCGCGGTGTCGTTGCATGTGGGTCAGTTGCGCAAGGAATTAGGGGACAAACTGTATATCCCCACATCTTCGGGACTGGCCTTCACGCCGGGAGGACTGCGCCTGGCCAGTCGAGCTGCCGAGATGCTCAGCCTGCAGGATCGCACGATAGTTGAGGTCCGTGAGGCAGGCAGCGGTCGGCGCCTTCTGCGGGTGGCCACCTCAGCTCTGTTCGCCGAGTACGCCGCGCCCGGCCTGATCGGGGTGTTCGCCGACCGGGCTAGCGATCTGGACATCGAGCTCAGCAGCCACGACCCGCGCGAGTTCGAGGCGCTGCTGCTGACCCGCACGGTCGACGCGGCGATCGGACCTCGGCCGCCAAGCCTGGACGCCTCGATCACCTGTACGCATTTCCTGAACTACCAGGCGTTCGCCGTGGCCAGTCCCGACAACCCCATCACCCGCATGCAGCCGGGCATTGGCACCCTTAGGGAGCAGACCTGGCTGCTTGGGCCGTCGGCTGCGTATGACACCGAGGTCATTCCGGAGATGTTGCGACGGGTCAACGTACCCGAGTCACGGCAGCGCATCTTCCAAAGCCACGCTGCAGCGATCGATGAAGCCAAACACGGCAAGGGTCTGGCTCCGGTGGTGTCGTTCGCCGTTTCGCATGACTTGGCCAACGGTGACCTGAAACGAGTCTTGGCTCCGTCGCTTCAGGCGCAGGGGGCCTGGAGCATCATGATCCTGGCAACGCACCAGGTACCCCCGGCTGCGGAGTTGGCCCGATTCATCGTCACTCCCCGCGCCACACAGGCGATGTTGCGCGGTTTGGGGGTCACCGTCGGCCGTTTCAAGCCGTCGATCCACGTCACCCTCTGGAGTTAGCGGGTCGGTGTCAGTTACATAGGTGGTCGCGGGTTGCCGTTCATGGCTTCCCATATCCGAGATGGCGTCAACGGCATATCGGCGTGCCGCAGGCCGT
>Ga0075428_100003288_pt1 | contig 17671 bp, 14 predicted proteins | sample RhiMetdeltSRZDD2_FD_75291 | JGI IMG/M metagenome (GOLD analysis project Ga0075428, IMG submission 75291) | Populus rhizosphere microbial communities from Tennessee, USA - Rhizosphere MetaG P. deltoides SRZDD2 | ecosystem: Host-associated > Plants > Roots > Rhizosphere > Soil | place: USA... | reverse complement strand
TAAATGACGTCCCCTTGGAAGATCTCGACCTCCTGAGCGACGTTGGCCAATCGCAACAGGTGGCGGGGGCCCACATCCTTGAGGAGATCCGCGCCCTTCAGGATCATCACGCGTTCGACAGCGGTCAGCATTACACCGCTCCGCCCGGCCCCGAGGACGGTGAAAACTCGTGGGCGGTACCGGATACGAGCGCGGTCAGTTCCGCCTCCACCAGAGGATCGCCTTCACGTCCATCGTTCCGAAATTGATCCGGATTCATACCCGGTACATAACGAGACGCCCGTACGGCGCAGGCCCGCAGCCACTCGTCGCCGGCTTCCCAAGCAAACCGGATCGCCTGTTCCAGATCATGGGTCGAATCAATCGTTGGTGTGTCCTCGCGTGCTTCCTCCTCGAAAATCCGGGTCACCGCCCGGAAGACGCCTCCCGGAAGCACGTGCCCAAGATACTCCAGACCGGGCGCCAACACCTCCGGTTCCCGGGACTTGAGTCGTTCGAACGCCCCGGCCAGGGGCTTTGGCGCATACCAGCAGGCGAGAGCCCTGAGGGCCCGATCGAGGGCCATCTCCGCAAACTCGCGAAAACTTTCCGACAGAAGCAGCAGATCGGGATGAACTGCTGCCCGCAAACGCTCCGCATGTTCCGTGTGGCGCCGGTATTCAGCCAGCTCGCGCAGGAAAAGTCGATGGGCCAGCGAACGCGGAAGGACCGGTCGCCCGCGATCTTCTCGCGCCTTGACCAGACCCTGAAGAGCCACATGCCGAGCCCTCCGGTCGGTGCTTCGAACCATGCGCGACAGTTCCTTGATCGCGAGCGGCGTGCCGATCATGGCGAGCGTGCTGGCCACGAGCACTTGCGCTCGCGCTCCCTTGGATCCTTCGAGAAGCGGCATCAGGCGAGGAATAGCCACATTGCCGATCGCAGCCAAAGCCCGCTCGGACTCGTAGCTTACCGCAGGGTCCAAAAGCTGAGGCACGATCGCCTCGACAAAACTCGCATGGGGTCGCCGCGCCGCACTCACGAGCGCGGCCCCACGCACATCAACATTTTCGTGAGTCAAGAGCGCCAATAGCCTTTGAGTTGTCGCTGCCCCCCCCACCACCCCCAAGGCGCGCGCGGCCAGAACCGCATCCTCGGCGGTGCCGGCTTCGAGATGCTCGGCAATCCACTCCGGCGTAACGGCGCCGGCGGCGGTGTGGGGATGTTCGAACAAGACGTCGAGAACGAGATGCCGTTGGGCTGGTTCGTCGGCGTTCAAGAGGCGCTGCACCAGGTCGGACGGACGGGGTCCCAACTCGAGCAGATACTCCACCGCGGCCCGGCGGAGACCATAATCGGATTCCTCAAGAAACGGCTCGATTTGCGTTTCTCGGCCTCGCACCTGCATCACGCGCATTGCTTCCACTGCCGCGCGCCGAATGGCGACCGAGGTGTGGTCCAGGCAATTGGCCACCGCCCTGGCCAAAGCGGCGTCTCCCGCGTATCGACTGAGCTCGAGAGCGGCCAGGATGCGCCGCTCGTCGTCCCCCTTCAGGGCTCGAAGGAGAGACCGCCGGGCCGCCGGCGTCTGCAACGATTCGTAGGACAGATCCGGTTCCGTCCAGCGTAGGGTCAACGCTTTTTCGAATGCTCGCCCGAACTGCCGGTTCAAAACCGTGATCACAATAAGCCACAATACGGCCATGATGCCGGTAATAGCGGCAATGATGCCTACCGGCACGCGAAATAGATGGAGCACCACGACCAGCATGACGCCCACGAGCGCATCCGCCCATCGCTCGACGAGGGTGTCGACGGCGGGTTTGATGATACGGCGCTCGAATGGTCGCAGGGCCATGTAGTAGATCTCGTTCGAAGACTTGCCGAGTCCCTGAAACACCATGCCTTGCAACCAACGGAGCCCCACGACGGCAAACCAGCCGGCGCTCAATCCCGTCACAAGACCAAAGGATACGGCGGTCAACGGTTGCAATCCCGACGTGGCCCCCAGACCGAAACGATGCAACAACCATCCCGCGGCGGTGAACTGGAAGAGGAGAGAGAGCGCATTCAGACCGGCATAGAACTTCCCCAGAAAACGGGTGAGGTCGTGCGGATCCGTATAGAGCTGGGTGATGAAGTACTTGAACTGGAAATCCACCAGGGTCGACACCGCCACCGACAGAGCCATGCCAGTGGCCAGGATCTTGAGGTATCTGGAGTTGCGGAAGATTTGCCATCGGGAGACGGACACTTTGGCCTCGGGCACGCTGCGGCGCCGCCCATGATGTCGCTCGATCAACCCTGTCAGCACATAAGCGAACACCAAGAGAATCGAAAGCACCCACATGAGTCCTACGCGCTGCACGAGTCCGGTTCCCCATGCGGCCATCGCACCCCCCAACGATCCCCCCAAAAGTCCGCATCCGGTGAGGAGCGGAAATAGTCGGCGCGCCCGTCGCGAGTCCCACACGTCCATGGCCAGGGCCCAGAAATGCGGCAGCAGCATGATGGCCTGACTGCCCGTCCACAAATAGAAGAGAGCCGTGATGCCTGGTTTCCATAGTGGATAGAAAAGTGCCGCGAGCAAACTAAATGCGATGGCGACGAGCTGAGTGAACCGCAGGGCGCTGATGCCGGCGAATCGCCGCCTGACGCGCCCCTCGAGCCACAACGCGCCGGCGGAGGAAAACGCAACCACGATATAGGCGTAGGGAAGGTTCAGAGCGCCGAAGGTGGAGAGGAAGAGAGAATCGCGTAGGACCTTGGCCACGGTGTACGCACACAGGAGGACCCCCACCAGGCCCCCCATGAGGGCGAGCAGCCCCTGTTCCTCCGGTTCTATACCGATTCGCCGAAGGTAATTCTGAAAGAGACGTCCGGGATTTTGCACAATTCTGAAAGATTTTTCCTTTTCCCCCTGGATTTCTATTTATGGCACTTGGACTTGGGAAAGAGTACCATCGGACACGGGAACGTCATACCGATCTCCGCTGTATGTAGTATAAGTGGGGTAGGCACCAGCGTGGGCCAGGCGCCCCCCGAATATTGAATAAATTCAAAAGGACGAGGAAATGTTTCCCAAGTATTGCCGGTTACACGGCTTCCTTATAGTTGGTTTGTTCCTTGCGGCCTGGGTAGCCGTGCCGGCCCGTGCGAATATGGCCTCCAGCGTAGGGGATTCCACCAATTCCACCGGCTTCGGTGACACGACCTGGACGGCTCCGGATCCTCCGGGGTCGGATGACCCCTCCCAACCTGGCCCTCGAGTCGCGGAACCCGATCGTGATCCGACTTGGGAGACCGCTCTACGCACGCCGTTTCGGGTGGTCTTTTTCCCGATGCGGCTCCTCGCGCGCGGGATGGAACTCGGTTTCAAGCAGTTTGGGGGCGAGCTCATGTCGCCCAAACCTCCCTCTCCGGGAGTGAAGGTCGGGGTTGGAATCTATGCGGGTTCCGCCAACGATGTCGCCATAGGGCCAACGGTCAAAGCCCGGGACTTTCTGATTCCGGACTCCAAATTCGGCTTGTTTGCCGGATGGTCGATTACCGATCACCGTCGGATAAAGTTGACGGAGAGCATCGCGGATCGCCAACCGATTGGATTCAGGCTGATCGGCAGTTACGATCTCAAACCGAATCGACGTTTTTTCGGCATCGGTAACGACACACCGGAATCCCAGCGATCGTATTTCCGGCTCGAAGACATCAATGCCGAAGGCTCGCTCCTGTTCGGTTCGTCACCGCTCCAGCAGGTCCGCCTGGTCGGCGGCTACTCGGCAATGACGGCCAAGAGCGGCTGGAAGGCGGAACCGCTCCTCACCGAAGTGTTCCCACGCGAAACCGTCCCTGGGTACGGGGGGTCCACCCATGAGCTCCAGTACGGAGCCACGGGGGACTTTGCGATGATCAATAACGACGTCGTACCGTCGCTCGGCGTTCATCTCCGAACCGAACTCCGGCAATTCCAAGGCATTCGCGAAAGCGATCCCGATTTCAATCAGTGGCTCTTCGAAGGACGTGGCTACGTGCCCGTCTTCGCCCCTCGGCGGGTGATTGCCGTTCGCGCCGCTTGGGCGGGCGTCAAACCGTTGGCGGGTTCGGCCGAAATGCCCTTCTACCGCCTCGCCCACAACGAAGGGGCTCTTGCCTTCGCGGGGTACTCCTCGCGCCGGTTTCACGACAATCAGCTTGCTATCTTGCGGGCCGAATACCGCTGGGAACTCTGGGAACGCCGCGAATGGACCTTGGACGCCGTGGCCCTCTACGAACTCACCGAAGTGGCCCCCTTCTCGAGCGCGTTCACCTGGGACAAACGTCGCACGGCTTACGGGGGTGGGTTTCGTCTCGGGCTGTCGGATCGCTCGAATGTCCGTCTAGACCTCGCCAAGGGGGACGAAGGGCTCCATCTCACTCTTCGCATCGGGAACATTTTCTAATGCGCCGCACCATCCTTTCCTCCATGTTTTGCTTGCTGCTTCTTTGCTGTGCGGGAATCTCCTGGGGAGACAATCCCGATCGGGAGCTCAAGCGTTCAGGCGGGATCGATCGCACGACCTGGATCGATCACGACAAGCAACCGATCACCCAACCTCCCGAATGGGAATCGAATTACTACACCGGCATGTTTCGCCAGGCGATCACCGATCCCCTATCGCATGCGTTCGACATTCCCGACAAGCTCCTCATCATTCCGCGAAGCCTGGGGGCCAAGACGGAACGCGAAGCCGTCAACGTAAACGCGTTTGACGAGGTGCCGAACTCGAGCTGGTTCACCAACCGCAATCACTTGAAGGCCATTCCACCGAACGAGCTTCGGAAAGGCCCGACCGAAGTGGTCCTTCCCAAGAAGCCGTGGACGATCAAGCACGCCAAAGCAGGCGGTCAAACAGCCGGTTTCCAGATCAAGGACGCCGACGGCAAGAAATGGCTCATCAAGCTGGACCCGGCGGGATATCCGCAGCTCGTTTCGGGAGCGGACATGGTCAGCCGCACGCTGTTCTGGGCGGCGGGATACAACGTGCCCAACAACCAGCCGGTGCGCTTCCGTCGCGAAGACCTCAAGATCGACGAGGATCTGCTCAAAGGCAATGAAGACGGCGAGCAGATGCGCGAATCGGATCTGGCGGCAGTGCTGGAACGGGGCGCGCGCTTCCCCGACAGCAGCTACTCCGCACTGGCCAGTCTGTTCATTCCCGGCGAGGTACTGGGAGCCCCCAGTATGCAAAAGCGCCGCCCCGGGGACGCGAACGATTGGTACACCCACAATCATCGTCGCGAGCTTAGAGGGATGTATGTCCTGGCCTCGTGGCTCAACAGTTGGGATGCGAAAGACCAGAATTTCCTCGACGTGTTCGTCCCCACCACCAAAGACAGCTTGGGGCACGTCGATCATTATGTGCTCGACGTGGGCGCATCGCTGGGGGCGGCCGGGATGGGGGCTCGCGAACCTTGGCACGGTTACGAGAACACGATCGATTGGGGATGGATGGCGCGACGCCTCGTCACCCTGGGTTTCACTGTCGAACCCTGGCGCCACGCGCACGGCGACCCTGGGATTCCCGCGGTCGGCAACTTCGAGTCCGCCGCCTACCGCCCTGAACAATTCAAGACACTCCAGGAGCAACCGGCTTTCCGGGCGATGAGCGATCGCGACGGGTACTGGGGCGCGAAGATCGTCGCTTCGTTCTCTCGTGACCAGATCGCGGCCGCCATCGATGCGGGGGGCTACGAGGATCCGAAGGCCAAGCAGTATCTCCTCAAGACGCTCATGGAACGCCGCGAGAAGGTAATGCGGTACTGGTTCCGTGAAGTGGCTCCGCTGGATTTCTTCGAGATCAAGGACGGCCGTCTCAAATTCCACGACCTCGCCCAGGACGTCGGGATCACCGGCCCACGCGAGTACCTCGTCCAGATCGATTCGGAAGGCAAGGACGACGACAAGAGTGGGGCCTATCGGCTCAAGAGTCCGGAATTGCCGCTCGACAACATTACTTCCGACGCAACTCATCTCGAGCTCCACCTGTCGATTGCCGGCAGCAAAGCCAAACCGGTCAAAGTCGAGCTCTCACGAACCGCGGGTGCAGATTGGGTGGTGACGTGGATACGACACGGGTGAGGGGGCGCAGGATGCAGCTGCGTTCGGCGCTCAAGCTCGGCCTGGCTGTCTCTGTCTTGCTTGGGGCGACGATCGTCATGTGCCCCGGTTGCGCGAACATGGGCAAGCTGACCTATGTGTCCGAGCCGGTTTCTCCGCAGGCTGACAGCACCAAGACTCGGGAGACCAAAGTGCGCGTGCCTTACTGGTCTCCGCTCTTCGGCGACACGGCGATTGGCTTCGTGCCCAACACGGCCGACACAACCCGACGTTACCTGGGACGGCTCCGCACGGGCTTTACTGCCGACACCCTCAACGTCCTCTTGTTCGGGGACAACCGCCCCGCCTATCGCAGCGTGCGACTCCAGCCAGAACTTAAGCGAATCCGGGGGATGCTTTCGCTGAATCCACTCAACTGGGCCAAGGGTCTCATTACGATTCCCGTCGTTCTGGTGAAGGGGATGTATCCGGATCTGGCTCTCATTCGCGACATCCCCGCCGGCCTTCGCCGCATGCCCACCTACGGTCGAGAGCATCAGGTTCTCAACGCCATGGTGGCGAAAGTGGACTCGCTCGAGAAAAAGGGCCAGGTAGTGGCGGCTGCCATCAACACCGGGGATTTGATCAAGGATGGACGCCGGCCCGCGCACTGGGAACGCTTTCTGGAAATTTGGAAGCCACTGTCCTCGCGCGTTCCCTACTTCGCCATCGCCGGCAACCACGAGCGCACCGATACGCAGGTGGGGGTGGACAACTGGCGCGTGGCCACGGGTCTCCCGGTGGGCGGTGACCGACTCTATTACTGCTTCGATTCCGCCGATGGATGGGTTCGCTTCATCGCCCTGGATACGAACCCCATCGTCAACGCTCAGAAGCATTGGTCGCGTGAGGTCGAGGTGAAGTACTCGGACGAGCAGGTCGACTGGATGGTCGCGCGGGTCAAGGAGCACGTCGGTCCGGTCTTCCTCTTCATGCACCATCCGCCCTTCTCATCCGGGTATCACCGCGACGAATGGCAGTTCGACCCAGTGATGCGCGAGCGGCGGGAGAGGATGGTCAAGGCTTTACACGAGAGCGGTATTGGCGTTCTGGCGAGCGGCCACGAACATGCCTACCAGCGCGCGCTCATCACCTGGCCTGATGCGGTGCTGATCAACATCGCGACCGGCGGAGCCGGGTCACCGCTCATCGCCATACCACCGCAAAAACAATCGGCGGCGATCATGAGCCAATACCAGGTCGCGGGCTCGGTCATCAAACCCGAGAACGTCATGACCGCCCAGGCATTTCATTTCATTCTCGTACGTCTGTGGTTCGGTGGCGGCGAGTTCTTCACCTACAACGTCGATGAAAATTCCAAGACGAAGGTGATCGACAAGGTAGAGATCGATCTCAAGCGTTACGGCATTCCCCAGATCGATCAGCACAAGATGATCGTTCCACCAACCAAGGGTCCCACCCAACCGCCCGAGGAGCCGAAGGCCGGAGCAACCGCAACCACAGCGGCAAAGACCGATACGACGCAAACCGGAAAGCAGATACTCAACCAACCCGCGCCCGGAAACCAGGCGACGCCTCCTCGTCCGACCCCGAAGAAGAAATCGACGCGTAAACCCTAAGGACGGGAAAATCCATGGAAAAACGCATCTCACATCCTGCTTCCCCCCCGGGTTCCACGCCCGAAAGTCCGGCCCGGAAGAAGAACCTGCTCGATCGTTTCCTGGCCATATTTGCCGACGTGCGCGGCGGAGAAGCCCTCACCGCGCTCCTCTTGATGTTGAACATCTTCTGCTTGCTCGCCGCGTACTACCTTCTGAAGACAATTCGCGAGCCGTTGATCCTGACCATGCCCGGCGGCGCGGAGGTCAAGAGCTACGCGGCGGCGGCCATTGCCGGCCTCCTCATCATCCTCGTCCCGCTCTACAGCGGTCTCGCGTCGCATGTGTCGCGCGTCAAGCTCATCAACGGGGTAACCCTCTTTTTCATCGCTTGCCTCCTGGCGTTCTTCGCGCTCAGCCGGACCGGAGTCCCCATCGGCGTCGCATTCTTCATTTGGGTGGGGATCTTCAACCTGATGACCATTGCTCAACTCTGGGCCTTCGCCAACGACGTGTACACGGTGGAGCAAGGGAAGCGACTGTTCGCCATCGTGGGCTTTGGGGCATCGTTGGGGGCGATTGCTGGTTCCTTCGCCACCGGCCAACTCGTGGACACCTACGGTCCCTACCCCTTCATGCTGGGAGCCGCCGTGCTTCTCGGGGCGTGCATGTTGCTCACCAACATCATCAACATCCGAGAGAAGAAGGGCCAGGACGCTCAACCACAAACGCCGGGGGACGTGGCCGCAGAGGACGACGCCCCGGCCGCCGATGGAACGATGAAAGGACGCAGCGGTTTCCTGCTCGTCTTCGCGGATCGATACCTCCTGTTCATTGGGATTCTGATGCTCCTCGTCAACCTCGTGAACACGACCGGGGAATACATCCTCGGCAAGACGGTGGTGAACCTGTACGGCGCATCGCACGGAGCCGCGGCGGGAGGTCTCGACGAGAAGAAGGTGATCGGAGAGTTCTACGGCAACTACTTCACCCTGGTGAACATTCTCTCCGCGTTGATCCAAGCCTTCTTGGTCTCGCGAGTGCTGAAGCGTTTCGGCGTCCGGGTGGCGTTGCTCGTTTCACCCGTGGTCGCCCTCCTCGGCTACACGTCCATGGCCTTCATTCCGTTTCTCTTTTTCATCCGCTCGGTCAAGCTGGCCGAAAACTCGCTCGATTATTCTCTCCAGAACACGACTCGGAACGCCCTCTATCTGCCGACCAGCCGGGAGGCGAAGTACAAAGCCAAGCAGGCCAATGACACCTTCTTTGTGCGTTTCGGAGACGTGATTTCCGCGGGCCTGGTGTTTGCGGGCACGACGTGGCTAGGCTTCGCCCCGAAACAGTTCGCTCTGGTGAATGCCGCCCTGGTGGTCCTGTGGCTCATCCTCGCGGTCGCCATTGGTCGCCGCTTCAAGAAGCTCGCCCAAACCGACTGATCCGGTCCTTGGTCTAAAAGGAAGGCCCGGCTCAGGGGAGCCGGGCCCGGTACCGGATTTCCTTAGCCGATGCTACTCGCCGCCGCCACCACCGGGTAGGTAGTAGTGGACGCCGAACTCGGTCAGGTTCGCGCCGAACGTGCTGATGTCGGTTTCGCTATCCGCATCGCCCGGAGGGCTGAACATCTGGAAGTCCACGCCCTGGGTGGCGCTCACGGAGAGATCGTTGGTCACGAAGACCTCGAACTCAAGCGCGGCCACGATGTCGAACACGGATCCGGTTTCATCCCCGAAATCCAGACTCGTGTACTGCACCCAGGGGAGGAAGTGCATGTTCACTCGATCCCCGACCTTGAGCAGGTTGATGGGGAGCCCGCCCGAGATCGACCAGTCGGTGGTCGATTCCCCAGTCGGGGTCGCATTGTCGTCGACTCTGATTCCAAACCCAACGTCCAGACCGAGCTTGGGCGAGAGCCAGTAACGGAAGCCAAGCGGGCTATCGGTCGTGTTGAACCCGAGCCCCAACCTCTTCGCTGTGTCATGGGCTGATGCCGCACTGGCCACCAAGCCAAGCACAAGCGTGATGAAGAGGATTTTCTTCATCGGATGTCCCTCCTTTGCAGTACGACCCGCCGGCGGTACGGCGCGGACGCCAGGGACCAGGATCACCCCCGATCCGAAGCGGTCGCCTCCTGGAGCCACCACGGCCCAGTCCGCCGAGAGCGGCACAATCACTACCCCAAGGATGTCTAGGCTGCAAGGGGGGGGCCCTGGCCGGGAAGGCTCAGGGGTCTCTCAGGAACGAGGCGGCGACCCCCAAACCCCCTGATACGCATAGGGTTGCCAGCCCGGTTGGGGCCTTTCGACGGGCCATTTCGTGGAGCAGGGTGACCACGATTCGGGCCCCTGAGGCTCCGATGGGATGGCCCAGGGAGATGGCGCCGCCGTTCACGTTCAAGCGCTCGGGATCGAACCCGAGCTCCCGATCCACGGCCAGCACCTGGGCGGCAAACGCTTCATTGAGCTCGACGAGGTCGTAGTCCTTGAGGGGCCGCTTGGTCACCGCTTCCAGGGCTCGCACGGCCGGGACGGGACCCAGGCCCATGACCTTGGGATCCAGGGCGCGCGTGACACCTCGCTCGACCCAGGCCATGGGCCTGAGCCCACGACGGGTTAGCTCGGCTTCTGACACCAAAAGCAGCGCAGCCGCCCCGTCGGTGATCCCGGAAGAGTTTCCGGGGGTGATGGTGCCGTTCTTGTCGAACACGGGGGAGAGGCTGGACAGGGATTCCCAGGTCACGTCGTCCCGGGGGTGTTCGTCGCCGCTCACCTCAATGTCCGCTTTCTTGTTCCGAAGGCGGACCGGAACGATCTCATCCTGAAACCGGCCGGCTTCCCGCGCTTTCTGGGCGCGATTCTGGCTTCGCGCGGCAAAGCGATCCTGCTCTTCCCGGGAGATGCTGTATTGCTTGGCCAGTGTTTCCGCCGTTTCTCCCATCAGCTGTTTGGCGAGCGGACACAGGAAGCCGTCCTTGTACATCGCATCCACGACGTCGTCGTGCCCCATGCGGTAGCCGCGACGCGCGCGCGGGAGCAGGTACGGCACCTGGGTCATGCTCTCCATGCCGCCCGCAATGAGGATGGAAGCCTCACCGAGCCGGATACGGTCGGCGGCGAGAAGGATGGCTTGGAGTCCGGAGGCACAAGCCTGGTTGACCGTGAACGCCGGCACCTCAACCGGAATCCCCGCCAGCACCGAGGCCTGACGAGCCGGGTTCGGTCCCGCTCCCGCTTGCCGCGCCATTCCCAGAATGACTTCCTGGACCTCTCCGGGGGCGATGCTGGAGGCGTTCAACACGCCCTGGACCGCGGTTCGACCCAGATCCACCGCCGGCAGGTCCGAAAAAACACCGAGAAATTTCCCGATCGGGGTGCGCTTGGCGGCCACGATGGCAACGCGTTCGGTCATGAGGTCCTCCGCCGGGGGTCCACCCGGGTGCTCTGAGCGTCTATAGTTTCGCATACGCCCTCTGACGAGGGATGAGGGGAGAAACTATGACCTTGGATCGGATCCAGGAGCTGGAGAAACGGCGGAAGGAAGCGGTTCTGGGGGGCGGACCCGAGCGCATCGACAAGATGCACGCTCAGGGGAAACTCACCGCCCGCGAGCGCATCGAGCTCTTGCTCGATCCCGGGACTTTCACCGAGCTGGGTGTGTTCGTCACCCACCAGTGCACCGATTTCGGCATGGCTGACAAGCGAATCACCGGCGACGGTGTGGTGGCCGGGTTTGGACAGATCGAGGGCCGGCTCGTCTATTTGTTTGCCCAGGATTTCACGGTGTTCGGAGGCACACTGTCCGGAGCCAACGCGCGAAAGATCTGCAACGTGATGGATCTGGCCATGCAGAACGGCTGTCCGATGATCGGCCTCAACGACTCCGGCGGCGCGCGTATTCAGGAAGGCGTCTCCAGCCTGGGGGGCTATGCCGACATTTTCCTGCGGAACACGCTGGCGAGCGGGGTCATTCCGCAGATCTCGGCCATCATGGGTCCGTGCGCGGGGGGAGCGGTTTACTCCCCCGCCATCACCGACTTCATCATCATGACCAAAGGCACGAGCCAAATGTTCGTGACCGGTCCGGACGTGATCAAGGGGGTGACAAAGGAAGAAGTGACGCACGAGGAGCTGGGCGGCGCCATGACGCACAATGCCAAGAGCGGCGTGGCCCACTTCGCGGCCGAAAACGATCGGGACACCCTGCGGCTCATCCGCGAGCTCTTGAGCTACATGCCGCAAAACAATGTGGACGATCCACCCCGGCGCCCGACCTCCGACGACCCCGATCGCCAGGATCCGCGCCTGGCCGACATCGTGCCGGATGCGTCCAACAAGCCCTACGACGTGACCGACGTCATCAAAGCGGTGGTGGACGACGGCAAGTTCCTGGAGGTACACGAGCACTTCGCGCGAAACATCGTGGTGGGGTTCGCCAGCCTCGACGGCACCTCGGTCGGGGTGGTGGCCAACCAGCCTCGCTTTTTGGCCGGAGTGCTGGATATCCAATCGTCGGTCAAAGGCGCTCGGTTCGTTCGCTTTTGCGATGCGTTCAATATTCCCCTGGTCACCTTCGAGGACGTTCCCGGGTTTCTGCCCGGTACTGCACAGGAATGGGGAGGCATCATCGCCAGCGGGGCCAAGCTGCTCTTCGCTTATTCCGAGGCGACGGTGCCCAAGCTCACCGTGGTGCTACGGAAGGCGTATGGCGGGGCCTACGACGTCATGTCATCCAAGCATATTCGAGGGGACTACAACGTGGCCTGGCCCACCGCGGAGCTGGCGGTGATGGGTGCGGAGGGCGCGGTCAACGTGCTCTACCGGCGGGAGCTCTCGGCGGCCAAGAATCCGGAGGCGCTCCGGAAGCAGCTCATCGACGAGTACAACGCCAAGTTCGCGAACCCCTTCGTGGCCGCGGAGCTGGGCTATCTGGACGACGTGATCGACCCTCGGGAAACCCGGCCTCGCCTCATCCGAGCACTCAACTCGCTACGTAACAAGCGGCAGAAACTACCGGCCAAGAAGCACGGAAACATTCCGCTTTGATCCCCTCGGGGGAGGGCGGATGTCCCTCCCCCGAGGTTGTTCGTTCAACTCGAGGAGGAATTCATGGCAAAGAAAATCATTGCCGTCACTGGAGCTACTGGAGCACAGGGTGGAGGGTTGGCACAGGCGTTGTTGCGGGACGGAACGTACGCGGTCCGGGCGATCACCCGCCAGCCCGAATCCGACAAGGCGCGTGCACTGGCTGGGGCGGGGGCGGACGTCGTCCGAGCCGATCTGGACGAGGATGCGAGTCTGGGCCACGCCTTCGCGGGTGCCTACGGCGCCTTTTGCGTCACGAATTACTGGGAGTACTTCTCGCCGGAACGGGAGTTCACGCAAGCGACCAACCTGGCCCAAGCGGTTAAGGGTGTGGAGCACGTGATCTGGTCGACCCTGGAGGACACGCGGAAGTTCGTGCCCTTGAGCGACAGCCGAATGCCGACCCTGATGGGGAAATACAAGGTGCCGCACTTCGATGCCAAGGGGGAAGCGGATAACGTGTTTCGCGAGCTGAAGGTTCCGACCACGTACCTGCGCACCTCGTTCTATTGGGAGAACTTCATCTATTTCGGGGCGGGGCCCAAGAAGGGACCGGACGGCAAGCTCTACCTGACCATGCCGATGGGCGACAAGAAACTCCCCGGCATCGCGGTGGCGGACATCGGAAAATGCGCGCTGGGCATCTTCAAGCGGGGTTCCGAGTTCATCGGAAAGTACGTGGCCATCTCCGGAGAGCAGCCCACGGGGAAGGAAATGTCCGAAAAGATGACCCGGGCATTGGGCCGGGACGTGCTCTATCAGGATGTGCCGCCGGAGGTCTATCGCGGATTTGGATTCCCGGGCGCCGACGACCTGGGGAACATGTTCCAATTCAAGCGCGACTTCAACGACGAGTTCTGCAAGCCCCGCGATCCCAAGATCGCCCGCTCGCTCAACCCGGAACTGCAGAACTTCGACACGTGGCTGGCCGAGAACAAGAGCAAGATTCCGCTCGAGTAGCGGTCGGAGACGGAATGTCGATGCACAGGACCTTTCGTTTCCGGTTGGGGCGAGAGGTCCTGTGTTTTCTTTTTGTTTGCTTGAACGTAGGTCGGGCCGAGGCACACGATTTCTGGATCTCGCCCGAACCCATGGATCCAAAGGCCGGGCAGACGGTGTTGCTGCGACTCTATGCCGGGGAGTGGTTCCAGGGAGACGAGGTTCCGTACGAGACCGCCCGCGCCGTTCGATTTCAGCACGTGACCGGTCAGAGCGTCGAAGCCTTGACCGGACGGGAGGGGTTTAGCCCGGTGTCGTTTCTGCGCAACATCTCGCCGGGGGTGCATCTGGTCGGTTACTCATCGGCCGGCACGGACCTACAAATCGAACCGGAAAAGTTCAACCGCTATCTACAGGATTCAGGGCTTTCGACCGTCCTCGCCTATCGCCGGCAGAACGGCCAGTACGGCACGACTGCTCGGGAACGGTTCTTTCGCTATGCGAAGGCAATTATCGTTACCCCGGGAGCCAACGCCGACCCGAACACATCGGGGCGTGTCCTCGAACAACGATTGGAAATCATCCCCGAGTTCGAGCCCGTGGCCCTGGTCCAGAAGCGCGCGTCTATCCGCGTCCGCATTGTGTATGAAGGTAAGCCCCTGGTCGGAGCGACGGTGTTCGCCATGCCTCAATCGGATCCGGAGGCGGGACGCTTGGAAGAAATTACTGACGCTCTCGGGCGGGCCGCATTCGCGCTGGATCGGCCCGGAGTGTGGATGGTGAAGCTCATCTGGATGGTTCCCGGAACGAACGGGACGGATTGGGAGAGCTCCTGGGGGAGCCTGGTATTCCGGGCCGGCTGAATTCGATGCCGGAGCCCGTGGACATTGGGACGCGCGAGACTTTAGATTTCGTGACCCTCTATGCACCCCGCGGCGGGTCGCTGCTCGAAGTCGGATGCGGCGAAGGGCATCTGGGCGCGGAGCTTGCCCGTCTCGGGTACGGAGTGATCGGTCTCGAATCGAATCGGGAACGGGCGGTGCTCACGTCCCTTCGCCGAGTGTCCTGCGTCCTTGCCGAGTGGCCTCGATTCGAAAGCGTTCCCTTCGACGCAATCGCCTTCACCCGATCGCTCCACCACATCGAACCTCTTAAGGCCTCGGTTCGCCAGGCGCGCGCGTTGTTGCGGCCAGGCGGGGTCCTGTTGATTGAAGATTTCGCGGCCCACGAGGTGAGGCAGAGGGATCTCGACTGGTTTTGCGAAGTCATTCGTTCGCGCGCCGCGCGCTCGCTCTTGGTGGGCGCACCCGACGAGCTCGTGGTTCAACTACGAGATTCAATGGACCCCCTCGCGATATGGATGGACCGGCATGCTCACGTGCATCCGTTTGCTGCAATCGAACAGACGGTGCGAGAGGAATTTGCAGCCGAGCATGTTTCCGTCGTTCCCTATTTTTATCGCTACTTCGTGTACGTCCTCCCGACCACGAGAGAAGCAGCCGAATTTCTCGGAACCGTGTTCGAAGAAGAATCCAACCTCGTGGCGGAGGGGGAGATCGTCGGACTTGGACGGCGTATAGTAGGCTCCTCGCTTCCCCAGTGAGGTTGACATGAAAACGATCGAGCAGGTTTGATGTTCGAACGTCGCAGCCAGCCATTGATCTCGCGGGCGGAGTTCACCCTCCGCGTGATTCGGTTTGCCGCAGTTGGCCTGGCGATCATAGTGGGATCGTGGGCCGTGGGCACGTTGGGTTACCACTACCTGCAAGGATTAGGATGGCTGGATTCGGTGCTGAATGCGGCCATGATCCTGGGTGGACTGGGACCCGTGGATCCGATCACCCACCCGGCCGCCAAAGTGTTTGCTTCGCTATACGCGCTCTATTCAGGCCTGGTGTTCCTGGTCGTGGCCGGCCTTCTAACCGCTCCTCTCTTTCATCGCTTCATCCATCGCTTCCATGTCGAGTTGGACGATAAACAACGAGCCTGAGCAGGCCAACGGGCCACTGGTCGCAATCGCGCTGGTTACATTGGCGCTACACGTCGCCGTCATTAGCCGGTACGGTTACTTTCGGGACGAGCTTTATTACCTGGCCTCGACCGAACATTTGAGCTTGGGATATGTGGATCATCCTCCCCTATCGATATGGATTTTGGCCGTGGTCCGGGCGATGTTCGGATTCTCGCTCGTGGCGATGCGCATGGTTCCCGCTGGGTGCGCGCTGCGCTGGCCGGGTTGATTGTCGGGGTGATCGCGCTCCCCTTTGCTCTTCCCGTCTTGCCGATCGAGACGTTCGTCAAATATCAGACCGCGTTGGGGCAAACGCCGGCCACCGATGGGCAGCAGACCATGGGGGCCTTGCCGCAGCATTACGCCGACATGTTTGGCTGGGACGACATGGTCTCGCTCGTCGCTCGTGCCTACTCCGAGCTCACCCCCGAGGAAAAACAACACGCGCGGGTGTTCGGACAGAATTACGGAGAAGCCGGGGCGGTAGATGTCCTGGGTCGTCGACTGGGGTTACCGCACGCGATGAGCGGCCACAACAGCTATTGGCTTTGGGGGCCAGGATCAGAACCGGTGGACGTGGTCATCATCATCGGCGGCGATCGCCAGGACAACGCACAGTTCTTCGAGGACATCGAGATCGTTGGGCAAACGTCGTCACCGTGGTCGATGCCTTACGAACGCGGGCTGGATGTATCGATCGCCCGCAAACCCAAGGTAAATCTCCGCGAGGCCTGCCCACGTTTGAAGCAGTTCATTTAGTACTGCGAGTCCTCTTAGATCAGGACCTCAAAACACGGGTGGACCTTGCCAAACACCAAGGCCCCGACATGCTCGCGGCGCGCTCGCTGCTACCACACATGGTTACACTTCCGCCCTCGCTAAGTTGTTGCCTTGCAATCAAAAGCCCAATCACTCGATGGGTCCTTGTGTGGTAGCACCTTTTCGCCCTCGGAAGTCATTGTAATTACGGCAATAGCGGACGGGCGAATGTGGGTCCATGTGTGGTAGCACCAAGCCTGTCGCGGGGGTGTCAAAAGGGCGCCGAAACCCAATTCCGCGAGGCCTGGCCACGGGTGAAGATGTTCATCTAGCGGTCAGCGCAGCAAAAGTAAGGAAAGCCGCCATCAGCAACGCGATCACGCCGACGGCCCTGATGCTGAACACGTAATGCGACGACTCGATGAAATTCTTGAGAAATTCCCACCGCGCCGTTACGCCCGCGGCGGCCCTGCCTCTCGCCCAGCGTTGCACAGAGCGAGGGAGCGCGAGGCAAACCATCGCCAGGGCGTACAAGGCGAGTACAAACAATACGAAAAGCACAGTTAGTGGGCCTGACGAACCAGTCATTGGAAGATGATTGTAACGTAGGAACTCGGTCGAGAAACGACTCGGCCCGGAACGGGTTGCCCTCGCTCCGGACCGATTCCTGCCCGCACTGCGACAGTTACCGTTCGAGCACGATCTTCTTCACCCCAACCTGCGTTCCCGCGGTGAAGCGTGCGAAATAGACACCGGAGCTCAACTGATTTCCGGTATCACCTCGCCCGTCCCAGGACGCACTGAACGTTCCCGGGGCAGCGGCTTGATCGAACAAGGTCCGCACGAGCCGGCCCTGCACGTCGAAGATCTTGAGAGCGGCCTGACTCGACTTTTCGACCGTGAACTCGAGCCGCGTCGCCGGAGCCGGATTGGCGCCGGCAAGAGTCAGGGGGCCCGGTTCTATCGTTCGCTCGCTCTGCTCACGCGTGCTCGGCGCGCCTCGCAAGGCATGATGCTGGTGATCCAGCGGATTGTGGGGCAGCGCCACATACGGGAATTGGGGCATGAAGGGACGATCGTTCGCGTCCACGCCGTCTCCGAGCTGGTTGTTGGGGGCCACGTTGAAGTCGGGCGTCAGCACGTAGCCACCCGCCACCACCCGCAACGCCACGTCGACCACGTCATCGGACAAACGCCGGCCGTTCGGGAA
>Ga0075428_100003287_pt1 | contig 17671 bp, 19 predicted proteins | sample RhiMetdeltSRZDD2_FD_75291 | JGI IMG/M metagenome (GOLD analysis project Ga0075428, IMG submission 75291) | Populus rhizosphere microbial communities from Tennessee, USA - Rhizosphere MetaG P. deltoides SRZDD2 | ecosystem: Host-associated > Plants > Roots > Rhizosphere > Soil | place: USA... | reverse complement strand
GGGCTGCCGATGAGTGGTCGCTTCGAAGCCTTCATCCGCCCGCAGCGCTCGTTCGCGGCATGGCCCACGCACGACGATCAGACCCTGCTGGTAGGCGGCTGGCCCTTTGCGGAGTTCGCCGCCAACAAGAGAGATATCGAAGGCCACTTCCTCGAGATGCTAGAACTGGCGCCGCACTTCGCCGACCGGGTACGCGCCGCGCGCCGCGAAGCGCGCTTCGTCGGCACGGCCGTGTCGAACTACTTCCGCACCCCCTTCGGCCCGGGCTGGGCACTGGTGGGAGACGCCGGCTACAACAAGGACTTCATCACCGCCCAGGGAATCCAGGACGCCTTCCGCGACGCCGAGCTATGCGCCACCGCGCTCGACGAGGCATTCTCCGGCGCCCGCCCCTTCGATGCCGCGATGGGCGAGTATCAATCCACTCGCGACCAGCACGTCCTGCCGATGTACGAGTTCACGTGCGAGCTCGCGACCCTTGCGCCCCCGCCCCCCGAGCTTCAGCGGCTCCTGGCGGCCGTGCACGGCAACCAGGAAGCCATGGACGGGTTCGCGCGGATCAATGCCGGAGTCACGTCGCCGGCTGACTTCTTTTCCGAAGCGAGCGTCAGCCGGATACTCGCCGCGGCCGCGAAGGTCGAGGCGAGTTAGCGGTTGCCGCGCCCGCGTGGTAGGGTCCCGAGCAGGGCGGGCCACGAGACTTGACGAGGAGGATCGCACTCATGGCGACGATGGACGTGTACCCAGGCAAGGATCTCGGCACGCTCGAGCTCACGATCACCGACGAGATGGTGCATCACTACATCAAGGGGCTGGACGAGCCGAACCCCTGGTACACGGCCGCTTCGCCCTTTGGCGGACCGGTGGCACCGGTGATCATCTACCAGCAGGCGGACAGCGAGTTCAAGGGCTGGTATCTCGACAACCTGTTCGGCAACCTGTGGCGGCGTCAGGAATGGGAGATCCACGCGCCGACACGGGTCGGCCAGGTCTTGCATTGCAGCGCTCGGGTGGCCGAGCGCTACCGGAGGCGCGATCGCGAGGTCGTCGCCCAGGAGATGTGGGTGCGCGACGAGGCCGGCCACCTGATCGCACGCAGCGTCCATCACCAGAGCTTCCTGGCCGAGCAAACCAGCGGCGAGGTCGCCTTGCGCGACCCGGCGAGCAAGGAAGGTGCGAAGCGCGAGGCTGAGCCCGCCGGGGAGCCGCTGTCGGCCGAGCTCCACAAGACGTTCACCGCCGCGATGTGCGACGAGTTCTTCTTCCGCAGCCGGAACTATCACAACGACAAGGAAGCGTCGAAAGAGCTCGGCTTCGGAGACACCGTGATCGGGGGCCGGATGACGCTCTCGTGCGTCACCGAGCTCCTGACCCGGCATTTCGGCTGCGGCTTTTACCTGGGCGGCCGTCTGGACGTGAAGTTCACCAACGTGCTGTGGCCGAACGAACCCTTCACGACGCGAGGGATCATCACGGGCCGTCGCGTGGAGGGCGGCCAGACACGCGCCGACGTCACGGTGTTCTGCGAGAAGACCGACGGAACGAAGATCATCGTGGCCACCGCGAGTGCTCTCGAAGGGTGTTGATGACCCTGGCGCATGGCACAGACCGGCTGGAGTCAGCCCGCCTGGTGCTGCGCCGGATCGTTCCGGGCGATCTGCCCTTCTTCACGCGCCTGCACGCACTCCCCGAAGTCGCGCAGCATCTCTATCCCGGAGGCCGGCCGCGCGCGCCCGACGAGACGGCCGAATGGTTGAAGTACACGCTCGCGAGCTATGAACAGCTCGCCCTCCGCTATCTCGCGGTCGTTCGCAAGGACGACGGAGCGCTGATCGGCCGCTGCGGCATCATGGACATGGTTGTCGAGTCCGCGCCACCCGAGCACGGGATTCGCAGAGGATGGTTCGGGCGCGAACAGGCGCCCGCCGGTGCCGCGCTGATCTTCGAGTGTGAGCTCGGCTACACGTTTGACCCCGCCGTCTGGGGCCAGGGTTTCGCGACCGAAGCCGCATGTTGTGTTCGCGACTACGCGCGCGACGTTCTGGGATGGTCGTACGCGGTCTCGGCCATTCTTCCGCAGAACGCTCGCTCGCGGCGCGTCGCCGAACGAGGAGGTGCGCGACCCGAAGGCCGGATGGACGTGGTCCGTCTCACGTGGAATCGCTACGTGTGGCCGCTCGCGACAGGCGGCGGCTGACCGCCCTACCGCCACGCGAGAGCCCCAACCGTCGGGCGGCCGCCGAGATCCGGCGGGCCATCTCGACGTCGCGCTGGCTCACCCCGTAGTAGTCGTCGGTGTACGTGATCAGGCGCACGGTCACACCGTCGTGCCGCAGGTCCACATCGGGCTTGTGGTCCTCCACGCCAGGCACCTGGCTGATCTCCTGCACCAGCCGCGCGCTTGCCGCAAACGACCCGGTCCAAAAGTACCGTCCTTGCGACCCCGCAGGGCGATGTGTGCCACACTACCATCTGCTCGCTTGGGCGAGCGCAGAGACCACCTCATGGACGAAGAGCTCCCGATACAGCGCCGGCTCGCCGCCATTCTTGCCGCCGATATCGCGGGCTACAGCCGGCTCATGCATGAGGACGAGTCCGCGACCGTGCGCGACCTCAAGGGCCATCAGAGCGTGATCCTGCCGCTGATCGGCCGGCACGGAGGGCGGATCATCGACACCGCCGGCGATGGCATCATGGCCGAGTTCCCCAGCGTCATCGGCGCCACCGAGTGTGCGGTCGAGATCCAGACCCTGATGGCCGAGCGCAATCTCCAGGTGCCCGAGAGTCGCCGCATGCAGTTTCGCATCGGGATCAACCTGGGAGATGTGATCCACGACGAGACCCGGATCTACGGTGACGGCATCAACATCGCGGCGCGGCTGGAGGCGCTGGCTCCGCCGGGTGGGGTGCTCGTTTCCAATACCGTCCACGATCACGTCCGCGGCAGGCTGCCATTCACCTTCGAAGATGTGGGCGAGCGGCAGGTCAAGAACATCGAGCAGCCCGTGCGCGTGTATGAACTCCACATCCCCGGAGCATCATCCAAGGCCGGCGCATCGCCCGTCAGGCGTCCCGTCCTCACGGACCGCAGGCGTTGGATTGTGCGGAGCCTGGCGGCGTTCCTGGTTCTCCTCGCGGTCGGAGCCGCCTGGTGGATGGGCTCGCCCTTCCTTCCAGGTCAGCAAGCCGACAGAACAGAGGCTCCGCGGCTCTCGATCGTCGTGCTGCCCTTCAGCAACCTGAGTGGCGATCCGAGCCAGGACTACTTCGCCGATGGCATAACGGAAGACCTGACCAGTGATCTGTCACGAATAGCTGGAAGCTTTGTTATCTCGAGGAACACTGCGTTCACACTCAAGGGGAAGGCCGTCGATGCCCGGCAGATTGGCCGCGAGCTGGGTGTCCGGTATGTGCTGGAGGGAAGCGTACGACGCATGGGAGGCACCGTTCGCGTCAACGCGCAGCTCATCGACGCGGGCACCGGCGCCCATCTCTGGGTCGAACAGATGGACGTCGACCAAAGCGCGCTGGCCCTCCAGGACAACTTCGGCATCGCGAACCGACTTGCAAGGATGCTCAGTGTTGAGCTCGTCAATGCCGAAGGCCGCCGGGTCCAGCGCACTGACCCGGATGCGATGGACCTCACCATGCGTGGCTGGTCCGTCTTGAATGGAGGCCCGAACAAGGAGGACGTGCAGAGGGCCGTCGGGCTGTTCGAGGACGCTTTGCGAATCGATCCCGAAAACAGTCAGGCCAGAGTCGGGCTCGCTCAAGCCCTCACTTCCGTCTACCGCAACCGCTGGGATCCCGAGCCCGCCAGGGTGCTGGCGCGCGCCGACGAAGCAGCCACGCGGGCCATCGCCGCCGCGCCCAACTATGCCCATGCGCACTACGTGAAGGCCGAAGTTCTCGGACTATCCAACCGGTTCGATGCCGCGCTTGCGGCGTACGACAGGGCCATCGCCCTTGATCGCAACCATGCAGCGGCATACGTTGGACGGGCGCGGAACTTGAATGTGATTGGTCGCGCAGCGGAAGCATTGGCGCCGGTCGAGAAGGCGATACGTCTCAGTCCGCGCGATCCCGAGCTGTATGTCTGGTTTTTCGTCCTCTGCCACGCGAACACGCACTTGGCGCGCGACACTCAGGCCATCGAATGGTGCCTCAAGTCGCTTGCGACCGGTAAGACATTCTATTTCGCCTACGTCGATCTCGCCTCAGCGTACGCCTGGCGGGGACAGAGCGCGGAGGCGGCGGCCGCGGTTGTGGAGCTCTTGAAGCTGAGGCCAGGGTTCACGGTGCAGACACTGGCACAGGAAGGATCAGGAACTTCCGACCATCCAGCCTTCCGCAAGGAGTTCCAGCGGATTGTCGAGGGAGCACGCAAGGCTGGGCTGCCAGAACGCTAGCGAACCATTCCGTGCCCGGTTTCCTCCGCCACACCGATGCCGAAGGTTTCCCGGAAACCGCGCTTCCCCAACGGCGTGACCATCACCGCGCCGCCGTGCTTCACCCGCTCCGTCCAGCCGAGATCGAAGCACCGTTTCGTCAATGCGGCCCCGACGACGCCCGCGATGTGTGGCCGTCGTTCGGTCCAGTCGATGCATAGCCGGCAGAGGCGACGGCGTTTTGAACTCAATGCAAACAGGTCGACGCCGAACTCCGTGAAAAAGCGGGTCCCAGCCGGCGTGATTTCGGCGGCCTCGTCGCCGGCCATGATGTATCCGCGCGTGATCAAAAAGTCGGTGAGATCTACGCTGAGACGACCGGCCAGGTGGTCGTAGCAGATTCGGGCCGCGCTCAGCTCGCGAGCTTGACGGGAGAGGGGGCGGTATCGCGGTCTGTCTTCGAGCACCACGCCCATGATCCCGTCTAGCATCTCCGCGACCCTCGGCGACGCGAGGCGGAAATATCGGTACCGACCGTCCCGTATCGGCACAATCAGTCCCGCCGCCGTGAGTTTCGCCAGATGCGTGCTGGCTGTCTGAGGCGTAACCCGCGCCGCCATGGCCAGTTCGGTCGCTGTAAGAGCGCGGCCGTCGAGAAGCGCTGAAAGCATGGTCGCTCGGGCCGGCTCTCCGACCAGCCCGGCAATCTCGGCGATCAATGGGCCAGGAATCATAGGCTCAATGTAGCACCCGGTACGGCAACCGCCTCACCGGGAGACGCTTCGATCACCGTCGAAGTGCGCATCGCCGCGTCGGACGGTTTCGGAGGTAAGATCGCGGAGTCAAAACAGTGGGCCGCATAGCTGGAACTTGAGGAGGTGGCCATGCTGGAGGGGAAAACGCGCATCCCGCCGGTCGATGTCGAGACGCTCCCGGACGACCTGCGCGAAGTGCTCGAGGAACAGCGCAAGCTCCGGGGCGAGCCGCTGTATCCGTACCTCTTTTACGCGCGTAACGCGGCGTATTTCCGCGCCGCGCAGGGGATGTGGACCGCGCTGCAACAACACACGACGCGCGTGCCCGGCGCGCTCAGGGCGATGCTCAACCGTCGCGTCGCCTGGTGGAACGGCTGTGAGTTCTGACAGGACGTCAATGCTGCCGTGGGCAGCAGATTCGGCGTCTCGACGGACAAGCTCGAGGCGCTCAACGATCACGCGGAAAGCCGGCTCTTCAGCGACGCGGAGAAGGTGGCGCTCGAATACGCCGACGCGATCACGGACACGCGCCGCGACGTCGACGACGACCTGTTCGCGCGGCTGCAACAGCACTACGACGACGACACCATCGCGGAGCTGACGATGATCATCGCGTGGGAGAACGCATCCTCGCGCTTCAACCGGGCGTTCCGCATCCCATCGCAAGGGTTCTGGAAGCGGTGAATGCCACCCCATGAGTCTGGGTGACATCCGGAATCTCGACTACACGATTCTCCTGTGTTCCAGGATGCAGGACACGAAGGACTTCTATCTTCATGTCATGGGCTTCCCGCTTGCCCATGACAGCGAGCGCTGGGTGAGCTTCCAGGTCGGCTCCGCGCTGCTGACGTTGAGGCCGCGTGGCCCAGGGTTAGCGTGGGATGATGGTCCGATCCCTCCCGGCTCGGCGGCTGTCCAGCTCGCATTCCGCGTCCCGCCGCATATGGTCGACGCGTGCCATGAGGCCTTGCAATCCCAGGGGGTGGCGATCTTGAGCCCGCCCCGAGATATTCCGAACTGGCGGCATCGCGCGCTCTTCTTCCGCGACCCCGAAGGCAACGTCGTCGAACTCTACGCAGAGATTTGACTATTTCCGCAGTGGTCTGAAGCCCGCGCGAACCTCTTCGACAAAGAGCTGCGGCTGTTCCCACGCCGCGAAGTGTCCGCCCGTCGGGAGTCGGTTGTAGTGAATCAGGTTGGGATAGGCCTTCTCTACCCAGCTCCGCGGAGGGGCATCAATGTCATCCGGGAAGACGCTCACCGCAACCGGGATGGCGACGTTCTTCGGGGTAAAGAAGTGCAGCTTGTTCTCCCAGTACAAACGAGCCGAAGAGATGGCCGTGTTTGTGAGCCAGTAGAGGGTGATGTTGTCGAGTATGTCGTCGCGCGTCAGGCCCTCTGATGTACCGTCAAAGACGCGGGCGATGAGCTCGTAGCTGCGGGTATCGTGGTCGAGTATCCAGGCGGCCAGACCCACGGGCGAATCCGCAATTCCGTAGAGCGTCTGTGGGCGGGTCCCCATCTCCTGGGCGTAGGCGAGGTCGTGCTTGAAGAAGAAGTCGAGCTGGTCCCAGGCGCCTTTCTCCTCGGCCGAGAGCCCGAATGGAGGTGGGTCACCGAGCTGCAGTGCCTTCGCAACGTCGGCCGGAACGGCACCCGCCATATTGGAATGAATGCCAACAAGTCCCGCTGGAGCCTCTACCCCCATCATGTCGACGATCAGCGCGCCCCAATCGCCACCCTGCGCGACATATCGCTGGTACCCCAGGCGCTGCATGAGCGTGGCCCATGCGCGCGCGATGCGAACCGGGCCCCACCCGGTCGTGGCCGGCTTGCCCGAGAACCCGTAGCCCGGCATCGACGGAATCACCAGATGGAACGCGTCCGATGCGCTTCCGCCGTGGGCCGTGGGATTGGTCAGCGGATCGATGATCTTCAGCTGCTCGATGATCGAGCCGGGCCATCCGTGCGTGACGATGAGCGGCAGAGCGTCTTCATGCTTCGAACGAACGTGAATGAAGTGAATGTCAAGCCCATCGATCTCGGTGATGAACTGCGCGAGAGCCTTCAGCTTCGCTTCGCACGTGCGCCAGTCGTAGTCGGTCGCCCAGTAGCGCGCGAGCTTCTGAATCGTCGCGAGCTGCACGCCTTGCGATGTATCCCTGACCGTCTCCCGCTCAGGCCACCTTGTCGCGTCTATGCGCCGGCGCAATTCGTTGAGTTCCGCTTGCGGAACGTTCACGCGAAACGGGCGAATCGCGGCTCTGTCAGCTGCAAGCTCACTGCGCTGATCGGCGCCACTGGTTGGGGTCATGCCGTCCTCCGATTGAGTCCCTGTGTCCACCCTTCGGCCATGAAGCACACGTGGAGGATTTGGGACCGGCAACCGAATGTCCAGTTAGACCTTGGTTCTACTTCGCCCTCCGTCCGCCTGAGGTGTAGGACGAAGGTCCCATGGTGGCGCCGGCGCACATAGATACACACTCCCCCTGAAAGACGCGTAACCTTGGAACCGCGAACGGCGATGTCAGCTGTTCGCAGCGATCGGAGGGGACGATGCACAGCCCAATTGGGTTTCGGATGGTCGTGTTGACCTTGGCGATCGCCGTGGCGTCGCTCACTCAGGTTACGCCGAGTTACGCGCAAACCCAGGGGTCGGACCGGCGGCAGGATCGCCGGGATGATCGGGGGGATGCCCGGGACACGAAGCAAACCGGCCGTCAGGACGCACGCGACGGAAAGGCCGAGTGTAAGGAGGGAGACGACAAGAGCCGCGCGGAATGTCGACAGGACAAGCGGGACACGAAGCAGGACGCGCGCGACTCCGCCCGCGAGATAAAGAAGCAATAGTCGACGCGACCCCGCAGCTTGTCGCCGACGTTCACTTGTCCGGTCAGGGCCAATGATCCAACCGTTGCCGCCTGACTCCGAGCTCGAAAAACGAGCCTCGTCTCGCCTTCTCGATGTATTGATTCGCGCCGGCTTGATCGCGGTCCTGGCGGTGCTTTGCTACCTCGTCTTTGCGCCCTTCCTGGCGCTGATGGCCTGGGCGGTCATCCTGGCCGTCACGCTCTCTCCATTGCACCGATCGCTTGCACGCAGGGTTGGTGGGAAACAGGGCCTCGCCGCGACCATTCTGGTACTCGGAGGCCTCGTGCTGATCGTCATGCCGACCGCGCTCCTGATGGACTCGCTTGGAAGCTCCATCCATGATCTTGTCGGGGCCGTACAATACAACACACTCGAGATACCGGCACCGCGGGAGGGCGTCAAGGACTGGCCAATCGTGGGCAGCAAGCTCTACGACTTTTGGTCGCAGGCACATACGGACTTACCCGGCCTCGTCGGGAGCTTGCAGCCCAAGATCGGCGAGCTGACCCGGACCGCTCTCTCCGCCGTCGCCAGCATTGGTCTCGGCATCCTGCAGTTTCTGGCGTCATTCATCGTGGCCGGCGTGTTGATGGCGTACGGTGAGGCGGGCGCGCGCGGGAGTCGAGCGATCTTCGAGCGCATCATCGACCGCGAACGAGGCGAACCGTTTGCCAGACTGTGCACGGCAACGATCCGTGCCGTTGCTCAGGGGGTCATCGGCATCGCCTTCGTTCAGGCCATCCTCGTCGGCCTTGCGCTCCTCCTGGCCGGCGTCCCGTGGGCCGGTGTTTTGGCGATGATCACTCTCGTGTTGAGTATTGCTCAAGTGCCGGCGCTCATCGTCATCCTTCCGGCGATCGTGTACATCTGGTCGAGTGGCCACTACAGCACCGGCGCGGCCGTCGCCTATACGATCGTCTTGCTCCTCTCAGGGATGGCCGACAACGTCTTGAAGCCGCTGATGTTGGGGCGCGGAGTCGATGCCCCGATGCCGGTCATCCTGCTCGGGGCATTGGGTGGCATGGCGACCGGCGGAATCCTGGGCATGTTCGTGGGGGCCACGCTCCTGGCTCTCGGCTATCAGATTTTCATGGGCTGGGTCGCAACCAATCCAGACTCGACCTGAACCCCCTCACCTCGCGGTCGGCCACACCGGCCTCGAGGAGTAAGATAGTGCGGTCGCCACCAAAGCTCTCCGGAGGCCCGCCATGCAGAAGTCCGAGTTCAGGCAGTCGCTGCTCGTCAAGCACTACGAGGACACGAAGTTCGAAGCGTTAGAGGCGAACAACGGCGCGCCACGGCCGCAGTTCCTCTACCGCCGGCTCGGCGTCGAGGAAGCCACGGGCGGCGCGTACGACGCGCACGTGATCCAGGGTGTGGCGGGCTCGAAGCCGCCGATAGCCGAGCACAAGCATACCGAGCTCGACTTCCTCTTCGTCTATGTCCTCAAGGGCTGGATGAGCTTCCACTATCATGGCCACGGCGAGCACCGGCTGAAGGCCGGCGACTGCCACATCATCCCGCCGGGGCTGTCGCATACGGTGACCGGCTGGTCGGAGGACGTCGAGCTCCTCGAGATCACCGCGCCCGGCCACTACAAGACGACCGACACGGTGAACGGCGTGGAGGTCGCGCCAGCAACCGCCTAATCGCCACCGTCCCGCGAGCGGGGCAAGGGCTCAGTGACCTGCCGATTCTGTGGACACGAGAACCCCGCCGGCGCGAGGTTCTGCAACGACTGTGGCGCGCAGCTCGCGGCGCCCACCATCACCCGCGAGCCGCGCTCCTACACGCCGCGGCATCTCGCCGAGAAGATTCTTGCGTCCCAGAGTGCGCTCAGGGGCGAGCGCAAGCTGGTCACCGTCCTCTTCGCCGACGTCGTGCGCTCCATGGAACTCGCGGAGCGCGTCGACCCCGAGGAATGGCATCGCCTGCTCGATCGCCTGTTCCGGGTCCTCACGGGCAGCGTTCACCGATACGAAGGCACCATCAACCAGTACACCGGTGACGGCATCATGGCGCTCTTCGGCGCCCCGATCGCCCACGAGGATCACGCCCAGCGCGCCTGTGCGGCCGCCCTGGATCTGGCGCGCGAGCTCCGCGCACTCGCCGACGACGTCCGGCGCGAGCGCGGGCTCGAGGTCGCCGTGCGGATGGGCCTGAACTCCGGCGAGGTCGTTGTGGGTCGGATCGGCGACGACTTGCGCATGGACTACACCGCACAGGGGCACGTCGTCGGGCTCGCCGCCCGGGTGCAGCAGCTGGCGCCACCCGGCGGCATCACTCTGACCGAGCACACCGCCCGCCTCGCGGCGGGTTTTTTCGATTTCCTCGACCGTGGCGAACATAGTCTCAAGGGCGCCAGCGTTCCCGTGCGCGTGTTCGAGCTACGGGGCCCGGGCCAGATCCGGAGCCGCCTCGAGAGCTCCCGGGCGCGCGGCTTCTCGCCCTTCGTCGGCCGCGCGCACGAGCTCGCGCGGCTCGAGCGGGCTCTTGACGAGGCGCAGTCAGGTCGACCGAGGGTCGTCCTGGTTACCGCGGAGCCGGGCGCGGGCAAAAGTCGCCTCTGTCACGAGTTCGTCGAGCGCGCCCCAGGCGTGACGCTTCACTATGCCCGCGCGCTCTCCCACGGAGGCACGCTTCCCTTTCACGCGATGGTCGCTCTTGCGCGAAGTCTCTTCGATGTCGGCGAAGGTGCGCCGCCTTCGGACGTCCGGGACGCCGTGAGACGCGGTCTCGGACACGTGCCGTCCGACCCGATCGCTCTGGATTTCTGGCTCGACCTTCTCGGAGTGTCCGATCACGTCCCCGCTCCTTCAGGACTCGAGCCTGAAGCACGCCGCACACGTCTGTTCCGGTCACTTCTCGAACTGATCCGGGCTCGCGCTCGTCGCGAGCTCACGTTGCTCTGGGTCGATGACCTGCACTGGCTCGACCCGGCGAGCGACGTGGCGCTGGAGATGCTCATCGAGGGCCTCCTGGCACCGGAGTCTGCCGGTAGCAGGATCTTGCTGCTCGCGACCACGCGGCCTGAGTATCGGCCCGCGTGGTCCTCCCGGGTCGAGGGTCTCTCCCTTGCGCCGCTCCGTGCCCAGGATTCTCAGATGTTGCTCGACGACTGGCTCGGATCCGACGACATGCTCGCACCGCTGCGCGCCCGCATCGAGGCCCAGGCTCGCGGCAACCCACTCTTCGTCGAGGAGATGATTCGCTCGCTCGCCGAGCGCGGCGTGCTCCGCGGTGAACGCGGCGCCTACGGGCTGGCCGCCCCGATCGAGGAGATCACGCTGCCCGAGACCGTTCAGACCGTCCTGGCGTCGCGCATCGATCGGCTCGCGGACCGGGACAAGGCCGTGCTCCAGGCCGCGGCCGTGATCGGTCGAGACGTGCCGATCGAGGTGCTGCGCGCCGTCGTCGACCTGCCCGCGCCCGAGCTCGCCGCGTCGCTCGAGCGCCTTTCGACAGCGGAGCTTCTCGGTCCCGCCGAGTCTCCGGGGGAGCACGCGTTCCGGCATCCCCTCGCGCAGGAGGTCGCCTACCGAACCCAGCTTCTGGATCGCCGGCAAGGAACCCACGCCGCCATCGCGCGCGCGTTGCTCACGATCCATGGACCGGCGGCGGGTACGCACGCCGCGCTCCTCGCCCATCACTTCGATGAGGCCGGCGAGCACCTCCCGGCGGCACGCTGGCACGAGCAGGCAGGCCGACGCGTCGCCCGCAGTGACCCGGCGGATGGGGTGAGACACTGCCGTCGGGTCACCGCGCTCCTCGTCGCCGTTCCGGAGTCCCGCGAGACCCTGATGCTCGAGCTCACCTCGCGTATCGCGCTGCTCGAGATCGGCCGCCTCGCCGGCATCGAGGAGCGTGAGGCACGGAGCCTCTTCGCCGAGGCGCGTGCAGTCGCCGAGCGACTTCAAGACAACGCCGGCCACGCGTTCCTGCTCACCTCGTACGGACGCCTGTGCGGGCTCGCAGGCGACGTCGGCGAGTACCTCGCATGCGCGGAGCGTGCGACGGAGCTCGTCGAAGGATCCGACGCAGTGCTCGAGTTCGAGATGCGCTCAGTGCTGGCTCACGCACAGCTTGCGGTCGGCCACCTTGCTTCCGCCCGCGCGACCGCCGAACGCGCTCTGACCGAGGTCGCGCAGGTTGCCGGACTGCGGGAGGCGATCGGTCTTTCCACCGCACCCGGCTTGTGCCGCGTCTGGTGGGCGCTGGCGAGCGCACACCTCGGGCGCACGGCTGAGGCCGAGGCCGCCCTGAACGCACTCCTCGCCGAGGAGCGCGAGCCCACGCTCCAGGTCCTCTACGGAACGCACGCCATCCTGTGCGAGGTGTTGCGCCTGCGGGGTGATCTGCCCGGCGCGCTCGCCCACGGGCACCATGCCGTCGAGCTCGCGGAAGACCGCGGAAGCGTGTTCTCTCAGGTGGAGGCCGCAGCGTTTCTCGGCGCCGCGGAGCTCGCGGGCGGCGACCTCACCGCGGCAACGAGTGTGCTCCAAAGGGCGCTCGCCCTTGCTCGCAACCGGCGCACCGCGCTGTGGTACGAGCCGCGCATCCTCGCGACGCTCGCGGACGCGAAGGTCACCGCCGGTGACCTCTCGGAAGCCCGCGCGCTCCTCTCTCAGGCGCGTGAGCTCATCGACCGGGGACGAGGCTGGCGGCTTGGCGCCTTCGACGTCGCCCTGGCGTGGGTTCACCTCCTGGCCTCGGAGCCTGCCTCCGACCGCACCGCGATCAACAGTGCGCTCGGGTCCCTGGACGCGCTCACGGCCGAGCTGGGCTCCGATCCTTATCGGCGCATCGCTGCGCTCGAGCGCGCACGCCTCGCCACATAGCTTCGCCGCCTGGTATACCTTGTCGAGAAAGACGTGAACGCGATGTCCAGGAGGAGAATGCGATGAAGTTCATGTTCACGATCTACCACGACGAGCAGGTGCTGGACGCGATGCCCGAGAAGGAGATGCGGGCCCTTGTCGACTCCGCGATCGAATACGCCGAGGAGATCCGGCGGAGCGGCCACTACATTGCCTCGGACGCCCTGCAGGGGGCCGGGACGGCCCGAACCATCCGCGTCCACGCCGGTAAGGTCTCCACCACCGCCAGCCCCTTCGCCGAGACCAAGGAACAGCTGGGTGGTTTCTTCGTCATCGAAGCCAAGGACATGGACGAGGCCTGTGCGATCGCCGCGAGGTTCCCGCCGGCTCGCGTTGCGGTCATCGAGGTCCGGCCCGTCCAGGAGCTGAAGCACTCTCGTGATCACCGCGGTCTACCGCGCTGACCCGCGCGGTCTACCGCGCTGACCCGCGCGGTCTACCGCGCTGACCCGCGCGCTCTCCTCGCGCGCTCCTGTCGCGCGGGAACCTGACGTAGCAGGTCAGCGCTGCAGCAGCGAGGCGTGGAGCCCTAGCCCGGGCGCAGAGTCGCGAGAGCTTGAGGAGGGTGGATCACATGGCAACTCACAAGGTGGTGAACCACGACGAGTGGCTCAAGGCACGGAAGCGGCACCTGGCGAAGGAGAAGGAGTTCACGCGGATGCGTGATCAGCTGAGCCAGGAGCGGCGCGATCTGCCCTGGGAGCTCGTCGAAAAGCCATACACCTTCCAGGGCGAGCACGGGACGCAGACGCTCAGCGACGTCTTCGAGGGACGCGGCCAGCTGGTCATCTATCACGCGATGTTCAACCCCGACACCGCGGGACCTCGTACGACCTGGACAGCCGATGCGCCCTGCTTCGTCTGCTCCTTCTGGATGGACAACTTCAACGGCATCACCGTCCACCTGAACCACCGCGACATCACCATGGCCGCGGTCTCACGGGCTCCTTACCCGAAGCTTGCCGCCTACAAGACACGGATGGGCTGGGGCTTTCCGTGGCTGTCATCGCTCGGCAGCGACTTCAACTTCGACTATCGCGTCTCGTTTGCCGAAAAGGCCGAGAAGGTCGACTACAACTACCGGCTCCGCCCGTGGGGGGTGACCGAAGCGCCCGGCATCAGCGTGTTCCTGAAGGACGGCGGCCAGATCTACCACACGTACTCAACCTATGAGCGTGGGCTCGACATGTTGAACGTCGCCTATCACTACATGGATCTCGTACCGAAGGGCCGCGATGAGGGCGACTCCGCCGCGACTGGGTGGGTTCGCCGTCGCGACGAGTATCAGGGCTGATGCACGGCGGCCGACTCCTGCTGGCGATCGGGCTCGTGAGGCAAGCGAGGCCGGCCGGATTCTGTCCAGCGTGTCGAGTGCTGATGAAGGCCCTCGACGCCCGGCCGGAGCTGGCCAGACCTACGGTGGCCGCATTGGCCGTCCTCGCTATCGCCGGCGTTGCGTGGGCGGCCATGATCCAGGAATCGCGCTCCATGGCCGGAATGGACGGAATGGACATGGGCCTCGGCCCGATCGAGTCCTTCACGGTGACCTGGGTCGTGATGATGGCGGCAATGATGCTGCCCTCGGCGATCTCGGTGGTTCTCGAGTTTGCGCGAAGGGCCGAACGGCGACGCGGATGGCAGATCGCCACTGGCGTGCTCGCGGCCACGTACCTCGGCGTGTGGCTGGTGTTTGGCGTCGTGTGCTACGCGGTCTACACCGCCCTGAGAATGCCCTGGCCCAACCAGGCTGTGGTCGTTGGACTGGCGCTGGCTCTGGCCGGCGTCTACTCCGTCAGCCCGGTCAAGCGGGCGAGCCAGGCCCGGTGTCGCGAGCTCTGCGCGTTGCATGGGCCGCTGCCCTTCAACCTGATGCGGAGCGCCGCTGTCTCAGGCGCGCGCTACGGCCTCAGCTGCCTTGGATGCAGCGCGGCGCTCATGGTGGCCATGGTCCTTCTCGGGATGTCCAGTCTGTGGTGGGCGGTGATCCTGGGCACCGTCGTCCTCATCTACAAGTTCGCGCCTCCGCTTCGAATGCGATCCGAACTGGTCCTCTCGGCCGCTCTGGTAGCGCTCGGCGTCGCGTACGTGATGGTGGCTTAAGAGGTTCCCGATTCAGTTCAAGGGCCGGTCATCCTGGGCCGCCCCAGCTCGGATACCGCGTGACCGAAGCTACTTCTTCGCTTGCCGTCGAAGGCAGCTGCCCAGGAATGTCCGGACCATCAACGCAGAGCTCTCGTCGATGTCGACGCTGACGCCAATCGAGGGGGCATGGCTCGAGGGTTTCATGAGATGACCGATCCGCTTCGCGGACATCGCGAGACGGACCAGGTCAGGCGGCACGAGGAACGTCGAGCGAACGATGCCATCCTTGCTGGACACCCCGAGCGGCTTCACGGGAACCCCGTCGTAGCTGTCGATCGTCACCACGTGACGCCATCGCCGCACGGCAGCGGCCTCGGGCTTGCCGGCGGCTTCGTAGGTCGAGCCAAAGATGGTCTGCTTCTCATCGCACGAAAAGAACACCGTTCCCCGTCCGTCGGCGGTCGCCTGCCGACCTTGCAGCATCGTGCCGCCCGGAGATGGCGCGACGCTCCACTCCGGCGGCTCTCGGCCGTCATTGACGACGCGTAGAGCCTTGGCTTCCTGCTGGGAGAGCACATACATCTCGTCGGGCGCCGCCTTCGCCCACAGCTCGAGGAGGCGCGCATCGACACCCATCTCGCGCACATAGCTTTCAATCGCCGGTGAGAGGTCTTGCCCCAGATCGCGCTCGCCGGTCGCCCGCTGGACCGGAAGTGATGCACGATGAACGCCGTAGCGGGCGCCATTGTCGTTGAAGCGATAGACGCCGCCCAGAAAAGCCAGCGCGCAGGCGCTGTAGCACTCGCCGGGAAGGAGCGTGGCGGAGTTGATGATGTGGGTCGTAGCGCCATGCTCGCGGATGATCCGGCCCAACTGCATCCCGGCGAACAGGTTGCCCCCGGGAGAATTGAGCCAGATCGCGACCCTACCGCTGATCCCGCTCAGGGCCTTGGAAAGCCGATCAGGTGCGCCCGCGTCGATCCGTCCGTCGAGATATACGAGCGTAGTATCCGGAAACGCGCCGGACCCTGATCGAGGCCCGACCTTGACGGTCATCGGCACCGTGGGCTCGGCGGCCTGGGTGGCGATGACCGGCTGACCGCCGCCACCGATCGACAGGAGCACAGCCGCAAGTAAACCTACGCGAGTCATTCGGATCCGATTCGGTACGGGACCGCCGACGCCTCAGAGCAGCATCAGGTGCCTTGAGTTTTGAAGGCGGATCCTGAGGTCGCGGTCATGGCGGTTCAGCGAGTGTACACTCGGACCTTGTGCACGTCGGCGTCGACATCGGCGGGACCTTCACGGACATCGTCTTGCGGCTGCCCGACGGCACCCTGCGCGTCAGCAAGGTCTCGTCCACGGCGGAGGATCCCGGCCTCGCGGTGGTGACGGGTTCGCGCCTCCGCTTCGAATGCGATACGGACTGGTCCTCCCGGCCGCTCTGGTAGCGCTCGGCGTCGCGTACGTGATGATGGCTTGAGAGGAAATCGCATGGCCGATAACGGATCGATCCTCGTGACCGGAGCAGCCGGTCAACTCGGCGCGGTCGGGCGAACCGTGACCGGGCTGCTCCTCGATCGCGGGCTTGCGGTTCGCGCCATGGTCCGCCGCGAGGATGATCGCGCGGCGGCCTTGCGGGCCGCTGGCGCCGAGGTGGTGGTCGGAGACCTACTCGAGCCGGCCGACGTCTATCGGGTCGTCAGCGGCTGTCGGCGAGTCTACTTCGGCATGTCCGTGTCCGCCGCGTATTTAGAATCGACCGTGACCATGGCGGCGGTCGCCCGGGAAGTCAGAGTGGACGCCCTGGTCAACATGTCCCAGATGACCGTCTCCCAGATGAGCATCCAGAACACCACCCCGAGCCGTCAGCAGCGGCAGCACTGGCTCGGCGAGCAGGCGCTCGCGTGGTCCGGCCTTCCGGTCGTCACCATCCGGCCGACGATGTTCCTGGAGACCTTTTTGCCGCTCGCCGGTCCGGCCGTCCGCGACCGCGGCCGCATCGAACTGCCGTTCGGGCGTGGCAAGACCTCTCCGGTTGCCGCAGCGGATGTCGCTCGGGTCGTCGCTGCTGTCCTCGCCGACCCTGGGCCACACCTGGGCCGGGTACACGAACTCACCGGCCCGCGGTCGCAGGACATGCACGGGCTCGCCCGGGAATACTCGGACGCGCTGAACCGTGAGGTCACATACGCCGACATTCCCCCCGAGCATTGGGAACGCGAGCTGAAGAAGGCGGGACTGCCGGAGCACCTGACCATGCATCTGCTGACGATGGCGAAGTTGCACAGGGCGGGTCGGTATGACCGGCTGACGGACGGCGTGGAGCGGGTGACGGGCCGGCCGACGATGAGCGTCCGGGAGTTTGTGTCGCTTCACGCGGATCAGTTCGGCGGCCGTCGGCCTTGAGCTCTCCCCCTCAGGCGATTCACAAACGCGTCTTCGCCGGCTGGTAGCCAAGCCCGCGATTGAGCCAGCGCACCAGGGGCACGAGCAACTCGAAGTCACGGCACAGGCGCTCGACCAGGCGCGGGCCCGTCACGATCTTGGGATCGATCGGGGCCCGGGCCGTGAACGACTGGAGCTTCAGCCACTCGGCCGCCGGGTGATCGGGCGGGAAATCCCGGGGAACCCGCCGGAGCTTCGCCTCTTCGCTCAGCCCGTCGAACCGCCGCCCGAATCCCGGTGCGCTGGTCAG
>Ga0075428_100003286_pt1 | contig 17676 bp, 13 predicted proteins | sample RhiMetdeltSRZDD2_FD_75291 | JGI IMG/M metagenome (GOLD analysis project Ga0075428, IMG submission 75291) | Populus rhizosphere microbial communities from Tennessee, USA - Rhizosphere MetaG P. deltoides SRZDD2 | ecosystem: Host-associated > Plants > Roots > Rhizosphere > Soil | place: USA... | reverse complement strand
TGCTTGTTACAGCGCCGCTCTTCTTTGCCTTCGGACTGATCCTGTTGATTGGCTGCGCCAACGTGGCCAACTTGCTTCTGGCCAGGGGCGTTGCGCGACAGCGTGAGATTGGCGTCCGCCTCTCGCTCGGCGCCAGCCGGCGCCGCATCATCCGGCAACTCTTGACGGAGAGTCTCCTCCTGGCCCTTGCGGCGGCAGCCGCAGGCTACGCGATCTCGCGAGTGGTCCTCGAGATAATCGTCAGCGCGATGATGACCAGCTGGCCGCCTGAGATTGGTGACATCCGGCTGCTCGTACCCGACGCGGATTGGCGTGTGGCGCTGTTTCTTATCGTTGGCGCCGTCATCTCGACGATGTTCTTCGGTCTTGTTCCCGCGCTGCAAGCCACGCGCATCGAACCGCTCAGGACCATCAGAGGAGAGGTGGTGAGGGATGCGAGGCCAGGACGAGCACGGGATTTTCTGATCGGTGTGCAGGTGGCCGCCTCGGCGTTGCTGCTGATTTCGGCTGCGGTGTTCTTGAGAAGTGCCTTCGCGGCGGTCACAGTCGATCCCGGCATGCGTGTCTCCGACACGGTCATCGTCCAGATCGCCAACGAACAGACGCGTAGCGCGATGGTGCAAGCCGTGAGGGCCGAGCCGTCGGTCGTGGCGCTCGCGGCATCCGGGCCGGAAGCTCTTGGGTCGCCGCAGTCCGCGCTCGCGCATTCCGGTAGCGCCAGGACCACCGTTACCTACAAGCAGGTCTCATCCGAGTACTTCAGCGTGCTCGATATTCCGATCGTTGGCGGGCGAACGTTCACCCAGGCTGAACGCACGCCGGATGCTTCCGTGGCGCTCGTTTCTGAGACGACTGCGCGCACGCTGTGGCCGAAGGGCGATGCCGTTGGTCAGGTCGTACGTCTCGACGCGGATCCAAACGCAGAAACGCGGCCTCCCGACGAGCCTCCATTCGAGCCGCGAACGTGCACCGTCGTCGGGGTCGTCCGAGACGTGCCGGGGTTCCGAATGGCGCCCTTTCCGAAAGCGGTCGTGTACGTGCCGACGAATCCTGCGGCACCGAGGACGGCCATCGTCGCGCGGGTTCAGGGCAATCCCGAAGTCGCGCGGCAAACGCTCCTCACTCGGTTGACGACGATCGATGTCATGAGCCAGGTCGGTACCATGCTCTGGCTCATCAAGATGGAGACGTACCTCCTGCAAGTCGGGTTCTGGTTTACCGTCGTCCTCGGTGCACTGGCACTGGCGCTGACGGTATCAGGCCTCTTCGGCGTCCTGTCATATCTCGTGGAACAGCGTACGCGGGAAATTGGCGTGCGTATGGCGCTCGGTGCAACGACGCACCACGTGACGAGGTTGGTCTTGTCGCAGACGATCCGGCCTGTCCTCTTCGGCCTCGTTATCGGCGGCGGTTCAGTCGCTGGATTGGCCGCCTTGCTACTGTCAACACCGTCGGGTGAAGGCATCGGTCAAATCGTTCACGCTCTCGATCCAGTTGCGTACATTGTCAGCTTGCTCGTCATCGTCGCTGCCTGCCTGATGGCCGCTTCCATCCCCGCCGCTCGCGCCGCTCGACTCGATCCCACGCAGACGCTTCGGCAGGAGTAGACGAAGCAGGGACTACCCGCGATAAGCTGGACGCATGTCAGACGACGTCGTTGTTGTGACGGGCGCCAGCAGCGGCATCGGGGCGGCCCTCGCTGAACTCCTCGCAACGCAGGGAAATACTGTCGTGCTCGTTGCTCGCCGCAAGGATGCACTGGACGCCGTCGCGGCAAAATGCGGCGGTAAGAGCTTCGCCATCGCAGCGGATGTCTCCGTTCGCAATAACGTGCGCATGGTCGTCGAACAAACCATCGCGCGGCTCGGACGGATAGACGTTTGGGTCAACAATGCTGGGGTCGGAATCACGCGCCTCCCCTCTGAGCTTACCGACGACGACATCGACGCGATGATGCAGCTGAACGTCAAGTCGGCGTTGTACGGCGTCCAGGAGGTGCTGCCTCATTTCAAGGCTCGGGGCACCGGACACATCGTCAATGTGTCGTCGATGCTGGGACGCGTGCCGTTCGCCACGATTCGCTCGGCGTATTCTGCCGCGAAGCATTTTCTCAACGCGCTCACCGCGATGCTGCGCGACGAGCTCAGGCAGACGCATCCCGGGATTGAGATCTCGCTGGTCTCGCCGGGCGTCGTACGAACGGACTTCGGGCTGCGCGCGATGCACGGCGGCCCTGATTCCCGACAGGCGCCTCGTTCGCAGAGCGCCGAGGAAGTTGCCGCGGCGATTGCCGGCGTAATCGCGTCGCGTACTCCTGACGCCTATACCTTCCCTGGCGCTCGACAGATCGTTCTCGATTACTACGCATCTGTCGGTGAAGATCCGCCTAATCCCTGATAGCGATCGCGGTCCATGCCCAAGACCATCACGACGATCCTCTGGCTGGCTGTGGCTGCCCTCGGCGCCGGCGCATTATCGGTGCTGGCGCTTGCGCGCGGCGAGACCATCAGCGCCGCGTGGGTGGTTATTGCCGGACTCTGCTCGTATGCCGTCGCGTATCGGTTCTACGCGCGTTTCATCGCTCATCGGGTGTTCGAGCTGAACCCTCGGCGGGCCACTCCCGCCGAACGCCTCGAGAATGGGCGTGACTTCGTCCCGACGACGAAGTGGGTGCTCTATGGGCATCACTTCTCGGCGATCTCCGGCGCCGGCCCGCTCGTCGGCCCTACGCTGGCTGCGCAGTTCGGCTTCCTCCCCGGCACGATCTGGCTGATTGCCGGCGTCATCCTCGGCGGCGCAGTGCAGGACTTCGTAGTCCTGTGCTGTTCCATGCGTCGAAATGGGAAGTCGCTCGGACAGATGGCGAAGGACGAGGTCAATCCCGTCGCCGGCATGGCTGCGATGGTGGCCATCTTCGCGATCATGATCATCCTGCTCGCGGTACTGGCGCTCGTCGTGACCAACGCGCTACGGGACAGCCCGTGGGGCCTCTTCACCATCGCCGCAACGATTCCGATTGCGCTGCTGATGGGCGTCTGGATGACACGGTTCCGTCCGGGACGCGTGCCCGAAGCGACCGCGATCGGGATCGCGTTGCTGATTGCCGCGCTCTATGGCGGACGATGGGTGTCGCAGAATCCAACGTTTGCGACCGCCTTCGCCTGGTCCGGCACCGAGATCGCCTGGGCCGTAATGATTTACGGCTTCGCCGCATCGGTACTACCGGTGTGGCTGCTCCTCACACCGCGCGACTATCTCTCGGCATTCATGAAAGTCGGGACGATTCTGGTACTCGGCACGGCGATCATCATGCTGATGCCGCCGCTCAAGATGCCGGCGATCACGCAGTTCGTCGACGGCAGCGGACCAGTGTTCGCCGGCAAGTGGTTCCCGTTTGCGTTCATCACGATCGCGTGCGGCGCAGTCTCGGGATTCCACGCGCTTGTCGCCAGCGGAACGACGCCGAAGATGCTGATGCGCGAAACCGATGCGCCGCTCGTTGGTTACGGCAGCATGCTGACCGAGTCACTCGTCGGTCTGATGGCGCTGATCGCGGCAGCCACGCTCGACCCTGGCGTCTATTTCGCGATGAACGTCGGCGCCGCAACGTTGGGGCCAACGGCGGACACGGCTGCAGCAAGGATCGCCGAGTGGGGCTTCACGGTCTCGCCCGCACAGCTCGACATGCTCGCGAAAGAAATGGGCGAAGCCACGCTGCTGTCGCGAACGGGAGGAGCACCCAGCCTGGCAGTCGGGATGGCTGGCATTCTGTCCAAGGTCTTCTCCGGCGGCGGCCTCGCGCTCTGGTATCACTTCGCGATCATGTTCGAGGCGATCTTCATTCTGACGACGATTGACGCTGGTACCCGCGTTGGCCGCTTCATGCTGCAGGAGTTACTCGGGCACGTCTGGTCGCCGATGGCGCGGCTGTCGTGGTATCCGAGCATCCTGATTGCCTCAGTCCTGGTGGTTGCAGCGTGGGGGTACTTCCTCTATCAAGGCGTTGTCGATCCGCTCGGCGGCATCAACTCGTTGTGGCCGCTCTTTGGGATCGCAAACCAGCTGCTGGCAGCGGTGGCGCTCTGCATCTCGACGACGATCATCATCAAGATGGACAAGCTGCGCTACGCGTGGGTCACGCTCATTCCGCTGGCGTGGTTGGCGACCGCGACGCTGACCGCCGGGTGGCAGAAGGTGTTCTCGGAAGATCCGAGGCTGGGCTTCCTCGCGCATGCCGCATCACTCGCCAACTCCACCGACCCGAACGCCGCCCGGATGATCTTCAACGATCGGCTCGACGCAGGCATCGCGCTCTTCTTCATGGCCGTAGTCATCGTCGTCATCGCCGCATCGGTGCGCGAGTGGGTCCTGGTCGCGACCCACAAGAAGGCGCCGCGGGTCAACGAGGCGCCGTTCGTGGAATCCCGCCTGCCCACGGTTCCCTGAAGCGTTCCACAGAAAACGCAACCGGCGAAGGCCCCTTCAGCGCAGGTATCCACGGCGCGCCGTGACCTGCCCGCGGCGGTTCTTCAACTTCACCTCGATCGGGTGCCATCCGCGCGAATCGACTCCGCGAGGTGTATAGATGAGGAGATAGCGGCTCCGAAACTCGTTGATGACCTGAAGGAACGTCTCTTTGAGCCGCTCGCTGCTCTCGGCGTTGACGACCTTGCCGCCGGTTTCGTCGGCGAGCTCGTTCAGGAAGCGCCGAAGCAGTATCGGGTTCGGAGCATTTTCAACCCTGTCCTGAATGCCTGAATGGAAGTCCAAACGATACCCCGGAGCCGGCCGCGTAACTGTCTCTGTTCTCTGCCCGAAGGGACCAGATGTCGAAACGACGATGGGTTGGGGAGCGAGTTCGACGGCATATACGACCGGCTCGTTCCGCTTGGCGATCTCAATGACATTCCTGCCTGGCAGCCAGCTCGCCGTGTCATCCCCATCGCTGAAGATCAACACGAGCTGACGTCCCGGCTGATGATCGCGCAAGGTCAGCGCTGCATACGCGGCGTCGTACAAGCTCGTGGATCCTGACGCTTCCGCGGTAGCGACGCCGGCGTCGAGTGTCGCGCGATCCGAGGTCCATGGAGTACGAAGCGTGATGGCTCCGCTAAACGTCATCAGCGCAGCACGATCCGCGGGACCGAGGAGACGAATCACGGCAGTAGCCGCATCCTTCAAATGGCCGAGCGCGGCCCCTTCCACGCTTCGGCTGGTGTCCAGCGCGAGCATCAGACTGAGCGGTACGTCCTCCATAGAAATCGAATCGATTGTCTGAACGATACCGCCGTCGCGCAGCTCGAAGTCCGCCGCGGTCAGACCACCGACCGGGTTCTTGCCGTCCAGGACGAGGACGTCGACGCGTACGCCCTCAGCGCTGCTGCGGAACGTCTGCGGCGGGAGGAGGCACACGATCGCGGCCAGCGCAGTTAGGCACGTAGCCCTCACTGTCGTACCTCCGCCCTGAGGGATTCGAGACGCCGTTCGGCAACACCGGGCTTGTCGATGTGATACCACCAGAGCGGGTCTTCAGTCGGCCCGGCCTTGTGGGTCAAGGGAACCAGCAGCACAGCGCGGGACTCGTCGCTCTGCCCGACGCGCTGCAGCACCTGACTCAGGCCGACATATGCCGCATGAGCTGATGGAAGGTGGCTGAGCGCATCCCGATATGCGTCGATGGCCGCGTCGAGTTGCCCCTGCCGCTCGCGAAGACCACCGAGAAACAACGACGCCAGGTACGCCGCTTCAGCATGCTTGCCGGTGGTGCTGACGGCCCCGAGGACGACAACGGCCGCATCGTCGTCATGGCGCAGCGTCAGCACCCGCCCAAGGTGCACCGCGAGAAGCTCGTTTCCGGAATCAAGCCCTACGGCTTGTCGCAGCCATCGCGCCGCGTCATCTAGATTGCGGGCGCGCCGCGAGATGATCTCTTTGAGGCGAACGGTGCCTCCATGGCTGGTGGAGTACGCTATCGAGGAACCGATGAGCGCATAGTCGGTTGCGAACAACTCGGCAAGCATGCCGCTCTCGCGCAATACGACGGGATTGTCCGGGAGGCGTGTGCGTCCCAGCCGCAGCAGGAGTTCCGCAACGTACGCTCTCGATCGATCGCGCAGGGCTCGCGCGACCGCCTCATACCATCGTTCGGCGAGCGGCCGAATGTCGACGGCCTTTTGCGTTGTTCCGGGGGAGAGCAACCGGCTCGCCAGGTCGATGTGCCAGAACGCTTCCTTGGTTTCTGCGCCTGGTGCGAGACGCAACGCGACATCAGTGTGAAGCATTGCGGCCAGACCATGGATCCGGGGGCTCCAGGGTGCGCGCGGATCGTTCGACCGGTTTACCTCCGCCAATGCATTCTCGAGGCGCGCTCGCGGCCACCGAAGGAGCAGATCAACGCTTCGCGTCTCGTCGCCGCTCCCGTACGCATCGAGCATCGCGTAGTACAGCCTGAGATCGGAAGCTGCCTTGTCCTTTTCGAGCGCCTCCAACACTGATCTCTGGTGAGCATCGCCGGCAGATGAAGACACGAGCAGCACGATTCCCGTCACAAGTGCCGCCCGCAGTGTGCCTCCAGCTCGGTGCACGACATCTCTAGTATGGGACCGAATCGAGCAGTGTGATACGTTCATGCCACCAGAACCAGCTGCCTTGACCCAATAATGGAGGCCACGCGTGGCGAAGGCATCGAACGTTGAGACGAAATCGACGTGGAGCTCGACGGCCCCCCTGACCGAATTCCGACCGTACATTTCCGAGGCGGAGAAGATCCCCGAGTTCACGGTCAAGGCGATCCTGTTCGGTGCGATTTTTGGCATCATCTTCGGCGCGGTCACGGTTTACGTCGGCCTTCGCGCCGGCCTGACTGTATCGGCGTCCATCCCGATCGCCGTCCTCAGCATTAGCCTCCTCAGGGCGTTCGGCAAGGCCACGATCCTCGAAAACAACATCGTGCAGACCGCAGGCTCGGCGGGTGAATCGGTCGCCGCCGGTGCGATCTTCACGCTGCCCGCGCTCATCTTCATGGGCTTTCCGTTCGAGTACTCGCGGATTTTCATGCTGGCGTTGATCGGCGGATGGATCGGCGTCCTGTTCATGATCCCGCTGCGGCGTCAGCTGATCGTGCAGGAGCACGGCAATCTTCTCTACCCCGAAGGCACGGCGTGCGCGGACGTGCTGGTCGCCGGCGAGAAGGGTGGATCGTTTGCCAGCCGCGTGTTCTGGGGCCTTGGCCTGGGTGGCGCGTACACGTTCCTGATGGCTACGGCACAAGTCTGGAAGCAGCGTCCGCTCTACGAGCCGACGTGGCTCCCTGGCGCGTCGTTCCGCGCGGAGATCACCAGCGAATACCTGGGCGTCGGCTACATCATCGGCCCGCGGATTGCCGGGACGATTTTTGCGGGTGGCGTGTTCTCGTGGCTCGTGCTGATGCCGGCGATCAAGTTCTTCGGCGAGGGGCTCGCCGAGCCGCTCTATCCCAGCACGATTCCAGTTCGCGACATGACGCCCGGACAGTTGTGGGAGAGCTACATCCGCCCGATGGGTGCGGGCGCCGTTGCGATGGCCGGCCTCATCACGTTGATGAAGACCATGCCGACGATCATCAACGCGCTGCGAAGCGGCATGAAGGATATCCGTTCACAACAGACTGGTGCCACGGGAAGTGGCCGCCTCGAGCGCGACATCCCGATGCGATGGGTCGTGCTGGGATCGCTGGCGATCATCGTCGCGATGTGGCTGATGCTGACGTTCAACCCGATCGCCGGCGCGCGGACGACCTGGTTCGAGAACGTGATCGCCTCGCTCTTCGTCGTCATTTTTGGTTTTCTGTTCGTCACGGTGTCGTCACGCATCTGCGGGCTGATTGGCACCTCGGCCAATCCCGTGAGCGGCATGACCATCGCCACGCTGATGGCGACCTGCGCGATGTTCCTGGTGATGGGGTGGACCGCGCCAGCGTATTCCGCACTGGCGATCATCATCGGCGGCGTCGTGTGCGTCGCCGCGGCGAATGCCGGCGCGACGTCGCAAGACTTGAAGACCGGTTTTCTCGTTGGCGCAACGCCCTACCGTCAGCAGTGGGCCTTGATGATCGGCGTCATGGTGTCGGTGTTCGTCATCGGTGGAACGTTGATGCTGATGAACTTCGGGCTGTCCGAGTTCCGGCCGATGCAGCGTCCGCTCGATATCGAGAGGGTGAGGGCCGAACAGACCATGCGCGGCGCCTCGATCCGCATCGAGAAAGAACTGGACGATCCGCACCCGCAAATGTACAGAGGTAGGAAGTTCATTCTGGTGAATGCGCTGGGTTCGCGTGAGCTGCCCGACGGCAAATACCTCTTCGACCCCGACACGAACCAGATCGAAGTGCAGTGGATCACCGGGATCGGCAGCGACAAGGCCGCGGCGCCGCAGGGCCGTCTGATGGCAACCGTCATAACGGGCATCCTCAATCAGCGGCTACCCTGGCGCCTGGTCGCGATGGGCGTATTCCTCGTCATCGCCGTTGAATTGCTCGGAATTCGATCGCTGTCATTCGCGGTTGGTTCATACCTTGGACTGCACACGACTCTGGCGATCTTCTGCGGCGGCATCGTGCGCTGGGCGGCCGAGCGCGGCACGAAACCAAGCGGCGGGCACGCCGAGAGCGAGGTCAGTCCCGGATCGTTGTACGCGAGCGGCCTCATCGCCGCCGGCGGCGTACTCGGCTTGATCGCGATCATCATCAACGTCCTCGGCGATCCAGAGCTGGGCATTAGCCTGATCCCACCGGGGGTGCTGGCGTTCGGGCCGAAAATCGCGCCGGGCCTTGCGACGTCGAACGTATTCGCCGTATTGATGTTCGCGCTCCTCGCGTACTCGCTCTACCAGTTCGCGCGCAAGAAGCTGGATTAGACCGTGGCGGACGATCCGCTTCGCATCCCGCGTGATGCGCCGCTCGCGATGGACGCCGAAACATTTCGGTCGCTGGGCCATCGTCTGGTCGATCAACTCGCCGAGTTCCTCGAATCACTGCCGCAGAGAGCTGTCACTCACGACGCGTCTCCGTCGGCCGTACGGAACGCGCTCGACCTGACCGGCCCGCTTCCGGAATCGGGAATGGAGGCGGGCCCGCTCCTCGAGCGCACTGCCCGGCTGCTGTTCGATCATTCGCTGTTCAACGGCCACCCACGTTTTTTCGGCTACATCACCGCGCCGCCCGCACCCATCGGCATCCTCGGTGACCTGCTCGCGTCCGCGGTGAACGCCAACGTTGGCGCGTGGGTGCTGTCGCCGGCAGCCACGGAGGTCGAATCACAAACAGTGCGATGGATAGCATCGCTGATCGGGTACCCAACCAATTGCGGAGGGTTGCTCGTGAGCGGCGGCAACATGGCGAACTTGGTGTGTTTTTTCGCCGCTCGCGCCGCGAAAGCGCCCTGGAACGTTCGCGAACTCGGGGTCATCGCCAAAGGTGAGCCGCGGCTGCGCGTGTACGCCTCCGTCGAAACGCACACATGGATTCAGAAAGCAGCCGACCTCGCTGGCCTGGGTACAGCGGCAATCCAATGGATCCCGACGGACGCGCGGATGCGGATGGACGTATCGGCGTTGCGTCAGCGCATCCAGGCGGACGCGGCTGCAGGGGACCTTCCGTGTATCGCGGTTGGCACGGCTGGCTCGGTGAGCACTGGCGCAGTCGATCCGCTTCCCGAAGTGGCCGCCGTGTGTCGCGAGTACGGTGTGTGGTTCCACGTCGACGGAGCGTATGGCGGATTCGCCGCGGCAGTTCCGAACGCACTGGACGATTTGCGCGGGTTGTCGCAGGCCGACTCGGTTGCGGTCGATCCCCACAAGTGGCTGTACGCACCGCTCGAAGCCGGATGCGCACTGGTGCGCGACGCGGACAGCCTGCGCGATGCGTTCGCGTATCACCCGCCCTACTACCACTTCGACGAGCACGCGACGAACTACGTCGACTACGGCCCGCAGAACTCGCGAGGATTCCGCGCACTGAAAGTCTGGCTGGCGCTGCGCCACGTCGGCGCCGCCGGATATCGAAAGATGATCGCCGATGACATCGCGCTCTCCCAGGCACTCGCTGACGTCGTCACCAACTCGGACGCCCTGGAGCTTGCCAGCCAGTCGTTGAGCATCACGGCATTTCGATATGTCCCCCCCGATCTTCGGCCGAAGATCGGGGACGACATCGTTGAACAGCACCTCGATGCGCTCAACCGGACGCTACTCGATCGCCTGCAGCGGAGCGGCGAAGCGTTCGTATCGAATGCTGTCGTCGGCGGACGCTACATGCTCCGCGCCTGTATCGTGAACTTTCATACTTCGGCAGCGGATGTGACGGCACTGCCGGAGATCGTCACGCGACTCGGGCGTCAGGTGGACGCCGAGTTGCGTCAGGGCGTGCAAATCTCGCCGTGAACGGTAGTCAAGATGCGCTGGTTGCGATTGAACCCGCTGACGAAGAGATAGCCCGTCGCTCCCGTGAATTCGCCGGTGCCGGCAACGATCCGCTGAAACGCATTCACGACGCCGCTCTCCGGATTGTTTGGATCGGGCGGCTCGGTCAGGCCCATCTCTCGCATCGTCAACGTACCGGTCGCAGTCGTGTACTCGAATGTCCCGACGTAGCTGCGGAAGGTTGGCGCGCTTGGCGGAAACAGAGCGCCTTGCTCGCCTCTGAAGTAGGTCGTACCTCGCAGCCCGTGGTTGCCGTCCACTTCGCCCAGAAAGCAGACCGCGTGCCCGGGTTTGCAGGCATCAGTCGATCGGACCTCCACGAGATCGGCGTGCACCTGTTTGCAGGTGGATGGGGCTGCTTGTCGCGCACCAGCGCTCGCTCCGCACAGAGCGATGACGACCGGAATGGTCGCGTAGTAACTCACCTTACGCATTGTGTCCTCCTCCCCCCGGCTTAGTGCCGCGGTTGCGGACAGCAGACCACGACTGCCCTGCCCCGGCGATGACCGGAGCCTGACTTCTTTCTGACTTGGCGCGTTTCACCGCCGCACCCACGCGCGATCGGTACAATCGGGAGACGTATGCAGGACCACGATCCGCCGCGGACGCTGGCTTTTCACCCCAGCGCGCGATCGGTCGTTTACTTCGGCTCGTTCCGGCTCGATCTGTCCGACGGATTGCTGACACGGAACGGCGAGGAAGTGCGCCTGCCGCCGCGGGCACTCACAATCCTTCAGCATCTGGTCGAGCGGGCGGGGCGGATCGTCTCGAAGCAGACGCTCATGGACGTCGCCTGGAAAGACGCGCACGTCAGCGAGACGTCGCTCACCGAGGCGATCGGCTTGATTCGCCAGGCTCTTGGCGACGACCCGCAGAAGCCCGAGTTCATTCAAACCGTGCACCGCCGCGGATATCGGTTCATTGCTCAGATTGCGACGGATGCGCCGGCCCTGACGCCGCAAGTAGACTCACCGCGCCCAGCGGAGAAAGTCAGCCGCGCACAGATCAAGATACTTGCCGCGGCTGGCGCGATCCTGGTGATTGCCGGTCTCTCGTTCTGGATCACGCGCCAGCCTTCGGCCGATCAGCAGGTGCTTCGTGTCAACGTCGCATTTCCCGCAGCGCAAGCGCCGATCCCCAGCATGAATGCGCATCCGATCGTCACGCTCTCGCCTGATGGGCAGCGGTTCGTGTATGTGGGAGGTGCGCCTGAGAACGCGCGATTGTTCCTGCGCGAAATGAACCGCTTCGACGCGGTGCCGCTGGTCGGCACAGAAGGAGCACACGGCCCGTTTTTCTCGCCGGATGGAAATTGGGTCGCGTTTTTTGCACAAGGCAACTTGAAGAAGATTCGAATTCCGCCCGATGAGCGAGCAACGCCTCAAGTCATCTGTGCGACCGACACTGGCGTCGGTGGTGTATGGGTCTCTGCCAACGAGATCGTCTTTACACCAAACTGGCGAGGTCCACTGATGCGCGTGCCCGCGAATGGCGGTCAACCAGTTGCTGTAACAGCGGCATCCGGCGCGACGTACCGGTGGCCCGACAGGCTCGACGATCACACCGTCCTGGCCACCAAGTGGCGATCGGCAGCCGACGATGCGGCGGTTGTGGCTGTGTCGCTGGCGAATGGCGCTGAGCGCGTGATCGCCTCGCCTGCCACGTTCGGCAGATACGCCCGCGACGGATACGTCGTGTTCCTTCGCGACGGCGACCTGCATGCGGTTCGCGTGGATCCATCCGACTATCGTCCGCACGGCACACCGACTCGCGTGATTCCATCAGTGATGACCGGCATGACCGGCGCCGCGCAGTTCGCAATCTCACCGCACGGATCGCTGCTTTATGTCGAAGACATCCCGGAGCGTTCGCATCGGACTCTCGCGCGCACCGATGGTCGTGGCGGATCAACGGATCTGCCGATGCCGCCGCGTGCATTCAGCTATGTATCCCCATGCGGCGAGCGCCTCGCCGCCACAGCCTTCGCACGCGGCCAGACGGATTTGTGGGCCGGCCATCTCGACCGCGCCGCGATGACGCAAATCACGCGCGACGGAGCGGCGTTCGAACCAGTGTGGTCACCCGACTGCCGGACGATTGCGTTCTCGTGGAACCGAACGGGGACCTCGAGCATCTACACGGTTGGCATCGAGTCTGGTGAGGCGCCCCGCGTCCTCTTCGAGAGTGCGTTTGCAAGCGCACCCGGCTCCTGGTCGGCTGACGGGCGATGGCTGGCCTACACCGAGAGGCATCCCGAGTCCTCTGGTGACATCTGGCTATGGGATCGCGCAACCGGTCAACGCCGGCCGGTGATCGCGACGCCCGGTCTCGAGTTGCTGCCCACGCTTACTCCTGACGGAAAGTACGTCGCGTATGAGACGAGTGCCGCCGGACAATTCGAGATCGACGTGGCCAACGTCCAGACCGGCGCCCGCGTTCAGGTATCCGTCGGCGGCGGCGCATGGCCTTCCTGGTCCGACGACGGCCGGCAGCTCTTCTATCTACACGACACCAGCATCATGCGCGTTGGACTGGAAACGCGTGACGGTCAGGTCGTCACGAGCGATCCCGTCCCAGTCTTCACACATCCCGAGATCATCCTGTTCAGGCGGACGGGCGATCGGTTCCTGTGGCTCAGAAGGACCGCCGGGCAGGTTCCGGTGACGCGGATGAACCTGGTTCTGAACTGGATGGCCGAGCTCAACGGGAACGTCCAGTGAATCCTTGCTGAAACTTGAGGGATTCTGCTGGAAGTCTTGAGGACTTCCGGCCATTTCCCTGTGCATCCTGAGAAAGCCGTGGTCGAGGGCCACGCGAATCAATGGGGGCTCAGGGTGGCGCGTTATCGCTTTGGGTATCGATTTGACGTCTTCGAGTTCGACAGCGCGACAGGGGAAGTCGTGAGGGGCGGGCACTGTGTGCGGCTTCGGCCGCAGCCGGCCCGCGCGCTCACGCTTCTGCTGGAGCGTCACGGTGAGCTGGTCAGTCGCGCCGAGCTTCAGCGTGCCATCTGGCCGGAGGGTACCTTCGTGCACTTCGATCACGGCCTGAACTCGTGCATGAAGCAGATCCGAGCTGCGCTTGGCGACGGCCGTTCGGCGCCGGCCTATATCGAGACGTTGGTGAAGCGCGGGTTCCGATTCGTCGCGCCCGTTGTAACCGTGAACCCGCGCACCTCTCTTCAGATCACGGGGTAGGCGCCAGTGCCTCCCGCCGCAGCTCGATGAGTCCCTCGAGCGTGCGCTCCGGGGAGGGCGCACCCTCCGGCACAGCCCATTCGAGGGACGAGCCGGCAGCGATTAGTTCGCGCGCGACGGCTACGTGGTCCGCGCCCGGCTGAGCGTGGCCGCGGCCTTCGACTGCCCACACCAGCGGAGTCGCCGAGAACATGCCGTCCTGCGCGTTTATCTCCGCGCCGAACTTCAGCAGGACACGCACGGCTTCGGGATGGCCGGACATCGCCGCCCGATGGAGCGCTGTGACGTTGTCTTTGTCGCGCATATTCGGATCGAAACCGCACGCCAGCATCGTCTCGAGCACCGCGGTCTGCCCCGTTTCGGCCGGGTGTTGCATCATCAGATGGTGCTCGAGTCGTAGTTCACTTCGAAGATTCGGATGAGCGGCGAGCATGCTGTTCGCGGTCGTCCGATCCGCACGCGCACACGCGGCGACGAACCGCTCGATCGGTGACAGCTCGTTCCTCGCACCGAGTGCGGCGAGCCTGGCGGCAATGGCTCCGTTGCCATGCAGCTCCGCGAGCGTGTACGGTGTGCAACCGTCACCGCGACGGCGCTCCACGTCAGCACCATGGTGCACGAGCATCTCGACCATCGGCACGTCCCATCGGCGCGCGGCGACATGCAGCGGTGCCTCGCCGTCCTGGCCCCATGCGAGGTTAGGATCCGCGCCATGCTTCAACAACCACTGCGGTCCTGCCGGGTTGGTGGCCCAGAACATCATGTAGACAAGCGGCGGCACGCCGCCAGGAATGCCGTTCACGTTGAAGTTGAAGCGATGCACCAGTTCGAGCGCGTCGATGTTGCCGCCACCGCCGGCGATGTGCGCGGTGACGCCGTCCGTCGGATTGGCGCCTGCCTCGAGCAGCACTTCGGCAAGCGGCAGATGTGCTACCGCGCAGACTGTAGCCCACAGCGCTGTGCGCGGCAGCTCCGGATGCCAGTTCCAGTGATACTCGGCGTTTGGGTTGGCGCCAAGCTCGCACAGCAGCCGAGCGATCGCCACCAGATCGTTCAGTCGCGCCGGGTCACTCTTGTGCATCGACGTGTGGCACACGTAGAGCAACGGCTCCCAATTCTGGGGTCCACCCGGTTGCGTCACCAGGTCCGGATGCTGACGCACTCGCGCCTCGACGGCCGCCGCATCTCCCAAAACCAGTGCCGTATAAAGCGAGGCTGATGCGATTCCTGGATGCAACGCGAGCAGACGTTCGGCACGGCCGGACGCACCGCCTGTCGCGCAGCGGATGAACTCGTCGAGAGCGGCATCGAACGTGAGCGTCCGCGCTTCGACTTCCTCGCGCATCGCGTTCCAGGACGGGAATCCTAGTTCGCGCGCGATCACCGACTGCGCGTCGTGCAGCGCGAGGCCAAGCGCGCGCAGGTCGGCGGCCGATTTGTTGGCGAAGGTGGGCAGCGCGGCAAATCGCTCCAGCGCTGCGGAGTCTCCCGCCTGCGCGGCATGCAGCAGCGACTTGGCCTGCTTCTTCAGTTGTTCGAGATTGGGGCGATCGGGAAGCGAGCTCGGCGTCATACACAACCTCCATGCTCGAGCCCGTGGTTCGCAAACAGGCAGCACGGCGGTGTATGGGCCGTCGATCGACGAGATATGACAGTGGGCTTAGCCCTTCGCGCGAACCCGCAGGCGCCTTTTAAGCGCGCATTACTAAGGTAGGTCCGGTCGCCGGCCGCTGTCAAATCCAGGTCGCCTGTCGAGTCAAGAAGGTCCCACGCGGGGGCATCCCGCTTGCACTGTATGGCTCTGCAAGCACGCTAGGTCAGCCATGCCTCCCCAGCAACCAGGCCATCAGCGATATCGCGATCGACGTCACGGCGGAGCCGAACTCGCGTCACGGCTTCAACACTTGAAGGATCGCGATGACGTGGTGGTGCTCGCATTGCCTCGTGGCGGCGTTCCTGTCGCGTACGAAATCGCTCGAGCGATCGAGGCGCCGCTGGATGTGTTCCTGGTGAGAAAACTCGGTCTGCCGGGTCACCCCGAGCTCGCGATGGGCGCGATCGCAACAGGCGGCGTCCGCGTGCTCAACGGCGACGTCGTCGGCCGGTTCGACGTGCCTCCACAGCTCATCGAAAGGACGGCACAGCAAGAGCAGCAGGAACTCGAACGTCGCGAACGCGAGTACCGTGCCGGGCGAGCGCCGATGTCATTGCAAGGCCGGACCGTGGTGTTGATTGACGACGGCCTGGCAACGGGTTCGACGATGAAAGCGGCGGTTCAAGCGATTCGCGCCCAGGGGCCAGCCAGGATCATCGTCGCGGTTCCGGTTGGCTCGACTGAAGCCTGCCGCGACCTTGCGAACGCCGCCGACGAATTGATCTGCGCGCGAACGCCTGAGCGTTTCAACGCCGTTGGGCAATGGTACAGCGACTTCTCGCAAACGACGGATGAGGAGGTCAGGAATCTATTGCGCGACCGCGAACATGCCAGCAAGTGACGTGCTTCCAGCTGATCGACGGGATCGTGGGCCGCAGAAAGGAACCGGATTCCGCTTGGCTTGGCTGTCGCGAGGATGGTTCGATCGAAGTGAAGACGCGGCACTGGAGATAGCAGTTATGGCTCACCTCAAATCACTCGAAGATCTCTTCATCGAGAATGTCCGACGCGCGTACGACGCTGAAAAGCGCCTGCTCAAGGCACTGCCCAAGCTCCACGATTCTGCCGTCTCCGACGAACTGAAGCACGCCTTCCAGAGCCACTTCGAGGAGACAGAGGTCCATGTCGACCGTCTCGACCAGATCTTCGAGTGGTTCGGCCAGGAACCGAAGGCACACGCTTGCGGGAGCATCAAAGGCATTCTCGGCGACGGCAAGTACGCCATGGATCTCGACACGGAACCGGACATCAAAGACGCAGCGCTCATTGCCGCGGCTCAGGCGGCCGAGCATTTCGAGATCGCGTTGTATGGAACGCTGCGGACGTGGGCGCAGGTTCTTGGCAACAACGAAGCGATGCAGGCGCTCGAGGTGACGCTCGAAGAAGAAAAAGCCGCCGACGCGCTGTTGACGAACATCGCGGCGACGCTCAACCTTCGCGCGGCGCACGCGGAGTGATGCGCAGCAAGGACAACTTGCATGATGCCATCGCGGTAGGGCGGTGAACGTGGCGGCCGGCGGCCCTCTAGCGCGCCGACTTCAGTGCGTCAGCAGGAAAGCGGGCGGAGCGATTCCTCGAGTCGCGTTCGTTCCCTGTGATCCTCCAAGCCTCGCGTCACCACAGGCGGGCCGCGAGCGCCTGATGGCCGCCCTTCGAATCGGCAACTACGCGACGCGGGAGCGACAGAGTACGAGCGCAGGTCGCTTTCCCGGCGCGCGGTAAGGGCCGCTGGCCGCCATGTTCACCGCACTACCGCGATGGCTGAGTACTTTCGAGCGACCACACCGCTTGGAGCGTGGCGGTCAGTGACGCACTCAAGCGCGTGTCTTAACTCCCGCGTGCACCTCCTCGAGCGTCTGTCTGATCGCTGCGGAGCCTTGCTCCACAAGGCCGCCGACCATCTCCGCCAGCGTGTCTGGCAGCAAGTCCGTGATCCAGATCAACCGCGATCGCCCATCCTTCTCTGGCACGACCTGGAATGATGCGTTGTGATGCGTCGTGCGCCAGCCGGCCACCGCATAGACGAGACGTCGTGCCTTATCGTCCACCGTCACGATCCGTTCACGAACAACCTCGCCGTTCGCGAATGTCACGAGCCGGGAATCGCCCTCGAGCTTGGTGTCCACAACCATCTGCCGCGCAAGGCGAGTATGCACCGCCCCGACATCGCGAACTGCGGCCCAGACATCCTCTACCGGCACATCTACAACTATGTCCTTACGAATCGACGCCATCCTGACCTCCGTTTTTGATCGGGTCGCGGGGCCCCTTAGGCCCCGCTCCGTTCGCGAGGGTCACTCGCTTTGCTCGTTCGCTCGGGACCCTGCAATCAAGACGCCGAACACTGCACGAAACGTGCACGCAAGTCGT
>Ga0075428_100003283_pt1 | contig 17686 bp, 15 predicted proteins | sample RhiMetdeltSRZDD2_FD_75291 | JGI IMG/M metagenome (GOLD analysis project Ga0075428, IMG submission 75291) | Populus rhizosphere microbial communities from Tennessee, USA - Rhizosphere MetaG P. deltoides SRZDD2 | ecosystem: Host-associated > Plants > Roots > Rhizosphere > Soil | place: USA... | reverse complement strand
TGCGGCTGATTGCTGCCGCGCAGCACCGTCGCTAGAATCCGGTTTTTCTCGTCTGAACTTTCATCGCCATGTCCGCCACTGGCCTGACTATCCGTCCCCAGGGGGAACTCGATTTCCTGTCGCTGGGGGCCATTGTCCATCGGCTGGATCCCGGCATCATCCCCTTCCGCAAAGCGCACGAGTGCCAGATCCACGTCAGCGGTGGCGAGTTCAACGTAGCGGCCAACCTGGCGGATTGCTTCCGACTCAAGGCAGCCATCGCCACTGCCATAGTCGATTATCCGATTGGCGATCTGATTGCCGAGCGCGTGCGGGCGATGGGGGTCAGGTCCTTTTACAAACATTTCCGACACGATGGCGTCACCGGTCCTAACATGGCGACGGTGTACAGCGACCGGGGCCTCGGAGTACGGGCGCCGGTCGTGTTTTACAACCGCTGCAACGAAGCAGCCGCGCAGCTCAAGCCGGGTGACTTCGATTGGAAGGCCATCACTGCTGGCGGTCTGCGCTGGTTCCATAGCGGCGGCATTTTCGCGGCACTGTCGCCGACGACGCCGGAGTTGATCGTGGAAGGAATGCAGGCGGCCAAGGCGGCCGGAGCCGTCATCTCGTTTGATCTGAACTTCCGCGCCAAATTGTGGCAGGTTTCCGGCGGCCTCGACAAAGCGCAGGAGACGCTACGGAGAATCTGCTCACATGTCGATGTGCTCGTCGGAAATGAGGAGGACCTGCAAAAGGGGCTGGGACTGAGGGGTCCTGACGTCGAAGCCAAAAGCAAGATCGATTCCAGCGCCTTTATTGGCATGATGGACCAGGTGGCCAGGGCAATGCCGAACATCAAGGTCGTGGCCACAACGCTTCGCGAGGTGTTCACGACCAATCGCCACTGCTGGAGCGCCGTTGCCTGGATCAACGGCAAGACGTATTCGGCACTGACTTGCGACCTGGATGTTCACGATCGCGTCGGTGGCGGCGACGGCTTTGCGGCTGGGTTCTTTTACGGGCTCCTGTCGGGCTGCTCGCCGGAAGATGCGATTCAGCTCGGTTGGGCGCACGGCGCGCTGTTGACGACGTTTCCCGGCGACACAACGATGGCCACGCTCGAACAGGTGCAGGCGCTGGCCAAAGGGGGCTCAGCGCGGATTCAGCGATGAGGTGGATAGCGAATTTTCTTCCGGGTATCGGAAGTAGAACTTAACTCGTTTCCGTCGCGGCAAGCTGGGAAGAGCCCAGCCGCCGGACGGGCATTTTGGAAGGTGATTCACCAATGACGAACGACCCGTCCATCGACTCCTTTGACGACGACCAGCCGATTACGGACAACGGCAACGACATCAGCGAACCCGCCGGTCAGTCTCCGCTCGAAGCGGCCGGCGCCTGGCCTCCCTCGCCGCCGATGTCCAGCCCCTCCGCCGCGCCGATCGCCCTTCCCAAACCTGTCCGCAAGAAGCGGGCGGCCAAAAAAGCGGCTCGGCCGGCTAAGGCAGCGGCTGCCAAACGCAGCAAGCCCAAGAAAAAGGCCGGCAAGAAGGGCAAATCGGCTGGATCCAAACGGGCCACGGCCCGGGCCGCCGCAAAGGGCAAGTCCAAGGCCAAGAAAAAGAAGGCTGGCCGCAAAAAGAAATAGACGCTTAAGATTGGTCGCTGCCTGCTTTTTCGGTCGAACGCCATCGACTGCAATCCGCGCATGGCTGCCGAGGTCGTCGGCAGCAGTGCGCCCGGCCGCCCCATTTACCAGAACTGAACTCCGGCACAAAGTCTTGACCATGTCCGCCGATTTCGGCCTCATCGGCCTTGCCGTGATGGGCGAGAATCTCGCCCTGAATATCGAAAGCCGCGGGTACGCTGTCGCGGTTTTTAATCGCACCACATCCAGGGTGGACGAGCTGCTGGCCGGCCGAGCGAAGGGGAAGAAGTTCATCGGTTGCCATTCGCTTGACGAACTGGTGAAGGCGGTCCAAACGCCGCGAAAGATCATGATGATGGTCAAAGCGGGTCCGCCCGTGGACGAGCTGATCGACCAGCTCATCCCGCTGCTCTCACCAGGCGACGTGCTCATCGACGGCGGCAACGAGCACTACACCAATACCGAGCGCCGCACAACCTATCTCGAGAGCAAGGGCCTGCTGTTCATCGGCACCGGCGTCTCTGGCGGCGAGGAAGGGGCGCTCAAAGGCCCGAGCCTGATGCCCGGAGGAAGTGAAAAGGCCTGGCCGCTGGTGAAACCGATCTTCCAGGCGATTGCCGCCAAGGTAGGCCCGAACAATGACATCCCCTGCTGCGACTGGGTCGGGCCGCGCGGGGCGGGGCACTACGTGAAAATGGTCCACAACGGCATCGAGTACGGCGACATGCAGCTCATCTGCGAGGCGTACCTGATGCTCAAGGAGGCGGCGGGGCTATCCAACGACGAACTCTACGAAACATTCGATGCCTGGAACCACGGGGAATTAGAAAGCTATCTCATCGAGATCACGCGCGACATTTTCAGCGTGCGGGACGACCGAGGCGGCGACGGTTTTCTGGTGGATAAGATCCTCGATGTGGCCGGGGCCAAGGGGACGGGCAAGTGGATGAGCCAACTGGCCCTCGACCTCGGCGTTCCCAGCACCATGGTGACGGAAGCGGTCTTCGCGCGCGCCATTTCCGCGATGAAGCCAGCGCGGGTTAGTGCATCGAAGGTCCTCCAGGGGCCGACGGTCGCCGGCAGCGGCATCAAGATCGGAGACAGGAAGTCGTTCATCGAATCGGTGCGGCAGGCGCTTTATGCCTCCAAGATTTGCAGCTATGCCCAGGGGTTCGTTCAGCTCCAGGCGGCGGCGAAGGAGCACAATTGGCCGCTGAAGTATGGCGATATTGCCCTGCTGTGGCGCGGCGGATGCATCATCCGCGCAGCGTTCCTGGAGCGGATCAAGGAAGCCTTCGACCGGCAGCCGAATCTGGAAAACCTTCTGCTCGATCCCTACTTCACCCAGGCGACTGCCAAGGCCCAAAGGGCGTGGCGTGAGGTCATCGTAACCGCGACGCAGACCGGATTGCCGGTGATTGAGTTCAGCAATGCCCTGTCCTACTACGACAGTCTCCGCCGCGAGCGACTGCCGGCCAATCTGCTGCAAGCGCAGCGGGATTACTTCGGGGCGCACACGTACCAGCGAATCGACCAGCCGGCGGAGCAGAAATTTCACAGCGAGTGGCTGAAGCTGCGTCGGCAGCCGCAGTAACGTGGGGCAGGCGTCCCGCCTGCCGCAACACGAGCCCGATTCCAGGCAGGCGGGACGCCTGCCTCCACGAGGGACCCGATGAGTGCCGCATATCTCCAGGATCTTTTCGGCCTCGATGGCCAGGTCGCGGTCGTCATCGGCGGCACGGGGGTGCTGGGCGGCGCTCTGTGTGACGGCCTGGCCGCGGCCGGTGCGGCGGTGGTTGTCGCCGGCCGGAGCAAAGAGCGCGGCCAAGAGCGGGAGCTGCACATTCGGGCGGCCGGCGGCGAAGCCTACTTCATGCCCGTGGACGCTGCGCAGCGAGCGTCGATCCAGCGACTCTGCGACGACGCACTCCGGCAATTGGGCCGCGTGGATATTCTGGTCAACTGCGCCGGTGTCAATTCAGCGACCCCCTACGAGCAAATCAGCGAGGAGGACTGGCACCGCGTGATCAACGCCAACCTGACCGGGACGCATCTGGCCTGCCAGATCTTCGCGCCGGTGATGGCCCGGCAAGAGACCGGCGGAGCGATCCTCAACATTGGCAGCGTCACTGCTCACTTGCCTTTGTCCAGGGTGTTTGCTTATTCCGCATCGAAGGCGGCTGTGGTGAACCTGACCAAGAATCTGGCTCGCGAGTACGCTCCCAAAAACATCCGCATCAACGTCCTGTGCCCAGGCTTCTTCCCAGCCGAGCAAAACCGCAAGATCCTCGACCAGGAGCGGGTGACGAGCATCATGGCCCAGACGCCAATGAAGCGCTTTGGCGAGCCGCACGAACTGGTCGGAGCGGCACTCCTGCTCGTCTCTCGCAAAGCGGGAAGTTTCATCACTGGCGCTGACTATTACGTGGACGGCGGTTTCACCGCCATGCGGTTCTGATTGGCCGCGGCTGCAACTAACGCTTGTGCCGATTGCGCGGGAGACAACGCCCCGCGGTCAAACTCGCGTTACGCTTCGCAACCTTTCCTTTCCGGTTGCCCGCGATCCGGCACGTTCGCGGTGGAAAGTGCTGTCTGCTGTGCTAGGGTGTCGTAGCGATCTTGGGGTTTGGATCGCCAGCTTGCGCACCCGGTGCCATGTGTGTGACCGGGCGGATCCACTATGCCCGTCAGTATTGAGAATCAACCGTTGAGGGAAAGCTCGGCCGCTGCCAATCCGCAGTCGCCTGTGGCTGGCGGCTTCGGCGTCGCCATGCCGGGAATGTTCGTGCGCGAACAGCCGCGACCAGCTCCGACCGTAGCATCCGCTCCTTCGGCTGGACCAACTACGAGCCGCAGCGCGTGGGCCTCGGCGGCGCCCGCACCCGCCCGTCCTACACCCTTGCCCAAACGGTCCAAGGGCCGGTACTTCGTTGCGGCAATCCTCATCACGCTGTTGGGCTTTTTGACGCTGGCCATCTGGAACCTGTTCTTGCGGTACGAAGGTTATGGCATTGTGGAAGGCCGCGTGATCCAGATTTCAGCGCCTTGGGACGGGCTGGTACGATCGCTCGACGCCCGCGAGGGGGAGCGCGTCTCGCCGGGTGATGTCCTGCTGACCGTGGAGAGCGCCGCCGATCAAGCAGAGCTGGCCAGCGCCGAGGACGAGTTGCGGATGGCTCAGGCCGAACTGCACGCGCGGTCGGCCGAATTGCGCCTGGCAGCCCAGTTGCGCGGCGACCTGAAGCACAAGGCCCAGGCTGAATACTACGAGGTCTATGGCACGCTGCTTCAGGAGCAGTCGCGGCTGGCCGATCTGGTGGCCAAGCGCGACCGCAACGCTGAACTGTACCGCCGGTCGGCAATCAGCCAGGAGGAAGCGGAGACAGCGCGCCTGCAAGAGCAAGGGCAACGGGCCAAGATCGAAAAACTGCGTTCGGCGCTCGCTGAGCTGAAGCAGCGCGTCACGCTGGCCAACGAACAGCTCGACGAGGAGGACGGCCTGAAGCCGAAGCTGATCCGGATCGAAGTGATCGAGGGACAGATGAGCCGGCTGCGGGAGAAGATGGCTACCGGCCGCGTGCGCAGCCCGGTGGCCGGCCGCGTGATTCGCCGGCTGCGATTTACGGGCGAGCGGGTTGAGGCAGCCCGGCCGGTGCTGGAACTGCTGGAGGACGACTCGCTGCAAATCGTGGTCTATTTGCCGCATGCCAAGGCGGCCGCGCTCCGGCTGGGTCAGCCGCTGAACGTCGTCACCGATGCGGGCGGCCGCCAAGTCATGTGCACTGTCGAGCGGATTGCCGACCGGCTCGAAATGCCTCCTCCGGCGCTGGTCCGCTACTACAACCCCAACGAGATTCTGCTGCCTGTTTATCTGCGGCCCTTGGCGTCGGATTCGGCCTTGCGACTGGGAGGCGTGGTTCGACTCCCGCGCTCCTGGTCGCTGCTGGGAGGCTGATGGCAATTGCACCGCCCCGGATTGTTACTTGCGCCGCCAATGAATCCATCCCGTCCAACTACACCACGAAGACCTGACGAGGCCCCGCAGCCGTTGCCGCGGGGTGCGACGTCAGCCGCGGCCGAGCGGACACAGTCTTTGACCGATTCACCACTGGAACTGTCTCCCACCGAGTGCGAGCAGCGTCGCCACCCGCGATACCTGCTCACAGTCCCGGTCATTCTCATTCCCGTGTTGGCGGACGGCGGTCCAGACACCGATCACGTCGTCGAGGGACTCTCCGTCGATCTGAGCGCCGGCGGCATGGGACTAGAGACGAAGCAGTTCCTGCCGGGGACCAAGACCGTGGTCGTCGGCGTCGAGACGCACGATGGAGACATGAGCTACTGCTCGGCCCGCGTCCGCCACGCCGCTCCGACCGCCATTGGCTACCGCGTGGGAATCCAGTTTTACGGCCCCGACCACGAGCTGTTGCGCCCCGAGCGGTTGACGCCGTCGCTGTGCCCCAAGTCGCTGACATTTGCCGCAAACCTGAGCGACGACGCCCTCTCGCGCTGGGGACTGCTCGGCGTCGTGCGGCCGGTCGTCGTCGATTGGGTGCAACTCTGCTTTCAGTGCCAGGCGCTGCTTACATTCCGCAAGGGTTGTCCCCACTGCGGGTCGGCGCGCATCGCCAGCCAGCGGCTGATCCATCATTTCGCCTGCGCCCACATTGGCTTCGCCCCGGACTTTGAAGTCGATGGAGCCCTGCGGTGTCCCAAGTGCCGCACCAAGAACCTGGTCATCGGAACCGATTTTGAGTTCTTGGACGGTCCGTTTCGCTGCCTCGACTGCCAGTGGGGTGGCACGGAGCTGGAAAGCATCGCCCAGTGCCTGAAATGCCGCGTGCGGTTTCCGGCGCACCGGGCCATGGAAAAGGAGATCGTGGGATACCATGTTCGCCGGCTGGATCCAATGGCTTTCCTCCCAGCATCCTAAGGATGTGGCGCTGCTGATCCTGCCGCTGATGCTGCTGGACGGCGTGCGGTACATCGGAGCCACGCTGGCGCTGTGGGTGTGGGACTTCGCGCGTGACCTGTGCGGCTATCCGTCCGACGCGGCCAAGGAATACGAATATTGCCCCAGCGTGTGCGTGGTGCTGGCCGGCCTGAATGAAGCCGATTCCATCGGACAAACGCTGCTCTCGGTCTGGGGAACCTATCCCCGGCTGGAAATCATCGTCGTGGACGATGGCTCCAGCGACGGCATGGCCCAGGTCGCCGAGGAGTTCGCCGCCACGCACGAGAACGTCCTGGTGCTCCGCAAGCCGCACCGGGGTGGCAAATCATCCGCCTTGAACTTCGCACTCCCGTTCACCCAGGCGGACGTGATCATCTGCGTGGACACCGACTCGCATCTGGCGCCATGCGCCATCTGGGAGATCGTACAGCCGCTGGCGGACGAGCGCGTCGCCGGTGTCTCGGGCACGATCATCCCCCGCAACGGTTTCACGAACCTCTGCACCCGCCTGCAGGCGCTCGAATACCTCCGCAACATCTTCGTCGGCCGCCGCACGGCCGCCTGGCTCGGCATTCTCGGGATCGTCTCTGGGGCTTTCGGCGCCTTTCGGCGATCATCCCTCGCGCGCCTCGGCGGGTGGGACGTCGGCCCGGGCGAGGATGGGGACCTCGTGCTGCGGTTGCGCAAGCAGGGCTTTCGCATCGCCTTCACCCCCTACGCCCAGTGCTACACGAATACTCCCACGAACTTCTCTTGGCTGTTCCGGCAGCGCCGCCGCTGGGAATGGGCGGTCGTTACCTTCGAGTGCCGCAAGCACGTGGACTTGGGCGATCCTCTGTCGGCAACGTTTTCCCTGACGAACCTGGTGCTGCTCCTCGACCGCTGGCTGTTCAGCATCGTTTTGATGTATAGCTGCTTGATCTTCGCGCCGTATCTCGCCTGGCAGCGGTGGAGTGAACTGCACTACATTCTCTTGACGCAGTACGTCGCCTACCTCGCCATCGAAACGGCACAGGCCTGCGTCGTCCTGTACTATTCGCTCGACCGCTGGCGCGATCTGAAGTATTGCCTCGTGCTGCCGCTGATGCCGTTCTACGCCCTGTTCATCAAGGCGGCCTCGGCCGTGGCAATTACTGAAGAGCTGATCACCCGCCGCAGCTTTCAGGACAACTTCGTGCCGTCCCACGTTCGCGATGCGACGTGGCACTGGTGAGTATGCGTCAGGCAGCGGAAAAATCGCCGATTTGACGAGCGGCCGTTTGTGACCTAGGGTTCCATTGCCGGGCGTGGGCCGCCTGGCCGGTGTGTGCTTCCGGGGGGAAGCGCTTGCCGAGGGGATGGGAAAGCTGTCGAGCGAACCGGGCGCGGTTCCCGCCAAGATCGTCCCGCCGAACCCATCCCACCGCCATGCCACGCGCACGGACATTTCGCCCTGCCTGCGAGCAGCTCGAGCCGCGTCTGGCGCTCTCCGCAGACCTGACGGCAGTGGCCGTCAGCATCGGCGGCGAAGTCACCTGGATCCACGACAGCGAAGCGAAGATCGCCGTCGCTCCGGGCCAGGAACTGGCGATTGTCGGCGCGCTGATCGACGTGACCGACGACCTGGTCAGCACCGGCGGCATGCTGCAAATGGAAGGTTATCTCCGCAGCGGCGACGGCGCGGGAGGACTGGGCGAATTTGACTACACGCAGGGACGGTTCAGCCCCGGCCTGACCGTGGACGAGGCGGCCATTGACGAGGTTCACGCCGGCCTGTCCGGCGGCTGGACGATCGATCCGCTCCACAATCGACTGTCCATCGCACTCGTCCACTACGTCGGCGATGCGGTCGCCACCACTGACCGCTTCTTCCTGCAGCTCCAGACGTTCATGCCGGACTTCGGCATCGTGAACGCAACGCACGACAACGGCCATCGCGAGTTCAAGGTCGGGCAGAAAGTTGACATCCGCTTTGAATTGACGAACTCCGGGGACGGCGCGTTGCCCTGGTACGTGGAAGGGGACGTCTATCACGAGTCCGATCTCACCACGCCCATTTGGGTCGGCACGTTTGTCTCCGCCGACGAATCCAAAGGGAAGCTGGTCAACGACAACGACCTGGATTCGTTCTCCAAGCATTGGCGGCCCGACCGCGAGGGGACTTACATCATCAAGTTGTACGCGGATCCCGAGCACGAGTGGCTGGAAGGGTCCGAAGATAACAACGTGTTCACCTTCTCGATCACGGTGAGCGCGAAGTAAGTCGCTCGCCGCCGCCAGGTTTCTCTCCGGCCCGTTCTCGCGGCCGTGCTCGCCCGAATTCCGTTACAATGTCGCCTTGGCGGGCAACCATCGGTCGCCCGGCCGCGCACGACTCGCGCCTCGCTTGCACCATAGCTCATGCCGCACACGATTGTCATCTTCGGGGCTTCCGGCGATCTCACCAGCCGCAAGCTCATCCCGGCGCTGTACCTCCTCTTTCAGAAAGGGCGGCTTCCTCCGCAGACTCGCATCGTCGGCGTCTCCCGCACGCCTTACTCCCACGACGACTGGCGGCGCGAGCTGGCCGCTTCCACGCAAAAATACGTCGCCGCGGCATTCGTCCCCGCCGCGTGGGAAAAGTTTGCCGCGGGCGTCTTCTACCAGCCGGGGAACATCGATAAGCAGGACGACTTAGAGGCACTGTCGCTCACGCTCGAGGAGCTGGAGCAAGGGGCGTCCGCGACGCGGCTTTACTACCTGGCGACCGCGCCATCGCTGTACACGTCGGCCATCCAGCAGCTCGGGGCCGCCGGCATGGCCAGCCAGGAGCGCGGCGTGCGGCGGATCGTGATCGAAAAGCCGTTCGGCGTCGATTTGCCTTCGGCCCGCGCGCTCAACCAGGCGATCCACGAGGTCTTCTCGGAACAGCAGGTCTACCGCATCGACCACTACCTCGGCAAGGAAACGGTGCAGAACATTCTCGTGCTGCGGTTCGCCAACACGATCTTCGAGCCGATCTGGAACCGCAACTACATCGACCACGTGCAGATCACCGTGGCCGAGGAGGTGGACGTTGGCCGCCGCGGCGACTACTACGACGCCAGCGGCGTGCTCCGCGACATGTTCCAGAACCACCTGCTCCAGCTCATGATGGTCACGGCCATGGAAGCGCCCGTCCGCTTCCATGCCGACATGGTTCGCGACGAGAAGGTCAAAGTGCTCCGTGCCGTCAAGCCGCTCTCCGGCGCTGACTTCGCCAAAAACACCGTCCGCGGCCAGTACGAAGGGTATCGCCAGTCGGAAGGCGTTTCGCCAACCAGTCAGACGGCGACGTTTGCCGCGCTGAAGCTGGAGATCGACAACTGGCGCTGGAGCTGCGTCCCCTTCTATCTGCGCAGCGGCAAAGCCATGAGCTGCCGCACGACGCAGATCGTGATCCAGTTTCGCGAGCCGCCGAGCATGGTGTTCACCGGCGGCCCCCGCGGGCACATGGATGCCAACCGGCTGGTGATCCAGATCCAGCCGGCCGAAGGGATTCAAATCCATTTCCAGACCAAAGTCCCCGACGCCGGCATGCAGCTGCGGCTGACCGATCTCGACTTCCGTTTCGCCCGCGAGTTCACCGGCAGCCTGCCCGACGCCTACCAGCGGCTGCTCTTGGACGCGCTCAACGGCGACGCCAGCCTGTTTGCCCGCAGCGACGAGGTGGAGCTGGCCTGGGGGATCATCGATCCGATCCTGGCCGCCTGGAGTTCCCCCGCGGCGCCGCCGCTGGAAACCTACCCCAAAGGGGAGTGGGGAAATCCGTCGTGTGACCGCTGGATGCAGGAGCAGGGGCGGCAGTGGTTCGACGTCTGCCCGGTGCTGCACTAGGGGACAGGGTTCTTAGCCGGAGGCAAACCTGCCTCCGTGTCCCCGGCTAGCGATGCTGAGAACGATTGAATCAATAGCCGCAGGTGTGCTTAGCGCTGTCCCGAAGAGAAAGGGAAGGAGTAGGAGTAAGAGTAAGACCAAGAGCAGGATTAAGAGCAAGAGAAAGAGAAAGAAAACGAGTCCCGACTTTCCTACTCTTTCTCTTACTCCACATCGTACTCACTTTCCTAATTTTAATCCTTCTCTTCCGCCGCCTGAATTCTGCTCTCTGACCTCCTCTTGGCCGGCCGGTGCACGATCTGTGTGCCCCTTGGCGGGCCGCCCGCCAGTGGGAGCTGCGGACCATTCGGCCATCACGCACGAGCCGCCAGCGTATGTTCGACAAGACGTGGCGCTCGGGTCTGAGCGTGCCCTTTTTTTGGGAGGACCTGCAACCGCATTGGCCGGCCACCGCTGGCTGTGCAGCTCGACGGGTTTAGGCTGGCTACCCGTTGTTAGTGCCTGGCAAAATGGACTGCCTGCGACCGTGATACGGTTCCTCGATCGCGCGCGGCCGGCCGGAGAAAGAGGAGGCGGTTCGAGGAGGGGGAATATCGCGAAAAGTACAGTGACCCCTTTTCTGGTCCTGTGTCCCCCGCTTAGGCACCGGCTTGAATCGTTAGAATTCTGGCGCCGAGGGCGAAGAACTAGCTTGAATCGTTTTCGGATTGCTGGCTCTGCGGCAGTCCTCATAGTTTTCGTCCCACCCGCGGACCGTAGGTCAACGTCGAACCAACGGATGTTGGACGAGGAGGCACACGGTGGGAACCAGTTGGGGGTTGATCCCACCATCCGACCTACATCTGACAGGCGCAACCCCACCCTGAGGCGAGCGTCACGCAGCGGTTGTTTTCGAGGAGTGTTGCGATCGTTCGAGGCGACTGTAAGGGACTCGAACTCGCCAACCGGTGCTATCTCAACCACTTACGTCGTTTTGAAAAGAGAGCAATTGTTACGACAAGGGTTCCTTTCGGGGAGTTTGAGCGACTCCCGATGGCGAGTTTCTGGGTGTACGTGCTGGAGAACGAGGATGGCCGATTCTATGTTGGCCAGACCGACGATCTCGATCGCAGAGTGGTCGAACACAACGACACCGGGCCAGCTCAGGGGAAATACACGCTGAAGAATGGGCCGTGGAAGCTCGTTTGGTCCGAAAGGCACTTCAACCGAGCATCTGCCATGCGGCGGGAGCGGCAAATCAAGCGTATGAAATCCGCCCGCTGGATTCGCGCGCACTTGCTACAGGGTCCGGCCGATAGCTCAGTTGGTAGAGCGAGTCCCGGCGCGCCGGGATTAACCGCTAAGTCCTAGGTTCGAGTCCTAGTCGGGGAGCATGAGCCGTAAGTCATTTACAATAAATGGCTTGCGGCTTTTTGACTTCTGTCAATCACAAACCAATAGACCACATGCTCTCTGTCGTAATCTCTACACGCCACTTGGCAACCGCGCTGGTCTCAGTTGCGTCGCCTAGCTTTCTGCACGAGTAGTGTGCCCATGCTCGACTCACCGTGACGCCCGGAAATGTCAGACCCGTAGGTTTCCATCGGAACAATAGTCTTTCGGACTCCCGCAAGAGACTGGGATACATTCGGGAAGCCCGAGGGGATATGCTGATGGCATGGCCAACAGCGAACCAAACCCGATAGCACTTGGCCTGGGCCGATTCTCCATCTGCCACTGCGCAGTCACGTACGCTCGGCTGCGAGTTTGGCCGCTCATGATAATCGGGGCAGCACTCCACGCTGCCGAATATTCCTGTCCCGCTCAGGAGCCGAAGGCACGGGCCACACTCCAAGCACACGCGCCCAGGACCGTCGTGTTCGGCGCGGATGGCCGGATGCTGATTTCAAGCAGCTTTGACGGCACGATTAAGCTGTGGGACGTGGCCAACAGCAGGGAAATCGCTACGTTCATGGATCCGGCAGGCGACGAGCGACGACTTTGGTCCGTTGCCATCACATCGGATGGCAAAACCCTGGCGTCGGGAAAGGAAGGCGGAACGATCACGATCTGGGACGTCGCGACCGGCAAACCACGGGCCATGCTCCAAGGCGGTCGGGAAACGATCCGCTCGGTGGCCTTCTCCGCGGATGGCAAGACCCTGGTTTCCGGTGATGAAGATGGGACGGTCAAAGTGTGGGACGTGGCGACGGGCAAGGAGCGGGCCGCGCTGGAAGGCTCGTCCCGCGCGTTACGAGTCCGTACGGTCCTATTCAGTCCCAATGACAAGGTACTGGCAGTGTCCAGCGGTCCGGCCCCTGCGGACAACGATTTGAGAGATGAAGTCAGGGTTTGGGACACGGCTACACTCAAGGAACTCTGTACGCTGAAGACGGCCCAGCCCGACGTATCCATAGCTGTTAATTCAGACTGCAAGACGCTGGCCACTGGTAATCGACGTGGAAACATCAAGTTGTGGAATGTCGCAACCGGCAAGGAGCTGCTGTCTCTGACGGACCACGAGGCCTGCCAAGCGATAGCGTTCTCTCGGGACGGCAAAGCTCTGCTATCCGCCAGCAGCGCCGGCACCATCAAGTGGTGGGACGTGGCGACTGGAAAGGAACAAGGTATCAACAACACGCATCGAAACGGACCGCACGCTGTCCCAAGGGGGACGTACGTCTTCAGCCCCGACAACATACTGCTTGCAACGGTCGATACGAAGGCTGGGGTCATTGAGTTTTGGGATACACCCGAAGCTGCTCGATGAGACGGGCGCTGCAGCAGACTTCGGCCGCGATGCTGCTCTTTCGGAGTTCACTGTCGCTCAGTGCGGCCGCCACTGCTGAGTTTGTGCGTTCGACCGACGTCGCGACGCTGAGTTCTCAAACCTGCATCGGTCCGACAAACGTCCGACACACCGAGGCAGATTAGGTTTCAAGCGGATCGGGTCTCTAGCCGGTCGATGTCTGCCTACTTGGAACCGGTTTTAGCCGGTTCAATACCTGCGTCACCCGTGCCCGACTGACGCCCAGATAGCGGGCTAGTGCTGCCCGGCTTTCGAACTTGCCGGAGTCGAGAAGCGACTGATAATAGCGGGCGAGACGGAGTGGATCGGCGGCCGGTTTTTTCGTCCCGTTTTGGTTCGCATGACTGGGATGCGGGGCATTCCAGGCGTGGAAGGTGATCACCGGTGCGCGACGTAACCTGTTGAGTGCGTAGGCACCTAGCTCAACGAAACCGCGATTCGGATTGAGACCGGGTCGGGGAGCTTGATCCGCAAGTCATTTCGCGAGAATGATTTGCGGTGTTTTTGTTTTTCTCGCACCCGAACCGGATGGATGTGTCAGATACGCGCCAGTCGGATGTGTGCGAGCCGTGATCTCGGCGGAAAACCTAGACTTCGGGTTTACTTCACTTCCTCAATCTCGCTCGGCCGCCAGGTTTTGTCGAAGAACGACTCCAGCGGACTATAGAGCCACTCACGTTTTCACCCCTCAGCCAGCACTCCGTCGAGCAGCTTGTAGCTCATCTCCATGCCGTCTGTCATGCCGGTTGCGAACGCCGCATCGCGGTCGGCTTTCGAGGCGTACCTGATCGTGGTTGTCACGTTCGTGATACCGTTGACCTCGTGGAAGGTGACGGTAATGATCGCTGGCTCACTCCCCATGGAAACGCCCAGGTCTCCCGCATCGAAGATTTGCGTATGCACGATTTTCGCGTGCGGAGTGACCTCCAGAACCTCTCCAGTGAATCCAAACTCCTGGCCGTTCTCATCACTGCGCCAGCGCCACCGATACTTTCCGCCGACGCGCATATCCATCTCGCAGACAGGCATCGACCAACCGGGGTGTCCCCCGCACCAACGACGCATCAGGTCCGGCTCCATATACGCCCGCCACACCAGTTTGACGGGGGCATCGAAGCTGCGTTTGACCAGGACTTCGGTATCTGACGGCAGACTTGCTTCCGCGGGTTTCATTTCTTTCGCTCCTTTTTCTCGGCTTGTTTCAACTCAGTTAGTAACGCGTCGAGCCGTTTGTAGTTGCCTTCCCAAATCTCCTGCACCTGTTCCAGCCAGTCGGTGACCGCCTTCAGTCGCTCCGGCACCAGCTTGCAGGGCCGCAACTGCGCCACTTTGCGACGCGAAATCAGCCCCGCCGATTCCAGCACCTTCAAGTGCGAGGAGATCGTGGGCTGCGTCAATGAGAAGCGGCCAACCAATTCCGACACCGAGGCCTCACCGCGGGCAAGATGCACCACGATTCCACGTCGGGTTGGATCGGCGAGTGCGGCGAAGGCTTGGTCCAGTTGTTTCATGTGTATAGATTATAGGCTATATAGATAGTTGTCAATATAAGACGTGGCTCCCCGACACGGACTCGAACCAACGGCTAATCTCGATAGTGGCGACTGGATTTGAACTCCGCAACTCTCGACAAGACCGAGAATTACAGTTACGCCCCTTCACTTGAGCCGTCAGCCCGAATGCTTATTGAACCGATGCTTGGCAACGCCATTTTGGCGCAAGTTATTGCAAGCAAAGAGAAACAGCTCGCCGCTAAGTTGCGCGGTGAGCTGTCGTGATTTTTAGTCGGGAAGCAAAAGGGGACATTCGAATGTCCCCTTTTCGTCCCCACAAGGTAATCGCTATCCGGCAACCATACATTGAGAATACCAGTACAACAGCCACGTACCCACCAACAGTGCCGATATAACGACGCCCACAATACAACCGCGTTTCCACGCTCCAACCCACCCGCCGAGAAATGCCCCCAGTATCGTGCCCATGGCCAGCAAAATAAGCGCCCGCAAACATAACAGTCGCATAAACGGTTCCATCGGAGGTGGCTCGCGCCACACAGGTAACACACGCCACAGAGCCAACACTAGCGCGATCAATACAATTTGGAGACACAGCGTCATAATGGAAACTTGCACTTTCAGCTTTGTCATATCACAGTTCCCATATTTGCAATGCAAGTTGCGGACGCGTGCGCTGTGCCGCTGGCATGCGAAAGTCACGGCGGCCAATCGCTACGACGTCACGCAGCTGATCCGAATGTGCGTTAAGGCTCCGCTCCTCGCCAGTAAATCCGAACGCCTCTGCTGCCGGCCCGAAAGTCGTCCTGGACGATCGCGCCTACGGCTTCCCTAGGGCATACCGGCCTACTGTCTTGCCTTCCAGCGTCGTCCACAGTCGGGCCGAAGCACTCCACGTGGCAGTGGGCTAGGCAACCTACGCTGCCCCCTGCCACGCACGATCGCTTGACTCCTTTGCTCTTGGCGACTTCCCATCGGCAAGGACGGGCGCATCGACTTCCGCCAAGTTATCATCGCCGTCGCTTTTTACCACGTGTGTCGCCATAGCTGTAGTAAAGGCACAGTTGTGCTGCGCAGTTTGTAGCTGACATCCACCGGTTTGGAGCCGCCGCGCTCTTGGCAAATGATGTTTCCATACAACCTGCGCTCAGTAGTATACTGCACGACCAGGGCTAGCGCGTCGTCATATTCCTCGACGACATTGTCTTCCAGTTCGTCCCAGTCGTAATTGACGGCGACCATAATCATCTATCCTTTCGAGCGCCGAGGAAGTGTGTATCGTACGCCAACGCAATGCGCGCTCCGCTGGCGACTATCACTACACTGTGCCGCGTGGAGGCGTATTTCCACCGGTTATAGCGGAGCGACCGGCGGCAACCGGCGTCGTAGGAGGTGATTGTTAGCGGCCCAATTGGATCGGCTATCGTAGTTCTTCCGTGGTCGCGTCGTACGTGAGGCCGTGTAGATCGCCGAAAGCGTTGAGTTAAACGAGGGACTGGGAGGCGGCATCGGAGATTCCATTCATGAGATAACCGAACAGGCCGGTCATGAAATGATGCCGGCCCATAGAACCCACGATGTCGTTAAAACGCACCAAGGGACAAAAGCACATTGACGACTATCCCTCCAATGGCTATTAAGGCACACGCCCCGCAAAACGCTCTTCTCCTCTTGTCGATGAAAGTTAGCGCCGCAACGATAAATACTAATGACACTGCCAACCACACCACTTCATACCTATGGAACATGTACAGCGGCAGCAAGTGGGGCGCCCCGTTACCAGATATCGCGCGTCGGACCTCGGTAATGTTGGCGACTACTAACCCAATTACAATCGCCAATAGAATATTGGCGCCGATGAACTCTCGCAGGCTGAATTGCAGCGCCTTACGCATGACTTCGATCGACTGTGAGTATCGTAGTTGTATATGATGGGCGAAGCGCCAAGTGACACTCAACTAGGAAGTATTTGCCGGGGATTTGGTACCGGGTCGGCAGGCGTGGGGACACGGCAGGCGTGGGGACATTCTACTTTGTTCGCTCCTTCCGCGGACAGCCGCGGGGACGCAAGGTGAATTCTAACCCTAATTGCCGCGCGGCACACTTCGTCCAGGTCTTGCTGCCGCTGGGTCGAGCCAAATCCACCCCGGGCGGGTGGCATGCTCGAAAAGGGTGCCATGTCCATTTTGGACATGCGGACGCGCGATTGACTTCGCAATCAAGGATCGCTTTGCGTAGCTCGTGGTTTGACAGGACGTGGCCCCTCAGAGCAAGCTCATTTTTACCCAACGCGACGGCTTCAGAACAACTTGCGTCATTCGGAAAAGCGCTCGGCAATCTCCTGATCCAGTAATGCCCGATTGTAGATGCGCACGTCGGCGATCTTGCCGCAGAAATAGTCGGTCTGCCCGAAACCGATCCGCAGCGGCTGGTCGGTGGAAACGTCGTACTCGGCCTGGTCAAAGGGAGCCGAAGTCGCCACCAGCTCGCCATTGACGTAGAGCTTGAGCGTCCCTTTCTCGCGGACCGCCACCAGGTGTTTCCAGCCCGGGCCCAGATCCTTTTCATAACTAACGCCTTTGCCAGCCTCCATGCTGTAAACGCGGCCGCGCACATCAGCCGGCGCATCCAAAACCGAGCTCGTGCAACTGCCGATGCTGGCAAAGAGCCGGCCGCCATAAATCGTGAGGCTGGTGACGCGGCTCCAGGCGGCCACATCCTCGCGGGTCGGCCTGCCCCCGTTGTCGGCCGGCGGCACGGGAGTCCAACCAGGCGGCGAATAGAATCTTTTGAGCGAATTCCATTGGTTGTCATCGTCGTAGCGGCAGACTTCGGCGCGGGGAATCGAGCCGCCGTACAGTTTGCCGTTGTAGACGACGAGGGCGTTAACTTCGGTGCCGTCTTCACCCACGCGGCCGAATTCCTCCCACTTTTCGCCGCCCAAGTAGCGGGAAACTTTGGCCAGCGGC